>Ga0214545_1000418_pt1 | contig 66137 bp, 46 predicted proteins | sample CNSS4metaG_FD_160064 | JGI IMG/M metagenome (GOLD analysis project Ga0214545, IMG submission 160064) | Root nodule microbial communities from cowpea collected in UCLA plant growth center, Los Angeles, California, USA - CNSS4 | ecosystem: Host-associated > Plants > Roots > Nodule | place: USA... | reverse complement strand
GAAAGTTTATACAATGTTGCAAGAGGTGGACATTGATGAAGTTAGTAATTTCTTTAATATTTTATTCAAAAATAAACTACAATATAAATTGGTAATAATTTTTTATTTGTTTGTTTTTCAAGAATCAATCGGAGAAAGGAGACTTGTTGATCTAAGCACTAATTATGGTTAAATATTTATTTTTTTAAATATTTTTGTAAATACCTGCGAATACCGTGGATATCCGCGGATATGAAAAAAATAGACGGATACCCGCATAACGGATACCCGACGGATATGAGTACGGGTACGGAACAAATATTTATCCAGTAGGTAGGATACGGGAGAACTACTATCCGTACCCTATCTACTCCTTTGACATCCCTACTCACAATTCTAAATGATGTGTAACTAAATCGAGAACCGTAATACTACCATATTAACATATGTCAATGTCAAATTCCAATTATTCTGTGTTGTTTCCTTCATCAAACAGACCACAAATTAGTAAACATAGAAATCAGAGGTTTCCACTTTGCGGGTCTCAAAAAATAACTTTCATGTGCAATAACTTCTCTGGTGTCGGAAAATTCAAGTTCGGAAAGAAAACAAGCCCATAATACAAAAATTTAATCCCTCACAAAGCCGAAAGCAAAAGCACGCAAAAATTAAAGCAGGACAAAAAGTTAAAAGAAAACAAAAGACAATGTGGAACACAACAATTTACGGCATTCAAGTACTACTATCATTTATCTTAATTATCATAAAAATATAATATTGTATATGTTTTCTAAATTTTTGAAATCTTTTTATAAAAATAAAATTTAATCAATTCAATTATTGGATGTCATATTTTTATTAATTTTCATTATGGATAAAAAAAATTCTTACAAATTCGAAATCATTTAACAAATTATTACCTCGCTTGAATTTAAGGTATGATATGATATATGAAATATGTAAGTATTTCTTATTAGATAATACATCCATAAAAAAATATATAGAGATATATATATATATATATATATATATATATATATATATTATAAATTTACTTTTATAATCTACGGGTAAAATACTAGTTGACAAAATAATGTTTAAAACAATTTCTGATAAATATGATTTACTTAACAAATAAAGTTTATCTTTACACAATGGATGAATAAATGAACTTTTTAAATATAATGATCGGGAAATATTTGACTAATTTACTATCAAACCTAAAAAGGCTCGTTATTATAAATTCTTATATTACATAAGATTTTTCTTGCAAATTTGTTTAAAAAATTTGTAAGAAAAGACTCTTTTTCTGCCTTTTTTTTTAAATTTAATTGGTAAATAATTTCTTCGTGGGTAATCATTTTTTACAAAATTATAAAATTTATAACTATTTTCTACAAAATTTATTGCGAAAAATATTTTTCAAGAAAATTGGTAGCAATTTCTTAAAAAAAAAATTTATAATAAAATTTGTAAGTATTTCAAAACAAGATTGACATGAAATATAAGTTTTTTTTAGTAATAGTAGATTATTTTATTTGTGAAACAAACAAATTAATAAGCCATTTTATGAGTTAAACTTAATATTAGTTTAACAATGTATAATTGGGGATATGAACAATGGAAATGGAAAAGTGTGTGCATGTCCTTATCTTATAAGGTGATGTTTGGATTCTAAACAAGTTTTTACGACCTTTCTTCACTGTGGCAATAGTGCGCAACAAACAGGTCCCATTAATTTCACACTTTTAACACGTGTCATCATAGTATTGGCAACTTAGTAAGTGGCCAAAGTGAGAGAATGGAATATTATCAAAGGTGGGGAAATTAATCTTTCACTAAACGTTTAGTCAAACAAAACGGCCACTTAAACAACTTTTCCTTCCTTTTTCCCAAAAACAACAAACTTTCTGATTTTCAATTTCATTTTACTCAGAGTATAAGTAACTACGTAAACCCATATTTTTGCATGTTTACCACACTAATAATACAATTTTAAACACTTTTGTTAAAATAGTTTTAAAAAGTTTATTTAATCAGTTTAGATTATATAATAATTTCTTAATAGTTAGGTTACAATGTATATTTTAAATAAAAAAACTTAATGTTATTTATTAAAGGATAAAATTGTTCAATTGAAAAGAAAAAGTTATAGAAAGGTACATGTCATTCGTACAGCGGTGTAGTTTCAATAATAATTTATGTTTTTTGAAATTATTGATAAGTTTTTAAATACATGATTATTGATGAAGATATTGGAAGTTTTATATTGATCCAGAGATAAAACCAATTTAAAATATGTATGTGAATGTAAACCTTATTTTACAAGCTGGTTCGGTGAACTTATGTTAGGTTTAAAGTTCATCGTTTAACATAATATCGAACTCATTGTTGAGTCTATCTTAACGAGATTCGTTGTTTATTAAACATATTATTTCATCTCTTATAGAACTATCCATTAATGTCAAGTTCATATATATACTTCTGCATTTGAGGGTTTGTTGTAAACTCTACATCGACTAAAGATAAATTCACCATAGAGTATATGTGTGGGTACAAATTTTATAATAAAAATATCTTTTTGTAAGATAAAATTAGATTTAAGTTTACTCTTAACTAAAAATATGTTTTTAAAGAACATATTTATTTACGAGGATAGATAAATATTACTATATCAATATTACATTTTAAGAATCTTTTTCATATAACATCAACTTTTGTAACGGACAAAGCAAACAGAAATGATAAAAAAATTGTTTCCGTTTTAAAATTGTCAAATATATCATAAATTTCAAATCATGATTTGTATTACTTAAAAACACACGACTTGTAAAGTGATGTTCTAGAGACATGTTCGACTGATTTGAGTTAGCAACGAATAAATTACAATTAAAAAACATAATTACAGTTCTACTTTCCCAACTTTTAAATTGTTGTAGTTTTTAAATGTATTTATTTTTAGAATGTTATATATTTAACATATACTTTTTATCATTTAGCAATGATGTTATATATGCAACAAAATCTTCATATGAACTTGTTTGAAATTTGCTAAAACAGAAACAATATATTTATCCTCAGTTTGACTTACACAGGTTTAGTTGGATCAATCAATATCGGAACTTGTTGCAAGTGTGAATTAAATAAATAAATCAGAGATTCGAAAATCATAAGAATTGTGGAAAAATTTGATTCATTGAATGAGTAATGAAGAAACAGTTTATTATAGAGACAGAAAAAAAAAAGTAGTTATAGTTTATCCGTTGAGGCAGTTGTTTAATTAAAGCAGTGATGTCCTAAGAAGAAGCTTTAAACATGGCGTGGGGAGCATATGGGACACGACACCATGGTCCATGTATCATCATCATCATCATCGTGTTAAAGTGATTAAGCTGTTATTTTCATCATTATCGATTTATACCACAAATCCATCATTTGACCAAAACCCACAGAAAAACCTCTTTCAATATTTCTAACCATGGCCCAAAATTATTACGACAAGACTAACGCTTTTTTCATATCTTCTTTCTGGGAAATCAAATTTATAATTAAACACAAAAACACACACACACTATTTATAAGTTGAATCACTTGAAGCATGTTATGTTAGGGTTCTACGTTAATTAGGAACCCCATTTAGCATAACGAAGGAAAGACATGTACAACTATACCAACTACCAAAATTCATTATATACTCAGAAGTGGGGCATAATCCATGTCTGTGCAATGTACCAACTCTTCCATTCAATTAACTTAAGGATGAAACTAATAATTCATGCAAATAAATCTATATATATATACCTGCTTTTTCCAACCTCACTTTTCTTTACACAGGTTTTCTAAAATTAATACTTCTTGCTTTTTTAGTTAACAAATTCTTCAATCATGCCTATGCTACTTTTTTAGACTATCAGTTTATGAAAAAATAAACTAAAAAGTATTGTACGATATGAAATTGTTATAAATAATGCAGACTTTTCCTACTATAAACAAACTACGGAATCGTGAAATAAAGATAAGTTTATTAATTTACATAATAATTATTTTAAAATCGTATTTAAATACGTTTTTAGTTATAAATTTATCTAAAACGCGAATTCGTTCTTATTTGAATTTTTGATATATTTTGATCTTTAAATTTAAAAAATGAATGAATATAGTTCTTTTAACCAAATTATGTTAACTTTTTTGATATGTCGAACACATTTCATGTTAGTATTGAAATCGTGTACATAATTTAACACATTCTGAATTCAATATTGACTGAAAAATATGTTTGACATCTCAATAAAAATTAACATAATTAAATTAAAAGAATATATTTATTCTTCGTTAAAGTTTAAAAACCAAAAAATGTTTAAATAAAACAAATTTAAAAATTTAATATCAAGATTTATGATACTTAATCCGTAAACTAATATATAACAATTAAACATATTATTAGGAACCAAGTGTGAGTCTAAGTCCCACATTGATAAGAAATGAGAAAGTAGAGCACTATATAAACCTATTGTCTTAAGGTTTTGGGTTGAAGGTGGTGTCAGTGTCTTATGTGATTAGGTTCAGATCTCATTGGTATTGTATCTCCCAGTGATATCTCTCCTTAAAAACCTAACACGTATTATTTTATTTAAATAAACAAATTTAAGTAATCCTAGAAATGTAAACATATAGTTAAATGGTTCCAGTGATCTTTGGGACCGAATAAAAAAGTAATTTGGTTTGAGAAATTGGGTGAGAGTTCACTTTTGGTCAAACCTAGGTAGGAAGACTAATGATTTAGGGTCAGTTTGTTAGCAGTTATGTTCCAGCTAGTGTGGTACAGAGGAAAGAAATAAAGACAGAGAGAAAATAATTTTATCGTAATATCATTTTATTTTTCTATTGTTATAATAAAACAAGTTACCATCTTTCAAATACTCTTATAATTGATCATGTAGAAGATGATTAAAGCTAAAACTATGAAAAATACATTCATTAATCAATTACGTTAATGAAAAGAAGAAATATATATGGGTTAAGTAAATGCAGAAATTAATGAAAGTGAGTGTAGAAGAAGAGGGAATGAAGTGAAGCAGACATGAGAGAGAGAGAGAGAGAGACAGAGAAGACATTACTCTGTCAAAAAACAAAAAGAAAAAGAAAGGGAAGGGCAAAGGCAAGGCAACAACTGAACCCCGTTTTGTCTCCCAACAACCCTATAGTGTGACCTACACCGTCGGATCTCATCTTCCCACTTTCGGATCTTCACAATTATTACAGTACGATACGGGCGTGGATGAATATGCACCGCCACTGTTCCTCTTTAACCTCACATACCTTCAACCTTATAATAATTAATATTTCCACTTTTCTTTCTTTATTTATTTCCTTCTCCTCACCACTGTAAAAGGTTGCCGGGGAACACTTCCACCTGTCGCTCCAAATCCTTATACTAATCAAAATTAAAAAATCATTTTTTATTTCTCTTTTTATTCTGGCACTGGAGAGAAAAAAGTTTACTAGAGAAACAGCAGGGAAGGTTCTTTTCTGCATCAACAAAACCAGCTCCTGCCACTTGCTGTCAATATCACACCATAACTGCTCTTGTTCTTGTTCTTGTTCAAGCTCTCTGCTTTCTCCCTTTCTTGCATACCCAATTCCAGAGTATATACCATATACTATACTACACTGTGCAGCATATTTTGGATACTATCATCTTCTGTTTTTGATGTCTAGAGCATTGGAACAGGATTACATAGGGTTGGCGGAGAAACCGTCAATGGACGGAGGCTCTGACAAACTATCTTCTTCTTCTTCGTCGTCATCTTCTGTGGATGGTAAAACCTCGTCGATGAACCTGAAGGAGACAGAACTGAGGCTTGGTCTCCCTGGTTGCAAGTCGCCGGAGAGAAAATCTGGTTCTGGACTCTGTCTTTTTGGCAAAGAGTTGCAGAGCAAGCATAATGTTTGTTCAGTCGCAACCCCTTTGAAGGCTGGGGCTAAGAGGGGCTTCTCTGATGCTATTGACACTTCTTCTGGGAAAAGGGGTTCTTCTGTCACTGATGGATCTCAAGGACCTGCTTTGTTCTCTCCTAGAGGGGGCATTGTTATTGGTTTAGATACTCAAACTAATACCCCGCTTGCTAACACCTCCATCAAAGAGATTGGTGCAGTTCCTCAATCTGCCAAACCGGTTCAGGAAAAGAATGACCAGGTTGCTGCAACAAATGGTCATGCCACTGCTTCTGATGCAAAGTATGTTTCTTTGCATCCTTCTAGTGTTTCAGTTATTATTATTATTATTTCTTTGTTTCCTAGTCCACATGTTTGCTTTCTTGCTTGAAAGAGTTTGAGTTACATGTCTTGGTTTTGTTGAAAGATATAGCAATTCATGAAACTAGAATTGTCTGTTCAATAACTTTTTTTTTACGTTCTCATAGAGGATTTGAATTGGCACGCATGAACGAGATATTAGCCTTTTGAAATATACTGTGTGGTTTTTTTTCCTTTGGTGCTAATGAAAATGAACACTTTGGAACAGGGCACAGGTTGTGGGGTGGCCCCCAATTCGATCTTTCCGAAAGAACACGATGGCATCTAATTTGGCAAAAAACAATGATGAAGGCGAGGGAAAACCTGGTTTTGGTTGTCTTTATGTAAAAGTGAGTATGGATGGTGCTCCCTATCTTAGAAAGGTTGATCTCAAAATCTATAACAACTACATGGAACTTTCTTCAGCTCTTGAGAAGATGTTCAGCTGCTTTACCATTGGTACTACCTCAACCTCAGCCACTTAGTTTGATTTTTGACAGACCATCTTTTATCATATATGTAAAATTGATTGCTTGCCCTTTTTCTCTAAGTTTCTTAGTTCGACTTTTAAAGGCTTATAGTTTTTGTAACCACTAAAATTTGTATGCTAAATCTAAAAAATTGTGTAGTTTTACTAGGAAAGAAAGAGCCTAAGCTGTTTGTTTAGCCAAAATATTTCCCTTGTGAAATTCTGCATAACCACTTTGCACCCTAACATTTTCTTATTCATATAATTAGGTCAATGCAATTCTCCTGGATTTCCTGGGAAAGATGGACTAAGTGAGAGCTCTCTGAGGGATCTTCTTCATGGATCTGAATATGTTCTTACATATGAAGATAAAGATGGAGACTGGATGCTTGTGGGTGATGTTCCTTGGGAGTAAGTTATTTCTCCTCTTGCCATGATTATAATTTGTATAAAGTTTTTTTTTTCAATGATGATAGTACAGTACAGTGGTTGAACTCGTTAAAATTCTCCTTTGTTAACGCAGGATGTTCACTGATTCATGTCGGAGACTAAGGATCATGAAAGGCTCTGAAGCAATTGGACTAGGTATGTCTTTGTGTTAGCTATTTAAATGCTATCTTGATAACTTTTTTAGTTGTGTTTAATGGGCCTTCTGCATACACTCCTTTGTAAATGTATCATCTTTTCATCATAATGCATAACTGGTTTTATATTGGAATGAAAAATTACCTATAATATGTTCTCAATTGTGTTCATTGCAGCTCCAAGAGCCATGGAGAAATCTAGAAGCCAAAACTAATGCAGCAAAACCCGTTATACCAAAGCGGGGTATTCACTGAAGCATATAAAAACATAGAAAGGATTTCTGGTGTATGATTCTGTTCAAAATCAAAAGCATATGTTATTCAGTGTCTCAGTTTTTTGTTCATTAATAGTCTGACAAGTTTTATCAGTAGAATTCAACTGGACACATCCAGAAAATATATACACATATTTTGTTTGTGCATCTTTGGATTCTAGTTGCTGTATAAAAGAATTGTTTGTTGTGTTTCTCATTCCCTATTACTATTCTGAATTTTCTTCATGTATTGGCTTTAAATATACATACTAAACATTTGTATTTCAATATTAAAATGGTAATAAACATTTCTGTCTCTTTGGCTTATAATGTTAGCAAGGATGTTATATTATGCACCGACATCATTATAAGACGGTTCACCAATCTTTCAGAAACTAAGAATACCTCTGTTACTGCTACGTTGTCATATATATGATAAATGAAATTTTTTAGTAATTAGACTATAATTTCGAGTAGATTCATAAGTTATTTGTTTTAATTTCACATGAACGATGTTACATTATCTTTAAAATTCAAGTCGTTATATCATAATTAAAAAACAGTATATCCCATTTGAGTTTTCTGTAGAAACACATGCGTGATTACTCCAAAGTAACAGTTACCATAACTGATTGATGAATATCGGACTAATTTGAATGCACTGAAAAATGAAACTTCAACTGAGAATTTATTTCCATGTTTCACAAAAACTATTGCATCGATCAAATGCTAGTGCTAAAGAAAATAAAAAACATGACAACACGTAGTTCCTTTCATGGACGAGCTGCAAACAATAATTAAAAAATAGTTTGATTTCAAGAAAAGTAATGGATATTTTAACTACAAGTTCTTCATTGAAATAATATCAATACGATCAATATGAGGTATTGTATGTATTATAGTTTCAAGTCTCATCACAATTTTATTCTTAAAAAATATCTTACAAAATTAATAGAAGAAATTATATTTAAATATTCTTGATCTCAACTTTTAAGTCATAATTTTGAAACCATTTTTTCATTTTTCACATGAGCATGAAAGAAAGAAATGTTTTAATTCTTTTGAAAAACAAGAGTTTGTATTTAAAATCTCATTTTTTCCCACATATAACATTAATATTTCATTAATATTTCAATCTCGACCTCGAGTTTGTTAAGATAATATCGTTTAAAGTCAATTATCGTATCCGTAGTATTGTCAATTTTAGAATTTGAATACTTGAATCAGTTATCACTTTACTCTTAAAAGATTTTCACAATGAAAATATATTTAAATTATTAAAAACTCACCTCCTAAGAAATGTGTAACTAATTGAGGTACTGAAACAATTAAAAACATTGAAATTATAATTGAATCCACAATTTTAATAATAAAAAAATTGAAAAAAGTAAACTCAGTACATTAAACTGCAAATTTCAATAGTCAAAATCTGATGCATTTCAGACAGATTTCTTCATTTTGAAATCGTGTTTCCAAACAAACACGATTTGTTCAATCCCATAAATATTCAAAAAATTGCCCACTTACATGATATTCAGCTCAAATAACCTTTATTTAGTAAAAAAGAAAAACGATTTATGTTATCTCTTATCTTATTCATTCCAAATATTATATGTCCCTTTTGGCTTATGTTATGTATCAAGAGCTAAGCTATCTAAGGAGGAGGGGCCATTGCATATCATGTAAGGTCTTGCTAGCTATAGAAGATTAATTGGGAATCTAAGATGACTGACTTATCTACTACAAGATCTACCAGTTTAACATTAAACACTAATTTGTTCAACAGCAGCACACTGGTTGGTTGGCTGGTTGAACAAAGGTTGTTTTATGAGAACAATGTTTTTAGAAGCAAAGAAGAGAATAAAGGAAGACAGAACATTCGTGTCGGAATTTATGCTTCTTAGGTTCTTACTATGAACTTTGGATCTAAATCAAACATACAAAGATAGATTTACTCATCATGACGGCCTAGAAACTGGTAACATAAGTTCAGATCAATGAGAACAATGGTAACCAAGTTACGTGAACAAGTGACAACCAAATCAGAAAGAATCTATCATTGAGTAAGGATAACTTTAATTTCAAAAGTAAACGGCCAAGAAGAATTAATAAAACTACATCTTAAGCCAAATCAGGCAGAAGAATCTATTCATGCATAATACAGGTACAAAACTTCCTTCACTATATCATATCCTTGTCTAAACAACTCTAAATTATTGTTCAGATATCTGTAAATAAACCATCTGAGTGTATCCATTAAATACAGATTTGTCAAGGTTCGCCAAACCTAGCCTTTGGAACAAGCCATACCGACCATCTTCAACAATAGGAGTGGGTGCACGAGCAGGATCATATCTGGTTTGATGGGTGAGGGAAGGACCAGCAACAGGAGGTAGTTCCCAGTAAACATCAAGAATAGATTCAACATACCGGCTATTCTGGAAATGTTGTGCATAAGATATTGGCTTATTACTATGGTTAAAATTATCCCGCATATAGCCTCTAACTCCCCACCATGCTTCACCTGGCCCACACAGTTCTTCTATATCAACTGCTTTCTCCCAAAGTTTCTTCCTCCTTGACCTGATCCTGGCTTCATCACTGTCTTTAAAGCAACTATGCCCCCCACCTAAGATCAAAAGGAGAAAAATAAAAGTGAATTTCTGTATATGGAACAGGGTATTGCATACCAGATACAGCTCCTAATGCTAATGGAATAATATATTACAATTTTAAAAGAGAGAAAATTAATTCCACACCACTGAGAGAATGTTCAATAGGTATCTGAAACCTGTAAAGCATGGATACTAAGATGTTTCACGGATTTGTATTCGATATCATACTCTAGGATATTTCAGCCATACATATCATACGTGTTGGTGAAGTATCCACACTTATAAAGCATTTATATACAATAAAACTATAAGAAACATATAAATATGTGCAATATAGAAACATAGAAACTTCTTTCTTCATAAACCAAGGAGGAAAACTGATCTCTTCATGAATCACTTTTAAAATGTAATGAGATTTGATAGTGTTATATATAAAAATAAAATAAAGTAATTTACCATGACAATGATTTACATTTTTTTTTATTTCAGCAATGTCTAAGAAATGGTTTTTAGTTTGGATTTGCATAATTGCAATTGTATATTTATTATGTTTTATGATTTTGTTTCACACCAATTTCCAACTGGATGGTGCCCTTATTAAAGCACCAATGCAAAATTTTTGTAACCAAAACCATAAATTGAGAAAGTTCTTTAGCATAGAATAAATCACTTTTCTAGTAATAACTCGGATTCAATTCCACATTTTCTGCTGTTTTTTTTTTTAACTGTAGAGTGTTTCTAAGCCCCCAATTTATCTAATACAACATCTCAGCCCTTCAAGTTTAATATTTAGTCAGTCTAGCCAAAAGCCATCAATAATAGATAATTGAAACATATCAAGCCTTAGCCAATATGTCAAGAGGAAATGCAACACTGATGCGTGTCTATAACTCGAGTTACGTACAGTGCTCACTGAAACAAATAAAGTTAAGTATAACAATTCTAGAAAGTGAGAGTTTACATTACCTATAATATAAGATTGATCACATATCTGTCTTAATGAATAATGATCACCAGTACCAGTGTCATAGTTATCCTCAAAGACAAGATGATGGAACCCAGCTTTCAAAGCTTGTTCAATTCTGCTCAGGACATAAATAAAATATAATAGTACTAATCAATAACAGTTTCATCAGAAATCCTCAACTATAAAATTCTGCTTCTCAAAGATATTGGTAGTCACCTTTTCAATTCATTCTGATGGTCATCAAAAAATATAAGAACCTGACTAAGGTCCAAAATCCCGCGTTCTTTCATGACTTTGGGCCAGTCAACACTCCCAAAATCCACAAAGTCCTTCCCAGCAAAATATGTGCAATTCCCGTCAACATAGGCTGGTCCCTTTTTCAGGTACTTTTCTGGATGCCTAGGCGAAAGAGAAATAATGGGTGTGTCTGGCATAGCCTGGCGTAAAACCCAAGTGGAATGTCCTTTGAAAGCACCACTCTCGATCATCAGAATTGGCTTCAGCCAGTGGGCAATAAACCAAAGCCCAAAGCTGTGGTCAAAACCCATCCCATACATGTTGTTCTTGATTGGCCGGGTTTCATATATAGGAACAAACTCTTCTAGACCCTTGAGCAAATCTTTTGATGTCCATTCCACAGTTTTACCATGTTTCGATCTGCCTTTACCAAGGATAAGCTTATAAGTATCCAACAACAATTCAATTGCGTGACTTCACGATTCCAAAATATGTAAGGATGTGAAACAAACAGCGTTAAAATTAAAAATCAACATTGCAATCCCAATTCCAGAGTGTTCAAAAGGACATGCTCATTCATAAATTATTATTTTGGCGACAAACACTTCACACATTTCCGTTACATAATAACAATAGAATAATTCGAAATCCCCTATCCCCTACATCACCCACCTAATCCTCTTCCTCCTTTTCTGTAGTCAGTATTGAATGTTGTTCATATTTCTAAGACATTAAAGGCATTTACTCCTCTGTTTATATTTTTTATTACAAAAATTTCTAGGAAGCTATATTGGAGATACCAGATTGACTACTAATACGTGTTTATAAGGAAAGAACAACCTTCACTTCATAACTTAACTTTTTGAGAGTGATTTAGACTTAAATTTAAATTCTAAAATAGTATAGAAGTCTGTCTTAACAGTTGAGGTAGAGCGCATTGGGCCACCGAGCATTGGGACATCATCATATCACTAGCAAATCGAAGTCCTCAGTGTAAAGAAGTGAGTTAGAGATCTCAAAGTAATGCGGTAAAAATTGTGTATTAAATGGGTGACAAATCCAAATTCTAAGATGAAACAGTACACAATAATAACAAGGAAACGTTTTATTGAAAATTGCAGCATTTATTTGAAACCAAAACTTTCCTTTTATTGATTTCTTAAGGATTAACTTAAGAGCAACGGTTAACAGAATTGATAATTCAACGAAAGCACGGCTACATTACAACCTGTGAATAGCTGGCTAGTTTAGCATACACTTCCCCAGGGGTTGGATTTCATCAGTACTATGATAATGCCAAATCCAGAACAAAGAATTAAGGAAGGAACAACACAAGCAATTCAAGGATCCGGAACCGGAACTAGAAAATCGAACGCAGCATTTAATTATTTTATTTACTTTTTTATCTTCCGCACCTCGGAACCAGGAATTACTGCCCCCCTGGATCCAGACGAAACCGAAAAAATGGACCAGATCAGCGCAAAGAGACTTACAGCAGGGCACGCCGAGGGCTCCGAAATCGGAGTCGATGCCGTCGAAGTCGAAGAAGGCGGTGCGCGAGACGGGTCTGTAGGAGGAGGAGATGCAGACGAAGCCACGAGAGGTGAAGAGGAAGGAGAGGCAGAAGAAGAGGAAGAGGGAGACGACGATGCAAGGGAGGTAGAAGGAACCGGAACCGGCGATTCGGGCGAGGTAATTGGAGGCTCGGGTTGTGAGGCGGAAGAAAATGTGTTGGTGCTTTTTGGTCTTGGATTCATCGGCGCCTCCGCCAGCTTCGGCGTCCCCTTCGCCGTAGGAGTTAACGCGGCGGGTGGAGAGTGTGCGCTCCAACATTGAGGGGGCGGAGAGATTGGGATGGCGGTGTGTTGGGGTGGTGCTCTGTACCTGTAACACTGGTCGAGGAGATGACATGCTTATTCTTTCTTTCTTCTTTTTCTTTTTTTTCTTACTTATTTTAAATCAATAAATAACCTTTTCTATCTACCCCCTCTCTTCTCTTTGTAAAACCGGTCCTTTATTATTACCATATTATTTATTTCAGCAAAACAAAAATTAATATATCTATACCTATAATTAAAAACTAAATAACAACACTTGTGTTGTCTGCTATGTGATTAGAAATTACTGAAAAATAATTAAAAAAAAAAAGTGAAATTTTATATCTGAAAGTGATTTATTCCTTATTTGATAAAGAAGGGACGAAAAACGATGGTGTGCAATGCAAAGGCAAGAATACTCTTTGAAAACTCAAAAGTACTAATCTGCCATGTGAAGGAACTCAGGAACTCGAACCCTTATAAATTGTTCTTCATCAATGCAAATAGCGTGTTCCAATTATGCCATGGTGTGTCTGGGAGCTCTGTTTGGATGCAGGCGTTCCAATTCCTTCGTAGCTTATCTTCTCTCTGCTTTGGTCTCCGTTTCAATTCTTTGCGTTCTGCGTTTGCTGTGTTTCGGCTTTGCCCGGTTACTGAAAAGGTGGAGAGCTCGTAGTAATCCAAACAGCGCCTTAGAAATGCAACCACACAACACCATTACAACACATGTCCAATAGGTTCTTCTACCAAAAACACCTTTTCTAGTTCTTTTTCTTTTTTTTTTTTAATGTATTTTTCGCTCTAATGTGTAGAAAAAGAGACATTGTTGTTCTTATGTTTCTAACAGAGCAAACTGGCATGATGCATTTCTAAATTGTTTGGCTTATTTTAAGCATCTTCCATCTTCTCTATCTTCTAGCTCACGCACCAAAGTTGAAACTGTACAACGACTAGAACTGCATAAGTTTAACCATTAACACAGTTTTATTCTTCTCTGCAACGCAGTATTCTTATTGAAATTATAAGTTTTCTTTGATTAATGTTGTCACGCTCGTTAATTTTAAACCATGTTATTCTTTCATCAAATTTACCTTTCTTTTTTTTAAGAGAAAGTGTCTCTATCATTCTGATTCTCTGTGCTACTTTTAATTATTTGATTGCACACGTAGTTACCCAACTAATGTGCACGCCATTTCTCTGTTGTTATTACATCATAAAACCTATTTTTTCAATAAACAAAGATAAATATGTCGCAATACTCAAACATTGGATTGATATTATATTTTAAGGATACAAAAAAAGAAGAAGAGTAGATGCTTGATTTTTATTCTTTTGAATAATGGGTTAAGAGGAATATAAAGACTAGTAAAAATAATGAAATAAAGGAATTTGATATATATAAAAATGGCATGCTGCAAAAAACAATTTGTTGGAAGTCTGGATTGATTAGAAATAAAGTCATTTCATAATAATATATAAGTGATTACCATCTTCATCTTACAAGTCCAGGTCTGTAGTTCGAAGGATTGAGTCTATCAGCATCACAGTTGTGAAAGGAATTCCAACCAGAATACTACCTCGACAACGAACTCATTTTTTCTTTTTCAAAATTTAAGAAGCTTGATTGTAAATTTTAAATTTAAAAATAATAATTCGCAAAGTATATATAAGATTTAGTAAATTCTAATTATATATATCTTTAATTTTAAGATATTGAATAACCTAATGACTGTACAAAAATTTGAAACTAAAAGTTACGATGTGTGAAGCTTGAAGAATACAAAGAAAAAGTAAAAAGGTGAAAGAAAAAAAAAGTGATAAAAAAGAATATTGATCAAAGATGCTTGTAGAGTTCAAAATACTTAGTGGGAGCCCCCGGTGGCGACGAAGAGTGATTATTAAGAGTCTTATGAGTAACACGCCACACCTTGAGGACCCCGTCAAGGCTACCAGTGCAAATGGTGCAACTATCTTCATTATCTTCCACCAATCTTCCTCCCATGAATGCTGTCACACACCGAATCGGTCCTCTGTGACCCACCAGAACCGCCAGACACGTGTGTTGACCATCACCTTCTCTTCCCCAAACCCTGCTCGTCGAGTCAGCCGAACCACTAACCACATATTTCCCCACACTCGCCAGACACATCACTGCATGGGTGTGCCCTTGGATCGACCCTCCATACTGTAACTGTCCCGCGAACCAACCCTTTAGCCAGAAGTGTATGTACCCATCAGTGCACCCACCGTACAGAATTCCGGCATCTGGGGTCAGCGTTAGGGCCTTCACCGGTGAGTATTTCGCGTGCAGGGTTACCGTCAGAGAATGCGGCTGGTCATGGCTGCAAAAGTTTCTGCGCCAAACCCTCACTGTGGCATCATCCGAGGCTGTGTACAGGACCCCATCATCAGCCACGATCATCGCGTTTATCGGTTCCGGGTGCGCCTTTATGGTCTCTATGCACTTCAGGTCCGAGATTCGCCACACCTTCACCGTTTTGTCCAGTGAAGCAGTGTATAGAATGTCCTCCGCCGTGTTGATTGCCATCGACGTGATTATCCCCTTGTGCATCTGTTAAGTCACGACAAACGTATAAAACACCGACAAACCAACAACATCTGTGAACACTGACAAACGTAGCAGATATACTTACTGTCTTGTCTTTGCCGGCGATGTAGCTGCGGACATAGCCGAGTGCCTTAGGGATGGTAGCCAAGCGAACATGCTTCAGAACCTTATCCCAGGTTCTTCTCCACACCCTTATCTTGCCATCACCATACGCTGCATAGACCGTGTCGTTGGAAACTTCGAGAGCCACCACCCTGCAGGCCTTGGTCCGGAGCTGGCCGCATTCGGTGAACTCAGGGAGCTTCCAGACTCTGACGAAGTTGGAGTCGGAGCCGGTGTAGACCAAGCCGTTTGAGGAGAAGGCGATGGAGAGGATCTGGCCGTCGTTTCTGAGGACAGAAGAGGCGCAGTGGTAAGTGGTTTGAGGGTCAGAATCCGAGAGTTTAGTCGGAGAAGGAGGAGAAAAGTGGTGATGGGGATGAAGAGGAGAGGAAATAGGAGAGTTTTGAAGGCTGCGAGAAAGAGTAGGGCAAGAGAGGCGTGGAGGGGAGTTAAGAAAGTTTGAGAAAGGTGTTTCTTTGGAAGAATGGCTTCTGGAGAAGTTGTTCTGATGAGGAGTTGTGGATCTAAAAGCAAAGGATGCGTTGAGATGGGGTGAGTTGGGGTCGTCCATTGATCGATGAGGTAAATGATCATCGATCTTCTCTTCCTCACCACCAAAAGAAAGATCGGTGGTGGCTTTGTGGTTATGAGTTGTGAATGAAGTTGGTGTGGTGTGAAGTTTGGGAAGGTGGTAGATGTTGGCTATTACTTCGTTTATTGCAATGGTTGAAAATGATATATAGTGCAATTTACGCATTAAATAACTCAGAAACATTGGTACATTTCCATACTTTGTTAGATGCCGCATTACTTGCTGCTTTACTTCAACTCTCTCAACAACTTTTATGGAGGTCGTGTTTCTTTTCTCTGCCTTAACTCATAGTTCTGCAATTTGGAGTTTTCTTACATGAATGCAGTTTTTATCTGGATTACTGATAGTTTTAGTCTTTTTATCGATCTTAGTTTGTGAAACTGATGCTTAACTAATCGAAATTGTGGCAGAGTTGACGTGAACTTTTTGGTGCAGGAAAATACGATAGCGAATAAATGGAAAGTCCTTTCAAGATTATGACATGTGAAGAAGACTGGAAAGTGGCCATGGGGTGTTCATAAAAAAGATTTTTTTTATTTTGTTGAAATTTGAGGTACACACGCATGTGAATGTGATAAATAAAAGGTTTGGCACCTATTATATGGATTATATGGTGTTATTATAATTTAGAAAGTTTATAATTAAAAGGGTGTAGTAGAGTTTTATTTGAGAAGTTTGAAGAAGAGAGTGTAAATCTCTCCATAAAACACATGTAAATATCCCATTATATTTGACATTTTTAAGTAAAGAAAATTGAGTTTTTTCATCCACTTCTTACCTTTTCTTCTAATATATATGTAAGACTATTTATGACATTAATTAGATGTTCCATCGTAGGAATTCCTTCAAGCTCCCATCATAAAATGGTTCACCAAACCCTCTGGAATTTGAAATCATAATTCTCACTTAAATTTGGTTAGGCAATTGCTGAGGAAAAGAACAAATAAATGTGCAGAAACACAAATAGATGGCAGTGGTTGCGGAAATCGTTATAATACATTTCAGAAAATTTTTAATTTCAGAAAATTTTTGTAGAACCCTCTAGCTTTTACAGCAAAATGCATCCACTGCCACTGACATCATATTTACCACAACACACAGTATCTATTATCATTAGGCTACAACTTTAACCAGCTAACTCTGGGTGAGTATTGATCATGAAACTTGTTTTCATTTTCTCTGTTGTACTATTTTTAGTTGCCACTCCTCGTTTTTCTTGTAAGTTTGAAAATGGAAGTGTTACTCAGGTGAGTTTCTTTTATGAATTGGGTCCATAGATGTTAGCCAAATGGTCTAACATTGTTTTGTTTCTTGTTACAAATTATTTATTTTAGAAATAGCTTTATATATTTAGAGAGAAATTCTCATGAATAATTTAACGCATTGTTAAACAACTAATGTGTCACGATTCATAAACATAATTAATTTGTAATATAACCATTTTAAATGAAAATTAGTTTCTATGTCAAAATATAGATTGACCATGGATTTTAAATTGTTAATAAGAAATTAAAATATTTAACTTGTTTTCGCATATTTATTCCGTATTGAATAGAATGAACATGCAAACTAATTCACTGGTTATATTTAATTCTCATAACTGTGTCCTTCTGCTAAATCATTACATATACAAATAATGTTTTACAAAAACATAAGCGCAAGTCCTTTATTTATAAAAAAATAAACCTAGTATTAAGGCCCGTGCTTACCTCGTCAATCAAAACTTGAGTACCTGTAACTCTGTTTTCCAACAGAAGAATGAACAGAACCAAAAAAAAAAAAAAAAAAATTTACACTCTGAGTTTCAAGTAGGTAAAGTAACCAAGACCAAACGAAGAAGCCTCGTCCCAGAGTGAAAGATGAATCATGGCTTGTCATTTGATAAAACCCCCTGGATTTTTGTTCCAAGACAAATAAGATGGATCCCCAAGAGGCCTGCAATGAGAGCATCACCAAAAATTTCAGTTTGAAATTTCAAGTTTTGTGGTATAATTAGAAACTGCTTTTGCAAAATCATGATATGATATTATTACCTTGGCTTGATGACATAGAGAAGTATGAAGGCTATAGTGAAGAACAAGGAGATACTACCAATGAAAAGGTATGCTGTCCCTACAAAAGGGTTTCTTCCTCCGATAAGAGTCGCGGTTGAGAGAACCACCTTCTTTGTCCCTCCAAACATGTATGTGTTATAGTTGTTTTCTATCACTATTTCTATCTCATCCTTCGCTTCAAGATCAACCTCGATTTTCCCATACAGTTTTCTGAATGTGGGTAGTGCAGCCGTTCGCATCCAAACTATGAGATCCTCTTGCTGCCTCAACTATGCATGCATGCCATAACACAACACACAGGTTAAAGACAAGGAAAAATGAAAACCAAGGTAACAATAGTTAAAAGGAATAAATGTATGCGTTTACGGGTAGACTCTCATTGAGGTGTCCACCCCCAATCAAATCTCGGCTTTGGAAATTTTTCGGATAAACTTCAGAGCCAAATCTGAACCTTCTGTCACTCCCCCATGCAATGTCCTTTCTGTTCACTGTCAAGTTCTTGTTTTTGGATACAAATTTGTATGTGTCATTGAAGATGCTCCATGCAATGAGGCCGCACGGAACAATTGGCTGTTTTTCCTTTATCATGTCTTCAGGATAGCAATTGATTGTTTCCCCATCTTCTCCCTTGCTCCACAGTTGCTTGTCGTTTCTACTCTTCACATATCTTCAACAATCACCCAAATTCATGTCATCTTAATTAGATAAAGAACATGTTGTTAATAGCTTCCATTGCAAAGAGTTCTTGCTAATTTGAACACTGTCACTGATACGATTTTCCAGCAGTTTCAATTATGCAGAAATAAGGCCTTATATGATGAATCTTCTGCAGAATGTAGATACAAACCTGCGATGGTTCTGATAGTAATTGTCGAGCTGATAATAGATATAAACAGGAGCTTCCATTCTATGCTCAACCTGTAAACTTGCAACAAAACTGTATTCAAACAAGTATCAAACGAGGAACTGTAATTAATTAAGAAAATAGTGAAGGAAAAGAAAAAACTCTCTGGTGCCAAATTGGAGAATTTTGGTTATCAAAATTGAACATATTTTATTACTAACAGTCCATTTGGTGACGCAGGTCTTGTTGGTGCTATTGCTTTGAATATATGCCATTGCATCGTTGGCATTTGAGCTTGGAAGGCAACTCTCATCGTATTGTATTACAACTTCCTCCACCTGCATGCATCAGCATTTCTTCATTTATCAATGAAACGTTCAGCTTCAGCACCAAATCCATTTCACACTGTAAGTTTGTTATATGAACACGAATGTTACACTCTCTGATGAAAACATAGTAGCAAGACCAATAGGGATGAATAGGACTCCAACGGCAAAAAGTGTGGCAATAACCTGAGAAAGCAAAGATAAAATCACCAATCAATTGTTAGAAGAACATTTGCAAAAACAGCGAGAGAAGTTTGCGTTGAACGCCGTACCCATCCCGGTGTTAGAATTGGTTTCCATGCAGGGAGTTCTTGCTGAGAGAATTCCGTATCTACAAGAAAACAAAATTAAGATTATTATGAGCGATAATTAATGCAATAGTTAACACAGAATATAAAGAAATTAAAAGTGGCATTTATATATGTAACCGAAAGCACGTAAGAACACACATATGGGTTTCTTGGAAGATCTGTGGGAAGGGGTAGCGTCGTCTTCATTGGGCATATCCCTGGTTGTTGAGAAGAAGTAAACAAGGGGATGGGAAAAAGTTACAGAGCAAGAGACAGAGACAAAAACAGTAACTGTAATGTAGTTGTGGTTAAGGTTTGGAGAGAATGCGGTTGTGGGTGGACCACAGAATCAGATTAATGTTGTTGATTGGGACCATTTCACCACCGTAACTACCGTTCGCCCCGCCTAATTCGTCTACTCAAAATGAAATTCATCTTTCCAATTTTACAGTTATTTGTTTACTTTTATTTTTATATTTTAATTTTAAAAATATCTAATATAAAAAGCGAACCTAATTTTACAGTTTTAAACTTCTTTTACAATAAGAATTTAACGGTTTAAAAATCGTTTTTCATATGAGAATACCATACTAACAAAAACTGTAATTCTAATTCTAATAGTTCACAAAGTTGAGTTTTGAATTTTATTTTTCGATTTAATTTTGAAAGTGAGTGTTTATTTATATAGGTTTATTAGTTCTTAATAACCAATACCTTATTCAGATAAAATCATTAGGGTACTTGAATGAAAAACACATGGACTTATTTGTTAATGGTGTAAACAAAATACAAAAACAGGTAGAAAAATGAATAAACAAATACAAAAAATAATAAAGTTAAAATCTAAATAAAGAAAAATTGAACACAAAAATTTGCTCAAACCTAATAATAATCATAGTCTGAATTCCTATTTTATTTTATTAATAAAAATATTGATCCCATATACTCATTCATACTATTAAATAAATTTAATAGTAATTAATTAAAAAGGAAAATGTTATACTGACGTCCCATTTAAGACAATACCTTTTGAACACTGATTCTTGCACCTGTATCTCTTTCACTCCCACCATATAAATTAAAATAATATTTTACTAAGAAAAGCAGTTGTGTAATGCTAACAATTTAGAAACAGTGATGTCAAAATATCTTTTTTATTTTATATTTACTAAACATGTACCCAATTAAAATACTATCTAGTAACTTGAAGGAGACTGGACGAGATGAATTTGTTTTTTCCAGAACTGAAGAGGGAAAACAATAAATTTTGTTAAATACAATGCTAAATGAACTTCCACAGATAATTGTCTTTGGCATTCAGACCGTACTCCCTAAACAAAAATGAAGTGAGGGTATAATCATAATTATAAATATTAAAAAATAATAGAACAATGAATGGGGTCATTTTGTCAAGAAGCTGAACTCACAGCTTCAACTACATCATCTGACTCGTCAACCGACATTTCATTTCTGAAAAGCAATTTCAAATATGGAAGAACCTTGGGAAGCACGGACAAATCAGCGGCATTGATACTCATCATGTCAAATGCAATACATGTTCTATGCATGTGTGTTTCATCGAACACTGGAATTTTGGGATATCTTTGGCTGAAATGAGTCAGTATGGTTCGATATGCATTAGCAGACTGTCCCATTTCTATGGCTTCGTTTGTGGTGCTGTGATTTCTTGCTATAGCCTCATCTACCATAGCATCCTCAAAAGTTGCCTGCATCAATTTAAAAACAAAAGTTAACCGCGGCCTCACTAGTGATTGCATTAAGAAGAGCCAATGTTGAAGGAAATACATTAACGTGGAGGATAATATATATTATTAGGATTAAAGAATTCATTGCAGAAAGAATTGAAGTAAAAATATCATAAGACTATCACTTTCATATATAAAAGATCTAAGAAACATGTAATTTTTCGATCTAAAAAACACTATGTAACTGACCGCAAAAGAATAAACAAGGATACAAATTCTACTGTAAGAATTAATGAGAAAGGCGGTTGGTTTGGCCAAAGATTTACCAAAGGGCCAAAAACTTCTAGATTTATGGTTTGTGTTTATCATTGTTGGGTAAGAAATATGACTAGGATCGCTAATGTTAGAAATCGACTACAACCACCTTAGCTTTAACAAGCGAATAGTAGAACACTTAAGACAGCATACTTTCTACAGTGATCTCATTCCTCATCCTTTTATGATATTTCCAGCAAATGCTAAATAATCGTCAAAAGCTAAAACAAGATCAAGCAATTACTTGCCTCGTGTATAAGAACTGTTGCACCACGAGATGCTTCTATTAGCTCTGGGCAGGGCCTCGTGTCACCAGAATATACAATCTTCCAGCCAGGTATCACTTTTCCAACACTATTAGTCTTCTCTTCTGCTTTTAAAACAACACCAAATGCCTGAGGGCAATGTACAACAGGGAAACTAATCAAGGCCCTCAGACCAGCTTCATGGATTATCTCCTTAAATTTCATTAGGATAGGAGAAACTACATCTTTGTCAACAGGACTACCTGGTCTTCTAAAATAGCTTTGCATACGGGATCCTCTAGCAAACAAAGTTGAATCAACTTTTGATGCAATAAGGTCCCCATTGTTGCTGTTCAGAGTCTGAGAATTAACTGAATTTCCTTGGCAATCATCCTCAAAAGCATCTAATGAAGCTTCAGTAGTGTACTTGCAGTCAAGAAACAGCATATCTAAATCTTCAAGTCTTTGGTATGCATCTAAATATCTCTTAAGCTGTCTAGGTCCAACAACAAGTACTGGTTCATGAGGCACGCCCTTCAGCAAATCACGGCGCAGAGCAAGAATCCTAGCCAAGCCTGTATGGTGATCAGCATGAATATGTGAAATCCAAATACACTTTAAAGTTCTCACAGCATCATCAGCACCAGTAACACCATATCTGTTTCCAAGGGATATATCAACCAATAGTTCATATTAAAAGATGAAAGAATGTTAATTATATGGATAGACTTACCTTCTTTTAAGTTGTCCCAAGGTTCCTTCACCGCAATCCATGAGCAAACCTCCTTTTGAAAAAAGATTTATATATATTGAGCTAACATTTCGGTATTTTGATGGCTGGGATGAACCGGTTCCTAGAAGAACTATCTCCAAGTCATCTCTCCTTATATTTTCCAGACAAGCAGGAATACTATTTGTACATAGCCATGGTTCTTCAATCATCATCTTATGATCCACCACAGGAGTTAAGTCGTCCTTTGTCTGACTACATTCTTGCCAGAGTTGACTTACATGATTAGATGCTTCTGAAACCTCTGGAATCTCTGACAGTAAATTATCAATGATTTCTGAGGAAGACACCGTAGTAGGAATACAAGATCTATCCAACCCAAGATGAGCATACGGACGCAAAGTAAACTGTATAGCAGAGAGTGGTATATCTATCAATATATAAAATTGGCAAAAGGAAGAGACAGAGATCAATTAATTGAAACTATAGTCCTAACGTGACCACTGCTGACAAATGTATCTGGGGGATAATTGGAGCAGCACTATCAAGGAAAAGAGATAATATAAATCTTCTAAAGTGATTTGGTCATGTCAGAAGATTAAGAGAAGCTCCATTTAGACAAGTAGGTCAAATCAAAGATAACAATTAAAAAAGATCGCTGAGATTCTTCAAAAGGAACATGCTCAAATGATTACACACAAAAAATTAGAGTCTTAAGAACTTGTTTCAATATATTTGTTATAAAAATTCGTGATCAAATTAGAGTCTTAAGAACTTGTTTCAATATATTGGTTATAAAATGTCGTGATCAGGTCCATGATGAACTAGTCTCCACTAGGACTTCACAAGAAGAATATCACTAATGTTCTTTCTAAGTGATGAATACAAAAAATCTTGAAATTTTGAAGACAAAAAAGTTGGACCACCAGAAATGTTTATTTAGAAAGTTATTTGAGCCTGTACATTAATTAGCTTATCAGACTCCAAAGGCTTTATTTTGACTTCTATGAGAATAAATAAGTGAACGGACAGGTAGCCACAGACCACATCGATCTTTCATACCTTAAGAAGATTTTCAGCAGAAATTACTTCAGAAAGATCTGAATAAGAACACTGCAATGGAATCAAATCAAGCAATTTAGTTAGAATGGTTCATGTCTTAATTGCCTTTGTCAATCAAATTTCATCTTGTATCATGAGACAAACCTCACTTAAAGCAAGAGAACCGAATTTTGAGCTATTATTTGGAACGGACCCACATCCTGGAGCTGGAAAGAACTGAGGACACAAGTAATTAAGTCGTGTTGCAATTCTTGCACTAGCTTTCAAAATAGGAATCTCTACATTCTTCCTGCAAAGAGAACGAGCAACCAGGTTTAATCAGTGATAATGCAGGCAGGAGAACCAGAAAAGAGACTCTCCAGAAAGACAAGCATCTTACTTTTCATGTCCAGCCATGATATGTTGTGCAGAACTGAATTTGTTCATCCATTTTTTGTAATTTGAACAACTCACAACAGATGCAGGAGTTAGATGAATTACACAATTGACAATCTTACTATCTTGTGCTTGGTTGTCTGTTTGATCACAATAACTAGCAAGTGATTGTTCAGACAATAATGCTTCTAAATGTGATTCTGTTGGGCAATCGACAAGAAGTACTATGGGACCAGGAACAGAAGGACCCAGGACATCACTTGGATGAACCTATTATAGGTTGTAACAGAAAAGAAGTTACTTTACAGTGTACGGAAGCTCAACATGAAATTAAAATAAACAAAAGCATTTCTTGAACAGATTGAAAGCTGCGTCTCAAATTCTAATTCTTTTTCCAATTTTGCTTCTACTCTGCTTTAGGTAAATAATATGGAGTTTTGAGACTAACCATGATATTCTGGTGATCAGATTTCACCGAGTTTCCAAGTTGCAGTTCCCGATACTTGGGCCCAGGTTTAAGCCCAAGAGCCTTAGCTTTCTCTGGATCAAACTTTCCCTTGATTTCAGGAAGTTCACAAACGTATACTACAGACATATCACCAGGTTTTGAAGCAGATAATTTTCTGCCATTGGAGGAATCAAGGGTATCTGGACTATGGTCCATCCTCTTTTCTGAAGAGCTTGCAGAAGTTGTCAGACCTTCAACGAAATTTGGTTGAAGGATTATGGCTGATATTTTGACCACCTCATCATTAATAAGAACAATGGGGTCCAAAAGCTTGCTTTGACGTGGCACAGGGGATCCATCGGTGTTGAAGATAGGCCCAAAGCTCTTTGTGTGAACCATGGCAGCACTGGGAATAAAAGATCTCATGGCATCTACTAAATACTTAAGGTCAGACGGCCCCCATATATTAAGCTACAAATTAAAAGAAACTATTTATTATAAGAAATATATATCAAGAAAATGGAAGATCAAACGAAGCTAAATGCTACTTACCGACATCCCTTCTTCACCCATGCCCGCCAAAGTAAGCAGTAAACCTGTGAGTTTAAAAAAAAAAAAACTATGAGTATTTCAAGAAGCCCTATAGTTGTTGAATCACCGATATTACCAGTAAAGAAGAAGCAATTTGCACGTCAAAGAATTCAAAGAAAGTCCTACATTATTAAAGAAAAAAAAAGATATGTTATGCAATACAGACCTGGAAGGCCACCGGCAGTCTCAGAACAGACGCGAGAAAGAAATATGTGATCTATCTGAAGAAAGAGGAACAAAAGTAAGAGAAGGAACAAACTATATTTTTACGAGACGAAGCTAAAGATATACGATACCTTTGATAACTTAATCTTATGCTCTGTGCAAAACCTTTGCAATCCCTGAATTGAAGATAAAATGTAAAACTTAAGCCTCCACGCAGAGATAGAAAAGCAGATAATAATATGGTTTGGAGTTACCTCTCCAGCATTGAATATAAACCTTTGATTGTCAAAGAAAAGCAGGACTGAGGGAGACGTATCCTGAGTATCCATTCCAGTTCCCAAAATCTGTGATTGAAAGCAAAATTGTAATTAGGCAAAATAAGTAACCGTTTTGTGAGAGGAAGGAAAATCAAGAGAGGAAGTGAAATACCTGAACATATGAGATGGTATTGATTGGGTTGAGCTTGCGAACTTTGAGTTGGAGGTTCTTCCTGGGGCCGTCGGCACTGTCTCTGCCCTCGGCCCTTCGCTTGTTGAAGTTGGATTCGTTCACTTCCATTGGTTTGGGCGTCGTGCTTTTCCGGCGGAGAGGAGGGATGGTACGGTGTCGTTTGGAGGAGGCGATAACGGTTAGGAGGGAACGGAATTGGACGTTGGAGGGTTTGGAGAGGGAAAAGGGAGAAGAAGAAGAAGAAGAAGAACGAGGGAGAAGAAGAAAGTTCCGAAACTTTGAAAGTTGGGCCATCGTGGAAGCCTTTTTATCTGAAGAGGGTTTTAGACTTAGCCATAATAAAACCCTCCCACCCCCCACGCTACCTCTCCTCCTTCCCACTCCCTCGTTCTTTCTTTTATCTGTATCTTTATTATATATTATTCTAGTCTATAATAAAAAAAATAGAATTTTATTATAGGTAACTTTTTATTGTAAATAAAAAATTTAATTTTATAAAATAATTAGAAATTTATAAGTTAAAATAATAAAATAATTTATATCAATAAAAATAAAATTAATAATGAATTGTGTACACTAATAACAGTTATGAGACAGAACTTAATTTCTTTATTAATAATTAATGAAAATATATGTCCTACGGTGTCATTTTTCATTGTAGTAGTAATTTATTAAACTATAAAATATATTTTGTTAAAAGTAATTATGAAAAAAAGTAACTTAAATAATTTTTTATTATGTAAATAGTTTTTTATTATAAATAATTATTTAAATTAGAAAAAATATTATTAAAAAATATTTTTTATTATGATTAATTATTTGAATTTAAAAATATAAGTATTGAAAGGTACAATTGATGAATTTTTTGTATAATAGTATAGAAACATAAATATTAATATTTTCGGTCAAGTCAATATTTATAAATATCGTTAGGAGGACTAGTTTTTTTACTATGAAATTTTTTTATTTAATTTTGAATTTATATATATATATATATATATATATATATATATATATATATTATTGACCATTCATGATTTTTTTTTCATAAAACTTTTTAAATTATTGATATTTTTTTGTTACTAGAGAATTAAGATGAATAGATGAGAGGAGGAATATTCAACATCCATAAATAACTTTTATATAATTATATTTATCTTACTCGGTCAAGACAGTAGGAATTTAAGCACACGACTTATTCTATATCTTAGAGTGTCTTGCTTTACGAAGTCAACTTCTCATAGTTTAACAATTTTCATCTATAACTTTTGAATAAAATGATTGCATAAACCATTATTAATGAATTAAATGTCACGCACAGACTTATTCAACTAAGATTTTAAACAATTTAAAAAAATATATATAGTACTTAATAAAGTTTATCCACCAAAATTTAGTAAGTAAATTGAAAATTGAAAATTTAGAAATATATATATAGTTTATTCAAAATCATATACAATACACTGTATTCAAAATCATATAAACTTCAATGGATTATTTAATGATTGAAATTTTCATAGATTTTGTCCAACTTTTTATTTATATGATATACATATCATTTTCATAAAATAATTTTATTTAAATGCTTGAGATTTCGGTAATGTGATAGTTGTAGAATTTTCTTCTAATTTCAAATATTTTCTATCTCTAAATAATTATTTTATGTTATTTTTTGTTTGGGTAATTGATTTTTACAAATCATAATATTTCTGGCTTATTGTTATTATTATATATTGTTTAGTCACTATTCTTTTTTTGTTTTAACTTTTATATATTAGGTTGTTATTTGACATACTAGGTTCTAAATATTTTTATTTATTCATATCACTGTTATAATTGCTTTCGAACAACATGGTCAAGACTTTAAAAATTATGAAAGATTCTACGAAAAATAATGAACAATATAAATATAAGGAAAAGATTAATAAAAATATATATATTAGATATTTATATTTTTGTTTTAAAAGTAAAAAAGTTAATAAATCCACTACATGAGGGTTTTTTTTTTTAATTTCTTAAGCAATAGAGAGAACGATTGGAGTGATAAAAGTGAGTGTTGGAAATTTCAAAAAGATATTCGTATAATACTAACTTAAAATCACCCATAAATCCATCAAATGGTTTTTAAATTTTAATTTTCTGAAATTGTCACTGATTAAGAAGGAAAAGAATTGAAGTGTTAAAAGATGTTAATAAACTTTTACAATAAGATACTTATGTGAAAATAATTTGAGTTGATAATGTAGATATTAAACAAATTAAAGATAACACATAATATTTGCCTTTTTAATATTCTAATATATATATATATATATATATATATATATATATATATATATAAGTTGTTACAAACTTAAATTGCATTGTATTTTTAAGTATTTTTTGTAAAAAAAAGATATATCATACTATAATTCAAATTTCATTAACTTATACAAATGAAGAGTGGTATGATCTTCCCAAATGAGTTTACTTATTATTTAAAATGTCCAACTCAACTCAACTCAAGCTCTATCCAAATTTCTGATTCAATCCACAAAGCCGAACTCAACCTCAACCATTGTTTGCCCTCACCTTATCCCTTTATTAATTCATTTTTCTTTCACAGTACTACACACATCTTCCATTGCCATTCTAACTAACAAACTCTATCAGATAAGATCATCACAGAAACAACCACAAACGACAACCCCCATTCATTCTACTTCCAACCAAAATATCCTCACTTCAACAAAACCTTCGAAAATATCACAGATGTCACTCCTCCAACTCCAATTCACTTCTCAAACATTGCGTCCTTCTTCCCACAACTTCAGATCCAACAACAAACATCTTTGTTCCTCTAAGCGTGTTTCCTTTGTAAGAACCAAAATCAGAGCTGTTAGCACAGTCCCCGAGAAAGACTCAGACTCAGACACAGAGTTAGAGTTATTAGACATCGATGACCCCAACAAGCCACCTTATGTTGGCTTTGTATTTGTCAGTGTAAGTTCAACAATTTTTATGCTACATTTTCATTTTTTAAAATTAATCTATCTCACCCTTGATTTTGGTGGTGGTTTGGTTAGTCTGTGCTGCTGCCAGATGGAACACCAGACGTGCACTTTCGTTCTGCTTGTGGCGGCCAGAAGCTTAGGAAGACAATGATGGATTCCAACGTCGAGCTCTATGGACCCTATGTAATAGCCTCTGCAACTTCAAACAAAACAGTTTCTTTTATCAAACATTTGCATGTTTCTTAACAACGTTCCTGTTTTCCAGCTCATGAAACAAATTCTGTTTGCTCTTTGTAACTCTAATAATTTGCTCTGTAACTCCGGTTTTGTTGTGTGAATATGGTTTTGGTAATTTGTTATTTTTTCCAGGCCAGAGCTCTGTTAAATTGTGCAGGGGGTGGAACTTGTGGCACATGTATGGTGGAGGTGAGTTATATAATGATAACCTTTTAAGAAGTGTTTAGTAGGATCATCCTTTTACAATGTTTTGTATGAATGGTTTCGTAGGTTCTTGAAGGTCAAGAGCTTCTGAATCCTCGCACTGATAAAGAGAAAAAGTTACTGAAGAAGGTAATAGATAGTGGAATTCAGATTCAAAATTTGTTTGTGACATTTTTTTCGCTAAAATTCACGTTTGTGGCTAAGAAGAAAATTAAGGTTGTCATGTGTTTTTTTTTTTTTTTCTCTTACCAGAAACCAAAGAACTGGAGATTAGCATGTCAAACAGTTGTTGGTGAACCAGATACCAGAGGAGCGGTTCGTGATTTTTCTTCATCCTTCATCTTTAAACACATAATTCATTTCCCTTCACACCAACATGTTAATTCTTTATACAATCACAATGTATTTTTTATACACAAGTAAAACACTAATTCATATATCTAAAGAACAGGTTAAGAATTCGTGATATAATTCTTTTTATGCATTCTTCTTTTATATTTAATATAAACTATTCTTACGTTGTATTAATCTGTATATGGAAAAATAAATTAAGAAATTATAAATGTGAATTTTTATGATAAGTATTATATTTTTAATTAGTTTTTTATTTGATGCAGGTTGTGATTCAACAGCTGCCAGAGTGGAAAGGGCATGAATGGAGATATACAAAGCGTGGAGAGCCCACCTGGGATTCAGAAGAGCCTCTGTGAAGCCCAAAACCAAATAACATTAATTAATAATATAAATCCAATTCTTCTTAGTTATATATGCCATGCATTTTAGTTTTAGCTTTATTTTATTTTATTTTATTTTTTCAAATGAAAATCATCAACAAAATCTTGAAAACTTGCAATTAGGGCATAGGCTATATAATATTATGCTGTACCACCCTCTAAATATTTTTTTTTTTTACAATAATAACATGATAATTACAACTTAAAGTTTTCGTGTAGAGTACCTCTTCGTCCTCAGACGGATCTTAATGAGTTGTTACTAAATAAGTTAATACCGTGTTTATATAATAAATTAAAAAAATAAAAAAAGCAAAATGATCACACAATGCATGAAATTTAAAGAAAATAAATTTCATTTTTACGTTAATAAAGTTTTCTTGAAGCATCATCTTGATTATCTTATACTTTATACAGTTGTGCATATCTCTATTTAAAAATAAATAAATAAATCACGGTACTCTTTTCGTCTTGATAACAAATAGATAGAAAAGGTGTACCCGTATAAAAAAACTATTCATTCTGTCTAAAACTCAACTTTTCAACCATTATAGAAAAGAAAAAAAAAAGCAAATTCTCGTTAGACAAGCATAACTTATTTATAGACAGAGATTACTTTTGTATCAAGAATTATAATTTATCTGAGTGGATTTAAAATTAAATTATGTATTGTTTTTTTTAAAAGATTTAGAGATGATTGTAAATAAATTTAAAAATAATTTTTGTGAAAGTTTGCGAAAGATATGATTGATATAATAGATTAAAAAATATGTTTTAGTAAAAGTATCAGTGAGATGGTGAGATTACAATTTTGCCTTTTATGTAATAAGTAGTATAAATTAATATTTATATGAATAATTTGTTTTTGTTAATTTTTGTTAAGCAGTAAAATTGAAAAAAGAAATTAACAAAGAAAAACAAAGTTGAGTCATCAAGGAGCCACCACGAGAATCCATGATAATATAAAGTTCATGTATTTGGGATTGGATATGCACATGCGGGATTGAATCCTCTCCCTTTAAAGCACATAGATCGGTTCCATGTCATGTGGGATCGATCATATCTCTCACTTTTACATCCACATAGATATGTTCCATTTGAAACAGGATTGGATCTCTCACTTTTACGTCCACACATATTCATTTCATTTGAAGCGGGATCGGATCTAACTCTTTAACCACGGTAAAATTGTATTTCTTCAATAAATCAATTCAAATGACTTCCTAACACGCAAGATAAAAAAACTAATAAATTTCACTAATTATTTCATTTCCTTACTCTTAATTGTCTTCAAACGAACATCGAAATTACTAGTTAATTTGTCTTCACATCTATGTTAAACCTCAAACCACTAGCATAAAGGCTCTCACTCATTGGATGGATATGTGATCATCTTGTTGGACAAATATCTTAGTTGTTGGGCCAGAAAATGTTATTTTGGGCTACCTATCTTTGAGCTGGACAAGAAATCTTAGAAGATAATTCTTCATTTTCCTTCACTCTTCCACTTTTTTACTTAACAAAAAAATTAATGATATCTATCTTAAAAAGAAGAAATTAAATCCTAATTTTTTCATAAAAATAACACAAAAATGCATTATAAAAGACAAACAAAGAATTACTACAAGCATTAAAAATAATTAATTATCACAATTATCAAAAACTTTACAAAGGAATGTACGAGAGCAAAAAGAGTTTTACCAAGACTTTATGTAACGCGACGTCAACGAGAGCTTGTTTGGAAATGTCTTTCAAATTTTTCACTTTCCACTACAGTTTTACCGATTCTCGTTTTCATACTTTAAAAAAATATTAGAATAGTGTAAATGTAAGTTAAAGTTTCATATTAAATAAAATAGATAAAATTAAATACTATAAAAAAAATTTATAATACTATTATCTTAAAATTTTAGAGTTAAAATTGATGTCAAATATCTGGTATGTTATAGTATAAGAGTCGATGATGTGTAACATCTATGTCATACTACAAATATATATAAACCCAACACTTATAACTTTCTCGTATCAAACACTTATGATTTAATCTCGTAGTAGTTCAATGGTGAAAATCTTGAACACTTAACGGTACTCCAACTTTTTGCTATATCCAAGGACGCTTGTGGCCCTCCCTCTACCAAAATGTTTCTGATTGGTGTCACTTGTTCTTACTTCCCTGTCTTCTATTGCTTGGATTCCTTTCATTCTAACCTTTTTATATGTAATAATTCCCACTTCCTTGTCCCCATTCACACCATTGCCCACACCCATATGCACTTTTTCCATGTCCATCCTAAATTTGCAGCACTAAGCACACATCATTTCAGTTCCCTTTTTCCATTTTCATCTTACATTTTTCACTGCGTTTTTACCCTGCATAATAAAAGCCTACAAGACAAACCTTTCAGTTCCACTTTCTGGTACATTATAGCCAACAACAAATTACTATAAGATCTTTCTCTTTTGTATCTGCTTTACCATTGCTCACTTTCATTTATCAAACACTTACTAAACTTCTGCCTCACTGATTGATGTTAATATAATGTCACACTATACCAGTTAGTCCTCCTTGTTTAAAACTAAAAATATAAGATATAAATGAGAAACAATAACAGTGTTTCAAGAAAAACTACCATGAATTCGTACAAGAAAACAATGACTCCAACTTTACATTAAAACCAAAATGAAATGAAAAAGAAAAAGCTGAGATGAAAAGAAGGAAAAAGCAAGAGTGAGTTTTCCTCCTTTATTACACAGAAACTAAACCATGCGATTAACAAAGGGTATTGATCAGTGAATCAAAAATCAGTGGCGAGAGGTGCATGGTGCTGGGTGGGAATGAAGGCAAAGGTGTAGATAAGACCAGCCAAACCACCACCAACAAGAGGGCCAACCCAGTAGATCCAGTTGCCATGAAAGTCACCACTGACAACTGCAGGGCCAAAGGAACGTGCAGGGTTCATGGATCCCCCAGAAAATGGTCCTGCAGCTAAGATGTTTGCACCAACGATGAAACCTATGGCAATGGGTGCAATCGTACCCAGTGAACCCTTCTTTGGGTCTGCAGCTGTGGCATACACAGTGTACACTAATCCAAATGTGATGATAATCTCAGTAACAACTCCTTCTCCGGCTCCAACTCCCGCAGCAACACCGTGGATAGGAATACTCTGACAACAACAGATATAATGCACACTGTTACTATCTTTTTCTAACAACAGTATCAGAATTCAGTAACTGATATCATGAACTTATGCCATGTTTATGAACAATTAGTTTGAACTTACATAGCCAGTGACAAACTTGAGGAGAAAGCATGCTACTATGGAGCCAAGGATCTGTGCAATCCAGTAGAAGAGACCAGTGAGGATGGTGATGTGACCCCCAAGAGCCAACCCAAAGGTCACAGCAGGGTTAACATGGCCACCGGAAATGTTGGCTCCAACGGAAACAGCAACGAAGAGAGCAAAACCATGGCAAATGGCAACAGCCACCAACCCAGCAGGATCAAGAGCTGCATCTGATGTCAACTTTGCTGCAAAAGATTTCGCACATTATTCAAGTTGAAAAATTAAGGAAGCACAACAATTTTTTAGGTCAAAACTTATGCATGTATATGTACATAATTCAAAACTAACCATAGGCTATGGCTGAACCAACACCAGCAAAAACAAAGAGAAGGGTTGAGATGAACTCGGCAATGTAGGCCTTGATGGAGGCAAAACTGAAAGAATCATCGAAGCGTCCGAATGCTATGCCAGCCATCTTCAGAAATTTTTCTGAGAAGCTCAGAGAAGAAGAGTGTATAAGATAAGAAGGTGCAGTTGGGAGTTAGAAATATGGCACAAAAGGCTTCCATATCAGAAGCAATATAAATAGCAGAAATTGTCAAGAACAGTATAAAGCTTATTGAATAAGTTCATGACACCAATGTTATTATTGGTCGGTTTGTGTATCATTAATCTTAGTTAAGAAACTTGGTTAATCACTTTTTGTGAAAAATCTCTTATTCTAAACTTTTTTTGTTTTTGTATATTTGAATATGACAGGGGAGTGAAAGTTAAATAGAAGTAATCTGAGGGAGATATTGAAGGAGTTTCTTTTTGTGGGAAGCTTAGCTGTCAATGGCGTGAAAGGCGATTTATTAGAAATGTCGAGAAGGTGATGAATGATTGGTTCATGTGGGTAGTGTGGAGAGAGAGGTGGTGTTTGGTAGGGACAACTACAATGTAATGTGAAGCAAATAATCACAGAACAAAATGAAGTGAAGAGAAGTGGAGGACATGAATAAATATTGGGCCACAAACACCACCATCAAAGAAAAATGTTTTTCTTTTAACATCATTTTCACAAATTAATTTTTATATTTAGAAAAAGAAATTATATATATATATATATAAAGTGTGTATAAAAATATGTTGAGGATCAAAATAACATTATACCGGGTAAAACCAACAATATTCAAAATTAGGGAATGTCAACCGGATACTAGAGTATGGATACTCACTTATTTATACTCTACAATAAATATTTTTGTCTCTTATCGTCTCATATTCGTATGAATATCCGTTATGCGGATATCTACATATTTTTAATATTTATATGTATCTGTGAATATTTATAAAACAAATTAAAATATTTAATAACATATCCTAACCATAAATCTAAACAAAATGCAATACATAATATTTATAAATTTTAAACAAAGTTCAAATAATTTCTCTTAAATAACATGTTACAAAGAAATAGATTTTGTAAAACTAATTGATAAAATATAACTTATTAAAAATTAGTGCATTAATATTTTAATCATATTTTTAATTTTTTTAATTTAAATTAGAATATAACAGATATGGATATCCACAAGTTACAGGTACTATCATATCCGTATTTCTGCGCAGATATAAAAAATACTGATACATGTTACAAACAAATATTCATTTACAATATTCATCTTTTATCTATTGTGGATTTTATCTGAAAATGTTTGGACGTTAATACGTCATATCTTGATTATGAAAAATATGGTCGGCAAAGTGAAGCTAAATCAAGCAGAGTCTTTATGACATTTTGGCCCGTCTCTTTTTATAATGCTGAAACCACTCTCTGTAAATAGTTTGGTTAATTATGATTATGTCATCATTAATCTAGATTCAAATTGTTTGTCTCATTTTACTAGTTTTTCTGTCCTCTATTTTAATTGAAAAAAATATCATTTTTTTTACACCTTTTGTTAATTACAATATGAAAATTCTCTGTATATTATCAATGAAAAAATCGTGTGGTTATCTGACTACAATTAATTTTGTAAAATAAGTTGTTATTTTTTATGATAACTACATTAAAAGTTAAAATCACCATAAAATTGACAATATGATTAGTCTGTGAATGTGAAAAATTATACTTAACGAAAAATCCTCGAAAGTAAAGTTGGGTGGAAAGTGTCCGTTATCACTTTTTTTCACCTTTTTTAACTATTCACATCATTTTTTCCCTAAAACATCATTGACTAAAATGGACACTTTACAGGTCCATCATTTTAATTAGACATAACACATGCTTAATTTATTTTGAAAAAAAGAAAGGAAAAAAGAAAAGAACAAGATCATCCTCCTTTAGACTAGGCTCAGAATTAGACACTTCGTGCACTAAAATTGTTTCACATCCATTTATGGAGAAAATTAAAATACAATGTTATGCTGGAATTTAAAAATAATAATAATAATGAATGTATGAAGAGAGACTTGAAAAGATATGAAAATGAAAAAAAAAATAATGGTTTTGAATATCGATCCATTATCCAGCATGGTGATTTTGTCCTCTCCTAGCATATGCCAAACTGGAACATGAAATGTCTGGTAGTTAGCTATGAAGCTTTCGTTACTTGTTTTAAATAAAGCTTAAAATTGCTCATTTCTAAGCACCAAAAAAAACAATTAGATAAGAACCCTTCTTCCTATACTGATTAATTTTCCAGAAAGATTCATTCATATAAGCCACAATTGCTAATCAAACAACTTCTCTAAGCTACTTTACAGTTAGTTATAGCTGGCAAACCCCACTTACAATTTTTCTTATTTTTATCCAAGAAAAAAAAATGAATGTTCATTTAGTGAAAAAAAGTGCTTAATAATTTTATGGAACTTCAAGCACAGTTATGACATAAGTGCTTAATATTTTTAGGATTTAATTAGTCGATGGTACTCACTTTTGTTCAAATGTGTTAATTTGGTACCCACTTTTAAAAATGTGTCAATTTAGTTTCAACTTTTAAAAAAATATCTTAATCAACTCCTTTTCAGACAAAAAATACTAAAGCCGTTAACTTAATTCATGACTTCTACTACTAAATTTTAATATAAATATAAATACTTAATTTTATAAGTCACTATAAATATCAATACCGTTAACAGTGTTAATATTTCTTTGTTGAAAAAGACCTATTTGAGGTATCTTTCAAAAGTTGAGACTCAATTGACATCTTTTTAAAAATGGATACGAGATTGACACATCTAAATGAGAGTGAATATCATCCGACTAATTAAACCTATTTTTAATTTAATCACTTCTTAACGGGTATTTTGTTACTATTAAGACAATAATTCTGTCAAATGAATCTTTATCTTCCAACTGTTCATATTAGATAGCTTCATGCATGGAGCTACAAAATAAGCAGTATTTTAGCATTGATAGTTGATTAGTTAATAACATAATCTTCATTAATATAGTTTTGTTTCCCTTTTGCCTAAGTTCAATTAATGAATTCAAAATTGAACCAAAGATGATGATAAATTTGGAGTTCTCACTCGCATTGCCATATTTCATTTTGTATGGAATACAGGATTCCCTACCAATCGACGACTAATATTGGATCGGCACATTTAATGGCTTTGAAAGTGGCATCGATCATCTAATTTCATACTCAGATCTCCTATTTTTAAAGTTTTTTTATAATAGAGGAAAAATCAGTATTATAAATGATTAAGAAGTATATAATTGTCTCAAATTATCTGTTTACATACAAGATAAATGTCTCAAAATGCAACATAATACAAATATAAGTGATTATGCTGAGTTTTATAATGATGTTCAATATACTTGATGAAGCTAGCACAGAAAAGATAGTGGGGTGGGGTGATAATGAACAAAACATCAATCATTCTACCCGCATATTTCAAGGAAAAGGAATGGAAGCACAACAATGATAGTATCCATTTTCGTCGAAAGAAAATCTCTGCGAAAGATGAGCTTCATGAATAAGATACTGCCCCCAGTCCTCTGATCCATACTGCTTGAATATGCCTCGTGCATCAAAAGAATCAAATTTTCTTCTCAACGTCTTACTTTTCCACGTATCACTGAACACAAGCAGCACATATGACATATTAGCTTACTGAAAAATCACCAAAGTTTTTACAAATGAGATTGAGGTTCTGTGGGGTTGGAGTAGCACCTTTTCCTATGCCTTACGTTCATCACAGTGGCGTGTAGCTGCAAAAAAGGAGAAAAACGTAGAGGATCACTGAAAACTATCACAAATGGAGGTTGGTGTTAAGGTTTCCTGGCACGACCTTGAAAAAAAAAATAGTGTTTCCAAACTAATAATTTAATGCTGGAAAGGTATTATTCGGCTAAAAATAATGCACAAATAGTACTAATATATTAAAATTATTTTTAAAGTATAAAAGCAGTGTGTTTTTAATACTTAGCATAGGATAGCACAAAAAAACTCAGCAGAAAGATTGAACTTACTAACACATTCTAAGATTAGAAAAATAAAATATATTATAAAACTGACATAATAAATAGTAGATTATTAAAGTGAAAATGGCCTTTAATAAAGTAATTTAATTGAAGGTAAGTTAAAACAAACACTTCTTTATAATTTATCCAAAAGCAACAGAGATATGAATCAATAAATTTAGTTTACCTTCAGTTTATGTTTAGCATCACTCTCTAAGACGAGTCCAGCTTCAATATACGCATCAATAATGACTTCTAAAAAAGCTTAGGAAAACACAATTCTTTGAGAACAATGTATACTCAAAATCAGGAGTGAAACACTGATCCATAATTATACGAGCTTTATAATACTAAAAACGCATCCTCAATCAAACTCCACCACCGCCCAAAAACATAACAAATATGGATACGACAAGCACGTAAAAGACAGCCCTCACTGCCAATTTCTTCCACAGGAGCATATAGAACACAGGCTTTGTCCAAAGAACCTTTCATGCATTCCTACAAGGGTAGACATAAGTTTCTCTCGTCAAAGATATCAAACAAAATCACAGAGAATCAATTTGATGGTAAAAGTTTGTAGCAGACACGGTAGGAAATCTCTCAGTGAAGCCTAAAAGTTTACATGCAAGATTTCAAAGGGAAACAAAAAACTACATATCAATCTTTTTAACTTGTATATTGTTCCATTCCATTGCTTTATTCTATAGATTTAGTAAATAGACTAGAAGGAATTTCATTCTGTATCTTGTCAACAGATAAGCAGCACTTCATATGAATAACATCTTTAAAATGGTGCTTAAAGTAGATGCATACCAGTCCCTTCAATCTTATAGAGAGTGGCCGATTATCCAAGGTTTCCATAACTTTCGAGGAGATATTCTACACAGCTTCAAAAACATAAATGAAAAAAATCTAACTCTTATAATATGTTATTATGATGAATTTAACAAAACTTGCCTGCAGGACCTGAAATGCTGTCTTGACTCGTTCTTTGTTCCATAGCTTAAGCATGAGTACTGTAAGGTGAAATGTTTTAGGGTTGATGAATATAGATTTGTCAATACCCAGACCTGCAACTGCAATATAACAGAAAACCTATTATTTAGGATAAACATGTGATCCCTGCTGAGTTTTTACATGAAAAAGTAAATTTATTAACCCTGAAAACAACAGGTTACTATGTAATATGGACATGTTTTAGGGTTCGGGGAAATAGCCATGACACCATACATAATTTAACAAGAATTCAGGGAACAAGCTCCACAAGTGAAAAATGATGGTGAACAGTAACATAACAAAACACGTGAAATGGATATAATTTCACTGTTGATTCAAATTCCCTAAGCTATAAATATCTTAAACAAAGGAAACCAGATTGTTTTAATACCAGATGAAGCAGAAGACTTGAATGCTTTAGGTGTGTAACTGACAAGGGGTATGTCAGTGAGATTAACTTTAACTGATTCACTCTTATCATCAACTTTATGTTCAACTGCAACACCAGCATTTTCCTTTGGCAGTTGATCCACACCTTTGGTGTCAGTTGTACCCCCCTCTTCATTGGAATCAGAATCAGTGCCCTCATTCTTGAGAGAAACAGTTCCCAAAATAGAGTGTTGAAAATTGATGAGTTTATTAACTAACTCAGGATGAATTGCCAGTGGAAGGGATATGAAGTGTGAATAATCAAGATTTCGACTATTAACAGTCTGTTATAAAAACAAGAAAACAAGAGAATATTAGTCTAGTATGTGACTGCAAAGTAAGTACAGGAAAGAAATACCAAAAATGAGATAAATATAATCAAAGATCTTTTGAATCTGAGAGATTGCCCAGACAGGCAAATTGACCTCATCAATTATAGCCTGTATCCTCTCTGAAGCTGAATTCACACTGTCGATTGAAATGCCTTCAATGGCTGCAATAGAAATTTATATTGAATAGTTAAGATATCAAATTCCGATATCCACTCTTACGTGAGTAATCATGATTTAAAGGAGCTCCCAGGCTAAAGAGGAGGATGGAGCCTCTACTTTAAACAAAAGTTCTGTATCTCACACTCAACCAATGTAAGACTCAAGCTCCTGTCAAACATAATTATGTTTTGGCCTCTCAAAGGAAATGAACTTTTGCTTAGAAAGAGTGAACAAACACAACCTGAACCAAAGACCTATTATCATCATTATGATTGTGAAATGTCAATACACTCTATTCTTTTGTATAAGAGAGAATTATGTCAAATCAACTATAACTTGAATATCTCAAAGAATGACAACAATCAAAGTTAAAACACAAACATGATAAAAGGATAACTATCTCAAAGCTGACCTACACAAGATAGAGAGAAGATTAGGTAACCAAAACTTACAAATGAAATCCTCTTCTTTTGAAGTAGGTATTATTATTTTAACCCCCATCTCCTCTTCTATCATTTTCTGTGTGGATCCCCTGAAATAGTATCAAGTATATAATAAGCATTTAATTTAATTAACTTGTCATAAGAACAATCTTCTACCGTTTCCCTTTGATAATAACAACAGCAACAAGATTTGGGCAATCGTATCCCACATGGTGTAGGCAACATGAATCTCAAGTCAAAATTGATACAATTCCTAACATGCATATAGCTATTCTTTTCATCCTATTTTATCAAAGCATATTTTCCCCTATCCCTTCACAATCATAAAAAAAAATTATCACTTTCACCCATGTTTGTTATACCTATTATTAGAAATAATTATAATAGGAAGAAAAGGAGGGTTAAGGGGGGAATACTCTGTATACAAATCAAGGTAGAGGGAATCAGAGAGTGTATTGAGGAATTTTATAAAATAGAGAAGCAAGATTTAAACAATCTTGAGGGGGTAGGATTATTCCATAATCTGAGAAGCTTATACGTTCTTGGATTGTAATTCTTTCTTCTTCACTTTGGAGGAGCCTGTTATTGCAATTAAAGTTTACATTTTCAGATTCTTTACCTTGCAGTTTCTATCAATGTCATATTGAGCATCTCTTTATCTGAAATTTATCTTCTTCAAGTTGGTTAAGTAATGTTGTTATTAATGCCACTATGCCAAAGAGAAATTAAAATATAGTTCTTACCATCTTCCTTTGATAAAAGGAAATAGAGAAGCACCAACCTGCAGAACAAATACAAAATTAAAACAGAGATGAAAGACTAAAGCTTTTGACAGTCCAATACATAATCAGAAAAGAGAATCGAAGGAAAGTGTATCTCTTTCTTTTAAAACAAGACAAACCAGAGACCAAAACCAAGGACCAAGAAAGATAATTCGAATGAAATTTTCTGAAAAAGCAACAAATGAGAAAATTACTTTTCACAGTAAAATAGTGACAAAAAATGAAAGAAAAATAGCAAACAATAAAAATTATCGTAAGATTAAAATAAAATCTTGGAGAGAACATATCAGCAACATAGGCTTTAATGAAAGTCTTCGTATGAATTCCTTCTGTATTCTGTTGAAGTCCTACTATTTAACAAACTGACTAATTCCAGTATTATAGTAACCTTTAACGTACATGAAACGGCCAACACTACATGAAACCTAAACATAATGAACAAGAACCAACAAAAGATATATGGTGATAACCAGCATCTAACAGATGAAATGAACAAATATTGCTTTGTATCTTGGCAAATATGAACTATCAATTCAAGAAAAGTAAAAGGAAGTGAAAATTTATAATCTTGCCTGAACAGAAATTGAATGCTTTTTAGAGGAGACAGATGAATCTCCTTGCAGCAATCTGTTTTCAATATTATCCTGCAACTGGCTTGAACTAGTAGCTGATTCATCCATTTCATCTATAGCTTCAGCAGCTACCTTCATGACATTATCATTTGAAATAGTGGTAGATGTGCCACAACCCATTTCCTGAACTTTGCCGGTATCTGACTCAAGAATTGCATCCTTTATCAAGCCTTCTTAAAAACCAGATCATTTAATATGAATAACCGTCCTACCCAGACTCTCCTCCTAAGAAGTAATAAGTATCAAGCTTTCGAAAATCCCACTACCCCATAGCATTGAGTGCTTGTCAAGTACATAAAATGAAATGTACAAAAATACTAATTTTGAATTAGAAACTAGACCGTGTGTATATAAAGATAAGAAAAAGGTAACTTGGTCTTCCGTGTATTACATTTTCCAAAATGTCGCATAATGCAAAAAAGAAATAATAAAAATCATAAGCGTAATGCAAAATTGTTGGTAGTTGGTACAACCGGAAGTTGAACAGAGGCATGTCCTAGGACAAAAAAGACAAACCTTCAGAAGCACTGGCCTTGGTGACAACTGGTCTCCAGATAGAATTCATTTTTTTCTGTTTCATGCTATGGCCTTCAAGACATATTTTCGTCTTCCAACCACCTGTCAAAAATTGCAGGTTAAACAATTATAAGCACTCTGACCCTATTGTTAAATGAAATAACTTTAAGTTGAAAAAGGAGTTCAAAACTCTTAGACTACAAATAGAAATAGAACATTTGATACAATCAAAACTTATTGAGACATCATCTCAGTCCAGTCCAGTACAGTATTGCATGTATAAGTAGACGCCACATAACCCGTGTAAAACAATTCTTTGCGAGGGTAAAAGTGAGTCCAGCAAAATTTGCTCATGGTCACCCAATCCCAATCAATAGGTATATTAATCGCAAGTTTACTATAATTTCACTAGGAATACTTGCTAAAGAAAAAAAGAAGAAGAAGAGAAACAGCGATTACACAAGGATTAAATTAGAAAACAGTATATAAAGAAATCACGGGAGTAGAAGCTGGGAACCTGTAAGTAATAACGTGTAGGCTCGAATTTGAGGCAAGATATGTATTGGTGAACTTGAGAACTCGTTCCACTCTACAAAGCAAAAAGTACATCAAACTTTTAATTTTGCAAGGAGAGTGCGTTGCAAAATGAATAGAAAAGAATCAGAAGATAACTTGAAGTGTGTACTCAAACACAAGAGTTTTGAAAAGTGCAGATCCTAACAATGATATCGAGATACCAATTTCGTAGTTGTTTATTTTGTTAGAAAAAGTGTTTGTTAGACGAACCTGGTGAGAGACCTTGCGCGAGCTATAATCAAAGAATGGATGACAATGTCTCGAGTGTAGACTACGGAAAGTAGCATCTTTGATGACTTCAATTTCTTCTTTTCTTTCTTTGAGGTCACCAACAAATTGGACCCACGCGGAAAATGGAGTAGAACTCTACGTACAAATGCACACTACACTTTTTCTTTTATCTTCAAACGATACCTGTTAGATAATTGAATTCACCGAGTCTTCCCTTTATAATTTTTTCAAACTAATCTTATTTCTTTATTGCACCTTTCTTGGATAAAGGAGTTGGAGAACAAATCATGGTGCACCTTGACATCAAACTTTGAAGTTGCAAGATAGTATTGCCACTCAAGCAATGTTTTTTGAAATCCTTATAAAAGGAAAAATATTTTTTTAACAAGTAAATCTAGATAATTTCCTTTCACAATGTGAATTGATATTTTTTAAATTATTTTTCTATTTTTTATTTTCTCGTTTTTTTTTATTTCAAAATTACTTAAAAAATATTATCTCAGATTTTAAAAATATTTATCAAAATTTAAATGTAAAAATATTATTGTCGTTATAAAAAGGAAGGCATTTTTTCATTCTACCATTGTTTACTTAAATTCCCGATGGATTTTTTCTTGTATCGTTATCCGGAGAAAATATTTTGTATAAATCCTTGGAAATTTGAAGAGAAGAGAAATTGTATTATACTTATTAATTATTATTAGTAAGAAGTTTTATCTGAAGTAAGTTTCTTTATATCGAGTTTTCCCATAACAAAAGTTATGGAGTGTACTAAATTTGTAAAATAAACAAATGTTTGGGTGTTAATATGTGAAATAATGCTCCGTGATTATAAAAACTGTGGTCGGCAAATTGGACCTAAATCAAGTATAGTCTTTAAGACTTTTTGGTCCCTCTCTTTTTTTTCTTGCTGAAACCACTTTTTGTAAATGGTTTGGTTAATTAGGATTATGTCATCATTAATCTAGATTCAAATTGTTTGGCTCATTTTACTAGTTTTTCTGTCCTCTGTTTTAATTGAATAAAGTAGCACATTTTTTTCTTTTACACATTTTGTTATTTACAATATGAAAATTCTGTGTATTATCAATAGAAAAATTGTTCGATTATCTAATTACGATTTACTATATAAAATAAGTTGTTACTTTTTATGATATAAAATAAGTTGTTACTTTTTATGATAATTACATTAAAAGTTAAAATCACCATAAAATTGACAATATACTTTCAATGTGATAAGTTAAACTTAATGAAAAATCCTCAAAAGTAAAAGAGTTTCTTCCAATACTTCTAAGATTTTTTACATAGTATCACATATCGCACTCTAAAATTATTATTTTCAGATGTCGACTTTTAATAAAAATTTTGGACTTCCGCTGTCAAAAAAAAATAAATAAAAAAGATAATATATATATATATATATATATATATATATATATATCGTTGACAAATTTCGTAATCCAAGATTCTTGGATACATACAAATTCTATCATTGACAAAAACAATTACTAACCTGACTTAATTTCTAACATGATTAATCTGAAATAGTATTTTGACACCGGCAATCCTGTCCATTAAAAAAATACTAACCTTCACTACTCTGTCATCTAATAACAAAACCCTAACACTGAAAATTGGTCTAAGCCCCAGACGTTTTCTTCAACTGGTAGAAAGTTTAATATATTGCATGAAGCTACCACTTAAATCCTTATTCCACATAAAAGATAGTGGGGTAATAATGAACAAAACATCAATCATTCTACCAGCGTATTTCCAGGAAAAGGAATTGAAGCACAACAATGATAGTATCCATTTTCGTCGAAAGAAAATCTCTGCGAAAGATGAGCTTCATGAATAAGATACTGCCCCCAGTCCTCCGATCCATACTGCTCTAATATGCCTCTTGCATCAAAAGAATCAACCTTTCTTTTCCGCTTATTCCTGAACACAAGCAGCACATATCAGCTTACTGAGAAATCACCAAAACTTTTACAAAGAAAATTGTCGAGCAGAAAAAATGGGTGGGGGGGAGTACCACCTTTTCCTATGCCTTGCGTTCATCACAGTGGCGTGTAGCTGCAAAACAGGAGAAAAATCTAGATGATCACTGAAAACTATCAAAATTGTTTGGTGTTAAGGTTTCCTAGCAGGGTATTGAAAAAAAAAAAAGTATATCCAAACTTTAACTATTTAATGCTGGAAAGGGTTGGGTCAAGATAGATGATGGATTAAGACAGAACACATTCACACATTTAGGCAAGGCACAACACTAGTAGAGAATTGAGAGAAACAGAGAATTTCTCATCAAAGAATCAAAGCATTACAAGTATTTATATGAAAGCTAGAGCACTGTATAACTGTCATATTACAGTTAATACAGTTACAAAACATTTACTTTTGGATTAATACAACAAGGGATTATCATTCGGATAAAAATAATGTACAAATAATAGCCTTCGGCATGGGAATTTGTCCCTGATATAAAAATGCTTGGATGATTTATGCGAAAACATGAGCTGACAACATATTAAGAAAAATCTGATACATTCTGCGATGGAAAAATAAAATATATCATAAAAAACTGATAATTTACAGTAGATTAGTACAGTAAAAATGGCCTTTACTAAAGTAATTTAATTGAAGGTAAGTTAAAACAAACACTTCTTTATAATTTATCCAAAAGCAACAGATATGAATCAGATAAATTTAGTTTACCTTCAGTTTATCTTTAGCATCACTCTCTAAGACGAGTCCAGCTTCGACATATGCATCAATAATGACTTCTAAAAAAGCTTAGGAAAAGACAATTCTTTGAGAACAATATATAATCAAAATCAGGAACCAAACACTGATCCATGATTATATGAACTTCATAAAACTAAAAATGAATCCTTAACTAAACTCCACCCCCGCCCAAATATAATCAAAAAGAACAATCCACATATGGATACGACAAGCACGTAAAAGATGGCCCTCACTGCCAATTTCTTCCACAGGAGCATATAGAACACGGGCTTTTGCCAAAGAACCTTTCATGCATTCCTACAAGTGTAAACATAAGTTTCTCTCGTCAAAGATATCAAACAAAATCACAAAGAGATCAATTTGATTGGTAAAAGTTTCTAGCACACACAGTAGGAAATCTTTCAGTGAAGCCTAAATGTTTACACGCAAGCTTTCAAAGGGAAATAAAAAACTACATATCAACTTTTTAACTTGTATATTGCTCGATTACTTCATTCTCTAAATTTAGTGAATGTACTAGTAGGAATATCATTCTATATCTTGTCAGATAAGCAGCATTTCATATGAATAATATCAGTAAAATGGTGCTTAAAGTAGATGCATACCAGTCCCTTTAATCTTATAGAGAGTGGCCGATTATCCAAGGTTTCCAGAACTTTCGAGGAGATACTCTACACAGCTTCAAAAACATAAATGAAAAAAATCTAATTCTTATAATATATTATTATGATGAATTTAACAAAACTTACCTGCAGGACCTCAGAGGCAGTCTTAATTCGTTCTTTGTTCCATAGCTTAAGCATGAGTACTGTAAGGTGAAATGTTTTAGGCTTGATGAATATAGATTTGTCAATACCCAGATCTGCAAGTACAACATAACAGAAAAGTTGTTATTTAGCATAAACATGTAATCCCTGTTGAGTTTTTACATGACAAAGTAAATTTATTAACCATGACAACAACTGGTTACTAGGTAATATGGACATGTTTTAGGGTTCGGGGAGGTAGCCATGACGCCATATATAATTTAACAAGAATTCAGGTAACAAGCTCCACAAGTGGAAATTGATGGTGAACAGTAAATATAACAAAACACGTGAAATGGATATAATTTCACTGTTGATTCAAATTCCCTAAGCTATAAATATCTTAAACAAAGGAAACCAGATAGTTTTGATACCAGATGAAGCAGAAGACTTGGATGCTCTAGGTTTGTAACTGACAAGGGGTATCTCGGTAAGATTAACTTTAACTGATTCACTGTTATCATCAACTTTAAGTTCAACTCCAACACCAGCATTTTCCTTTGGCAGTTGATCCACACCTTTGGTCTCAGTAGTGCCCTCCTCTTCATTTGAATCAGTATCAGTGCTCTCATCCTTGTCAGAAACATTTCCCAAAATTGAGTGTTGAAAATTGATGAGTTTATTAACTAACTCAGGATGAATGGCCAGTGGAAGGGATATGAAGTGTGAATAATCAAGATTTCGACTATTAACACTCTGTCATAAAAACAAGAAAACACGATAATATTAGTCTAGTATGTGACTGCAAAGTAAACACAGGAAACAAAAAGCAAAAATGAGATAAATATAATCAAAGGCCTTTTGAATCTGAGAGATTTCCCAGACAGGCAAACTGACCTCATCAATTATAGCCTGTATCCTCTCTGAAGCTGAATTCACACTATCGATTGAAATGCCTTCAATGGCTGCAATAGACATTTATATTGAATAGTTAAGATATCAAATACCGTTATCCACTCTTATGAGAGTAATCATGATTTAGAGGACCTCCCAGGCTATAGAGGAGGGTGGAGCCTCTACTTTAAACAGAAGTTCTGTATCTCACACTCAACCAATGTAAGACTCATGCTCCTGCAAACATATTTATGTTTTGGCCTTTCAAAGGAATTGGACTTTTGCTTAGAAAGAGTGAACAAACACAACTTGAACCAAAGACCTATTATCATCATTATGATTGTCAAATGTCAATACACTCTATTCTTTTGAATAAAAGAGAGTTATGTCAAATCAACTATAACTTAAATATCTCAAAGAATGACAATATCAAAGTTAAAACACAAACATGATAAAAGGATAACTATCTCAAATCTGACCTACACAAGATAGAGAGCAGATTAGGTAACCAAAACTTACAAATGAAATCCTCTTCTTTTGAAGTAGGTATTATTATTTTAACCCCCATCTCCTCTTCTATCCTTTTCTGTGTGGATCCCCTGAAATAGTATCGAGTATATAAGAAGCATTTAATTTAATTAACATGTCATAAGAACAATCTTCTACCGTTTCCCTTTGATAATAACAACAGAAACAAGATTTGGGCAATCGTATCCCACATGGTGTAGGCAACATGAATCTCAAGTCAAAATTGATACAATTCATAACATGCATTATAGCTATTCTTTTCAGCCTATTTTATCAAAGCATATTTTCCCCTATCCCTTCATAATCATAAAAATATTTTTCTTTATCACTTTCACCCATGTTTGTTATACCTATTAATAGAAATCATAATAGGGAGAGAAGGAGGGTCAAGGGAGAATATTCTGTATATAAATAAAGAGGCAAAATTTATACAATCTTGAGAAGGTAGGATTATTCCGTAATCTGAGAAGCTTATAGGTTCTTGAATTGTAATTCTTTCTATTTCACATTGGAGGAGCCTGTTATTGCAATTAAAGTTTACATTTTTATATTCTTTCCCTCACAGTTTCTATCAATGTCATATTGAGCCTCTCGTTAGCTGATATTTATCTACTTCAAGTTGGTTAGGTAATATTATTAATGCCATTATGCCAAAGAGAAATTAAAATATAGGTTTTACCCTTTTCCTTTAATAAAACGAAATAGAGAAGCACCAACCTGCAGAACAAACACAAAATTAAGACAGAGATGAAAGACTAAACAATTAAAACTATGTCAAGATTCAAATAACATCAAGGAGAGAACATATCAGCAACATAGGCTTTAATGAAAGTCTTCTTATGAATTCCTTCCGTATTTTGTTGAATTAATAACAAACTGACTGATTCTGGCACTAGAGTAACCTTTAACGTACATGAAGCAGCCAATACTGCATGAAACCTAAACATAATGAACAAGAACAACCAACTAAAGATATATGGTGATAACCAGCATGTAACAGACACAATGAACAAATATTGGTTTGTATCTTCGTAAGTATGAACTATCAATTCAAGAAAAGTAAAAGGAAAGGAAGTGAAAAATTATAATCTTGCCTGCACAGAAATTGAATGCTTTTCAGAGGAGACAGAGGAATCTACTTGTAGCACTCTGTTTTCAACAGTATCCTGCAACTGGCTTGAACTAGTAGCTGATACAGCAAAATCATCTATAGCTTCAGCAGCTACCTTCATGACATGATCATTTGAAACAGTGGTAGATGTGCTACAGCCCGTTTCCTGAACTTTGCCACGATCTGACTCAAGAATTGCGTCCTTTATCAAGCTTTCATAAAAACCAGATCATATAATATGAATAACCGTCCTACCCATACTCTTCTCCTAAGAAGTAATAGTAACATGCTTTTCAAAAATCACACTACCCCCATAGCATTGAGTGCTTGTCAAGTGCATAGCATGAAATATACAAAAATGCTAATTTTGATTGAGGAATTAAACCGTATGTATGTATATAAAGATAAGAAAAAAAGTAACTAGTTCTACCGTGTATTACATTTTCCAAAATGTCGCATCACGCAAAAAGAAATAATAAAAATCATAGGCATGTCCCAGGACAAAAAATACAAACCTTCACAAGCACTGGCCTTAGTGGCAACTGGTCTCCATATAGAATTCACTTTTTTCTGTTTCATGCTATGGTCTTCAAGACATATTTTCTTCTTCCTACCACCCGTCATAAAATTGCAGCTTAAACAATGATAAGCACTCTGGCCCTGTTGTTAAATGAAATAACTTTAAGCTGAAAAAAGGAGTTCAAAACTTAGACTACCAATAGAAAATTTGATACAATCACAACTCATTGAGACATCATCTCAGTCCAGCAAAAAATTTGCTCCAGGTCACCCAATTCCAATCGATAGATATATTAATCGCAATGTTACTATAATTTCACTAGGAATACTTACTAAAGAAAAAAAAAATGAAAAACAGTGATTACATGAAGATTAAATTAGAAAACCGTATACAAAGAAATCACGGGAGTAGAAGCCGGGAACCTGCAAGTAATAACGTGTAGGCCTTGAATTTGAGGCAAGATATGTATTGGTAAACTTGAGAACTCGGTCCACTCTACAAAGCAAAAGCACACCAAACTTTTTATTTTGCAAGGAGAGTGCGTTGCAATATGAACAGAAAAAAAATCAGAAGATAACTCGTGTGTGCTCAAACACGAGAGTTTTGAAATTGCAGATCCTAACATTGATATCGAGATACCAAATTCGTCGTTATTTATTTTGTGAGAAAAATTGTTTGTAAGACGAACCTGATGAGAGACCTGCTGCAAGCTATCATCCCAACGAATGAATGAAGAAGATGTCTCGAGTGTGGAACGAGGGCAAGGCCTGTTTGGTGAGTTCAATTTTTCTTTTTTCTTTCTTTATTTTGTTTAAAGTTTTTCTATTAAGAAAGATTCGATCGAGTTGAGGTAACGGAGTTTTGTTTTATCGATTTGTTTCCCATATCCAAACACAGCATAATGGCAGGTTCTAACGTGCGCTGGAAGCGTATGAATAAGTTTCCACATGGCGTGGTGAGTCAGCAACTGACGTGTCACGTCCTGGGTGAATTTTCTGTTTTCGTGGCAAAAAGCCTTTCGTCTATCTTCAATTACGTTCCTTCATCGCTCTCTTTCTCAGTTCCATTCCGAATCTCGAACTACAACTATTTTGATATAGAAACTAGAGAATAGCGTCATTCAAATTGCACGTGTTGTTTTACTCACTGTACAGCGAAGTTGAGAATTGTGTTGCCATAAATATAAATAAATTAAATCTGTGAAGGAGAAAAGAATGGATTCGAGTCGAAGAGCGGTGGAATCGTACTGGCGGTGGCGCTTGATCGATTCAGCCACCTCCGATGAAGAGAAAGTCACACCTGTCTACAAACTTGATGAAATCTGCGAGCTCCTACGCTCATCGCATCCTGTCATCGTCAAGGAACTCTCAGAATTCATCCTTAAACGCCTCGACAATAAAAGCCCCGTCGTCAAACACAAGGTACGCATGCAGATTCGAATTTATCATTGTTATGATTATTATTATTCCCCGGAATAGGAATAACAAATATTGAAATCAGATTCCGATCATTGCGTTGGTTTGCGTTTGACAGGCTTTGAGATTGATCAAGTATGCGGTTGGAAAGTGTGGTGTGGAGTTTAGAAGGGAAATGCAGAGACATTCGGTGGCAATTCGGCTGTTGTTACAGTACAAGGGTCAATTGGATCCTCTGAAAGGCGATGCACTCAACAAGGCTGTGAGAGACACTGCTCAAGAGGCTATCTCTGCTGTTTTTTCTGCGGATGATAACATCAGCAAGCCACCGTCTTCGGCTTCTGCTTCCCCTGATCTCAATAGACGGATCGAAGGGTTTGGGAACACCAACTATCAAGCTCCTTCTCATGATAAGAAATCGTTTCTCAGTGAGGTTGTTGATATTGGAAGTGCAACCATTAAGCAAGGACTCAATGCCTTCACACAGGGCCCTTCTTCGCTTATCAAGAATGAAGCTGCGAGTGGAACATACAAGGACAGATATGAACCCACTGCGTATGGTAGTGGAATTACGTCGGCACTTTCGCAGAACCAATCTGGTGGCCCTTGGAATCAGGATGCAGGTGTAACTAGGACGGAATTGTCGAATGGGAAAACTGGTGCTGATTATGCAGAGAGTAAGACACAAGAGGAGAGATTGCTCGAGACAGTTGCAAGTTCTGGAGGCGTGCGCCTGCAGCCCAATCGAGATGCCATTGAAGTTTTCCTAAGAGAGGCTTCAAAGTTGGATGCCATGGCTTTATGTCATGCCCTTGAACAAAAGCTCCAATCTCCAATGTGGCAGGCATGTGTATTGTGTTGACATTTCTGTGAAAATTAGAATTCATACAACTCTGCACTTGATATTTGCTGCATATTAATGTATGTGTCGTCTCATCTCATTTTGACTTCTTTTGGGGACTACATTTTCAGGTTCGTGTCAAAGCTGTTTGTGTCCTAGAGTCCATCCTTAGAAACAAAGATGATGATAATTTTTCACGTATGGCGACTTACTTTGCTGAGAACAAGGATCTGGTGTTAAGATGTTCGGAATCCCCCCAAGCCTCTTTAAGGGAAAAGGCAAACAAGGTACACAATTTCAACTTCTCATTAATTTTATTTTTTCTTATATCAATTAATATTCTTCTTTTTTTAAATTACTTTTAGTAGGCATGTAAATATTGAACCATGATTGGTTAAAACTGAAATATTGGTGATAGGCATGTAAATAAATGCTTGCCTAGGCCTAAATCTTTAAGATACAAAGTTTCCCTTTTTTGTTTATTTTTCTCCTTGTTCCCACTTAATCAGATAATCTACCTTGTATTTATTTCCCATTTTTCTATTCACTCAATTATGTTTTCATTTACACAGGTTTCATTTTTTTAAGATCTTAATTCTTTCTTATTTAGCATCATGTCCCTCTGTCATCATCCCACTAAGAGCTGATATCATATCTAGAACATTAAAAGGAAGTCTAAATTGTGAGAAAAAACTTTGATAGCTGATTGCAGTTAGTATGAAATTATAGATGCTGGTAAAAATTTCAGTTATTTCTCAGAACGGTGCAAAATATTTTGCAGTTATTTCTTTTTTTGGGTAAAGTTACACAAACAAAAGGAATCACCCTATACCAAATTGCTTAGAAGGAAGCAGACAAATTTAAGAGCAACCTTTGGAGTGCAAGATTAATATTTTGAAATTAAATTTAGCTCTTGGCCATTTGATGGACAGGTTCTTGGTCTTTTAGGTGGAGGCCAACCAAACAGTTCCATTAATTCAGAGAAGGCTATGAAGATGGATAGTGCTGCTGTTGCTGAGTTTCCTGACTTGTTAGACACTGGTGATTTTAATGACTATCATGGAACAGGCGATGCTACAAAGAGAGCAAATGATCAAAATATAGCAAATTTGACACCATCCATACCTCCGGCACTGGCTGATGATTTATTTGGAAATTTTAGTAACGAAATAAAAAATGATGATGACCCCTTTGCTGATGTGTCATTTCATTCTAATGAAAACAAAGAGCATAGCGATATCTTTTCAAGGATGACGGTTGGCAATGATAAACAGAGTCATCATGTGAGTAATGACATTTTTGCCACTAATTCCAGGCACGGAAATAATGGAGAGTTTGTTGGTCATTTATTGGCTGGCTTGTCTGTAGATGAAAATACATCCAGTGCAAAACAGAAAGCAACATCCCCTGCCATGCAATCTGATTATTTTTTTTCTGGTTTAAATAGTCATGCCAGTCATCTGAGACCGGACAACGGTTTTGGTGGCATGTTGGGCTCTCAGGCAGTTGGCTTCAATGTAAATTCCGTATTTCCTTCTGGTCATCCATCTTATGCTGCACAACCTGGGATTATGTTGAACCAACCATATTCTTCTCAGCCACTTAATTATGCCATGGGAAATCTCTTGGCTCAGCAGCAATTTCTGGCAACAATGACTAATTTCCAACACCTTAATAATGTCACCAGGCATGATGCCAGTTCAGCTAGAAATGATGGAAGCAATGAAAGAACACCTCTTCCGGACATATTCCAATCAAAATTTGCAACGCAAACTCCTAGCTCAATGATCAACAGTTCAAAGAAAGAAGAAACTAAAGCATTTGATTTTATCTCAGTAAGTCTTTAACTAAATTTATTAACCATCCAATGATTTACTTTAAGGATCTTCCTTTTTTGGGATCGGCTACTTTAAGGATCTTAATGATCTGCAATGAATTGTCTGCTTTGTAGAATCCAAACTTGTTAGGTAAAGTTTAACTGCAGGAGAGGAATTCAGTCGTTTGAATGTGATTTATCATAAGAAATTAGTCATTTCATTTTTTTCTTGTACAAGCCCTTTTTTATGCGGAATTGTTGTAGATATCATAAGAAATTCATATTTGAACACCTTGAATACCAAATAGTTTCCAGGATGACCAATTTAGCCCGTCAGGTCATGGTTTCTATTTTATTGAAACTATAGGTATGACCAATTTATGTGTTGTTGCTCATATATTATTATCATTATTCCCTTTTATTTTCCTAAGATTTAATTAGATCTGTTTAGGACTGATTACTCATTTGGAGTAATCAGACCAGTTTTTCTGCCCATAATTCTAGACTGGCATACATTATGAAAGCGCTAAACCCTCACTGTACAATTTTCAATTATCTAAAATCATGTTCATTTTTCCTCACATTTCAAGATATAGCTTTAAGCATACTTTGCCTAGTTTTTGGTTGACGCACTTAATCATGGTATTTCGTGCTTGTAGGACCATCTTGCTACAGCAAATGACTCAAGGAGAGTGATTTGAAATTTCAATATCTTACTATTGTTGACAAAGATTTATGGTGCTTTACGACGCTGTAGTGGATTTCACACGAATAAATCAAACCCGTTCATAATTTCCGATGAAGAAAGTTGTTTTTCTTTGCCATGATGGAGCATTGTCGATGTTTTTTTATTTGTCCGTGTCGTCAACAAAATATGAGCACAGTTATAGCAATTGGAAGAATATGTAATGGTTACTACCAGTTCCCGATATTTTGAACGAAAATGAACTCTAGAATGTTGCCTTTTTATTCATTTTATTCTTTTTGTAAGTAGTTGAGATTTTTTGAGCTGTATTGCGGGCACTATCAGCAATACCATATGCATCCGGCATAATGTCTTACTTTTCCTGCAGCAATGTTTATGAGTTGTGTTTAAAGCAAAACAAATAATGTAAATTTTCTTAGATTTGTTACTTGTTTCATAACCAAAGATAATAATGGCGGAAGAGTTGTATCCACTCTTCTCTAGTAATAAAATACATTACACCTATAATTTTAAACATTGCTTAATCAATTTGCTACTGTCTTTCTATTAAATATGTTGAATTAAGCAGACTTTTGTTTTTCCGAGGCACCTTCAGTTATCGAGGTATACTATTTTGAACTCCTTGACTCAGACAACCAACATTTCCCTTGTTATCTGTCCTAATTTATTTTATTGTTGTTATTTTGATGTTTTAAAATATTCATGAATATGTGAGATGAACAAGAATGATCCATAACCACGACATACAAATCAGTGATTTCTTTTTACTTACTGAGATAAATTTTGGGGGTGAAAAGAAGTTTATATATCTCCCATTACTTTTCAACATTGAAGTTATTAAGTACTCAATAGCATAACAAAAGAAGAATAACATCCCAAATAGTAATGGCACGAATTATAATAAAATCCCATTTTCAAGTGTCGCATCTCAGGCAATTTGGATTAAGATAGGTTCTAAATAATCCATAGCAAGAGGTGCCCCTGTCCCTCTGGAATTTGGAAATTCCGAACACTGAGATGGAAGGCGTGCTTTTGAATCAGCAAAGCATCCTAGGATGGAGATATATGTTGCTTCTGTTAGTATCAATACGTAGGATGATTATGACATTATCGAATATTAGACTCCCTAAAATGTCCTCGTCAACAAATTATTGATCCTCTTTTCGTACAAGGGATGCTTAATTTTCTTACCAATTAACGTCACAAGGTCTTGTCCGAAACTATGAATAAAAAATAGCAGAAATTTGAAGAAAGGAAAAAAAGAACAATGGCTAGTGGCGTCTGCAGACACCACACCACCAATTGGTTCTGAATTTCTTTATACAAATGGAGAATGGAAATTGCACAAAGCAACAATTCGACTCCAACGGACACAAGAAATGTGCGATGTTGACATGTGAGACTTGGCAAGAAATATAACACTAAACTAAACGTATCTTCAAGAAAAAAAATACGATGCCTGGGTGGGGCCAATGTACCCTGTAAAACCTTATACATAACCCAATAAATCCTGTGCAAGAAAAGGAAAAACTTTATGCATTTCTATTCTTTAACAGTGTTAGTTCTATTACTCATAAAAAGTCTTCTCTATTTTCTTCTTGTTTCCCATCGTACTAGTAAACCTAAACTTAACACATTATGCATTGTCACGATTCACGAAGTATATTATTGGTAGGTTAAGGGTCGCTTTATCGATAATCTATCCTTCACTACAACAAAGCCGACCCATATGCTCTGTTTCTTCCTCACTCCTCTTATCATCCACAACCTCTAATCTTCTCTCAAACATTCCCATTCTGATTAACAATGATCGATACACCGTGTCACAAAACTCCTAGTAGCAGCGCCACCAACTCCTCCACTTCAAAACCCCATAAAACAGAGACTCCAAAACAGAGCAAGACCCTAAAACAGAGCAAGCCCAAGAGAAACAGAGACCCCACCAAGCATCCCGTCTACCACGGCGTTCGAATGCGCAATTGGGGAAAATGGGTGTCCGAAATTCGCGAGCCGCGCAAGAAATCACGCATATGGCTCGGAACTTTTGCCACGCCTGAAATGGCGGCACGCGCGCACGATGTTGCAGCTCTGAGCATCAAGGGCCACACCGCCGTTCTCAACTTCCCTAACCTAGTAAACATGCTCCCCAGACCCGTGACGTGCGCCCCACGTGACATTCAAGTGGCCGCCGCGGAAGCCGCCGCGATGGTGGAGTTCGACCGCGAGTGTTCCGATGAGGCGGAGTCGTCGGAGCTAAGCGAGATTGTGGAACTGCCGAACATAGAAGAGAGCTTGGAATCGGTGGAGTCGAGAAGTGAGTTCGCGCTTATTGACTCGGTGGATAGTTGGTTGTACCCTCCCATGGCAGTGGGAAGCATTTGTGAGATGATGGTTGGTGAAGACGAGTGTGGATTCTTCCACTTTCAGAGTGATCATCAAAAAACTTGTTCTGTTTAGTTTCAACTCTTTCCATCTTTTTCATATTATCAAACATGTTCCACTTTTCTGTTATCTCATTCAAATCCCTGTTTGCCTTTTTGCTTAGTTCACTCACTCTCTAATTCGTAGCTCTGTGTTTCACTTTTCGAAGAAGAAGATTGAGTTTTCAAAAAAAATTAATTAATAAAATTTGCGTGATAGAACATATATTCTGAGTTTTTTTTTTTTTTTCAACAAGTTCCAAAAAGTGTGTATGTGTCACTGTTTTTTAAGATTGTGTCGGTGTTTCTAGTTTTTTTTTTTACTAAATTATTTTGTTTCTAATTATAGAAAAAAAATCAGAAGGAAAAATGCTTTTATGTTATTTTCTGCGGCTATCAGAAGAAAGGAGATTTTATTTTACCGAGAGTTTGCCTTATTTGAATTACTAAAAGGTACTATAGGAAAATAATTTTTTTTCGTAATTTTTTTGGAATAAATAATGAAATAAATACATTATATAAAAATATTGTAAAATATAAAATTAGTCCAAAATCATTACATTTTTCTCTCAGCTTTTTTTTAGTTTGCATAGCTTCTATATGGGATGAATATTTAATACTATTATTGTACCTTAAATCGGATTAATAATCAATCTGATTAAGCTAACCCAAAATAAATTTGTATGTTTCATGTTATAGAAAATATTTTACCTTTTAAGAACTTGAGACAAAAATTAATAAATAAAACTTTCATTTTCTTATTTCATGTTAAGTCTGGGAGGAATATTTTCTTCTGAATTTAAAAAGTTTTTCCAATACCAAGAACAATTATCCTTTCTATTCTTATGAAAAAAAAAAAAACTGTTATCATGTTTTCTTTCTTCCTCCCCATCCCTCACCAAATACTGCATTGAAGTGATACTGATTATATATATATAATTTATATGTATTTGTTATAATATTTAATATTTTTATTCATAATTTTTCGTTTTTCTCACACGTTAAGAAAATTCTCACATGATTGTGTGCAAAAGAATATTGGTTACACATAGTTAACAAGGGATTAAAAAAATTTATTTCTGTACATTTTATAAAGAAAAACATTATAGTTGACTTTAAATATGTACGATTTTTTTTTAATTTGATATACACCTTTTTTTAATGTGAGTTTAACTTAACAGGTTATGATGAGGGAAAAATAACGTGTAGTGTTATGATATAAGAAGGTCACTTTCTCTTGGAAGAATGAAACTTTAGTGTTATTTTTAGAAGAAAGAGTTAAACTAAAATACAAATTAGGTTTTCGTGTTGTTCATGGCAATTGATTTTGGTACAGCGAATACGTGTCTCATCGTTTATTCTCACATAAGGTTGTCGGAACCCTACCACATTCCCAACCTTTATAATTTAAATATTTGCATTAAATGTGTTTGTAATATATGTAAAGTTTTGATTTAAAACTCAATATATATCAAACTCAATTATTTAAAACCTATTTAAGAGATAATGTATGAAGTATGTAATTGAAAGTATTGTTGGGGTTTTTTGAGTGAAAATTTAGCTGAGTTGCAATTAATACTCTAAAATATTTGTTTGTCTGTAATAGTGGATGAATCAGGATTTTCTGTCTAAATATGAATGGTTGAAGAATTAGGTATGAGGAAGCAAAGTCGCGTGCGAATTTGTGATGGACCCATAAATGTTACACACTAGTTGGTGGTTGGTGCTGTTTCATTACTTTGCAATGTTTTTGTGGCATGTGCAACTCCGATTAATTAAGCCTTAAGGATTACTGGTACAAATCAAACTTCAACTTCAACACAAAATACACTTCAAATTAATACATTGAAAGGAAAAAAAAAAGTACTTCTTCCATTGAAAAGATTCCTCACGGTTCCTTGCTTTAATTGCCTTGTACACGAACATAAGAACGTTTAATAAAAAATAAAACATGTTTCATGGGAGAAGTACGATAAAAAAAATGTATATTAAATTTTCTGTTGATTTTGTGTGTGTTATTTCTTTATTATGTTTTCATAATATATTAATTATTATTAATTTTAACATTTTAAAATATATTAAAAAAATATCTAAAATATTAGTACAGTGTATTTTTAATGTTCATAATAAAAAAAACAATAAAAAATCTTGACTCTAAAAATGAGTTTTAAAATATGAGCAAAAATTGATGAAAACATGTGATTGTTAAGTGTAGTGATTAGTGAAGGGAGTGTTGAAATCTGTGGGGTGTGTCCTTGATCAATTCGAACTTGGCAGTTCAGTTCAGTTGTTTTTAATTCTTTCTTGTTCATTTCTTAGTATACATTCTTCCATACTGCTTAACTAATCATTATTTCTAGTAGTATTATCATTCTTATTATGGTCATTAATCATCTTAATTAAATTATGTCATAGATTTTGTTTTTAGAAAGAGTTTTGAAGGATTAAAGAAAAAAACTGTGTATTTAAATTAGTTTATCTTCCATGTTTTTTAGATAACATAAATATTGTAGTCTCAAATTCATTGGTACAATATTATTAAAATTAATTGCACATGTAAGTTTATCTTAAAAGGATTAACATTACTTCCTCTAAATAATTTGAGACAATAAATTTATCGGTCTTTTCTTTATATGTTATTCAATTTTTAAATTTTTATTTAATATAAAATTTAGACTCACGTTTAGATGTATTAATGATGTATTAATGTAAAGAAACTCACACGTTTAGATGTATTAATGATGTATTAATGTAAAGAAACTCACACTAAAAAAAGAAAATTGTTAAAAATTTAAGCACAAATCTAAATATCAGATTAAATAAAAACAAGAATGTCGAACATTATATAAAAAAATATCTTAGTTTTTTAATAGAAAGTAATTTTAGTGGCAAGACTAATGACAAGTGAATCACCAATTTATCAAGTTCACTTTGAACTTAATTAAAAATAAACGATATATTTTGTGAACTATACTAGCACTCATGAATTTTTTTACAGATAATTCACCGAAAATTCACAAAATCAATGAAAGACACAAAAGAAATCGACAACATCACACATTCAAACTTTAAGCTAGTTGATTCGTACACCTTCATCATTATGTGATGTTCAATTTATTTATTTTTCATTTTTACTTTATGATACTTAAATTCGTCCTTATATTAAACTATTAGAGATATAAAAAGCACTCATTTATCTGTCTCTCTCGTTTTCAAATCCAGATTCTTGGAGAAAAAAAAAATAGAGATTGAGAGTGAAAGGAAGTAGAGGAAGCTAAAATTATATAGTTGTTGTGTTAGCATGTGTGTACTTTGTTGACAGTGACACTCTCCCAGAAAAGGAGAAAAGGTAAGAACACAAGTTACTCCTACGTTCTTACATCAATGATGACAACTTTCCATCTTCTTCAAAACTTTTCTCACTTTTTTTTTTTCTTTTGAGTTAAAAAAAATTAAGAATTTAAGTTTGAGTCTAAGTTCTACATTAGTTATAAATGAGAAAGTAAAATATTATATAAAAATAAAGACTCATATATTCATTGTTTTAAGATTTTGGGTTGAGAGTGGTATCAATGTCTTATGTGATTAAATTCAGGTCTCATTGATGTTGTATCTCTTTAGTAAAATCCCTTCTATAAACCTAAAAAGTGATATCAAAACCAATAATTAAAATCGGCTCGACTCAAACGAATCAAGTATAATCCTTTTATTAAAATAGTTTTAACGTTAGTATGTATATAGTTTAGTGGTCAAGATTATAAATCTTCTAATTTTGTTATTATTAGTGGGTACTGTAAAAAAAAAGAAAAAATCATCTACCAAACTAATAATAGTGTATAACAATAAAAACAATAAATTTGCCGGCATCGTGTCTATTGTTAAAAAACAGTAAGGTTCTAATTTTCTAAAAAGATTTGCAACAAATCAATTTTTTTTAAAATTATTTGTCAAATCATATTACAAAATGATTTATAATAAATAAACAACTTAAATTAACTCTATTTTTATAAGAAATAGCATATCTAAGTTTCAAAGGCTAACCTCCCTTGACATATTTCTACTATTACAGTCGGGAAATGTGAGAGGTAATTAGTTATGACATAATGGTTGTAATTAACTTATAAACAATATATATACATATATATATATATATATATATATATATATATATATATATATATAATTTCACAAGTTATTTAAGAAAATAAAAGTTTGCCATTTGTTTGCGGACCATAATATAAGAATATCTACCAACATGTTTGAAAATTATAGACTATTTTTCTTGGCTTGCTTCGTATATTGTATTTCAGTCGTCACATATACAAATTTTTAGAAAGAACTTTCAATATGATTATAACCTTTTAATTTTGAATGAGTCACTCGTAAAAATTAATATACTAATATTGTATCAATTGCCACGTGATCCTTACTTCATAGTCATTTGTACGATTGTCCGGCAAATCCAAGGCAGAACGAATCTAATCACGTGTTAGCGCTCTTTGATTGTATCTAAACTTATTAATGTCTCAATACCATATAATATTTGCTTTCTTTTAATTCTTAATACTTTTTGTTAGATGATTATAAATTGAATTTCTTAAAATTTAGTTTGAATTTAATAAAAAATATGGATATAAAATTCAATTCCATTTTAAATAAATTATATTGATTTTTAATTTAAATTAAATTTAGATTAAAATTCACCTTATTTAACTTATACACTATCTAATTCAGTTTAACATGATTAATTATGTTGGTTTGATATATCAATTAAACATAAACCTAACTTGACTTGGACTAACCTAATCCAATTTATTTTTATTCTACTGGAGTTTGACATAATCTAAACTAATTAGACTCAATTTGGTATGGACCGGCTAGATTCGACTTAATCTGGACGAGCCAATTCAATTCAAATTTAGGTCCACACCAATTCAATTTGACCTAAACCCAATAAGGTTGGCTTGACTTTAATCCATACTGACTCAATTTGACTTTTCAGGAGTCTAACATGATTTTATCTTACTTAAATTTAATCTAATCTAACTTTATTTTAAGTGACGTAAACACATCTTATGTTTTAAATTTCTAAAATAATAATTGTGCTATAATTAATATCTGAATTTAGATTTTATATAAACTCTAAATGGATTTAAAGTAATATAGATTTTTGCTTACTCTTCATTTTTTTTTAATTCATAAAATATTAAAAATTCGTAAAACAAAAAAATAATATAATTTCATTCCAAACTAATTTAGCTAGACTTGATACTTTGATGGAAACTTTGACATAATTTTGCCTTAATAAGGCTAGTCCAACTTAACATATTTTTTAACTTAAAAGCGAGATAGACTTGCTTACCCTTATTATCTTTCTTCCATTATAACTCAATAATAGCATTATTATATAATAATATAAATTCTAAAATTGCAAAACATAATCACGCCCAGTGGGACTCGAACCCACAATCGCTTGATTAGAAGTCAAGCGCCTTATCCATTAGGCCATGGGCGCTATATTTGTAAATAAGAACAATATATATATAACATTAAAATATAAACTTAACAAAAAAACAAAAATATATAATTTCTCTTAATTAATAAAATATAAATCTAAAAATGCAAAACAAATCACGCCCAGTGGGACTCGAACCCACAATCGCTTGATTAGAAGTCAAGCGCCTTATCCATTAGGCCATGGGCGCTTTGTTGTTAATATTTCTACATCTAAATTAATAAAAGATATTTAAATGAAATACAAAAGTGAATAATCGATAATCATTAATACTATACACATGTATATATTATTAGTTTTTTTTTTTTACAAAAAGATTATAATCTTACATCTAAATTACAAGAATGAACAGATTTTAAAAAAATTATCATCTCATGAATAAGTCTACTTGAAAAACAATTTTACATGTAGAACTCACATGTATCATGACCAATTTCAGTTTTAATTTAAAATGGACTAAGAAGTCGTGTACCAAGAACAGAACACGATTTTTGTTGTATGAAATTGGATCAAAAGAAATCATGCTCATGATTTTGATTTTATAAATCATGTTTTAATAGACAGAATTGTAGGACAACTTACAATTTTCTTCTTCTTAATTAGAAGTCATGTTCATAAACTAAGCTTTTGTTTTTGGATCAAATGATCATGATCTATTAGGACATACTAAATTCCGTATAGAAGAATAAGAAAGTATACTACAAACATCTTTTCACAAGTATAATAGCCTCCAATAGATAAGAAGGAAAACTCCACCTATTTCTTTTGAATGAGTTTCTACACAAGAGGCAAATAAAACAACAGAAGTTAAAACTCCACCTATTAACTTTTATAGCAAAAGAATAGTATAAACTTTTCTTGGATAAATATTCATTAAACAGAAGAATATATGATTTACATTATCAAACAAGACCAGTTCAAAGAAACAAAGTTAATTTTCGAGGACCTTTAAACAGAATGCATGCATACCTGCAGTGGTATAACTAAATGAGCTTGATTTTCCATGGCCTGAAAACTTCTAATCGTCAAAATCAGATGATATTGTATCTTTTTTCCCCTCAAATTCATTCTGCTGGCATTTGTAAATCAGGTTCTCTGTACAAAACTAAATTCCATCAGATGGTAACAAGTAATCATGTAAACCAATAGTTATAAGTAATGTATTTAAAGGTGTTTTGAATCAACCTGAATTTGTAGGATTGCTTTGAAAAAGCAAGGTTACTGGCAGACGGATTCCAACGAATCTTAGAAGGATAGAATCTTGAAACGATAAAAACTTATTCTTGAAACCAGGACAAGGCTGAAAAATCGTGCATCAAGGAATGATCAAGCATTTGGCCACTACGTTGTGCGTGTTTGGATCCTAACGCAATCCAAAAGGGATGAAACTTAGTTCCATTTATGAAATCTTCCACAAACCGCACAGAAATACAAGCGTATGATATAGTAAACATATAGAGCTAGAAATTTATCTTGGGAACACAGCAAAGGTGAAATCTTAGATACATGTATACAGAAGATAGCATTAAGGAATTGGTTTCTTATCACCACTGAAATACCAAAAGGAAAAAATGGCACCAAGCATCATTCATCATACATCAGCAGAAATAACCATAACAATAAAATTAATGCAATGGATTTTCACGTTTAGATTGCATAGCCCGCTGAACAAGTAAAAAACAAAGATACCCCGGAGTAATTTAACCCAAAAGGTAACATAAATAATCAGAGTAAATATGAAATGGACCAGCTACGGTCGAAAGAGAACAATACTTTAGCGGGATCATGTATATTAACTCTCGTGATGGGGGGAAAAGTATAAGAGAAATGAACTAAAAAACAAACATGGTGAAAACATATCAAAGCCAACAATCATGACGGAATAATGTGGCACTCGTATAATGTTTTATCAAAATCACCAAAATTTTGAAGCACAACAGGGAAATAAAAGTCTATTACTGATGCCAAAATGAATACAATGGAAGAAAAAAAAAAAGAAGAAATGAATAGCCTCAATCAGTTGAAGAGAAACTAGAAAACCTTGGTATGAGGCCAAAGTTGATCCGAAGATAAATGCATGGATTCTTGAATCAAAGCTTCTTGGCACTATCAAGGCTGAAGAAACCAGAATGTTCTGTAAAGATTGAGGAAGAAAACGATCATTCCTAACTGGCAATACAAAGAAATGATGGATTTGAGAAAATTCCCCAATTAAAATGCAATAGATTAGAAAAATCAAAGTTGAGTACCTGATTAATTCCATCGTCCAATCTATGAAAATACAGAATCTCTTTCCAATTAATTAATACAATGGGAAGATAAGAAGAATAAAAAACCTTTTGGAATTGAACCTTTTCATTCACCAACTGGATTCTTGAAAATCTTGAGAGGAGACATGCCCATTGAGGGTTTGGTTTGCCCCTGCAAGAAACCATGTGCATCATCATTAAATTCAATCTCAAGATCCTACAGGACAATAGAGTGGGAAAAAACCTTAAGTAAGACATTTTGTGATAATAAATGGAGAAAAGTAACCGTGGGGCAAACGTTGTTGAACATTTTAGGTGAAGCATCGACCATCTTCCTGGTAAAAGGAGTTTTCTTTACAGTTGATGTTTGAGCAGAAAAGAACAAAAAGAAAGAAAGAAAAAAAAGCGAGAGAAAGTAGTTCACATAGAGTCTCTTCTCAACTGTACTTATTTAGTCGAATCCAAATCCCTTTTATTTCTCTAACACGCGCGAAAAAAGGTAGTAATGTCTCTGTATTTATCAACATTATATATTTATATAAAATAATTTATATTTATATTAATATATTCATAAAGTATGTATCCTAAATTTAGAAGAAGAAAAGCTGTGATGTTCTCCTGTCAGTATTTGAGCTTTTATATATATATATATATATATATATATATATATATATATATATATATATATATATATATATATATATATATATATAACGCATTTTATTCAATAAGAAAAGTAAATAATTTTTAAATGCATAGAATATTGTCTCGTTAAAACTCGACGATGGACAAATTCGAAGGGAAAAGGTGCAATGAGTAAACTAATAAATCTTCAGCTTGTGGTGTTGAACTTCAACATTGTAGACAAACTTTTAAAAAATATTGATGTTCAAATTTTCTTATATTATAATTATAATTGCTAATTATATAACCATGAATAACTAAACAATATTATAATGGGTGAAATATGACATCTGAATAATGAGATAAAAAATTCGCGATGATTATTATTTACTTCTTGAAGTCATTATTCTTCCAACATACTTTTTAAGAAGTTCTTAGATATTTACTTATGTCATAAACATAAACAACTATACTAACAAACTCACTTATAAAGATTTCTTATGAAATTAAAATACATGAACGAATGAAGACATTTTCATAATCTTAAGATAAGTATTTTCTAACTTATATCTAGGGGTGGCAATGCGGGCCGGCCCGCCCCATTTAGACCCGTCCTGTCCCGTTTAGGCCCGTCCCGCATAAGGTCCGCACACTGCGGGCCGTCCCGTCCCGCCCCACACATTTTATGCGGGCCGCATACTCTACCCCGCCCCACATATACGTTGGCCCGCGGGCCGGCCCGCTTTTTTTTTTTAAATTTTTTTTATGATAAAACTTTCAATGTTTAAAAATTGGAAAATTTTAAGAAGTTCACAAAATTAAGTAAAGACTTTGAGGAATTAGATGATAAATTGATAATTCAACATTTTCATCATATTCATACTATGACATACACAATGTATTCTTTAAATTTTAGCACATTA
>Ga0214545_1000417_pt1 | contig 66216 bp, 33 predicted proteins | sample CNSS4metaG_FD_160064 | JGI IMG/M metagenome (GOLD analysis project Ga0214545, IMG submission 160064) | Root nodule microbial communities from cowpea collected in UCLA plant growth center, Los Angeles, California, USA - CNSS4 | ecosystem: Host-associated > Plants > Roots > Nodule | place: USA... | reverse complement strand
AAAATCTTTTTGCTTTTTTTTTTTTTTTTTTAAGTCTGGTTGAAACCAATACAAAACTTATACACATGAATCCATCAAGTTAATGTATCACTATAATACCCCATAAATATTATTAACTTCACTTATATATGTATTTTATCTAAGAAAAACTTTACACAAAACTAATAATGTTACAAAATAAACTCTAAATGTATTTATATGCATTCATTTATCCAAATATAACATAATATAATACTTTATTCCAAATTAACTACAATTCATAAACCTATACACTATGTACTATGTAGATACGTCAATATCTACATATTAATCAAATCATTTATAATTTTTTAATTCATTTCTATACATTTTAAACGAAATATGCAAAAGACAAAAGCCATTAATGTATAAAGTTTGAAAAAATGGGTTATAAATTGTTGTGAACCTGGGACTGAGAAACTGAATAATTAAGAAAATAAGGGTAGCATGTGGTTGCGAAGTAGTGCAGGGAGAAGAGATGGGGAAGACAATGATATATGGATAACCATGACAGTGTCGAAACATATGAAAACAAGAGAGATAAGTATGTATACAAGTGGCATTTGTCCACATTATATACTTTTATTCTTTTCTTTCAAAATCTAAAATATGAACATTTTTATTTTCCTTATTATCATTATGAGTTGCAGAGGTGATAAGATACTCTTTTCTCATTATCTGTGATGTTGCAAGTTAAGATTGTGATTAAGAAAAATGAAGTTAAATATGATTGAATATTAATTAGAGTAAGATTTATAGAATATTCTTTTTATATAGCTCTGAAATAATATTATCTGATATTTTATTATGTAGGTTACGATAAAGATAAAAATATCTGATATTTTCTTATTCATTTATAATATTTAGAAAAATATATAATGGAACATCTCCATGTAAAAACTACTTTTTTATTTAACCATTTCGTGTGCACAAATATTTTTATCCAGAGAAACTCTCATATTCGAAAAGCAAATGTGTTGTTTATCTATTCTCTTATCAAATAACTGTGCCCGGTTGTGTACTTATGCTTTTAGTTATGTAAACTAAAAACTATTTACATATTTTATAACATCATTGTCATAATACAAATGCATATACAAAAATATAACACCCGTGTTCCATTAATAATATTGAAAATTATAATTATAAATAATTTATAAAATTAGATTACTGAATTGCGTTGATTAAAATTAAACAACACATTTTTTTGGATAGATTTAAAATATATTTAAATCTAATTTTGAATCTGAGTTGGTTTTATACTCATTGCATATTTGACTACTACTCCATGTTTCCTTTTTAATAATTTGATTTTTAAATGATTTTCATTTGTTGTTTTTAAAGTTAAGATAATATTAATTATTTAACTGATGAGTAACTCTGACATGTTACAAGTGACATCAATTGTTCTGTGACAGAGCTCAAATGGACTGGACTGGGTCGCAATTGAATTGTGACGCTTAAACTGTTTCATTCTTAAGTAAGAAGAGTTGCACTCTAACTATTAACTATAACTTTAACCTAGTGGTAATCAATAATAACATGAAACAATGCAAAGAAAATGGTCAAAGAGAGTTTAGTTGTATGGAAGTTTGTAGAAGATCGGAGATTGTGGTTTAGGTCTTGGAATGAGGTGAGGGTGTGTTCAAAACGTGTCAACATTTATCTTTATTTGGTGATTCATGTGAATCTTGGTCTATAAGGTGGTGTGTGGCATGACACGAGCACGAGCAACCGTTATGAGAATCGACAGAAGATAAAGGTGGCAATAGCTGGACATCTGAACAAAACAAAAATGTTGGAAAACATTATGAAATTTAACTCTTTTTTCTGTTTTCATTGGTGCAAAATTAAACCGCGTCTCACGGATTCAAAGAAAGTGACAGAAGAAATATGTGATGAAGTTTGACTCCTCTCTTTTGAAATTTATGCAAAATATTAGGGATGGCAATTAGGGTCTGACCCACGGGTCCGGTCCGCAGGCCTGCAGAAAAAACGCGGGGCGGGCCAAGATAGTGAGCCCCCCGCATAGGCCTGCGGTCTGCGCGGGCCGGCCCGCAAGCCCGCATAAAATTTAAGATAAAAATAAAAATTGCACTTGTGTATATTAATTACTTCTTTTATGGACTCTTGCATTAACATTTCAAATTCTTTTATAACTGGAAAAGACAAGTATTATGTAATTTTTAATGTGCTAAAATTTAAAGAATACATTGTGTATGTCATAGTATGAATATGATGAAAATGTTGAATTATTAATTTATCATCTAATCTCCCAAAGTCTTTACTTAATTTTGTGAACTTCTTAAAGTTTCCCAATTTTTAAACATTGAAAGTTTTATCATAAAAATAAATAAATAATTTTTTTTTAAAAAAAAGCGGACCGGCCCACGGGCCAACGTATATGCGGAACGGACCAGAATATGCAGCCCGCAGAAAATGTGCGGGACGGGGCGGGCCGGCCCACATTACCACCCCTTCAAAATATAAATTTACGTGTTGGATCTCACATCTGATGCAAGTTTTAACAATAACAGAATATATGATACACGCATGTTATCATGTAACAATTTCAATCATGAGTCAAAATGTTCACATTTTGATCTTATACATAATATATAATATAAATAAAAAAATTATATATATATATATATATATATATATATATATATATATATATATTTATATATATATTTAAAGATGGTATTTGTGTTCAGGGAGAAAGTTGTACCTTTGTATAACTTAGATGATGGCTAATTGATTAGAACTTAATTATCTGCATTTGATTGAACATATAATTAGGAAGATGTGAATATCAAAAGTGAATAAAAAGAGTCAACATAATATCATTGAAACAATACTTTAGTTAACATATATGGTAAGGATTTACGCTATTCAATACTAAAAACTGAGATATTCTATTTTTTTTAAATAGTAAATAATTATTAATGAAGAGCATAACTAATTAAAATATATCTTAAAAGTTATTTGATTTAATGCAATCGATATTTATTTTCTCAAAAGACAACACAAAATTTCAACTATACATTCAAAACAAAATTAAAAAAAAAAGCATAAAATTTGTAAATAGTATAGCCGTCAAACAATAAGAAAGGGAAAGAAAAATTGTTTAGCAGAAGAAATAAAGATATATGATGATAAGTTTGTTAACTTACATGTTAGAGAAGAAAAAAAAATATTAACAAGGTTAAATATGTTTTTAGTCTTGAACTTTGATTTGAAATTATAATTTGTTTTTGTCTGAAACTTTGATATATTTTGGTCTCTAAATTTTATAAATGAATGAATATAGTACTCTTAATCCAATTACAGTTATTCTTTTTTCGTGTAAAACTACGTGTTTTCCAACTGATTTTGAAGCAGAATCAGTGAAAATAATTCAAATGCAAATATGAAACACATTTGATATGTAAAAAAAATCTAACATAATTGAGTTAAAATGAATATATCTATTCATTTTCAAGATTTGAGAATCAAAATGTATCAAAGTTTCAAACAAGAACGAACTTTAATTTAGTATCAAAGTAGAGACTACAAATATACTTAACCATATTAACAATTACGTTTTTCATACTTAAATTATTTTAAAAAAATATGTTTTGTTCTTAAAATAAACTAGTACCTATTTATATTAAATATGTACACACAAGTGTACAAAGATAAATTGTGTAAAATATAAAGACAAATAAGCATATATTTTAACTTAGTACAAAAATAATTAACTCTATATTTAACTAATAGTTACAAAATGATATATTTTTCATTCTTGAAAAAAAGTGCTACCGTAATGCATGCATGATAATAAATAATTATGTAATTGTAGATAATTATCAAAATATCTAAGATGAATAAACTGGTTAGCATGACCTATTTTGGTATGATATATTCTTGGTTCGTTTGGTTAAATCGAGCTAATATATCATTAAAAAATGGATTAAAAATTACAACTCGTCTTGTCACAAGACAAAATGACCTGCCATATTTTAATTTAAATATATATATATATATATATATATATTAATAGCATACTTTATCATATAAATATTTTATAAAATTTTAATTGATTAATTAATGATTTTAATTGGATAAATTAAAATAATTATTAAAAATTGTATATTAAATTATTCTATTATAACTTAATTTATAAATATTAATAATTTAAACCATAATAATATTACATATTTATATCTTTACAAAATTATAATATAAAAAATTGAATATTTTAAATTACTATAATTATAATTTTGAATTTTAAAATATTAAATATAAAATAAAATGGAATAGTAGGTCAGAGCAAATTAGGTAAATAAAACCAAACAAATTGATAGATTAAACATTTCAACCTAACTTGTTCCAATTCGACGTAGTGATCCGCATGTCACAAACCATTTTCTCACCCTTAAATATACATGATAACCCTGATTGTTATACGTTATTCAAAATTACTTATTTCTGAACCGAAAGCTAGTGTTATATGTATGTGACGTGGGATTTTAAAACTGAAATTAATATTAACCGCAAGAGAAATATACACTATTTCCTAAATTTAGTTTTAAAACTTATATATTAAAATCTTCTTTTATGCACTAATTTTAAGTACCTCTCGTGCACCATGATAAAGGACATTCGTTCTACTAGTTGAAGAAGAAGAAATCAAATAAAAATTTGAAAATATCAGCGGAAACCACAAAAATTGGGTAGGCATGGTAGGGTTCCAAAAGTAAGATCGAAAGAAAACAAAACATATGTTCAGAAAAAAAAAAAAATATCAACAAGAAGTATAAAAAAAGAGGTGAAATCTTATATTTAATTCCAAATTTTGAAAAAAAAAAAATGGTGAAATATAAGGGCAATCGTAACCTTGAGATGGCGAAAAATGTAATCTTATTGTAGGTATGCACTTATGACTTCGCTTCCAGTTACTCAAACCATTGAACTCAAATGCTGTGTTTGCATCCAAACAAATCCGATATACACATATTAAACCATGTCTCTCCTTTTCTTGTGCCATTTAATGAGCCTTATTCTTTGGTTTGTTTTATTATATATTTATAATAATATTGTAAAAATAATAGTGTTGTAGTTGTTAGTCTCCCTCCTTTTTAGGATGGTTTACAGCGAGATCTCCTTCACATGTTGATCCTACATCCACATTTTATGAAATATTATTTTTTACACTAGGTTTTAGTTACAGAGCATGAATTTTTAAATTCATTTATCATTTATAAATAGGAACTTAAATATTTTTTCAAGACACAACCTTTCTCATCTCTCCTCTTATTTTCTTCATTTTCTCTCTTCTCTTATATCCTAAATTACTTACTTTTTAACGAGTAATTATCTTGTTAGTTTCAGCTATCCTCAAAATATATCCGAGACGTTACTATTGTTCGTTATTGATTTTTATTATTGTAAATTAGGAATTAAACAAAAAATTGTACATTGGCTTTGTGGAAGCCTAACCTCAAACAAAACAAAGACCATTAATTGGATTCAAAGTACGATCCTGGACATTAAACAAAGACTTGGTATAAAAGATGTGGACCAAAAACAACATTGGTGTTTATTGCAAGCCCAACAATTAAGAATGAATCGTTTATTTTAATTTGTAAGGCCCAGTTTGCAATTTTTCTACAATTTGTTCATTCTTATAATATTTTCGAGAGTCAACTTTGTACTGGGTTGGCTTTTACACTCATTTGAACCAAAGAGTATGACTTGAGTATTTATAGCTTGCGTGAATTGCACACATACTAGAGTTTGGGAAACATGATAATGTGAGTGAGGAAGAACGTGTGCAGATTAAAGAGAGCACGGGAGTTATGAACTCTTCATGATAATAATTATCATGGTAGGACCAATATCACTCTATTAATATTTCCGCATAAATATTCCACATTTTAATTTCGTGCAATGAAACCATTAATGGGATAATGGTGGAACTAGAGCAATCAATTTCATCCATTTTATTTCACAAAGGGTTTGACTCTAACCTACGTGAGTTAAGACTAAAATAGCTCACAAAATAAAATAAAAAATCATTGAAAAAGCTCATACCACCAAAATGTCTACAAAAATTCTATAGACCAACATAGATTTTTTTTAAACATATAAAAATATTAATATTTTAAATATATTATCAAACATATAATTTGTCTCGACCTTTGGTTGGGAACGATCTGTCCAAACCATTTGTCTTGGTCGATTCATTACAATTTTTAGTCTGAATCTGCACATCTCGACTATTACTCCGAAACAATTAGTTGGGATAATTTGTCTCGACCTTTGACCTGAGACGATTTGTCTCGACCTTCGTCTTGGGCCAAAAGTCTCAACCTTTAGTCCAAGATAATCAATCTTCTGACACAAATATAACTACATCTTTTGGTGAATGTTGCACAATTACCATCTTGTAGTGATCCTAAAAGGGGCTTGTTTGTTCAATGGTGGGTTAAGTTGAGTTGAGTCATGGATCAAATTGTTAAGAAGTAAACTTTAAGTTTAATTCAATCTCACAAAATCGACTTGTAAGGTGAGGTTTGCACCCATTTATATATTATGGAATCTTATATCTAACAAATGTGGAACTTCCAACACATTGATAGCTAGCTACGAATAGAATCAATTAAGTAAAAAAAGGTTAAAGAGCTTGAAAAAATAGTTAGAAAAATGGCGAATAGTACGGTATAGTTGAATTTAATATAAATAATATAAATGATGTGGAGGTCCTTATCGATAAAAATTGGTGGGACAGTTTACATACGAGCAAGGTGAGGACTCGACATCATGGATCTTTTACAAAAGCATAAACCAAAACCCCACATGCCTTCATGCTTCGTCTTCCGTCGTTCTTCATGCTTAATTCACTACCTTTCTTAATATTATATATATATATATATATATATATATATATATATATATATATATATATATATATATATATATATTTACAGTATTTTAACCTTAAATTTGATTCATTTGAAATGATTTTCTTTTATTATATAATTTTTTATCATCTCTTTTGCATCCAACTTATTTTATACTTATAAAGTTCACTTACATCTTCAAGTTATTTTTTTTTTCAATCACAACATCAATTAAATATTTTTTGCTTAATGTAGTTTTTTCGAAAGTTGTATTGCATCTAAAACAAATGCAATTCCCCATTTTACAAGTATTTTAAGGGCTAATCATATACAAAATCGGATATTAAGTATTGTTGATGGACCTATAAAGTGTTAAATGAAGAGTGCTGCATGCATTTAATTTTTTAAATTGAATTTAAATTTAAATAGTAAAAAATCTACATGAAAAGTAATTAAAAAAAAACTACATACAAATAAGTGTGATATGCTTAACTTCCACACTAATAAATTTTTCTATTGTTGCCCAGAAGACCTCATGTCTTGACTTTTAAAGTGTTTGTCTATTTATGAAATTTATCTTTTGCAACCAAAAGTCCAAAATCAGAAAAATTTGAACAAGTCTTCTGCTGAAAAGTTACTTTTTATAATCATTATTGATCTCTAATTACCAATAACTGATACTTAATTATCTGTCGTTTTTGATAATTTACGATTTCCGATTGATGATATTTTCTTTTAATATTTATTTTTGAAGCTCAATTGTGCATTGAAATGATAGCGATGAGGTTTCTTCTTCCTTAAAATATACTCCAATTCTTAGAATGTTTTACTTGGAAGCATTAGCCAGGCGTCCTTTCTGGGTTTAAAAATTATCTTCATTTGTCTCTAATCATATCAGAGTAACCAAAAGGTGGCAAAATCAATTCAAATGGAAAAAGCCTCAACATATTTAATCAATTAATTTTTCCACAATGGCACAATGCTTTATGGTTTTAGCCATAATACAAAGTTAATTAATCACTAATTAAACAAGTACATCAGACATAAACATGACGACAGTGGAGTAAATATTAAATTTAAGTAAAATTAACCTGAAGATTCATGATCCATGATGATGATGATGGCAATCTTTATTAGGTATTAGTTCTTCGGTAGATATTCGCTAGATATTCAAAAACGTAATTGTTTTGATATATTCGATAAATCTTACTTAGTTTAGAAGATGAGATTAAGTTAAATTTAAATATTTTTATCTTTTTTTCACTTTTTAAAAATAAAATTGTAACAGAACTTAAACGCTTGAAAACAGACAATATTTCAATATTTCATAAATATGGTGATTGTTCTTATCCGATAAACTTAAATCGGAACAACAATAAAGAAAAGGAGAAGTGGGGTTGGTTATATTTCAAGGTTAGAATATGTTAGACACAGTTCTTGTTGGAGAACAACTGGAAACTGTGGAATTTTGGAGAGTTCTTTCTCTGCCTTTTCAGAAAAAGCACTTTTCTTTTGCTAATATTACTTTATATAATTAAATATCAAACCGACCAATAATCACGGTACAAAAGAAAAATTCATAAATAATTAATTAATTTGGCCCTGACACAGTTTAACAACTGATAATTATTAAAAAAGTTAGTAAAATCGCGATACTTAATCACGGTTGAATTGAAAAAAGCAGTTCAAGACAAGCAAAAGAAACAAAACAGTATTGAAATTGAAAGAAAAAAAAAAGTTTAGGTTCATCGTGATGATGTTTTGCGTTCTGATAACGATTTAGAACATTTTATCTGTAAAAGTCTCGTATTTTATCAATTCCAATAAGAGACAAGTTTGGTAAAGTAATCTGGGTATTTAATATATATCGCAATCTTATGATAACCTTTTTTTAACAGATGAAACTTGATAGAAAATAACGTTTTCAATGAACAAAATGAAGGATAATTTCCCCCAAGAAAAACTCTTGACGAAAACGAAAAGAAAAGCGTGGAATAGGTTGAATATACCCATGTTTGATCGAACACAAGAGGAAGAAAACTAATCAAGCAATGCGCACTTTCACAGAAAAAATGTCATTATTAGGAGAAAGAGTAATCCTTGGAGTTTGAAGATCTCGTAATCCATGATTACTCCTTGTTTAACCTACATATCAGTTGTTGACTAACGTAGAACGACTTTTATCCAAAACGTTGAGCCATCAATTCCTTCTTCACCAACTTCACGAGATAGTTTAGTACTGTTACCCTTCGATTCAAGCCCCACCCCCTCATCAATTACCACACCGCGTTGTTACTAATCATTCTTATTAATTAATTTCATGAAGCAGAAAGGGAGAACAACAAGAGTTGTCTTTACAGCATAAATTGGCCACTTTGAACACATTTTATTATAAACCTATATAAATTTAACACCTTTACTTTTTTCATACATTATTTTTCCCTTTTTCTGTGATGTTTCATCTTTTATTTCTCTCTTCAATTAAGTTTCCTTGACATAAATGAAAAAAGGGTTTATGGGTATGTGGCAATCTTAATCAAATTAATTTAATTGTTGGCACTTGCTTGTTTGCTAAACTCTCTTTCAATCCAAGTTTTCATTCTGCTGTTGCTTCAGTTCATTGTCATTGTCACCCTAACAATTTTGCTCACTTTTTAGTTTTCTCTGTCTCTCATTTCAACCAGCGGCTAGTTGGTTATTCTTTCCACCGGTTGTTGCGAAATCTTGGATTTAGACTCTTCTTTCGTCACTCTCTGGTACCTTTCGTTCTATATTTGCTGCAAGACCAACCTTCTAGTAGCACACAATGCAGAGTTTTGGAACCTTTTAAACTTAGTTGCAGTTTATATTCTTCCCACTTCCCACAAAGTCTTGTTTCTCATGAGTTCTACTCTTTCTTTGAGAGTGCTCTTTGAATTTTGTTTGATAGAACTGAAGAGCTGAGTGGCTAGCAAAACAAGATGAAGCCTCGTACTTCATTATGGCTTCTCTCTTTGATTTACACGCTCTCTTTTGTGGCTTCTGACACTGTGCCCTCTAATGAAGGTATGCGTTTTGTTGGGGAATTCACTTTCTTTTTCAGATCTCAGTTATTCATAACCGTTATGCCATGTTTTTCTGCTTCCAAAATCTTGTTGACTGTTTAATTTCTTCAAAGGCAGTGTGTTAGGTGTAATTAAGTAGCAAAGATTGATAGGTAGGTCTATTTCCTGTGTGAACTTGCAAGTTTCGAGATAGTGTGGTTGGTTTTGCTTTCATGGACGTGGTCTTTTTTTCTTGGCAAAGCTACCCAAGTTTTTATTACGGTGTTCGTAACAAAGAAATGAAGCGTTTGCATTGTTTCTTTCTTTTCTTGATAGTTTGGGCGCTTAGGAGCTTCAAAGAAGCTGTTTATGAAGACCTATATCAAGTTTTGTCCGATTGGGATACGGTAGAAGCAGATCCTTGTAACTGGTTTGGGGTCACTTGCACTATGGTGCGAGATCATGTCATCAAGCTGTAAGATATCACTGGTCTTTTCTTGCTGGTGCTTTTTTTCTGTTGTCGATGGGGTGTACTGTTGGTATCTCACATGGGGATGACGTGAACTTCTAAGGTAGCACACTCCTAGCACTAAAGATTGGTTCTTCTTTGCAGAAACATATCAGGTTCATCATTAAAGGGGTTTCTTGCACCAGAGTTGGGGCAACTCACCTACTTGCAAGAACTGTATGTTCACCCTTTCTCCTAGCCGTACTTCATCCTGAAAAGTGAAAACCTTTGGCTTAGTCGTGTTGTGATTATTACTTGGCTTGGTTCTGGTATATCATGGTTGAAGCTGATTTCTGGTTCTTTTGTTTATGCAGAATTTTGCACGGAAACAATCTCATTGGAACAATACCTAGAGAGTTGGGCGAGTTGAAATATCTCAGGGTGTTTGATCTAGGAATGAATCAGTTAACAGGACCAATTCCTCCAGAGTTTGGAAATCTAACTCAAGTTGTGAAAATGTAAAAGAAACTAAGTATAAACTTTCTGAATAGAAAAAAATTAGTGACTCTCCTACTTATTCAAATTTGTTTGCATTCTTGTAGAAACTTGCAGTCCAACGGGTTGACTGGTAGGCTACCTCCAGAGCTTGGAAACTTGAGATTCCTTCAAGAACTTCGGTTGGATAGGAATAGACTTCAAGGACCTATTCCCGCTGGTGGTAGCTCAAATTTTGCTTCATACATGCATGGGATGTGAGTGTAATTTTACAATTGAGTTGTTATACTTTGGTCAGGGATTCAGAATTCTTGTTCACGTAGTTCTTTCCTAACCTGGTTGATAAAACACTTCATTTTCAGAGTACGGATGTAGACTATAGGAGTGTTGGGCACCTTTATATATGTTCTAGGTAGCCATGATTGAAGGAGCTAGTATTAGGTCTTGTATGCAATTAAATTGATGCAAATTACTGTTTCACGTTTGAATGTTACTTCTTTCATCACTCGTGTCGTGACTAATGCAGATGAAAGATTTTATTCACTTTTTTTATATTATCATGCTTTAGATTTATCTTTGAAGTTTGTTGTTGTGAAGGAGATATTATGGATACATGAAAAATGGAATAGGATAATCTATTATTGGCAATGAATGACCACTGTCAAGTTTTCAGCTTGTTCATGAGCCGTTCAAAAGGATTTCATTAAGGAGACTTAAACGTCCTTTGGGTTATGAAACAACTTATATCTGTTGTGTCTGAAAAACATGCAGTCAGATTCAACATTCAGTGTAAAAGATCAAGTTATACCAGTCAAAATTTGAATTTTCTTAATCTGCCTCTAATAAATTTGTATGACTTCTTCAGGTATGTTTCCAAGGAGAATGTAACTGGCTTCTGTCGTTCGTCTCAGTTGAAAGTAGCAGACTTCTCATATAATTTTTTAGTTGGTAGCATACCCAAATGCTTGGAGTATCTTCCGAGGTACTTTTTGGATACTCTGGTCATGTTGAGATTCTACTCCTCCACTATATTTAGTAATCATATACTACGTCTGGCAGGTTAAGCTTTCAAGGGAATTGCATCCAGAGCCAGGATATAAAGCAGCGACCTCGTATACAGTGTGGTATGTATTGACATTGCCTTTCAAGAACTCAGGTTGAAGGCATGAATTAAATGTATCTTCATAGTCACCTCATAAAATTTGAATTATGCGAAAGAAATGAACGGAGCCGAGTCTTGACTTCATTCTGAAATGGCTTTCACGGATATTCCCTTTGTATTCCTCTTTTTAAATCCCAAGCCGGTGTTGAGAATAGATCTATGTACTCTTTATAGATAAGAATTTTGTCAAAATCCAATATACACTGCACAACACTTGCTCCTTCCAATCTATGTTCTAACACTGAACTTTTATTTCATAGCGGGTGCTTCTCCTGCCAGTGCCAAGAGCCAGCCAGTGGTGAATCCAAGTCACCAACCTACTGAATATGTGTCCAAGCATCACGGAGCGTCAAAACCTGTTTGGCTTTTGGCTCTAGAAATAGTAACTGGGACTATGGTGGGCTCTCTCTTTCTGGTTGCTGTTCTTGCTGCTTTTCAGAGATGTAACAAAAAATCATCTATCATCATTCCTTGGAAAAAATCTGGAAGCCAGAAAGATCATACGGCAGTATATATAGGTATGCAGTTTCTTTTTTCTGTTTTCCCAACTCTCTATTTACACCTAAGAGTTCTAGAGCTGTTTTGAACATAATTGGTTCTATTAAAGTGCAGACCCTGAGATGTTGAAGGATGTGAGAAGGTATAGCAGACAAGAGCTTGAAGTGGCCTGTGAAGACTTCAGCAACATAATTGGGTCCTCACCGGACAGTGTGGTTTACAAGGGAACAATGAAAGGTGGGCCTGAGATTGCTGTGATTTCCCTCTGCATCAGGGAGGAGCATTGGACAGGATATCTTGAGCTCTATTTTCAGAGAGAGGTAAATGGAAATTTTCGTATTGAAACAGCCTGCAAGAATTTGCAGACAGATAGTTGTCCCAATCTTTTAATATTTACTTATGCTATTAATGCCATTCAGGTGGCGGACTTGGCAAGGTTAAATCATGAGAATATAGGAAAACTACTTGGTTACTGTAGAGAAGACGCTCCATTTATAAGGATGTTGGTTTTTGATTATGCTTCAAATGGGACACTTCATGACCACCTTCATTGTTGTAAGTCAAGTTTCTCAGGTAGCGTACATGTAACATGTCTTAAGCGTTTCATTCCTTCAACATGCAATTATGACTGCAGATGAAGAAGGATGTCAATTTTCCTGGACACGGCGTATGAAGATTGCCATAGGCATTGCACGTGGACTCAAGTATTTGCATACCGAAGTGGAGCCTCCATTTACTATCTCAGAGCTGAATTCTAGCGCTGTATACCTTACAGAAGAATTTTCCCCTAAGGTGTGGTCACTGGCTAGTTCAAATCTTCAAATTTACCTGTTACAGTTGTGGTCATATCTTCTTGCAGTCAAGAATGAGCAGAAATAAAGTAACGTGCACCTATGTTTAAATAGTATAATGTGTTGGAAATCCAAAAGCTTGCTTACTGATTGTCATGAACCTGAATTGCAGTTGGTTGATTTTGAAAGTTGGAAGACAATTCTTGAAAGATCAGAAAAGAATTCTGGTTCCATTGGCAGCCAAGGTGCTATCTGTGTTCTTCCAAACTCCCTTGAAGCACGCCATCTTGATACCAAAGGAAACATATTTGCTTTTGGGGTACTTCTACTGGAGTTAATCAGCGGAAGACCTCCATACTGTAAGGACAAAGGGTACTTGGTTGACTGGGTAAGGAACTTCCCGAAATTTGATGTTTAAAAAGCCTCACACAAACCCGGAAGAGTGTGTATTTTGACTAAGCCATGTATATTTGTGCTGCAGGCCAAGGACTACCTCGAAAGGCCAGATGAAATGTCAAACGTGGTGGATCCTGAACTGAAGCATTTTAGACATGAAGACCTGAAAGTGATATGCGAGGTAATAACTCTCTGTATCAACCCTGATAAAACTAGGCAGCCATCTATGAGAGAATTATGCAGCATGCTGGAGAACAGAATTGATACATCAGTAAGCGTGGAGCTTAAGTCGTCATCTTTGGCTTGGGCTGAACTTGCACTTTTATCTTAATATACACTCAAAACTAAATTAACAGATTTACACTAAAGCAGCGAGACACACACACACTAGTAATACTTTTTCTGACTACTTTCTTCCCTTTCTCTTACTCATCCGATTTCATTTCTATTGTAAATGATTGCTCATAAAGGGTATGTGTTCTGGCTTTAAGCACGAGAAGGTCTCGTTGTATAGAAATTGTTAAATAGAACAAGATTGTATTCCACTAGTGTTTCCTTTGTGTAGTTTACCGAGCATTGTGTCATTTGTCTTGGATCTTCACGCACGTATGTTATAACTTTGTAAGGGCCTCGTTTTACAAAGCTCAAAGCAGTGTTTGAGTTATCATGGAAGTCTTATTCTGTGCTATTATTTGTTGGGCTTGTTACCCAGTATACACTTCAATTGTTCACCATATAAATATTGTAACTTAGAGAAAAAAGCATGTAAATAATGTAGGGCGCCAGTGATCTACTTGAAACAAGAGAAGTAAAAAAAACATAGGTATATAATAAATGCTTATACATAAAATCATCTTCCAAGTGAAAAGACCCAAGCGGTTGATTGGCAACATGTCAGACCAGCAACCTCTAATAGATAGATCCAGCCATCCACATTGTGTCTTGAAACTAATCAAGATCAATGGAACAGTGGAGAATGTTTAGAAGAAAGATACATTATAATAGTACATGCCATTTTGGATTTGTCGTTGTTGATTGAATCCAGACTAAAATAAACAATAACAATATGGCCCCCGATGTTGTGAAACAGTTAGGAAAAGAAAGTAAACTTTGAATTGTGAAGGAGAGCTGAGGCAGCAAAAGGGGGGACTTAGATGGCTCGGGCTTTTACAATGTCCAAGCTCATCTCACTTGGATCAGTTGCTTGCAGTTCGACTTGAATGCCATCTAGTTCCCTCTTGAATCTATCCTTGGAACTTGCATACACCATCTTCATCCTCACCTTTGAAGTGTCTGGTGACCTGCACACAAACAGTATTAAACAGTTCCTTCAACAATATGTATTGTCTTAAGATGTCTGTCCTGAACATGGAATGAATACGAAGGTTTGGTTTCTATTAACCAAGTGAAGTACAGTTTATAAACTATACTACCATGCAACGAAGAAGATCTTGCTTTTCTGGCAATTCTCATCAGTTGTGAAATCAAAATCATAGACGGCATAGCGACACTCGTTAGATGGCAAACTGGCCTGAAAATCCTCGTATTTTTCGTTCGATCCCCCTATTTTGTCAACCACAACTGATTGTTCCTCAATTTTGAACGTAATGTATCGGTAGATCCGCCTTGCTTTAAGCTCCTGAAACTTCAATTTGCAGTCATCATGCACAGCCATTCCGGACGCTGAATTTGCCTGCTTCATAATTTTTTGTCAAAAAATCTTAGATAATTTAAGAATTCTAGAATTCTATATATTCATTCTTTATCACACATCACAACACGCGATGTTAACTGATTTTTCCATGTAATTACAGATTTTCAGCTGGTTTAGTTGGGGTAAGAATTCAGAATTTGCATGTTTCTGATTCCCAATTTGTATTCCCAAATGTAAGAGGATGTAAAAACACCACTCAACTTTCATAGACTGAAACGACAGTTCCTTTTTGTCAGGATATAGACGAGACATTAAGAATAGTTGAAAATAATCTGCTTCCGCATCTTTTGACAGTAGTTAATTTTGTAAGGGGCATGCATGCATGCACATGATGAGATACTTTCCATTCTCCTAGACATTGTCGATCTCATAAACTTTCATTCTTCCAATTAGATGAAATGTGAAATATTTATTCAGTTGTGATATACAATGAAAACATACGAATATACTTAATTCAAAGGTCCCAATGAGGGTAAGAATCAGACGAAGCAGAAACAAGTATTATATAAAAACTAACAGGTTGAAAGATAAAGAAAAGAAATGGATAATAAACTACCATTTTTCCAGCAATGAGTAAGAAGCGCCCTTTGAAAAGTGTAGGAAAAGAAAGGGGTGAGAGCAATAGAGAATGGAAATGGGAGCAACAGACACAATGGAAATTATGAATAGAAATAACAGATAAAGATCCTTGTTTATGGGAGCCACGAGAGGTGCAACTTTCACAAGACTAAGATTGCGGTTAGGGAATTCAAAGTGCCAGATCCGTTGCAATCTCTTTTACTTCCTTCCGATACCTCCTCAACTCTATATAATGCACCAACCTTAATTTTAATTAGATCTTCCAAATTAGGACACCCCTTAATTAGAGATATCATGTCCCCGATAACCAATAACTATGCAATTAAATTTGGGATAAATACTTTTTAAGCACTTCTTTTCCGTTTTACACAACATGTGTAATTGCTGAATTTTCTAAACTCAGTCATTAATAACCTACTTTTGTTTCAACAAAATTCAAATTCGTTAGGGATATATGAGAAGACTCTAATATGTTTGGTTTATAAGATTCAAATTTAACATATTATTACATTTGATTTTTTTTTTTTTAGGTTTGAGTTCCTTTTATTAAAGTTTGATTTGTAATTCAATTAATTTATTAGTATGTGTGAATTGTTGTAAATGTTTGTATACTCACTTTCTATGAACCACTGAAAACAATTGTATGTTCGCTTTTTTATGTTAACAAAAAAAATTATAATTATAAGAATAAATATAGATGATTTTTATTTATTTTATAGATGAATTTTATTTATTTAATTTTAAAAAATGGTTACATAAAAAAATTACTTGAAAGTAAAATTGAAAAAAAAAATTAAACACAAAAAAGGAGGAATATTTTTTATATAATAGTATAGATACTGTAGATAAAGAAAGCTTGTATTTGTTATTCTTGAGGATGCATATACTATATTCATTTTAAGTGGGTTACGCTTGTGAATTTGAAATTGGGCACCAAAGATTTGGACCGTCTTTCATCAATGATCCACATTCTCAGAGAGTTGGTCCCTTCTATTAAAAAAAACCTAAGATGATAAGGCCCAGATATTATGAATTGGACAGTGGGCCACGGCTGACTGGATATTTTGATTTTATAAGCCTATTATTGAATGGGCTTTCATTTTAGAGTCCAAGTCAAATTTGGCTGGCCAGCCTCTAAACGTAATCCATGACGTCACAGACGGCCCAATAAAGAAATACTATTAACCAAATAAATAAAATATATAACGAGAGAATGACATTAATGTAGTCATTTACGTAGAAACCATGATTTCTGGATTAATAAATGGTAGGTAGTGCGTTGCCCGCTTCATGCATGAGGTTTCAGGAAGTGTCCTTTTCTAAGCCAATATAGTATAAAATATTTGAAAAGCAAAGAAAAAAAGGAACATATTCCATAAAATCTATAAAGGAACGTAGGAAATTATTCTAATTAAAACAGACCATACAATTAAACTATTCTATTTGACTTCCCTTATTTAACCCGTATCTAGTGGGCTTCTTTGTGAAAAAAAAAACCCTAATTCTGGGCCGTGAAGTGGTTAGTAGTTACACGGACCCAACTTTCAACTCCCCCAACCCAAAGTTGCGTTAAGCCCACGTAAGTAACTGGTCCACCGACTAAAAAATAGAAAAAAAAGGACCCCACCAAACAAGACGTGTCAGTTTAAAGTCAAAAGCGTATGGATGGAGATTGCATTGGAGAAGCAAAAACAGGGTTGACACTATAAAAGCGACCCTGGTATTGGTATGGGTTAAAATTTACGAACCTGAGTGGTGTTGCTTGGTAGGCACTACTTTTCGAAAAAAGCAATGGCGAAGTTGTTAGCGTTAAGTTGCTGGCGAAACCTCTCGCCGCGACCTCATTACCCCTCCATGCCTAAATACCCTAAGGGACAGCCCGCCACCACCGTCGAGGAGCTCTCAGACTCCACCGCTCTTTTCTCCGTCGTCGGAATGACTTGTGCTGCCTGCGCCGGATCCGTCGAGAAAGCCGTCAAACGCCTCCCCGGGATCCGCCAGGCCATCGTCGACGTCCTCAACAACCGCGCTCACGTCGTCTTCTACCCCTCTTTCGTTAACGTGAGGCAAACAACACCACAACAGAGACACACTCTCTCTTCATCTTCTTTTTCTTCTCGTTCACTTTCTAACCTTTTTTGTTCTTTCAGGAAGAGACCATTCGCGAGGCCATCGAAGACGCGGGTTTCGAAGCGCTATTACTCACAGACGGCACTGACGATAAATCTGTTAAAGTATGCCGCATCCAAATCAAAGGCATGACCTGCACCTCCTGTTCCTCCACGCTAGAGTCCGTTTTACAAGGCCTTCACGGTGTCCTCGAGGCCCGCGTGGGCCTGGCCACCGAAGAGGCCCAAGTCCACTATAACCCAGATCTCCTCCTCAATCCAAACGACATTTTACAAGCCGTAGAAGATGCCGGATTCGAAGCCGTGCTCATTAGTTCAAGTGAAGACTTCACCAAGATAGACCTCCACGTGGAAGGCGCGGTAACCGACGGCGCTTCCATGGAACCAATACTAGATTCTCTGCGGACACTCCCAGGAGTTCTTGTGGTTGACTTAACAGAGGAATTCAGCAAAATATCGGTTTCCTACAAACCGGACTTCACTGGACCCAGAGATTTGATCAACGTGATTGAGAAAACAGGGAATGGGAATTTCAAGGCGAAGATATATCCTACGGAACAAGGACAAAGAAATTCTCACAGACGCGAGGAGACAAGGCAGTATTACAAATCTTTCTTATGGAGCTTGGTGTTTACTATTCCTGTGTTTCTAACATCCATGGTGTTTATGTATGTCCCTGGAATAAAGGACGCACTTGATGCAAAAGTTGTGAACATGCTTACCGTGGGGGAGGTTGCTCGGTGGGTGCTGTGCACGCCGGTTCAGTTCGTACTTGGCTGGCGGTTTTATTACGGTTCTTATAAATCGTTACGCCGTGGCTCTGCGAACATGGATGTTCTCATTGCGTTGGGGACAAACGCTGCGTATTTTTACTCTGTTTACTCTGTTTTGAGAGCTGCTACTTCTCCGCATTTTGAGGGGAATGATTTCTTCGAAACGAGCGCGATGCTTATTTCGTTCATTCTGCTTGGGAAGTATCTCGAGATTTTGGCGAAGGGGAAGACGTCTGATGCGATTGCCAAGCTCATGAACTTGACACCCGACACGGCGGTTTTACTGAATTTGGACGCTGATGGGAATGTTGTTGGGGAGGAGGAGATTGATAGCAGGTTGGTTCAGAAGAATGATGTGATTAAGGTTGTTCCTGGCGCGAAAGTGGCTTCCGATGGGTTTGTTGTGCGGGGGCAGAGTCACGTGAATGAGAGTATGATCACGGGGGAAGCGCGTCCCGTGTCGAAGAGGAAAGGGGACAAGGTTATTGGAGGGACTGTGAATGAGAATGGAGTTTTGCATGTTAAGGCGACGACGGTAGGATCGGAGAGTGCTCTTTCTCAGATTGTTCGCCTTGTGGAATCGGCGCAGATGGCCAAAGCACCTGTGCAGAAGTTTGCTGATCGCATATCAAAATACTTTGTGCCTCTGGTAATTATTAATTGTTTGGTGTGATGAAAATGAAGGACTTTGTTTGTTTTTATTGAATCATTGTTTGTGCTCGCGGAGGATGAGATCCTAATGGGATGGATGGATGTTCCTATGCAGGTGATTGTGATCTCGTTCACGACTTGGCTTGCCTGGTTTTTGGCGGGAAGATATCATGCTTACCCAAAGTCTTGGATACCGTCTTCAATGGACAGCTTTGAGCTTGCTTTGCAGTTTGGAATATCTGTGATGGTCATAGCCTGCCCTTGTGCTTTGGGTTTAGCCACGCCAACTGCGGTTATGGTCGGGACTGGAGTCGGTGCATCCCAGGGTGTGCTCATTAAAGGAGGGCAGGCATTAGAGAGTGCACATAAGGTCAGCATTTCACATTTGATTAGTCCCTTTAGTTCTGAATTTACTTTGTGTATGTCGATCGGGTAAAAATTGAATAGTTAATAAAGTGCCAAGAAGAAAATAAACATAGGAAAGATCATTAATATCAAGTGGTTTTTGAGAGCCATTCCTGCCACCTAATCGAACATCAAATATGTGTTAGCCTTCTAGGAAGGAGTATCAACTAATGTGTTCACTTCATATCATTTCTCAGTTCTTAAGATGAAGTACGAGTATGAAGTACTGTTGTTTGTTAATGTTATGCTGGGTGAAGGTAAATAGGTTTTTTGGATATCAGTATCAAGTATCAATCTGATTTTTCTTGTGCTTCATTCCTATCTCTCTATACTTTTTGAAAGTTAAAACGGACAAGCTGATCATTGGTTGTATGTTGTGTCATCTGTTAAAGCTTTCATGATTTTATCTGTAATTACTTACACGTGAATATGTTTATGACTGTCTTCTAGGTGAACTGCATTGTTTTTGATAAGACGGGTACTCTCACCGTCGGGAAACCTGTTATAGTGAGAACAGAATTGTTGACAAAAATGGTGCTCCGGGAATTCTATGAACTTGTGGCTGCAACTGAGGTAATCCTCTCCCCCTATCTACTTCTCCAATGCGTAGCCTAGTGAATAGTTATAGTAAATAAGAGTTTGCTTTCTGAGTATGATAGCTTCTTTGTAAGCGCTTTTAAAATTCATGGATTATAGATGCATATGCATGTCATAAAAATTGCCCTTAATTTAACTTGCCTATCTCAGGTGAATAGTGAGCATCCATTGGCCAAGGCCGTAGTTGAGTATGCCAAAAAATTTCGAGATGAAGAGAACCCTTCATGGCCCGAGGCACGAGATTTTGTTTCCATTACAGGACATGGAGTAAAGGCCACCGTTCATAACAAAGAAATAATGGTCGGTAATAAGAGCCTGTTGGCTGACCATAACATTGCAATTCCCGTTGAAGCTGAAGATATGCTTGCTGAAGCCGAAAAGATGGCTCAAACAGGAATATTGGTATCTATAAGTGGGAAAGTGGCAGGAGTTTTAGCAGTATCCGATCCACTGAAACCAGGTGCTCAAGAAGTCATTTCCATTCTAAAATCAATGAAAATCAAGAGCATTATGGTGACTGGGGACAACTTCGGAACTGCTAGTTCTATTGCGAGGGAAGTAGGAATTGAGAATGTTATAGCTGAGGCTAAACCGGATCAAAAAGCAGAGAAAGTGAAAGACTTGCAGGTACGAATGCATGATGATTATACATTTTCATCTTAATTTTAAGAAGTTAGTTATTTAATGAGATGATACTTCTGTGCCTTGAGATGAAAATAATACCACCTTATTTCAAACCATAACTAGATAACTATATCTCTTTTGCTTATGTTGAGTAGTCAGTACTAGCGTAATTTTGTCTTTCTAACTTTACTTTTTCAAACTCCCTTGCTTAATTACTGGTTTTTATATCCATAAACTTCAATGCTTGTGCCTGAACCTCACTTCCGCAGTTGTTTGCACTGCTTCAGAGGAATACATTAGCTGTTGCAACATACCGAGTGACTTGTTTTTCTCTTTCAGGCTTCTGGTTACGCTGTGGCTATGGTTGGGGATGGTATCAATGATTCGCCTGCACTTGTGGCAGCGGATGTGGGAATGGCGATAGGTGCTGGTACAGACATTGCTATTGAGGCTGCTGATATTGTACTCATGAAGAGCAACTTGGAAGATGTCATAACTGCTATTGACCTTTCCAGAAAAACATTTACCCGTATACGCCTGAATTACGTTTGGGCTTTGGGTTATAACTTACTTGGAATCCCAATTGCTGCCGGAGTTCTTTTCCCTTCAACAAGGTTCAGATTGCCACCCTGGATTGCTGGGGCTGCCATGGCTGCTTCCTCTGTCAGTGTTGTTTGCTGTTCTCTGTTGTTGAAATATTACAGGAGACCCAAGAAGCTAGACAACCTTGAGATCCGAGGCATAAGCATAGAGTCATCCACTGATATATGATCACGATTCCTGGTTTTTCTTTACCCATTTTTGTACGTATATAAAGTGTTGTGTTGTCATCATTTTAGTTTAGTGTACAGATGTGAGAAAGGGTTTTCGTTCATGTAAAATACCTTAGTTAAACTCTGTAATATCTAAAATTTACAAATTACTCCTGCCATTTCAATTTGTTTTTCGTTTAAGATTTTCACACACATTACAAATAATAATAAATTAATTACTGGGTTGGAAAAATTGACCAAAATATTCATTCTTACACTCCTAGTGGTTTCATCTCTGTTATACATTTAAATAAACAACTATTATATTTCCTTACAACCGTATTTAATACTGCCTTATTTTAAATATTCATACCTTATAAAATAAATTTGAATAATGATACGTGCTCGAACATTATTTTTAAATACTCACTCAATATTTATATTTTTTCTTTATTTATTTTATCACATTATAACATCTATAAGAATTTATATTTTCCTTTTCTTTTTCTAGGTGTCATATTATATTTTGAGTAGTTTTTTCCAGTTAAATGTTACTCTAGTCGATATAATACAAAAGAATACAGCAAGTATATGTTACTCAACTGTTGTTGACATTCTCTTTTTGTTATTTAAGTGATGAGATAAGAAATCATTAAAAACTAAAAGTATTCAGAATTAAATATATTTTTTATCGTTAGAATGTCATAAAAATAGTTTTTTCATTTTTAATTAATTTATAAATTATTTCGTTTTTGGATTTTATAAAAAAAAAATCTAACATAATTTTATTTGTCATTTAATGAAAACTCCACACATAAATATATATTTTTTATAATAAAAATGAAAAATATATTTAACTTAATTAATTAATAGTATTTTTTTAATTAAAAGATATTTAAACTTTATACTTAATTCTGAATGAATTATTCTTTTATCGAATTAGTTCACTTTACAATAAAATGATAAGTTGAATTGGGATTTTACAAAGAAACAAGTCTCAAAAGACTATTTTGACCACTAAGCAACAAGTTGCAGTGTTTATTTGGTGGTCATTCTGAGTGTCCATGAGTATGATAACACTTTTTGACCAATTATTTTTATCAGTTGATTATTTTTAAGAAAAATGATCTTTTTCTTTAAAGTGTTTTACTTAAAAAATTATATTTTTTTCTCTAGACATTATTACAATCAATTTTTAAGCTTCATCTTTTTAAGTCTTGATATATCTTTTCACAATATTTCATGTATTCTTTTAATTGTTAGAGAATACTCTGACAATCGGTTTCACTCTCAAACTATTTTCTCCGATATTAGTAATATTGCGAAATTTATTTTTATTATTGTATTATTTGTTTGTTCTCTAAATTAAGGATTATGTCTTTATGGATATATATATACATATATATATATATATATATATAGAGAGAGAGAGAGAGAGAGAGAGAGAGGGAGAGAGAGAGAGAGAGAGATAAATGTTAAAAAACAATACTTTTAACTTTAAGAAATTTAATTTAAATGTATTTTTAATGAAATAAATACTTCACAATAGACAATGTAACAACTTTAATAATTTCCAAAAGCAATGAATCCCTGGCCCTTCAAAATAATTGAACAAAATAATTAAATCTCACTTATTTATAATAAATTAAAAAAAAAGTTATATAAATTGACCAAATGCTCATAAATATTTGTAATATTTTTTTCCTGTTTTACAGTGTAATACCGATAAATAAAGTATTCAAATAATATAAAAATAAATTAAAAAAATCTAAAAAATGAACTTTCAACTCATTTTCTTTAACGAAATAATTGATTTTCTTAATTACATTTCTTACATATATCTCTTTTTTCATTAACAAAAAAAAATATTATAGTTTAATGTGAAATTCCGTTTATTAAATGACAAACAATCCATATTTTTGCTCGGAAAAAGGTTTTAGATAACTTTCATAAGTTAAAAAAAAAAAAATATATATATATATATATATATATATATATATATATATATATAAAATTTAATTTAAGAAGTAATACATTTAAAAAATAATTTAGAGATAATATAAATTAATATAGTTACTTTCATTTGTCAATTCACCTTGAAAGGATATGTTAAATTAGGTGCATATGCTTAAAGAATCAAATGTCAATCTCGCGTTCTACACTTCGTTTTGAATGTTTCAGCAACTAGCAATATTCAAACCCTATAAAAAATTATCTGTAGCTTTTGTAAAATAAAAAAATGGCTAAAATGATGATGTAATTTTTAATAGTAATAATCAACTAATAAGTTGGACATAACAGAAATGATAAAATAAACAGAGTCAATATATCTCTCATAATCAAATGTTTCAACTTGTTACTTAGTGGCCATGATGGTACAGGACTCAAACCAAATAAGTTTTTTTAATTTCTTACCATGAATCTCAAAACAAAGTAATATATACTTCTATTCGCTTTTATTCTATTCCATACAAAAAGAAATTGCCAAATCCGATACCATCAAACTGTAATGCAAGTAGGGGTGCCAAAAAATAATTTAATTGATAATTAAACTAAAATAATCTTTAAGAAACTAAATTGCTTTTAGTATAATATTTTCCCTATATATAAATACTATTTAAAACTATAAATGTTATCTTTTCTGAAAATTTAAAATTAAATTACATTAGGTTTATTTAGGTCTAAACAAACGACTCCTCTTTGAAAGTCAGTGCACTGCTATCTTTTATACGTTTAAATAATTCTATTTTTTTAATAGGTTACACTTACAACTAAAGAGTATACACTTAAAATTCTTACTTTCGAAAAGGTATCTTGTTTGTTATTTAACAAGTTTGGCTTAAATTCAAAGTTTTTTTCAACCAAAATCTACTGTTACATTATTTTTTTATTAATTAGGGACATTCACATAAATTTATAAGAAGCTGATTTAAGATTATAAAATATTTATCGTTATGGACAATCTTTCTAACAAGCTTCTTAAAGTAGCTTATCTAAATATATTTATTGTATCACCAAAAATATTGTTAATTTATTGTAACCATGTTATTGTAAAATTTGCAACTTAAATTCATGTATTAAAAATAATAAATAAATATCTGATAAAGTTATTTATCTAAATGCACCCTTTTAGTAAGTCATGAAAAACACTATAATTAATAAAGTAAAGAATTATTTCACGTTTCGTTAAATTATTTTTAATCAAGTTATAGACACGAAGTATTTATTGAGCTCTGCTGTCTTTTTTCACAAAATTTAACAGAAATCACACCGCAATTGATTTACAGTTCCGAGATTTTTTGGTGTAATTTATTTTTTGTAATATTAATCAGTTTTCTTGTAACCTATTTACAGGTAAATTTTAATTGCATATGATAGGAGTCGTGTCATAAGCTTTCCTTTAAACAATTCTTTAATTTTTTCTGCGAAAATCTATTTGCTGTTTTCTATTTTATTTTGAAGCAGTATTTATTTATTATTTGTTTAAATGATGTTGAGCGATGTTTGAGTTCTATAAATAGGGTTTACCGCAGTTGATTTTGTGAAGAAGAAAGTAGTGGAGAGTGAAATGGGTAAGAAGTTAGGGGGTTGGGAGTGCAGGAGCAGTTTGCAGTGCTGTGGAAATTTGTGGCCTCAGGCACGCTATCCTTCGATGACGGCGGTGGAAGCGGGAAAGACGGTGGTGGAAGGATCAGAAACCACCGTGGTTTTGTTCAGCGTTATTGGAATGACGTGTGCTGCGTGCGCCGGATCCGTCGAGAAAACCATCAAACGCTTACCTGGAATCCGAGAGGCCGTTGTTGATGTCTTGAATCACAAAGCTCAGGTTCTTTACTTTCCGTCAATGGTTAACGTGAGTATCAATCTCTCTCCATACACTTTATTTTCAACATTCTCATCATTGCTTGCTTTTTCTTTTGCCTTTTCAACACATTCATGTCTCTCCATACACGAATTCTGAGTTCTTTAAAAAATCACAAGAGTTTGTTTGTACGCAGCACAATGATACCATGGAAAAAAATTAAATGAACAATTCTACTCACAAGATTGTGTTCCTGATTTCTGAAGAACTGAATTATTTTCTGTAAAATTAAATGTGCAAGTTGTTTACGTCAGTTACTTGAGAATAATAACATTCTGATTTAAGTTTCCAGATTGTGGACCGAAGATACATATGTTTTTGCAAGAAGTTTTATTTAATTTAAGACGACCTTTCGATATCAATTATTTAGTGTCTAAGGGGTTCTTTAAGGATATGTTAGGCCTACGTACGTGGTATAAATAATATATTGGCAATTGATCATTTGTAAAATTTCCCAAAATTTTCTATTCTTGATCTCTTCAATCATTGTTTTTTCATTAACGTCTAAAATATTATAATCATGGCAAATGATCGTTTTTCGAAAGTAAGTGGGTGATCGAAAGGTGAGTAGGGGAAGTACGTGGATCAAAGATCTCGAAATTCCGTAGTGCTATGCTTCGTGCAGAAAAACTGTCTGATTAATTAAATCGATAAAAGTTATCCTTCGCTAAAGACTCAATAATTATGTTTAAAGAACTGAAAGAATTTACCATAACGTAAATTAAACCTTTCAATGTTTACTCTTTTACAGATAATGATGCTTTAGATGGTGACATTTCACTGTTGTAGTTTATAAAGGCTCTATTACAAGAATATGATATGACACACAAATTGCATATATTAGCCATTTTTTTATCTTTATTTTCATAACACTCAAGTCAAATACTACCATTTATATATATATATATATATATATATATATATATATATATATATATATATATATATATATATATATATATAACTATAGATGAGTACAAGGCTTGGTGGAAGGTTTGTAGTTGCGTCTCAAAATTTCTAAGTCTATACACTCAATGCTATTGTTATGGTATATACATGTATTTTATATTACGTCTTTGTAAGAAATAGTTGGATGGTATATAATATATTCACACATATTGAAAGCTGGTGTGATAAGATCATGAGTGAGTGTTTCGTTTTCTGGCTTTTCCATTTTCTTTTTTCTCATGAAAAGGAAATCACCGAGACCAATAACGTTCTTCCATGCAATATACCTTTTTTTAGTCTTTCTCATGGAACAACCCTAAAAATAGAACATCATTCTAAATTGACTTAATTCATTTTTACTTCTTCATAACTTTTCATATTATTTTCAATATTTTTAATAATTTTTTATTTCTTTTTTTTTATCTAAGTACGTTTTTTTTTAAATCTCCAATAAATTTTGTTGTGAAGTTTATATTTTATTAATGTTATTTTCAATGATGAATTGTTTCTTATTGATCTTGTTAAAATTAAATAGAATTAACTGTTTTTAAATTATTTTATTTGATTGAAAAAGTTAATTAATGTAATATACACAATATAATGTAAATATTGTGTTTCTTTTAAATTAAAACTTGCATTCTCAGTTTTTTTAATCCTTCCTTTCAGCGTGAAATTCAAAGAGGTACTATATCATTTTCCTTTCTAAATCTCATCTCTCATTTCTTGAGTTTATTTTTACTTTTGCTTGTCGCTTATCATTATTATTATTATTATTATTTTGTTATATATTCTCTATGGTTTATAAATAAATTAAAACCGAAATATCAACCAAAACAAAAACGTACCTATACCAGAAACTAAAGTCAAAGTGAACCTGATTTTTACGGTGTTCATTACATTAATAATGCTGTCCAGTGCACGTATGGTTTCTTTTTCCAGTAAAAGTTGATGATTAAACTGCATATCTTATTATTATTATTATTAATATTATTATTATTATTATTATTATTATTATTATTATTATTATTATTATTATTATTATAGAGAGAGAGAGAGAGAGAGAGAGAGAGAACAATCTTTTTGCTCCAAGGATGCCTAATATTAGACCCTAAATTTTCCTTGGCTGACTCGTATTAACGGCTGTCCTATTAGCACTTTTTATGATGTGCTCCACTTTCTTCCTGTAGCCATTATTCTTTCCATTTGTAGATCCCACTCAACATAAATCTCTTCTACCGGATCTTCTTCTAACGATCTAAAAAGTATTATCTGATTTTATAAACATCGTATGTAAGGAATTTAACTGTTGAAGTGATTATCATTCACTATAATGTTGAAGTGGGGAAGATGGTAAAACAATTTTATATTCTTATTTACTTATAAATAACTATTTTATACCAATTGAATCACTAATTTTAATTTATATTCATACATTATATGATAACTCATAAATATAAATAAAATATCAAAATAAATAAATACCTAAGAGAAGATTAATTTAATACAATTTTTATGATATAAATTAAAAAATTTAAACATATATTTTTATGTTTTGAGTTTTTAAAACTCAAATCAAATTAATAATAAAAAAATATTTTATTAGTAATAAATATTTTAGGAAAACGTATAATTTTAGTCTGTATAAAACATCTAAAGTTCAATCTGTATACAATACTTTGGATATTCAAACATCATCTCTAAACTGCTTTTTATATATCTACAAAACACTATTTTTTTCAAAATTAGAGAGACTAGACTAAGAGTGAAGAATTTTTCGAAGAATTAAAAAAAAAAAATTATACGACCAGAAGTATATTTGATCTGATATTATATTTTGTAAAAAAATTAAAATAATAGGTGAAATTAATTAAGGTTAAAGCCTCATTTTATTGAATAACTAATTAAATAAATAAAATTAATTTAACGCATGTCCAAAAATTTAGTGGTGAATAAATTCATGAGTTTACTCCATCCTTAATATTTTTAGGAAAAGAAAATACAATAGATATCTATTGAGAAGGGTGTATGGAAAAAAGAATAGCTATGGCCATTACTAAACTCTTATTTCATCATCTGTTCACAAATCATATACATTTGACGCAGGAGGAGAGGATACGCGAGGCCATTGAAGATGCTGGATTTGAAGCCAAAGTTATTGAAGAAGACTCCAACTACACCTCAACTCAAATATGCCGCATACACATTCGAGGCATGACGTGTACCTCTTGCTCCTCCACTATTGAATCAGCTCTACATTCCCTTCGTGGGGTGCATAAGGCACGAGTGGCCTTAACAACAGAAGAAGCAGAAGTCCAGTATGACCCCAAAATCCTCACCCACAACCACTTAATGGAAGCTATACAAGACACCGGGTTCGAAGCCATACTAATAAGCACAGGGGAACACATGAGCAAGATTGAACTTAAAATCGATGGCATTAAAAACGACCAATCCCTTGCTGCCATTCAGCGCTCTCTCCATGCACTCCCTGGTGTTCAAACCATAGACATATATCCGGACATTAACAAAATTGCCATAACTTATATACCACACATGACAGGACCAAGAACCTTCATAGAAGTCATAGAATCCACTGGATCAGGGTGTTTTAAAGCGGTGATATTTCCAAACGATGAAGGAAGAGAAGCACTTAGACAGCAGGAAATTAACCGATACTTCATGCTTTTCATATGGAGTTTAGCTTTTACCATTCCTGTTTTCTTTACATCCATGGTTCTCATGTATATACCTGGAGTTAAACGTGTTTTGGATATCAAAATTGTCAATATGTTGACTATTGGACTTCTCTTGAGGTGTAACTTTGCTACCCCGGTGCAGTTTATCATAGGGAGACGGTTCTATGTTGGGGCATATAAAGCATTGCGCAAAGGTTCTGCTAACATGGATGTGTTGATAGCATTAGGGACAAATGCAGCATATTTTTATTCTCTCTATGTTGTGGAAAGAGCTGTTTTCTCTCGGCATTTCAAAGGAAACGATTTCTTTGAGACCAGCTCTATGCTTATTTCTTTTATTCTGTTGGGGAAGTATTTGGAAGTGTTGGCAAAGGGGAAGACATCTCAGGCCATTGCAAAGCTTATGAACTTGACACCTGAGACAGCGACCTTGTTAACTCAAGATGACAATGGGGATGTTGTTAGTGAAAAACAAATTGATAGTCGGTTGATACAAAAGGACGATGTGATCAAGGTTGTCCCTGGTTCAAAAGTAGCATCTGATGGCTTTGTCATATGGGGACAAAGTCATGTAAATGAGAGCATGATAACCGGAGAGGCAAGGCCCGTGGCAAAGAGGACGGGTGATATGGTGATTGGAGGCACTATGAATGAGAATGGGGTCATGCATGTTAAGGTGACAAGAGTTGGATCCGAGAGTGCTCTCTCCCAGATCGTTCGACTTGTTGAGTCAGCCCAGATGGCTAAAGCTCCGGTTCAAAAACTTGCAGATCATATTTCTAAATACTTTGTTCCTCTGGTAAACTTAGAACTAATATATTTACTGATTTTTCTTTTTTAGTTTTTACTCATGGAGTCAGTCAGAGGAAACTCATCCATGCTCACCAGTTCCCTTTTGTTTTTTGCAGGTCATTGTGCTTTCTCTTTCAACATGGCTCTCCTGGTTTATAGCAGGAAAGTTACATGCATACCCGAAATCTTGGATACCATCCTCCATGAACTACTTTGAGCTTGCACTTCAGTTTGGGATTTCAGTCATGGTCATTGCCTGTCCTTGTGCTCTAGGCCTAGCCACTCCTACTGCTGTTATGGTTGGTACTGGAGTTGGTGCAACACAAGGTGTGTTGATCAAAGGGGGCCAAGCATTAGAAAGTGCAAACAAGGTAAGTGAGTAGTGGTCTTCACATTAACAATGGGGAAAAATTCTATTGGTAGCGTTTATCTTGATGTGAAATTGACAATCACAACTTGCAATATTGCAGGTGAATTGCATTGTGTTTGACAAGACAGGAACACTCACAGTTGGGAAGCCAGTGGTTGTAACAACAAAAATCTTCAAAAAGATGTCAATTAAAGATTTCTATGAATTTACTGCTGCAGCAGAGGCAAGCCTTATTCCATTTACCATAACTTCCTGAATCTGAAATTACATTTAAAATAGTATTTAAAGTTATATCTTTATTAGGTGAACAGCGAACATCCAATAGCTAAGGCCATTGTTGAGCACGCCAAGAAGATCACAGAAGAACAAAATCATTCCTGGCCAGAAGCACGCAACTTTGTTTCTGTTTCAGGCCATGGAGTAAAGGCCATTGTTCTAAACAAGGAAATATTGGTAGGGAATAAAAAGATGATGCTGGATCATAACATAACAATTTCAGCTGATGCTGAAGAAATACTAGCAGAAGCTGAAAGCCTGGCTCAAACTGGGATTTTAGTATCCTTGGATGGAGAAGTCGCTGGAGTTTTGGCTGTATCTGATCCATTGAAACCTGGCGCCAATGAAGTTATTTCCATTCTTAATTCCATGAAAATTAAGAGCATCATGGTGACAGGTGATAACTGGGGTACTGCCAATTCCATAGCCAGACAAGCCGGTATTGAAACTGTCATAGCAGAGGCTCAACCTGAGACTAAAGCAACTAAAATAAAAGAACTGCAGGTATAACAAAATCATTGCCCCAAACAAGTCTTTAACACTGCCAAACAGTACATGATTACACGTCCTTCTAATTTTCTTACTTAAATTCTCCACAACAAAAACATCATCTAAGCCATATAATACCTTCCGCCAGCTTTTTAACAGGGTATAACTAAGGTTAAGTCAAGTTACAAAACAGTGAAAAATCGTACACCTATTCAATCACCAGCTGATATACACTAAAAATTTATTGATTCAATAATAGTCACCTTAAATGTCATATATACTATGATTTTTATCACAGAAATTAAATACAACATTTGATTAAATATGCATACATGTGATTATTTAATCGGAGAAGTTGAGACAGGGTTGTGGGTATACGGTGGCAATGGTGGGAGATGGCATCAACGACTCACCAGCACTTGTGGCAGCTGATGTTGGGATGGCAATAGGCGCTGGCACAGACATAGCAATTGAAGCAGCAGACATCGTTCTGATGAAGAGCAACTTGGAGGATATAATCATTGCCATTGACCTTGCGAACAGAACCTTCTCTCGTATACGTCTAAACTACTTTTGGGCTTTGGGTTACAATATCTTAGCCATCCCAATTGCAGCGGGAATTCTTTACTCATCCACTAGATTTCGCTTACCACCATGGATTGCTGGAGCTGCAATGGCGGCCTCTTCTCTCAGTGTTGTTTGCTCATCCCTCTTGTTAAAGAATTACAAGAGACCTTCCAAGCTAAACAAGATGGAGATGAATGGTGTAAACATTCAATAATCATTCCATGTGCCAATTGCAAATGTTTCGTTCGTTTGTTAGGGCTGTAAACAAAACACCTAAATTTAATCAAACTAGATATGTATGTATGTACAAATATATAGAAACTAACACTACATCTTGAATCTCTATTTTAATATTTATTAAGGTTGATGAATTTTATTTTTAATTGTAATTAATGGGATAAAATAGTCCATCAATCTATTTTTATCTACTAATAAATTTAGTAAACAAATGGATTCAATTTGATTAATACAATGAAAGTTGAATGCAATTCATTCAATAACTGCTTTTATTGGATGAGATCAAATTCATTCATGAAAAACAAAATTATTTAAAAATTTCATTTAAAATTAACAAATAACAATTTTACGAAAAATTTTCATTATAGGAATATATGTAAGGGGATTAAATAAATGTATACTCAACATACTTATATAATCTAAATATTTATGACCATGTAAAATTTATTATTTATTTCTATAATTATAATAGAAAGTTATGCAACAAATTTATGACTTTGACTTTTTAGAAAATTATTGTATTTGTCTTTATTATATAGTGTTAAAGAATGTTTTTTTTACAAATATAGTGTTTTCTTTTGGGCAAAATATTAGAATAGACAAATTTTTAGTGTATTACAAGTCTTGATGTAAGTCATGATCTAAAGAAATGATTTCATAATAATCATATTAGAAGTTGTGGGTTATTGTGACTACATGCTCAGAAAATTTAAAAATAGGGTTTCCTTTGAAGTCATAAGTACTGTGTACAAATTGTATATTTCTTTTTTGGACATCAGAAATTGTATGTTTTTAGCACGACTTGTGCACAACTTGATGAAGTCAGTGGTTATTATGGCTGACTTTCAATCTTTTATTTTTTTATTAAATGTTATGGCCTAAATTACACATTTTAGTTATAGGGAAGCTGTGATTATTGGATACGATTTCCGCTTTGTTATCTTTTCTTTCCTTTCAAAAGTATGGATGTGTGGTGTTCAGCAGGTATAGGAGAACTACAGAACAATTATTTATTATTTTTCATCCTTAAATTTTTAAAAATTATTATTTCCCTTCAATGAAAATTTGATATATATATATATATATATATATATATATATATATATATATATATAAAATTTTCTAAGCATATTGTCATCATTGCACACAACTTTTATTATGACTATTATTAAGTCAGTTTTTGAGACAATGACGTACACTAAGACTCGTTATAAATAAAAATTTATACAGTCTAATATTTTACTAAAAAATGTACACTAGTTGTGTAAAAAAGTATTTTTTAAATTAATCATTTCATTAAAAAGTTTCGTATCATACATTTATCTATGTATAAATGATACATATTAAACAAAATGATTTATTATGTGAAAGTTGTGTATCAGCTTTATAAATTTTGTTAAAAATATCATATCGACTAAAGATAAAGTTAATTTGGAATATATAAGTGAATACAAACTTTAAATATAATTTTGTGGGACTTAGTTAAACTTAAAGTCTAGTTATTAACAACTTGTTATTGATAATGAATAGTTCAGTAGAAAATAATGGATTATTTTTTTCTCCTTATTTGTGATTAGGATGTAGCCCATCTTTTATTTTTGCTTACATTGATTTTCATGACTGAGCTTGTTTGAATTCATGTATTCTCTCATTAAATGTGAATGTAGGGTTTCTACCTATTAAAACGTGAATCTGTATATGGGGAATTCTTTACTCTGACAAACTATGGGCAAGTTTTGTAGGGTAGAGCACGATAATAAATAGGAGAGAAAAACTAAGACTATATTTAAAGAAACTTTGCACATCAATTGGATAGGGGCTACCATAGTTTCATAATTAATCTAGTAGTTGGGTGAACAATCTTATGCCATGCTTCTTCAATGAAAAGCCCATACTCTAAAAGTTTGTAGAAGAAGATATAAACTAAAATAAAGGGTGTGGCATTAATGGCACCACATGAAGCCCGTGACCTTTAGCCCAGATCGAAAGGGTCGGCCCATGCTGCAAATAAAGGTCCAATTTTAATATCTCCCAATAATTCAAATACATCTTACCTTTAGTTGACGGTTTATATAATATTTTCAACACATTTTTCTTGAATTAAGGCGGTAAAATAATAAAATTGTATTTTCTTTTTGTTAATGACTTCACAAGCAAAAACCTTTACTGTATTAAAAAATATATCATTAAGTATTATTAAGCACTACTAATAAACCACGGCTTTTGGTTAACTAATTAACAAGTAAAAAGAAACTTTGGTTAATGGTTACATTACACTTGATGTATTAAATATCATCATTAACCGATTATGATTATTAATCTAATGAATGACATTTTCCGTATGTTACCCGTTAATAAAGGTTTGAGTCCTAGATATGTGTAAGCAATTAGTATTTAATTGTATGTTGGATTATTTTATAAAAGGAACAACACTTATGAAAAAAAAATGATATGATTTTTACTTTTTAAATTTACCTGACAGTTATTATTAGCAAAATCAAATTATTGTCATCACTCCCTTTATGAGTTTTAACATTTTAACACAGTTTTCAAAGTTTTTTGGGAAGTGGGTAAGCTAATATAAATTCATAGAAAGGAAATGTTACAGTACTGCGAACCTAGCTGGAAGCATACCTGCGGCACGATTTGGTCTCGAATTTGTATTTATAGCGGATATTTGTTATATAAGTATTAATTTCTTCTTTTTTATATATATATATATATATATAGGTATTTATGGGTATCCACATCTATTTATAAAATTATTTAAAAAATAAATATTTAATCATAAATTCAAATAAAATAAAATAAATTACTGTCATAAATTTTAAATAAAATTCAAACAAACTCAAATCTAAATAATCATAAAAATAAATATAAAATGACATTCAACATAATGTAATTAATGCTTTGATCAATAAATTTACGTTTTCTTATTGATTCTTGAAAAAAAATTAGGTCAAAACATTTTTTACTCATATATATAAATAAAAGGATATTTTTGTGAATTAAAGTTTAACGAGTACAAATATTCACAAATACAGATACTATGACATCTATATCCACCTCATTAACATGCGAATATTAAAAATATTTGTACCGCAAATAGCGGGTATATTTTTTTAATATTCGTTTTCATAGCGGTTATAGCGGTTTTATCCGCATGTAGCCGCGAATACGAATATTTTTTACATTACCTAGTTGGACATGAATGAGAGATGCGATGCGATGCGATGATGTGATGATGTGATACAGGAGTCATACATAAGATGAAGTTGGGTGCATGGTAGCATCACCATAACAATAGCATCACATTTTACATTAGCAGTAGCAGAGAAGCGAAAGTTACGAAACTAGAAAAATAAAACAAAAAGGACGAGTCAGAAACTGAACCACGGGGAAGTCTTTGTCCTTTTGCATCTACCATTGGAGACAGTGCTTGTCTCTCTGTGTTGTTGCCATTCACCTCTCTGAACTCACAACCGTAGTGAACCGTAAAATACAACGCCATTGCCATTGCCACTGCCATTGTGGTCACCCATTTCATTTCACTTTTTTTTTGTTGCTTCCTCCTTGTCTCTTCCACATACTCTCCAATGAACGAGGTGTATTCTTCAGTATAACTGAGCTATCGTTTTAAGCTCTCCATAGCTAAAGCACACTGCTTTTTCTCATTATCTTTTTTGTTTTTTTTATCATTCACTGTTATCAGAGACCACCCTTCATTTTTTATCTGCATCGTGCATGATGTTGTTGTTAAGTCATTTTTTTTATGAAGTTTTAAATTTGTGAGTTGAATCCATTCACTACGCAAAGCTCATGTGTATGCTCCGTGTTTAATGGATCACTAACTTGGAGCTGCAAAAACATACAGTGCCACATGCTGGTTTCTTTAGATGCGTGTACATAAATAGTTCCACGAGGGGTTTTGCACATGATCGAGCTCGATCTATAGGAAGAGGTAAGTGTTGACCCCATTTTGCTTTTTCTTCTGCCAACCCGTTGTATTTGATTATATTTTGGTAGTCACGAACTCTGCTTTTTATTTCCAGTGGCTTGGCTTTCATTCATTGCTCACTGAACAGAACAAGCAAAGATCTTCCTGAACTTGTTGCTCTCTAGCTCTCCAAGGTGATGTATCAGTTATAACTTCCTCGTTTGCTTCCATTAGAAAGTTTTCTTGCCGCTCAGAAAATTTTCCCCTTATTCAGTATTTTTTTTTTATTCCTTTTATGAAAGAAACAGTGGCTGTTGCATGGCCCCTCCGCCCAAACTATTCCACTATCATGCATCATAACATTCAGTGCACACATCTCTTGATTCAAGCTCTTTACCTTATTGAAATGTTCCTACTTCTTTTAGCTGGACTGTGTTTTCTGTGGAACTAACAGATTTTTTTACTTTGCCACGGCAAATAAAGTCTGACACGAGGTTAAATCTAAATATAACATGTTTAGAAGTTTCTTTTATGTATTTAAATGCAGAATATAAGCATAAACAAGCATCTAGAGAATCATGTGAGATTTTTACTCGTATAGTTAAGCAGCTGTGTCTCTCATCTTTGAAATTTCAGTTGTTTTGGCATGAGTTATTTATTCCTCTTCTGTTTGTAGGTATCTACAGTGACCGTGTAGTTCTTACTAAAATCTCATTTGGAAATAGAAACTAGACCACCAGGTTTAATTATGAACCACTTCAAGTTGGGCGTAGATGTGGTTAGTGCTCACAATCTATTACCTAAAGATGGACTAGGTTCATCCAATGCCTTTGTGGAACTTTATTTTGATGGCCAGAAGTACCGTTCGACCATCAAAGAAAAGGATCTTAACCCTGTTTGGAATGAGAGCTTCTACTTTAATATATCTGACCCTTCTAATCTTCACTATCTCTCACTTGAGGTGTATGTCCACAGCCATTCAAGGGCTACTAACTCCACTTCATTTCTTGGCAAGGTTAGCCTTACTGGGACTTCTTTTGTCCCATACTCTGATGCAGTTGTCTTGCATTATCCATTGGAAAAGCGTGGCATTTTCTCTCGTGTAAGAGGAGAGATTGGTCTTAAAGTTTACATCACTGATGACCCAACCATAAAATCATCTATTCCAACTCCTGTTGTTGATTCCGTGCCAACTAATAATCCTAGCTCAACACATGCAGAAGTTCGAGCACCTGCAAGCGCCATGGCAAACAGTTTGCCAAATGAAAAGGTCGAGTCAAGGCACACATTCCATCATCTTCCAAACACAAACCACCACCAGAACCAGCACCATCACCAGCAGCATTCAACTGGCTTTGCTGATACTCATTATGTAACAAAATATGAAGCTGATGAAATGAAATCTGAACCACGACCCATGAAGCTAGTACGTACTGGTACATCAGTACAACCAGTTGATTTTGCACTTAAAGAAACAAGTCCATATCTTGGCGGGGGAAGAGTTGTTGGTGGTCGTGTTATTCATAAAGACAAAACAGCTAGCACGTACGATCTTGTAGAAAGGATGTATTTTCTGTATGTCAGGGTTGTGAAGGCTCGTGAGCTTCCTGCTATGGATATTACTGGGAGTCTTGATCCATTTGTTGAGGTGAGAATTGGCAATTACAAGGGTATTACCAGACACTTTGATAAGAATCAGAGTCCAGAATGGAATCAGGTGTTTGCCTTTTCAAAGGACCGGATGCAAGCATCCATACTAGATGTTGTGATAAAGGACAGGGATCTCATCAAAGATGATTTTGTTGGCATTGTGAGGTTTGACATCAATGAGGTTCCTTTGAGAGTCCCACCAGATAGCCCTTTGGCGCCGGAGTGGTACCGTCTTGAGGACAAGAAAGGGGACAAGATTAAAGGTGAGTTGATGCTTGCTGTCTGGATTGGTACTCAAGCAGATGAGGCTTTTTCAGATGCATGGCATTCAGATGCAGCCACACCTGTTGACAGCACACATGCTATCTCTGCAGTGATGCGTTCAAAGGTGTATCATGCACCAAGGTTATGGTACGTGCGTGTCAATATTGTGGAGGCACAAGACTTGGTTCCTACGGAGAAAAACCGTTTCCCAGATGTGTATGCCAAGGTGCAGATAGGAAACCAAGTGCTGAAAACAAAGACAGTTCCGGCACGAACGCTTAGCGCACTCTGGAATGAGGATCTTTTATTTGTTGCTGCTGAACCTTTTGAAGATCATTTAATCATTTCAGTTGAAGATCGGGTTAGTCCTGGAAAAGATGAGATCATTGGGAGGGTCATCATACCACTGAACTCTGTGGAGAGGCGTGCGGATGATAGAATCATCCATTCTCGATGGTTCAACTTGGAAAAACCAATTGCTATAGATGTTGATCAGTTGAAGAAGGAAAAGTTCTCAAGCAGAATTCAGCTCCGGTTATGTCTAGATGGAGGATATCATGTTCTTGACGAGTCTACTCATTATAGCAGTGATCTCCGTCCCACAGCAAAGCAATTGTGGAAGCCACCAATTGGGGTTTTAGAACTTGGAGTACTGAATGCTGTAGGACTCCACCCAATGAAAACAAGGGATGGTAGAGGCACATCTGACACATACTGTGTAGCAAAATATGGTCACAAATGGGTCAGAACAAGGACCATTGTTGACAATATGTCTCCAAAATACAACGAGCAATACACTTGGGAGGTTTTTGATCATGCCACAGTTCTTACAGTTGGTGTCTTCGACAACAGCCAGATCGGGGAAAAGGGTAACGGTACTTCGAAGGACTTGAAAGTTGGGAAGGTCAGAATTCGCATCTCTACTTTAGAAACAGGCAGGATCTACACTCACTCATATCCATTGTTGGTTCTTCACCCAACTGGGGTTAAGAAGATGGGTGAACTTCACTTGGCAATACGGTTTTCATGCACTTCTTTGGCAAACATGCTTTACCTGTACTCATGTCCACTGCTGCCTAAAATGCACTACGTTAGGCCTTTCTCTGTGACACAGCTAGACATGCTACGCCACCAAGCAATGAACATAGTGGCAGCACGACTCGGCCGAGCAGAGCCACCACTTCGCAAGGAAGTGGTGGAATACATGTCAGATGTGGACTCTCACCTTTGGAGCATGCGGCGAAGCAAGGCGAATTTCTTCAGACTGATGACTGTCTTCTCTGGTGTGTTTGCGGTTGGGAAGTGGTTCGGTGATATCTGCATGTGGAGAAATCCTATCACAACAGTGCTGGTTCATGTGCTATTTCTCATGCTTGTGTGCTTCCCAGAATTGATCTTGCCCACTGTTTTTCTCTACATGTTTTTGATAGGGGTGTGGAACTTCAGATACAGACCAAGGTACCCTCCTCACATGAACACAAGAATCTCACAAGCTGAGGCAGTGCACCCTGATGAATTGGATGAAGAGTTTGACACTTTCCCAACAAGCAGAAGCCCAGACCTTGTGAGAATGAGGTATGATCGCTTGAGGAGTGTGGCTGGAAGGATTCAAACAGTGATTGGGGATTTGGCCAGCCAGGGAGAAAGGATTCAGGCTCTGTTAAGCTGGAGAGACCCACGTGCTACATCCTTATTTATTACACTGTGTCTTCTATCTGCGTTGGTGCTCTATGTTACCCCTTTTCAAGCTGTGGCTGGTTTGGCAGGTTTCTACATCATGAGGCATCCAAGGTTTCGCCACAGGCTGCCATGTGTCCCAATCAACTTTTTCCGACGCCTCCCTGCAAGAACAGACAGCATGTTGTAGAGTTGCTGTATACTGTAGGGCTAGTGTAAGTGATGCTTCAAATATGTTTTATCTGCTATTATTGAATGTGTTTTTATCATGTAATGTAACGCTATACTTTCTGATATTTCCTTGCAAACTGAAGCTGGAAAGGACTTCTGATTTGGATGTGGATTGCTTAGATGCATGCAAAATAGTAAGACTTTAATAGAATTATCTTTCTTCTGATGTTTGGTCTTTGACTCGCTCTTGTACATGTAAACATGAATCAAGATCTTAACCGGTAAAGGTTTTGTGAAAACCTGTTTCATTTTATCCAATTTCGTTTTTTACGAAGGAAAAAACGGGTAAGAGTGGTAGGTATAGAGAACAACAATGTCTGACTTTGCATAAAATCAAACATTTGAATACATGGATGAACGTTTATTGCATTTATGAATTTCAACCACTATGATGCCATTCTTCAGACGTATTATTATATTGGGAGCACGACTGCACAACGAAAGCACTACACATAATTAAAGCGCAACTCGACGTGCGCAATTAAGTCAACACAAGAGAAAAAAGCACTACGTGCTTGCATGATAAATGGTATAGCGACTGAAAAATATGAACGTGGCAATTGCAGAGAGTTAAATGGATTTGATTCAACTACATATTCCGAATGATCCAATACAAAAGAACACCATGACTTTTAGATGTGAGAAGTAATTAAAGAGGGGATTATTATAAGGTGTTGGGCGAAATAAATAACCTATTCTTTTCTCTTTTTTTAAGTTTTGGATAGACCACAATTATAAAATGCAGATGAAATCAACACAATATACAAAGTGAATATACACATTCATCTTCTTGTTTTAGCTAATGATATGTATGTATATATTTTTAACATAATTTTATTATTAAATGTTGACTCCATTCTGCTGAGAGGATGAATGCTAATTGCATTATGAATGTGAACCACTAAAATATGCCATCTGTAAATGTTTGGAGGAGCACAACCGCAAAGAACATATAATTTAACGCAATGCACATCTCGACGTGCATAGTGTTATTTAATCAAAGAAAAATAACTTGTGCTTGCATGATAAAATGTTAGGTGAGGAAACTATGATTAATTTTCCCTCTACTTTATAAAAAACCAGAAGTAAGGCATACTATCATTGTTCTCCCCCAGAAAATGGCAGTGTCTATATCCAGAAAAAGACCAAAATCATCATCAAGAAATCTAGAAGCTAAACAATCTTACTTTGGCCTTACAATCCTCTACAACTTTCTTAGTAGAATTTCTGCTTTAGTTTTCCTCATAATCCTTATCTACATGTGGTCTTCCTTCTCCACCTTAATAACAGGAAACATCATTCATGTTTGCTTTTCCACAAGGAAACTCGATAACCTCTATTGTCTGTCTGCAGGTACTCACCCCTCCTTTGAAATACCAACCTCCACAAACAATAATAGCTCCATTATTACCCCTGGAATTGATCAGGGTAATGCAACTGCTGAACCTGTCAAGTTTCCATATACCACACATCTGGTTACTGCTGCTAGTAGAGTAGTTATCAATGGTACAGATGAGAGGGTTGCAAATGCTGTTAAGGTCGTTGAGGAACAATTGCAAGTTCATAGATCCTGGAGGTCAAAGTCAAACAAAAACTATGCAAGTTGTGATGGTAGAGGAATATACGTTTATGACTTGCCATCCAAGTTTAACAAGGACTTGGTGGGTCAATGCCGTGACATGGTTCCATGGCAGGACTTCTGCAGCTATTTAAGTAACGAGGGGTTGGGTGAGCCAATAGCCAAGCTTGGCAAAGGATGGTACAAGACTCATCAGTACTCGCTTGAACTCATATTTCATTCCAGAGTCTTGAGGCATCCATGCAGGGTTTCTGATGAAAAGGTTGCAAAGCTATTCTATGTTCCATTCTATGGTGGTTTGGATATCTTGCGATGGCATTTCAAGAACGTATCAAATGATGTGAAGGACAGTTTGAGTCTGGAATTGGTGAAGTGGCTTGAGAGACAAGGACCGTGGAAAAGGAATTCAGGTAAGGATCATGTGCTTGTGTTGGGTAAGATTTCGTGGGATTTTAGGAGAAGCAGTGAGTCTCCTTGGGGGACTAGATTGTTAGAGCTTGACAAAATGCAAAACCCCATCAAGCTCTTGATTGAAAGACAACCTTGGCATGTCAATGACATTGGAATTCCTCACCCAACTAATTTCCACCCACATTCAGACAATGATATAATCTCTTGGCAACTGAAAATCATTAGATCAAACCGCAAAAACCTTGTGAGTTTTGCTGGAGCAGCACGGGCTAATGCAGAGGACAACACTAGGGCAACATTAATCAACCAATGCACTTCATTAGGTGATGGGAAATGTCATTTTATGAATTGCAGTTCTGTGAAGTGTGATGAGGCTGAGTCAGTAATAGAACTCTTTGTGGAGTCTGAGTTTTGCCTTCAGCCCCCAGGAGATAGTCCAACAAGAAAATCTGTTTTTGATTCGCTCATATCAGGTTGCATCCCTGTTCTCTTTGATCCTTTCACGGCTTATTATCAATATCCCTGGCACTTGCCCCATGACCATGATAAGTACTCTGTGTTTATGGACAAAAAAGAGGTGACAGAAATAAATGTGGTGGAGAGACTGGCCAACATTTCGTCAAGAGAGAGAGAAAACATGAGGAGATATATTGTATATGAACTGTTGCCTGGATTGGTATATGGGGATTACATTGCCGAGCCTGACAAGTTTCAGGATGCGTTTGCCATTACAATGAATAATCTGCTTGATAGGGTTAGCATGTTGGAGCAACCACAGAAGAATTGACTCTTTACTCTTCATTTGTTTCACACTCTCAATACGCTATGCAGTGGTTTTGATTTTTCTTTTTACTTTTGCACTTGATGCCCTGTTCACACTCACTAACAATACTTGTAACAATCTTTCATCAATAATAAAGCACCATAACATTATTAGTTTATCTCTCTCTCAATTTTGGATATATGTTTTCTCCCTTTTAGCTTATAAATATAAGCACTGCGATTAGAAAGGCTTTTTCTAGTTATAAATGTAATCACAAGAAGACAACAGTGATTGGCTGATTATGGAGCTAGCGTTACAACACTTCCATCCAATGAGTTCATCATATTTTTCTGCACAAATCTACCAAATGAATTTTCTTTAACAGTAAGGTAGCCTATGGAATTACTCTTAGGAATTGGGATTTATCCTCAAGAGTAACATGAGGAGTACAAAGTCCAAAAAAATACTGGAAAGAAAATGAAAACGAAATTGTTGTTTCTAGCTTCGTGGTTTGTATGTACATATGGACTTCTTGATTTTATCATGTGGAATAGATTCTCATATTTCATCGCATCTTTATCCCTATTGGGTATGTTTGGCTTGGATTATAATGTGAACATTGAGAATATGCCATTGCATTCTTTTGATCCAATATATAATCTAGAAGCTACCGCAACTAAGGATTGCAGACCGCATGTTTTGGTTCGCCGCTTCCCTAGACCAATTTGGATGCCAATGTAATTCATTAACCATGTACACACTTTAATACAAGGATTTTCATTTTCCTTTATTTGGTTTTAATGAGTAATAATGAAATAAATAAATAAAATCCGTGAAAAAATCTATCTGGTTGTACTATTTTTGTATGTGCAAGCATTTTTTTTGCTGATTTTCTTAACTTTAATCATTAAATAAAAGTTACAATATAAGGATATTACAATGACTTACAGTACTCTTTTAGCATCAATTGTATTCAACTAGTGTCTTTCTCTAGTTAAATTTGGAGTGTCACCTCAATACAGAATCCTTTATTACGTGGATTACTTAAGCGAAACTCCAAATCTAATTCTAATTGAAGAATAATCCTAGTAATATTGTATCTAAGTTTACCATTTACCAAAACACAACCACCTTAAATTTAGATAAGCACACAATTTGCTTTCTTAATAACTTGTGACCTTCGTTCTAGCACCATCAGTCACATAAAAACACCGTTATTGCAAGAAGATTTACCAATAGTTTTGCAAAATCAGAACAAATATGTAAATTAAATATATATTTATATATATGCCTTTGATCACAGACATTCAATCAAACTAATAACTCCATTTTCTATACCATAATACGACTGCACCAAAAAACTACAAGGTTCATAATGCAGGAAGAACTAAAACCATGGGAACAGGGATCCAAAAATCTCAGTGTCATAGACATCCCTAGAATATGACAAGTAACGAAAACAGAGTGTAAATCAAGAAAGAGGCGTACGCAATCAGTCCTCGATGTTCATCACCGCCATGAGCGAGCGAAACGACGAGACCCGTGGAAGCTCTCGTGGCCCACAGCACGAAAATCGCAGCGACCGAAAGGCGAATGAACCCTTCGACCGGTAAGAAGAGCGAGAGCGCGGAGAAAATAACCACCGGCAACATACAGTAACCGACGACACTGGTGCAGGTGTGCAGGTCGAGATTTCCTGTTCGACCGGCTAGCATATTGAAAACGAAGTAAAGGAAAATGGAAGAGACCACGATCCAGCCCAGGATCACGCCAAACTGGATCTTTCCCGCGAGCAATTGGAAGAGGCAAAATGACATGTAGAGGAGGATTGGACCTGATAGATCCGAGTCTTTGTGTACCGTGTCGTTGACGCGAAACGGGTTCAGAACAGATCTGATTTTGCTCCAGATTTGGTCCGGGTGGATCCCGAGCTCGTCGAGAAGGGGCTCCTCGTCGTCAAAGTTGGCGGAGCCACCGCCGCCGACGGAGGGGCCGGTGTAAATTGGTCCCGAGGAGGTGGACGCCGTGGCGGATCCTATGTCGAAGGACATGAATGGAATGCCGGAGTTCGGTTGGAATGGCGGTGCGGGCATGCGCCGCTGCTGGAGGTGTGGTGCCGCGCCGCCGGGATTTCCGGCGGAGGGGAAAGCCACCGGCGGGACTTTGAACTCTTTATTGGCCATGGGATTGAGATCTGTTTGAAGGAAAATAACTTATTGAAAACGTTAAAGTTTAACTTAAACTAGTATTTTGTTGGGTATAATTACTGGTAAAGCACAGGTGCTAATGTGTGATACAATCAAATAGGTACCAGTTTAAAAAAAAGTGTTAATGGTATCTTTTTTTTTTAATTTTTTTAATTTTATTAAATTTTTTAAAAATCTTTTAAGTTTTTTATTTTTCTAAAAAAAAATTTGAAAAAAAAAATGTTACGTGTCAAGTCTTGTGTGTGACACTTGGTATTGTCAGTGTAACATTGCATTGTAATTATGTTGATTTTGATTTAGTCATCATATATATCTTTTTTTTTTTCAATTTAATACCTAAGTATGTGTATTTGATTCAATTTGGTCCCAATTTTTTTTAATAATTAAAATACTTTTGTAATCCATTTTTTATAAAATTAAAAATAATTAAGTATAAATATTTTTACAAAATTAAGTACTAATATTTATATTTTTTTCTCTCAATTTCATACCAAATTTATTATTTGTATAAATGTTATACTAATACTTTTTATTAAAAACGATTTTTTAACATATTACTTTATTAATTACTTTTTTATTAAGTACTCATATTTTGTTAATTTTTATTTTTTTTTCCAAAATAGAACAATATTGTCTCTTACTAATTTTAAACCAAAATTTCTATTGGTATGAATGTTATACTAATTTTTTTATTAAAAATGACTTAATAAAATGACTTTTACCACTAAATTTTAATATAAATATCAAATACTTAATTTTTGTGAAACTTTTATACTTAATTACTTTTAATTTTATAAAAAAATAGATTTTAATTATTAAAAAATTTAAAAAAAAATCAAAAAAAATCAAAAAAACCATAGACTGACATGTGGCACGTTGACTAACGGCGTTAGTCAACTATGTCTAAAAGGGACCTAATTGAAGCATTTTTTTAAAAGTTGGGATGTAATTGACATCTTTCTTAAACCGAGTACCTATTTGACACACTAGCCCCAAACTAAGTATTATACGAGTAATTATATCTATTTTGTTGTGTTTGTGATAAATAATTAAAAATAAATTGAAAATATAGAAATAAACATTAAATTTTAAATAATGATAATAAATATAATTAAAAAAATTAACTTGTTTTTATAATTCAATGCAATAATGTCAAAGCTATGGAATGAATAAGATTTTTTGAAGTTTTGACATATTTAATACATTAATAGAAATTTATAAAAATATAATTATAATTTTACTGAAATATTTCATTTTAACAAAAAAAATATAATATTAATTACATGAATAACAAAACTTAAATTTAAATCAAACAATTTTTTTTATCATGATTTAATTCCCTAATTTAATTCTTTAATTTTAACCAAATTTTGTTATTATTATTATTTTTATTATTAAGGGTTGTTAAAGTGAGTTAATCTTTTTCACACGAGTTAACTCATCACGTGTTGAGCTAAATATGAGTGAGTTCAATGAGGTTCACCTTTTTGTGAGTCAGAAATTTTGCAATCCAGTCTAAGCCACCATCGGTTGGTGGGTTGACTCACTTATGCTTTTTTTAAACAATTTATTATATTATTTTGTTATTTTATAGTGAGAGTTAATTGACTTAATTTATTTTTTATATTAGTAGAATCAAAGTGTTTACCTAATTCTCAAAATATTATATTTTTTATATTAGTAGAATCAAAGTTTTTTATAACTAGTCATAATAAATAATTATATCAATTTTTTTAAATTGTAAAAAATGTTGGTGCTTAAGTAAGTTGGGTTAACTTTAATCCACTTTTAAAAAACTAATTTTTTTCTCAACCCAATCCGGTTTAAACTTATAATGAATCAAGTTACCTCACAAATTTAAACCTATTTTGAGATCTCTAATTATTATTAAGATTAAATATATTTTTTGTTTCTTGTAATAAAAATTAGAATATCTCTTTAAAATTTTTACTAAATTTAGTCTCTCATAAAAATCAGCCAATTTAATGAGGGTAGATTAATAATTTATTTTATATTTGTTTTTATTGTGTCAAGTGTAAGCTTTAGACTTCATTAAATGTTACCATAAAATGCTACCATTTGTCAACATTTTAAGTATTTTAATTAATTTTGTTACTTTTAATTTTTTTTAGAAATGAGTTACTTTTTGTGATGGTTTGAATTGTATTATAAATAAATAACTATAAACTATAATACTGTATATTTAATTTCTCAATACAGAAGTGGGTCTGTATGGTTGTTTGTTGCCTCCATTAATGAATTATTACCTCTTCTTGTTGGGTTATTTATCTCTTTTTCTTTTCTTCAATGTATAAATCCCTTGCAAGTGATAGACTCATTTAATCATTAAGTTTGTTCGCATTATGCAATGGTAAATGATTTTAATCTGGGGGATTACAAAGGAAAAGTTATTCTCATTGTCAATGTTGCCTCACAATGGTACTATCTCTAACTGAAAACTACCAACCAATTCAAATGGTTATGCAGCTCATTCATTCATTATAACATATCAATTGCTACTTTAGCAAACGACAATCAATCTCCTTCATTATATGGCACATCTTACGCTTACAAAAAAACCTTAATGCACTTTTTTTTACCTTTCACTTTTACTTTTGCAGACAAGAAGATAAAAGATATCTCATTTAACAATTGTCTTACTAAATCTAACTCTTTTTCCACTAAAAATTGAACTCATGACATTAGTTTTGATATCAATTGTTAGGATTAAGCATTTATCATTAGGCCGCCAAAAGATATAATCATTAATTAGGACGTAATTCTTTTTACTTAAAAGTGTAACCGTCCAAACACTACAGTTTAATTGTAATCCAGTTCATTTAACATCTATCAGAGAACAATTAATATCACGCACAACAAAAGTCGCTGAATGCATGATGTGGAGTGGTCACTAAATAAACAAATGAATGAATATCATCATAAATAAAAAAAAATGTATTGCAGATATAAATGGAATTTCCACACTATTTCTACTTCCATATGTACCTCTGAATTGTTGTTCATCTTCGTAAAATTGTGACTACCAACCATCAAATAATTTGATTGCTTTAATTTCACGAGTTTAACTTTCAGCACCACATATCACTCAATCTAGTCTTTAAATATGAAAACTATCCTTTTACACTGAAAGTGTGGAGTAAATTAATCAATAAGGTCAAAATCGAAATTTCAATTGAGGAGTTTATCTCAAGTTTAAATAAAATAGATGCTAATCAATTTTAAGGATTTGAAAAGAGAAATTCTTTTTATTAGCATGTGCAACGGTTTCTTTTTTTTTTTAGTTATATATATTTTTAATAAGAGAGTTTAATTTTTAAATCAATATTATAAGAACATTAGCCAACAAAACTCTTTGATTAGCTAATAATGTTTAAATCATGTTTATTATCTTAAACGGAAGACAGAAATAAATACTTTGTCCCAAAATTAAATTAAATTTTCGTATAAAAAAAGATTAACATAATGTTTGTAAGTGTTAAGAATAAAAATAAAATATTAAATAATATATAACAAATATAAGATTCAAAAATATTAAACCTTAAATTTTATGTTTGAATTAATTTCATATCTCTCTCATTAACAACTCATATCTCAAAAAATAAAATAAAAAAATCTCAAAAGTAATATCACTTTGCAGGATACTCGAGATTCGGAATAAAGAAAAGTTTTGCAAACACGACAAGAACACCGCAACGTGTGCAAACATTAATGGGCACACATCTCAACTCTCAACTCTCGACTATCAAAATCGAAGAGTTGGTGGTTGCTCTTCATTCTAACGTGTCTCTTCAGTTCCTCTCCTTACCGTGCATACATACACCATGACCACCGATTCCTCCAAGGATCCAAAATCCGTGTACGATTTCTCTGTTAAGGTTCGTTTTCTTACTTCATCTCCGTCTCTGCACTAAGCTTCTTTGGATAAACTAGCACTGTTACCTACTATTTTGAAAATGGGATACATTTTCTTGTCTTTCTTTATCAACATTGCAGACAGAACATGCAACAAGTAAATCTTTCTCAAATGCAAAACGAAAGAAACATTAAATCATTTTTTTTTTCCAAAACATGCATTAACCAAACGATCATTAGTAGTATAACAATATCTTAAAAAGGAAGTTTTTTAAGATGGTCTCTCGAATAAATTTAAGTGCTTTGAGAAATTCATAAGAAGGCTTCTCTACAAAATGAGTTAGTAGTCCATGCGCTTGAAGATCAAGAGTGTTCAGATGTAAAATTATTTTTGAAGCGAGTGATTCATGATTAGACACTTCTCTATTTTAGAGAAAAAGTTACTGGCAGAACTGTGTATTTTTTTTTTTTACACAAAAACGGTTTATAGTTTCTTCTACTCTATTAATTTTAGACCTAGATATAATTCCTTGAAGAGTATTTTATCTGAAATCTCTTAAGCTGAGGTGTTTATGCATGCCGTAAGAACACAGATATCATTTGCATTTGCATGTATGCCGTAAGACACAAATATCATCTGCATGTGATAACTAAAATTCCTGTTACAATCCTTCCATTCATTTGCAGGATGCGAAGGGAGATGTGGTAGATCTCTCCGCTTACGAGGGAAAAGTCCTGCTGATTGTCAATGTTGCTTCCAAATGGTATACTCAGTTTTTCGTCAATTTTGGTTCTATTAATTTAGAGCCTTGAAATTTCAGCAGATTTTGTTTTCTACTTGTCAATAACTATTCTCACTGATAATCATATAAATGTCGAGTATATTTACAATTCTAGTTTGTTTTTCTGATTGAGACAGCGGCTTGACCGACTCCAACTATACGGAGCTGAATGAATTATATGCAAAGTATAAAGACGAAGGTTTGTATTACTGTTCCTTTTCTTGATTGTCATTTTCATCTTTAACTATCATAAAATAGCTAAGCATAAGCAATCTATGAATACATATTATTTGAATAATGGTGAATGGAAAATGTGTTTTCTCTTGTATTGGGATGCCTCTCTTAACGTGAGATGTTTTAGGTTTTTTCTTGATGTTCTTGCGTAGTCAGCCTTATGCAGCCGTCACGTTTTTCATATCCTTCCGACATCAGTTCATGGCTAACAAGGATATTGAGGGTGCGACAACTCATTTACAGGCTTTAGGAATGAATCAAAACGATGCTGAGATGGAGATCCATATTGAGCAACAGGAGGGGACTGGTGTGGAATGGTCCTTGTGTCTGGTTGGGGGTTCCTAATATATAAACCCATATGAGCACAAATAAAGATCTCAATAATAGATTTGTCTGCAAATTCTTCAAATTTTCAAACGCTTGCTTAGAAGAAAAGGAGCTTCTCGACATTATTCTGATGACCTCTAAATTTCTGGAAGTGGCTAAGACTCAAATGTTTGGCTGGCATTGACAAAAGTAGAACACAAATGGAGATTTACAGCACGACAAGAGATGAGTATGGATGTAAACAGTACAAGGAAAGAAGAGATCTCCTTACCGAAGTAAATGCTTTCTGGAGGTAGAGGGCAAAGAACTAGGTAGAAAAAAAAGTTGTCCAAGTTCGGGGATGATAATGGATCCTAATAGACTCTCAAGTAGGGAAAGTCACATGGAGCAAGTCACAATTCCAATCATGACGTGTGGGCTACTATGCTCTTAATAGAAAGCGTTGTGCTCTAATTATTACCTATAATTTTTGAAATAATTAGGCATTTAATTCTACAATTGATATCAAAGTCAAAGTTAAGAGTTTGATTTCCAATAGGGCAATTGTTATTAGAAGATTGTTGCAGGTTGCATCAATTATCTTCTAACCTAGAGCAAGTGGGTCAAGTTACAACTAAAGAGTTTGATTCCTAGTATGACAATTGTTAAGGAAGAGATTGTTACAAGAAACAAGGGACCCTCTGGCCTCTCATCAAGAGACCTAAAGCTTGTAGAGATCTGCATGGTGTAAAAGTATGCAAAAGGACCTTAGCATAGCAAGTTTGTTAGGAATTCAATTGGATAGAAATGAGCAAGATAGGCATTATAAAAGAAGGAGTGACAAACTCATTGTCTTGAGGTTTTACATTGAGGGTAGTGTCTTGTTCTCTTGTATGGGTTTCTCCATAATGCATCAGTACCAAATTTCCTTGATGTCTACTTGAACTAACTCACAAGTGGTATTAGAACTGTTAGTTTGTCTTGGCTATTGGCTTATACAAGTACGATATGTAGCGAGTGAAAAATCCTAGGTTTGTAAATTCCTTGTATTAGAAATTTTTTCTAACGAAGATTTCAAGTATTAGAAATTTGTTGTTTAGGATAGGTCATTAACATGGCAAAATAGGAGATTTTCTATAGTGATAATACAAGCATGAAAATTATACAGGCCATTAACACTATCCTTGGAGTCTCTGTTTGGGCACGAGAAAGTACTTGGGCTTTTTCATCTATGATTGGGAGGATGAAGGTTGTGTTCAACTTCCTTAGAGATAGGGTGTGGAAGAAGGTTAATTGTTGGGCAGGAAAGCATTTATCCAACACAGAAAGAGTGAAGTCTGGGGCCTAAGCATCTTAGCAGCACTTTTTTGCTACCTGCATCCTTAGTCAAAAGATACATTGGACGATTAACTCTTTTTTGTGAGAAAAATTCAGAGGAATGGATTTGCGACATATTCACAACTTTAATCTAGCCATGCTGGGGCAGCATAGCTTTTAGTAGGTATGAACTACAACAGTTGTTATTGAAGTTGATTGTAGAGCTTTTGTGGGCGGAATTCAAGGTAGATTCACATTTTTTTTTAATTAGGCCTGTTGGTAAACACATGTACACAGAAGCATAGTTATTTCCTGAACTTTGAAATGAGTTTTGTTAGGAGACAAGCAAATTGTGCAGTCCACCAACTTGCTAGAGTGGTACAATTTTATGCTAGTTGCCATTACATACCACATTGTATCCACCATTGTATCAAAAAAGAAATTATTGTAGTTGCTGTCAGTTGTTGTAATTGATGTATTTTTAAATAGCGTAAATTGATCAAATACTTCATTACCTCTTTGTGCTGATAATTTTCCTGCTTGGAAAAACCCTGTCATATTGTAGTTGCTGTCAGTTGTTAGGGGGGAACCCTGTTTTGGGCAATGTTTCTGTGATACATTGCTCTGATTATCTTTGTTTCTCTTGTCTTGTAAATAAGTTTAATTAATACAAATGACTGGGTTGTTGAACTTGCACAGGCTTGGAGATTCTGGCATTTCCATGTAACCAATTTGCAGAGCAAGAACCAGAAAGCAATGATAAAATTGTGGACTTTGTCTGCACTCGTTTCAAATCTGAATTCCCCATCTTTGATAAGGTTGGTCCACATGCATTAACTATTATTCTTAAGCACCCAACTCGCCAAATAAAGAAACTATTATTCTTGTCTAGTGTTTTTAGACTTGTAGCTAAAGATCTACTCTTAAATCTATGATCTGTGTCATCGTTGGCTTTATATTTTCTGCTTCCATCCTAATCCCTCGTTATGCTCTCTATAGAAAAGATTCTCTTAATTATCTTCAACTGCTTCAGGCTATTTTTGTAGTAACGTAAATTCTGCATGCTTGACTAGTTAATTGTACCAAAGTATGTGATTACTGCTATTCTTCTAAATTTTGCTAATAACCGTGGCATGCACTGATATTATATATGTCTCATTCGTTTTATTGCTAGATTGAAGTGAATGGAGACAATTCAGCTCCTCTGTATAAATTCTTGAAGTCCGGCAAGTGGGGTATTTTTGTTGATGATATTCAGTGGAACTTTTCCAAGTTCGTGGTTGATAAGAAGGGACAAGTAGCGGATCGTTATTATCCAACGACTTCTCCTCTCAGCCTTGAGGTCAGGACTAAATTATTCTTTAAATTACTTCATATGTTTTATGTTGCTTCTATTGTAATTCTCATGCCATCTTTTAAATTGTAATGCAGAGAGACATTCGTCAACTTCTGGGTATTTCGTGAAGGTACTGGGAAGCGAGTATATGGCGAATGTGTTGTCTTCTTTACTTCCTTAACAGCTTTGTCTCGAGCCAATGTTATGCAATATGCATAGACTTATGTTATGCTTAATCTTGTCACAAATAATGGCTTCCTTCTTTACTTTCGTGTTTCCTTTAACTTCTCTCCAATGTTATGCAATATGCATGGACTTGTGTTATGCTTTAAATATGCATCTCTTTAGTTTTTTTAACCCTCTGTCTTCCTTAGTTATAAATTTTTCACCTGTGCAAGTTTCAATTTTTGACGATTTTTTAACTGATTTTATCTTTTATAAATGCTTCATTTTGAATGTTACTTTCTAAAAACTCCCACAAAAATTAATAGAAGCGTACTATTACAAAATTATGCGTCATAACAGTTCTTTACGAATTATAAAAATAATACAAATGACTAAAAGGAATGTTACTGTTCAAAGTTATGATCACTTTTCTTTACAGAAAAACAACCTTAAGGGTATGTTTTAACGAAAGAAATTTAAACAAACAACTTCTGTATTATCCTTTAGTTGTTTGTATTAAAGTTATCATTATCATAACTCCAAAATAAGTAGCCTACAATTTCAACTCAGATTTTTTACTAACATGTGTTTATAATTGCATAATTAAATAAGCAACGATCACATCTTTCCATAAATAGACTAAGCACTAGATGTTTACAAGGATATTAAAAGATTAGTCTATCACTTAATCGATTGGTGTGCAGCTTGTAACACCAATAATTAATAAACTTCTCTTTATTGCATCGGAAAAATAATGATAGTCCATTTAAAAAATTGTCAAAAAACATAAACAACTGTTATCCTATTACAAGCAGGCCACATTCGACCTAACCTCTCCCTCGAACCTTTATAAGCAGTGACTAGCCAATCATTATCCTAAAGACGGGTTCAGTTGCAGTAAACTCAGTTTCACAAATTCCTTAAAGCACATGCTTAACCCTTCATAAATAATATGTGCCGAAAGTAAGATTAACCTTAACAGAATGTCTGATATATTATTACCCCCAAGTGGTTGAGACGAATTAAATAGAGAATAGTAAGGAGTTAATGCATTGGAAACTGAACAAGAACGAAAAATGAAAGCTTAGATGGCATTAAGGAGCGAGGCTAATAACAAGTCATAATAGCGAACATCAAAGTCACTTTTTGCTTTTCAATTCACCAAACACTTTTTGGTAAGTCAAGAGTGTTACTTGACCCTGAAATCCATTGGTTATACAGCATGATGGGTTAGCAAGAACTTGTCACCCATAAACGGGGATAGCAAGAGTCACAATGCTCACAAATTCGGTTCATTTACAACAAGAGATTTCTATACAAAACTGCAATGTCTTGTAAAGTAATAAATGTTGTTCACCCACGCGTCAAGTCAATACCAGTGTGTGGATGTGCACTTTTCACCTCTAATGGCCTTGATTGAGCAGGCCACATGCCTGGGGCAGGAGAAGAGTAGTTTTGATTAGGAGGAGCACTGGCTGGAGAAGCTAACTTCTCACTACTCTGAGGTTCAGAACTGTTTTCTTTTGTAGCAGTGGTCACTTGTTTAGTCTTTGGCTTAGAACCTGAATATACAAAACTGCACACTACCACCTGCACCAAGCCATGTCTCAAATTCTTAATGTTCAGGGAAAGGTTTGAATCTAAAGCATGTAAAGATGTACAAGAACGTAATTATTAGGTCCCTCATTCAGAATATACCTTCTAGATGCTGAACTTAATGTTTTAACATATCTTGAATGAGTGAGTATATAGCATGCATAACTACAAGAAATAGAGTTTGGGCGATTAAGAATATACCTGGACTGGGCTTGCAGCTATAAGGCTGGCAACACCACCACCAACAATATGGCCATCAGGACTAGAAAGGGAAACACTCATGCCACCTGTTCTACTGCGTGGTCCACCTTCTTCAGCAACCAAGTAAGAACCAGACAAGCATAATATTTGAAATCGGCCCTGTAAAGCGTACAAGATAAGAAAAATGTGTACTATTGCATCATGATAAGAGCAGGCAACCTAATTCACTTTTAACAGTACTCAATCTCATTAGCCGTTGCATAAAGCTGAATTTTAATTGCAATACCATAATTGCTACCATTTACCCCTTTTCTTGAACAGCATAGAACTATAACTCAATCAACTTGCTACATAATAACTTGTCACTACGTTAGAACCATGCAGAGGAGATAGAGATGGAGGATATTTGTGATTAAATATTTCTAGTAGTCAAGGTATGCAGTGTTCAGTTCTTTAACCTCATAAGAAACACTGATGCTAGTAGAAGCTGGCTGGCGCAGAGTGACAGAAGAAACAGTTCCAGTTCCACTTAAGATGCACAAAGCCCTTGGCCTCTGCTGTGAAAATGCGAATAACTTTGCTACAATGTCCTGAAACAAACAAAGTCTACAATCAAGTAACATTTAAATTAATGTACAGTTATAAATAACAATCTTGAAGGTTTACACGATGAAAAAGTAAATGTACCCATTACTTAGGCTGAAATTAAAATTAGATGGATCCATTAAATATCATAGGTTTTATATCCAATCAGTAACCACATTGATGTGTGATGTAATCTTCAGTTTATATGCCATTGACAATCCCAGACTACATAACCATTAAATCCTTGTGTGCACTTAGTGATTGCAATTGACCATCCATGAACAGTATATCAATATTGTGAACAATAACCGAGAAGCACCCTAAAATTAAAATAAAAAAATGCCAGTTCTAAATTACTTTGGATCATTTCTGAATGAGTACATGAAGTACAATACAACTAACCACAGCATCTCTCAAATCATGGAAGACAACTTTTTGGTTGGGCAAATCATATTCTCATCATTTCTTATGTAAACAATTATTCAGGAGTTTTTAAAATTTGAAATATCCAATGTGAGCTTAAACATTTATATACAAATGATTTCAAAAGACAGTAAGAGAATTAAACAAACAATAGGAAACTATAGCTCTTCTGAAATACCTCCCCAACTGCAACAGTGATAACATGAGGTGAAAAGGCAAGTCCTGCAGAACTGTTCATCCATTCACCTAGGAAGACAGAAACAAAATCACCGTAAAAAGTTTACAAATTTCATGGAAAAAAAAGATAAACATGGTATTTTCCATTACTACTAACCATCAAAATAATATAAAATAAACAATTTCATCAGAGAGGAAAGGGTAGTGAAATACTAAATGTTCAGATTTTTGTGGTTTCTGAATTCTTTAGAACGAAACTAAACCAGAAAATTGAATCTTGCAATCAGCATAAGAACAAAATTAGAATCATGATGTTGCTTCTGTAAACCATGTGCTTGAGAATCCGCACATAAGTTGAACATCAGAAATTATAACAATGGGCACTTGTTTCTGCTTGAAAACACACTTTTTTTTTTAATTTATTTTCAAAAGCTATCAGAAAGCTAGATAAAAAAATTGTTTTTCTCTAGCAGAAGCAAACACACTAATTTCCTCAGTTCAACCTATCTTGAAAGTATTCAGAAGATCCATATATTACAATCAATATCAATTCAGGGATTTCCGAAGAAGGATTTACTATTAAAAAGTAATGAGACATCCATAACTCAGGAGTCCACAACCACCACAGACACAAAGCACAACAATGACAAAATATAGAAAATTATTCCAAACAGAAAAAGAAAATAGTAAAATAGAAATTAACACTTCAAACAATAAAGCGTGAAAGAAATGGAAAAAAAAAAAACAGCATGGAAAGGGTACACGTTCACGGGCTTTCTTTAGAGTATACCAAAGAAAACAAAATGAAAACCCAAAGGGCTTTCTTTAGAGTATACCAAAGAAAACAAAATGAAAACCCAAAGTCGGGATGCTAATCATAAATGTAAACAGTTGTCAATTTTTCTAATCACCAAATAAGAATAAAATCAGATTTAACAACCTATATACAAGTACACATATTTTACCATAATCTCCTACATTAATTTTCTCAGATAAAATACATGACTTAGTCTCTTAAAAATATTTAATATCACTGCTTTTGTTCCCAATTTTTTCATGCATACCCTAAAAGGATGAACTTGAAAGCAAGTTGACAACCTCAATAGGAAAAAATTGAACTGGTCAGCGAGCCGTCAACTTCAGGGCCAAAGAAACAAGGGTAACTTCTTTTAGGGACCTTATCATCAATTATTAACACCCCACTTTTCTCTTTCAAATGATAGTTTCACTTTTGAGAAGTTGAATCTCAATATCAACAGATCAAGCAATCAACAGGAAATTATAATTATAATTTCAAACTAACATAATTATAAAAGTACCTAAATTAGCAAGTTGTTGTTTCCTTCCACTTCCAGGTGGGCGCCCTCTGGGTCGTTTCTCTGAGGGATTGCCTGATCCTGGGGTGGAATTAGCAGTGGCAGACAAGGGAGAGAGTCTCAGGGAAACAGTCCCACTATCAGGACCATACTTTCTTGGCCTCCCTCTTTTCTTTTTCACAGCCTCACCGGAAGAAGACATTGCACTTCCACCTCCACCGTTAGGTGAGGAACCCAAGTTGATGCCAGGTGAGGAACCTAAATTAATGCCATGACCGAAACCACCAAGCTGAGGTTGAGGCTGGGGTTGAGACTGAGGCTGAGGCTTAGCTTCTAATGAGAATGTAGAACCTGATGAGACATTTGACAAAGCCCTGAACCCAGAAGGTGGTTGGAACCCAGAGGGTGTTCCGGTTCCAGGACCAGACCCACTAACCCCTCCTCTATGCTGCATGTAATATGGAGCAGAGCCGCCAGGAAAACCCATACCTTCTCTTCCATCCATGCATTTACCAACAGGTCCGACAATTGTGAAAAATAATACTCTATATTTCGAAATCCTCTCACTGATGCTATCTTCTTCAACTAAGAAACCAATAAAGACACAAAAACAGGGGTTGAGAAAGGTTCCTTCTACAAGCTAAAAAGCAAATGGCTAACACAATGATGGAAAGATTGGATCTTTAACCCTAAATCGAAGAATACAAGAGGAGGATCTGAAGCCCAGAAGCACCAAAGATTCAAGCTCAAAGATTTTGAAAAGTAAATGCAGAACAGGTTAGTGAGGAGAAATGTAGAAAAAGGCAGAGGCCTAGATTAAAGAGAAAAAAGTGAAACTAGCAAGGTGGGGGTTGTGCTCCGGAATCATGTGCGTAACAGGCTACGAAAACAAAACCCTAGATTTTTCAAATCTAGGGTTTTGACAGAAGAATGCAGTGTGAGTGAGGGTGGGAAACGGGTAGAGAAAAGACAAATAATGGGACTTCACTTGGGACTTGAGAAGAGAATGGGAAATGGAAAATTAAAATTAAATAATAATAAATAATCGAGTTAATAAATAATCGAGTTAAGAAAGAGCATTTGAATTAAAGAGGGGTGTGCTTACATACTTTCTGAAAATTAAAATGAAAAAGATATGTGTATCTATCTGCATTAAATTCAATATTATTATTATTATTATAAATTGTTAAAAGAAAAAAAAAATAGTAATAATGGAGTAATGGGAAAGGAAGAATAGTGGTGTGAATTTGGAGGGACAGTGTGGGCCTACCAAAGTACCAAACACAGACCAAATGTCCCTTTTCGTATAAACCAATTGTCAGGTCACCCCCTTCATCCTGCTGAATCAACCCTTATCTTATAGTAATATCTTGATTGGAGGCATTCTTTATTTTCGAGTTTCAAAAATTTATTTCAGTGTACACTTTATACGATATAAAGTGATATTTATATTAAGTAAGTAATTTAAAATACAATCTAAAGTAAATAGTACTAAATTTCCTATTGACATACAAAACAAAATCTTATCTTATTTAAATTAAGATAACATTATCCTTATAAAGGTAATAAATTATAATTATATTTTTCTTAGATCATTTTATCTTTTTGGCTTATTTTGTATTCATTTTCACCTCATATTAATTAAAATTTCTAACAAATGTTCCAAAATCTTAAATAAAAATTATAACTCAAATATTACACCAAGTTAATCATTGGGTGAATTTTTCTTTGCAAGTATACAATAGTGCAATAAAGATGTAAAAGGCTGTAATATGAAATACGCACAAAAATGTATGATTTAGAATAATGTGAATAAAGCATTATTTGAAATAATGTAGAAAAATATTAGGATTTCAAAATATTAACAGTTTGAAAGATAAAAATGAGTAATTCTTTTAATGTGATGATAGGTTGGAACTAAAATATTTGTTAGTTTGTGTGAAGTTGATTTTAAAATGTTATACTCACAATTAATATATATATATATATATATATATATATATATATATATATATATTTATATGTATATATATATATTTTTTATATTTTTTCTATTTTTTTTTTTTTTTTTAACTATATAAATTATATCGGTGATGAGATCATTTTCTTGGTTATTTGCGATTGTAATTAATTGAGTATAATTTTTTTTATGTTATTTGGTATTGTAAAATTGTATAAAATTATAAATTAATTAATGACATTCAATTTTTCTTTTTTGTATCGTTTTGTTCAATGTTGTTTGTACCGATCAACATGACATAAATTTTTTACATGATTTTTCTTTTATGATTCATTATTTGATGTTATTTTTATGTTATAATGTTGTGTCCTTAGAACTAGGATAATACATAATAAAACCACGCAATAAATTATGATCTTAGTAGCAATATATGTTGGATTTGTTCCTACTAAGTCAAAATATACTGAGAGGTATACAAGTTTTCTTTCTAAGTCGAGATGTGTTAGGAAACTCAGATGTTCACTTTTCTTTCAGCTCTCCAAGTAGATATGAGTTCTCTATTGATGAATGTGAGATGACCCTTGAGGGGAGCTATAAAAATACTTTGGTACTCAAGTTAGTTACTAACAATAAATAGTAAAGTTGTAATTAATGATTTTACTGACATACCTACATACCTTCTGAAAAGGTGATTTTACACATATTACTATTCATCCACTTAAAAAGATTTGCAAATATAAGAATGACAACAATAATTGTAATCGCAACTCTAAATGCAATCTTAAAATATTATGACATTCAAAATTAAATTCAATAAGGTTAGTAGTAATATTTTTTTAATCTATCTTCACAAGTGTTTTATTTTTAATTTCCAACTTATCATGTAAATCTTTCACATTTTTCTTGCATACTTTGGAGTGGACCAGACATATTAATTACCAATCGTATATTAATCTAAAATAATAACTATGAAAGGAAAAGATAATTTGATTATGTGAGTATTCTAACCAAACAAACTTACAATAAAAAAAAATCTTCAAATTGATATAGACTTTAAAAATTTTATAACTCTAACATACTATATAGTATGAAAAGGCATCATGATGACAACATTTTTGTATCATAGACATTTCAACCACCCATGCTTAGATGTACTCAGCTCTCTTATGGTTTGAATGTGCATTGTGACTTAGCTGACTACATAATGTCATACCAAGATCGTCATACGAATGACTGAATTGACTAACATAAGATTATGAGTAAGGTATAATTAAGCAAATTAACTAGCCAAAGACTAATCAAGATTAGCTACATGGATCATATCCATCCAAGTAAAATTCCATAAACATAATATAAATAGCACAATTCACGAGATACATTAATTACATTCATTAATTATGCATTGCATTTATTTTCAACTTGAGCATTGAATTGTTTCATCCACCATGACCCTATCCAACTTGAAGAAAATAAGTACCTAAATATTCCAATTTAGAGTGTGCAATTGGAGCCAAAAATGTTTGGAATTGAAGTTGTCGTGGAGTATATTCGAGAGTTTGGATTCTTTACTAATTTTTCTATGTTGTTCTTCTATCGTATCTTCAAATTACACTTATGGCCATTAATTTTAAAATTTTAAAGTATATTAAAATTATCTTTAAAGTACCAAAACAATATATTTTAAATGTTCAGGAGATAACAACACAAAAAAACTTAGCAGATAAACCAAACTCGTATATTCGACTTTGTAAACATAATTTCATTGATACACATACACCACACAAACTTTCTTATTTTTATGAAATGACACACAATTAACTAATTGAAAAAGGAAATTATGTAACTAAAATATTATATTTAAGAATTATGTGTTATGTCAAATAATAGAATGACAATCATGTAATTTCTTTAAATCTAATGAAAAATTATGCATTTTACTCTATACTATAAAATACTTTATTATTATAATTATTATTTAAAAATAAATTAAAATTCAATTTAAAGATAAAGATAGATTAACAATATAAACATACAAATAAAGAGTGTTAGATTATCAAGGTAATCAACTTGGTTTATCCATCAAACATCTTCAAAAGTTGTATTGATTCATTAGATTAGGTTTTTGTCGACCTACTTACTTTTTTATTTTATGCTTTTATTTGATATAAGATTAAAAAAAAAATCAAATTCGATGTATAAGTCACGTTTTTGACACATTTAATTTTTACTAAAGATCGCAACAATATACACACGTTTAATTTTTAATTATGAAGGAAAGTTAAAAACTTATTTCACTACAAATGGTCAGGGAACAAGCAAATTAGATTAGTGGACAAGAAATAAATAAATAATTATACATTACATTAGTGATCATTAAAAAAATAGTTAAATTTTTAATTGCACGTTATTACTATATGTAATTGACAGGCACTAAGTGAGTTATTATAAGATTAATTTGAGAATAAGCCCATAAAATTAAGTTACATTTATGATGAATACTAAACACACACCTAGTGGGAAGAATACACTACAAGAAAGATTTTGTATTAAAGAAAGAATCAAAATTAACTTGGAGTTACCAGATTGCAGTTTTAAAAATACATGACCAACTTTTTACGATTATTTCTTGGTTATTTATATTAATATTTCTTCGAATTTTCTCATATTACAATATCACTTTATTTTTTTTTTAAATTTATACATAATATATATATTTTTAAAAGATTATATTATCTTTCTTTTTCACATGATTACACAGTTATTTAATTTTTAAAAACATTACACGTACAAGGAATTTTATTATAATAACAAAAAACAAAAACATAATTTTAAAATAACTTCCTAAATTCTATCACAATTTACTCTAACTTTTTTAAGTTCATATTAATTATTTATAGAATTCTGTACCTTACGTAAATGTTAACATTATAGAATTAGTTTAAGATTGATCAACTTTTTTTTTATCTTGTTAAAAAAGTTGTTATTATCAAATAATTACATATTGATATTTCATATGTTAGATTAAACTAAAAAGTCATTCAATATGCTATTATATTTGAGCCGTAAAGCCTAAATTATTATACAATTATACAAAATAAATAAATTTTGAGCCAATTTTAATTGATGTAAATTTCCAGAGACACATTCATTTTAATTTAATGAAAAATTATGTCTTTTTTTCTCCTCTTTGCAGATGCAAGATTAAGACTACATACAATGATTCTTTCAAATATTTTTACATATGGTGAGAAATTGTCTCTAGGATATGCTAGCCTTTTTTCTGTCTTTCTTTTTTTCTACAAAATCATACATAAGGTGCCAATTTTCCCCGCACCTCAAATAGTTTAACCAAAATCTTCCACGCGGAGCTTTCACCTCAATCGGTCACAGTCTAAAAATATGATGTGATATTAGAACTTTGATCTCCCACTAGAACTTTTCCCTCCAATGTAATAAATAAATTCATAAATCAAAAAAATTTCATAAGCAGTGATGAAAGTTAAAAGTACAAGTACTTGGTGCAAGAAAAATGTATCAAATTAATCCCAATAATTTATGTAATCTACAGTTTTGTCGTCAGTTTTTAGATAAAAAAGTCTGCACAGACTACTAACCTCTGTTTATAATTACTATTGGAATCAGAAAGGAAGATACAAGACCTAAGTTTTGAGGCAGCTCTTCTCATCAAATCATAATGAAACATAAACTAACCCCCGCCTCTAACTATTTCATCAAGGTTGTAAACTAATCCTAATATGACTGAAAGTGACATGATTCATTCCATTTCAGCTTCAGAATAGAGAATGCAAATATAGGAAAATTTAAAATCCATTATACTGTCCCCCAACCAACCTTTAATTCAGAGGTAGTTGTGATTTGTGACCCATGCCTACACCTGTAGAAAGAGCATTAATTCATCAAATAACGTGAAACCTATAAAGAGAAAAGGTACATAAAAGTAAAAAGGGGAAGAGCTACCACAGTAAGTTACTAGTTTTAAGAAATAGCAATCACGTAAAGGAAAAAAAAAGAAAAGAAAAGAGACTAACATAGTAAACTTGAAAAGTAACAAAAAATTAAGAGTTCTTCACTCCACTGCTGTCAGCTTCATTTTCCTGTTGACAAAATCCAGGTACCCCTACAAAATAAAAACATGTAAGTAAAAAACCTAATTCAGTAGCTCAACATAACATACAGCCTAAAATGACAAAATCTAAACAAAATGTTTACGTGGTTCAGATTAAACTTCAGGATCCCTTGCAAATAAATAGGGTCCATTTGCCCAATTGCAAAGAAAAAAGTTTACTTTCTATTTAATCTAATTCCTATCCGAACCACGAAAACCAGACAGAATAGACTGGTGCAGTGGTGCATAAATAGTCAGATCAGATGAACGGCCATCTATTAGAGGATGTGGCCCAATAATTGCAGACAAGGAATCACTTATTTTTCGGTTCAAGGCTCTCATTGTCATACATATGGCTTATAAGTGTAAAAGAAAAACAAATAAAACCATTTCCTACTTCAGAAAAAATATACACATCAATTTGAGGCCTCACGGGCTAATACATTTTTAATATGCTTATGGTCTGTTTGCACAAGCTTTTCTAAAAGCACATCTAGAAGAAGAGACAATTTAAGAAGAAAAAAATAAATGAGTCTTTTCAGAAGCTAAAATTAGTTTATGCATAAGCAATTTTGTAGAACCTCTTTCATATAACTTCTCTAAATTTTTGTTTTTAACTTTTACATAAGTTAATTTTCGTTTCCTTTTTTTCTTTTTTCTTTACTCTCCTAAGATTTCTTATGGAGAATCATGTCCAAATAGACCCTTAGTACAATTGCAAATGAAGAGAACACATTGCCTTTACCAAAATGAGTAACATGAGGAGCGTAATAGTAGATTATGTCAAGAAGCAGGGAAAAGAACTCACTTGAAGTATTCCTACCGCTGCAAACTTGTCTAGAATAGTCTTGGAGAGTACTGGTTTATTCAAGTTCAAAGGCTTTAACAGCAATTCCACATTCTGCAAACAATTTCTGCTTTAGATTTTGTCACATTCTTTGAGTTTATTTGCTGGAAGAAATTGGTGACTTTATGAACAACGTGCCAATTATTTCAATCAAGATTTTCAAATTTCTTTCCTTCATTAGCTTAATCTTTCTCCACTTACATTTAACCGCATTATATTGTACAAGTATTCATGTAAATCATTTTGTTCCGTGTAGAAATGTTCAACTTCAATAAACAAGAGCCGCTTCACACTTCAAAGATATTTAATTCTTTCAACAGAGGTAGTCACCAACCAAGGGAGAGGTTGGAGTCATTTTGAAAAAATAGCTCGGGGCAAATGTAAATTCATTAAGTTTCACAATAGCAATCATGTTAACCCACCTTTGATGTAAAGCACTCATTCCAATATGTATACTTTACTCCTTCAAGCATTTTTGTTCTACAGAGGTGATCAATTAAACCCTTCACCGGAAAAGCCTGTAAAAAAGATGTATGAGTACAGGAAAATGAACAATATATGAATGATCAATGAAATGAAACTCACTTCGGCAGCCACCCGATGTCTGTCAAAAGGGACGCCAACAACAAAGCCCTTCAGGGAATATTTAGATATCTACATATAAAACAGCTGAAGGCATCATAACATGCTTCCGAGTATTATTGTTCAAATCGCTAGGTTGTATCTATAAATGATAACAAGGGTCAGGCTACTGACATAGAAATAGAACATGGTAGAAGTGAAAACACTAAGTATTCCCATAACATGGTTTTGTGCGACAACTGTTGACTTGAAAGGGCAATCTAACATCATCAGCATTCATCTAAGATAGAAGAGATATCTCCCACAAATAATAAAAAGAATCATTAGTAAACAGATTAAATAGTCATTTTTCTTTTATAGGCAAAAGGATAAAATGATCACTGAACTAGAAAACATGCAGAACTGGTGAAGGATCTTGTGTGCTTCAAGTATGTAGTGTATATATTTTGTCAAGACACAGATGAAAGAGAAAAGAGTTCCATGGTGGCACCACAAAAGCAGGGAGGCAGAGTAATTATAAAACTGGATGTATAGTTGAACAAAACAAGTAGTAAAGCGGGAGCATATTGCGTGTACTTATGGTTACGTTCATGTTAAGAGCCTCAACAACTCAATTAACATACTTTACAAGTATATATAAGTTTAATTTGAATCCAGAGGACAGAAGAAACTCACCAGGCTCTGAAAATCAGAAGCCATTAAACTAATATTTGACTTCTTCCTGACGAGAACACTGTGGCATTACAAATTGCAAGCTTATGCACTGTTAGTGTTACGAAATAATAAAGCGTTATATTTTAGTAAGAGTGTGAAATAGTGGAACCTGAAAGGTGAAGCAATTTTGTTGTCGAAGTCAGAAAGAGCAAGACCAACATATTTTTCCCCGACATCCAAACCAAGCAACCTTCCGCGTTGGTTCTGGGTTGAATTAGTCAAATCCTGAAACAACTGCAAGGGCTTCACGTACCTCATTTCGTCTACCTATAATTTAGGATTAGCGTTCCTTGGCAATCGCATAAGTAAATGAATAATTATGACCCTGAGTCTAGGGTTTTTTATTCGTAATCAGAGAGAAAAAATGTAACCAAATCTAAAGAAACCGCCGAAGAAATGTCGACGCAGTAAGTTACCTCAGCCTCTCTTCTCTTCCACCAGCACCGATCGGAGTATGAACCAACCCCACCAACAGTATATGTTAAGTTTCTTTATCTTTTTGTTTTAAAAATTAAATATGTTTTAATAAAGTACATGGATTACAGTTTTTTATGTAATTATCTAGTATATATATATATATACACTAGCGTAGGCGCGATAGCGCCTGTGTGTATATATTTTTTAAATATACGTGATATTATATTAGTAGGTAATAATATGATAATGTTATTAAGTTAATATATATATATATATATTAGAATTATATTTATTAAAAATAAAGTGAAATATATCAGAACAGATAAAAGAATAACCATTAATATATAAAGAAGAAGTAGAG
>Ga0214545_1000412_pt1 | contig 66540 bp, 37 predicted proteins | sample CNSS4metaG_FD_160064 | JGI IMG/M metagenome (GOLD analysis project Ga0214545, IMG submission 160064) | Root nodule microbial communities from cowpea collected in UCLA plant growth center, Los Angeles, California, USA - CNSS4 | ecosystem: Host-associated > Plants > Roots > Nodule | place: USA... | reverse complement strand
AAATTCATTGAATATATATATATATATATATATATATATATATATATATATATATATATATATATATATATATATATATATATATATATATATATATATATATATATATTAGTATCATAATCTTTTAATTATAACTCGATTCATTCGATCTACGACAACACAATTAAATAATAACTTGTTATGAATAGTAAAAAATAAAATAAACTATTAAACCTGCATGTTCAACCAATTTTAAGAAGTTAATAAGAAGTTAACGATAAAAAAAATTCTTAAATAATGATTAATTTATTTTAATAATAAAAATATATTTAAAAACTAATTTAGAGATTAATTTTTAATTAAAAAATATTTTTTTATAGCCAAAATTTTGTAGTTAATATTATTGATTAATCTAGAAATAAATTTAAAATAAAAACTAATTATAATTTTTAAATTATTTTAGTTAATAATAGTTTTTAGTTTTATATAAATTAGTCACTATAATGATTAATTATTTTTTATCATTAAAATTAAGAATTGTTTAATGATTTATTTTAGTGGAATTCTTGCTATAGGTTAATGTTTATATTATCTTTCTATCAATTTTTTTTGAATTTAGTGATTATTGTTTAAACTTTATATTAGCAATAAATTTTAATAATTGTTTGAGTAATTTATTTTATATTAACAATATATTCTATCAAACATATCTAAAGTTATAACATGAAAATTTCATGATGAAAGGAACCCGATCAAATGTTAGTATATATAGGGATATGTTTCTTTAAATAAAAAAAAAAAACATATATAAGTGACTATTTGATAAACAATTTTTTTAAGTAATATTTTAACATCTATAAATAAAAAATAATTTGAAAACTAATATAATAATATTTTTTATTATTTTTTATCGTTAATTTAAAGCATTAATATATATTATTATATTATTAAAATAGTTCGAAAACTAGTATTTTTTTTAAGAATTACCAAATTTTCTTCGGATAGTTTTAGAGTAATTACATTGTAAAAGAATAAATTTATACTTTTTAAGAATTAAAAGACCGTGAATGAGAACTGAGAGTTTGTAAACTACATCCAGGCAAGAATTTGAAAATCTTTATTGAGTCTAATTTTGATATATTTGTCGTGTAAAAAATTAAATTATAAATTAACTAAAAAATAAATTTACGTATAACATTTAAAGTATTTATTATAAAATTAATAGTTTTGTTACATGATTATTTAAAATTTAATTAAGTACGCGCTAATAATGTAAAATATTGTTATATTATCATCATTGAATGCAAAAATATGATTAATATGATTTTTTATATATTTTTTAAATTCAATATAAACTCGTATGCAATTGAATAATATCAGAATTTATGTTCATTATATACTATGATCACATCAATACATGACTAAGGGAGTATTCAATTTGGTATTTTTCGTTCTTGTTTTCACATTATACTAGCAGAGTATTAAATTCAAATATGGCTAGTAAAAAAATAGTTAAAAATTCTAGCTAAAGTCTTAACAATGTCGTTTAATAAATATTATTGGTAAGATTACCAAGTCAAAGCTGATGAAAATTAATTTTTATAGTCATCGTGCTGTAATAAAAAATATATAATAGTTTGGATAATAAGTTTTTCCTCTCCTAAAAACTTAGTAAAAATAAAAAAACCAGATAAAGTAAGACTGTCAATTTTGCCTAAAGAAATAAAAGTTAACATCCTGTATATATTTTATAAATAAAATAATATACGGTATAATTATTTATTTGGCTTGCATAAATTATTTAATTAGGTTAAATTATAAATAAATTTGGTTTATAAAAATAGAATAGAAATTAATAGTTAGAGAGAGAAAAAGTTAACAGTGAATTGCACTTTATTTAAAGAAAAAATAATCTTATATATTATTTTCACACCATGAATTGTTGCAATATTATATATTATTATTAAATGGTTGTATAAATTATGAAAGAAATGAAGCAATCATGCATGTTAAATATGCAGTGAAAACATTTTTGACACAGTGAAATGAAATCACATTGCGATTATTTGATATATTCCTTAATTAGTATTGATTGACAGCAAGGACATAAAAAATAATTGATATAGGTCTCTATGAATGGATAGATAGAGACAAATAGATGAAGGAGTGAGGTCATTTAGGTTTAAGAAAGCATAAAAAAGTCGAAGAAATTAAAACTATGCAGAATCGAGCACATGTATACTAGAGTTTTTTAAGAAATTAAAACTACGTCAATTTCTTTATCCTTAATATTCATCTATGTTTCATGGAAATAAAATATTCATCTATGTTTCATGGAAATAAATGTTGATCATAAAATCACACATGCATATAGCTTCCTTGTTATATAAAAAATATGTATAATTTGAAGGTTATTTATTTTCACAATTTTTTTTTCTGTAAAGATTTTTCATAATTCAACTATTGGTTTTCTTTTTTCATTTTAATTTATATTAAATATGATCATTAAAGTTATAACCATGGATTATGTGAAGTTTATTGATGTATAAGTGCAGGAAAAATTATAGCCATGGATTATGAGAATGAATCATTTGGTGGATGCATGGACAAAACAATGACTCATATGCACCCACCCGTGTAAGTGTAAGTATCGAGCATGCAAATTATATCTATGTTTTTATCTGTAAATGGCAAAGATGTCAAGTTAGATGAAGATATAGGATTAATTCTTATAAATAAAAATAAATAGTTTATTTTTATATAGAGAGGAAAATAGTTTAAATTAAAAGAAAATTAATTAAAAACATATTTAGATGAAAATGATGTTCTAAACACGAAAATATAAAAATAATTAAAGTTTGACAGAGAATTTTTCCGTACTTTAAAAAAAGCATGTTGAAAAAGTATAATTAAGTGACAATAATTATTTTTATAATAATTTTCGTATAAAATTTACCTATGGATAAGTTTTTAAATAAAACATGTTTATTTATTCTTTTCAAATTACACTTTTATCTTAGCAATGAAAATAATATTTAGATTAAATTATATATTTAACAAAAAATTATTTTGACCATTGTAACACAGACACGTATACCTTTCCAACTCTGGAACATTTGTTTATCGTTCGAATGAGGTTGGAGATTGAAGTCACATCTCACTATGCAGCATTGCGTGTAATTAGAATAGAAGTATCAGCTCAATGTTAAAGTGCATATTTTCTTTATAAGTATGATTGATTTCAAAAATAAATGGCACATGTGAAAATATTTTTATATGGCTTTTTCTTAAAAAAATATTTTAAGAAAAGAAAAAAAGTTGAAATACTTTTTTTTTTATATTTTTTCTTTCACCTATTAAGATATGTCTTATAAATATAAAACCATAATACAAATTTCAATACAGACAATATATTAATTTTATAATTTTACAATACAAATTTCAATACAGACGATATATTAATTTTATAATTTCAATAAAACATTATTTATTATATATTTAATTACTTTTTAATTTAACTTTTTTTTATGTTTATATGATTTCTAAATTTATTTTTCTTCTCTCTTATTATATATTCGGTGTTTTACACCTTATGAACCATTTTTCTTATTATCAAATTGATTGCGGTCAACTTTAGTTTGGGTTTACTCTTGGTGAACATTTTGTTTTGATAAATAATAGGTGATAATATTTTTTATAATTAAATTTTTTTAACAATATTTTTTTATAATTTGAGGTAATATTTTTTAGGTAGTGTTAAAATATAGAAAAAAAAACTTAAAATATATTTAATAAAAAATTGTTAAAATTTAATTGTTAGAAATTTATTTTTTATAAATAACAGAGTACTAAACATTATGAAATTGCATAAAACAAAGTTTGGATAAGATGTTTGATTAACACGCAGCAGCGACTAAGGAAGCTAGAATATATTAATTTCACAACACCACTTGCTCCATTGTTTTTTGTTAAAGGAAGAGGTTTAATTAATTAGAATAATGTATGTATATGTAGGTAGTCCATAATAATGAATATTAAATAAAGTGTACAACTACGTGCCCCCATGCAATCTAAGGCTTAGATTCTATGATTTTCTAATTTTGGGACCCTTGAGAGTTGGGAATAGCTAAGGTAGCTTCGTTTCAAATGGGAACATAATTCTGTGATTATGACCTTATCATTTTACATACAGCTAGCATAGCAGACACATTCATATGCTTCTGTTCAGTCTTCATGACTGTCACAAGTGCCTAATTACACTGCGCCAATAATAAGAAAGTGAAAATTATTATTTCACATATTTAAATACTATACATTAATAAAATTTTATAAAAAAACTTTATATCCATTTTTTTTTAATTTTATTTTTATAAATATAAAAATTAATTTTTGTAATGTTTAACATATAGTTGCAGTTGAAGTTGACAAGGATGATCCCAGTGGCAGTGTCTGCACCCACGTGAACCATCCTTCAATTACTGTCCCCACACAGATCCTCCGTATCCATAAATGGACCCTTTATAACCTCTTCTCATCAAATTTACACACTAATTACTCTTCTGCTTCAATCAAATTAATTCATACCTTATTTAATAATTCTTCATTTTGTAGCTCTGTAAAATTGGAGAAATTTTTTACTACAAGCGAATCTTGGGTAATCACAACCTTTACTTTCACCGTGTTTTTTTTTTTCCTGCTTAAATTTGCTTGTATCTATCCTCAAAGACATTTCCTTGTTCAATCGAATATGGGACTACTCATTCAATGAAACCTGGGACAGGATAAATGCAATGTGTTATTTAATATGTGTGTGATGCTATTATTTTCATTTATTCTATCGGTCTTCTTATTTTTGTCATATTATCTCTCACTTTCCATTTTTCTTAATCGAATAAAATTTATTAAAACTAATTATACATAACACATCTTTTAAGAGAATTGAGTGTGAAAGATTTTTTTTTTTCCTTAACACCCTGTAGTCATTTAAAAGAAAATATATTATTATTATAGTTCTTACAATATTGTAAGCTTGTTTTATATCCATTTTATATAGAAAATTTTATTTTAGTCTTTGTTATTTAAAAAAATATATATATATTTCAGTCGTCAATATTTATGTCACGTCTTAAAAAAACATTTAAATGTAAAATATGAATATGAATATAAATATAAATAAAAATATAAATAATAAAAACAAAGATAAAATATAATAAATAATCACATTGTGAGTTAGGAGTAAAAGTTATTTACTTTTTAAGTGATGTTCGGAAATGGTGGTATATATTACCTTATAGTATATCTAATGAAATCTTGTATAATAAAAACTCGCATAATATATCTTGTGTTTTCTCGTCTCAATTCTTCACTTTCCACCGCTATGTTGTATCTATCAATTAATTCCTTTCTTTAAAAAAAATATTTTTTAATAACTAAATTTTAACAATATTTTAATTTTTTTAAATAATTTATTATTATTTTATTCTTTTATATTTTAAAATTACTTAAAAAATATTGTCAAAATTTAATTATCAAAATATTTTTTTATTTTTTCAGATTACTGTCTACTCCTTCGTACTTGAACTGTGTTACTTTGTAAAGTGAGAAATACTTGGCTAGAGACCTAAAATCAGTGGTCCAAAAGATGTGCTGTTTCCACAATGAGAGGCACGTGTCGCCTCGCTCCTCTCACGTGAACATCCACGTGCCTCTACTCTCACCTTCACCCATTTTCTCGTGGTCCTCTCTCCTATAAATTCAGACCCTGTATCTCACATCCTAGACACACAGTAATCACCAATTCCTCACAATTCACAGCAAGAACCAAGTTTTTTCTATCTATTTTCAATTTCTTTCTTTCTTATGTTGTGTTGTGTTCTCATATACATACATGCATACAGAACATACCCCTCACAGGCTTGCACATAGAGATTTTTCTCTCTTTAAAAAAGAGAAAGAAAAATAATGAGGAGAAAGGTTTGGCAGGAATCGAAGAAAGTGAGAGAGAGCAAGAATCTTCATCTTTCTGCATGTTGCGTACAGAATCTTTAAAGCGAAATCCTGCTTACGTTAACCCACGACGCTGTTCCAAGATTTTGTTCTTTTCTCTGGAACTTCCCAACATTCTTCTTCCTCTCCCTCACCCACCATCACCACCAAAACCCCACAACCCAATAACTCATCATCATCATCGACATCGTACACTACACACATGACATGCATGTATCTTCATTAATTGCTCAGTGAAACCACACGTACTACCGAGCCTGTGGGGTACTTTTCTAAATTAATTATTATCTTGTTCAATTAATGGCCGTCAACAACACCAACAAGCTTCTTCTGTTAACATTCGCCATATGCCGTCTAATAGTAACGGTGGGATTAACGGTGGTCCCGGAGCAGCTCGATGTGGGACTGGAGGGTCGACTGAGCGTGGACACGTGGGAGCTGGAAGCGGCTTCGGTGGACTTCGGGAGGCTGAGCAGAGGGGAGCCTTCGGAGGTGGTGCACCCTGCGACGGCGCAGGACGTGGCGAGGGTGGTGAAGGCGGCGTTGGAGTCGGGGTTCGCAGTGTCGGCGAGGGGACACGGACATTCGATAAACGGGCAAGCACTGATAAGAGAGAAGAAAGGGGTGGTGATTGAAATGGGAAAGGGTGGTAGCGGTGTTAGAGTGTGTGAGAAAGGAATGTATGTGGACGTGTGGGGTGGAGAGTTGTGGATAGAGGTTTTGAGTGCAACATTGGGGTATGGGCTGGCTCCCATGTCTTGGACCGATTACTTGTATTTGTCTGTGGGTGGAACCCTATCCAACGCAGGGATTAGTGGACAAACCTTCAATCACGGTCCTCAGATCAGCAATGTTTATGAGCTCGATGTCGTCACAGGTAATTCTTTCACTGTTAAACCTATCATTTTGGACATGTTGAGATGGTTTTGTTTTGTTAATGTTGGCAAAGTTGGTGGTTTTACTATAAAAAAAAACGGTGCGAATGTTGTAGTTGTTCCTCGGGGGGAAAAAGTTTTGAGTAATTAAACAGCGGTGTCCCACTGGTTTGTCACGGTGCTGGGTAGGAATGAGTGTGGTTTGTCTTTAGCGTGGTTGATTAATGGGAAGTGGTGTAACAGGAAAGGGTGAGCTGGTGACATGTTCAGAAGATCGTAACTCGGAGTTGTTCCATGCTGTTCTTGGCGGTCTTGGACAATTTGGAATCATCACAAGGGCTCGAATTGCTCTCGAACCAGCTCCTACCAGAGTATCTCTCTCTCTCTCTCTCTCTCTTACGTACTTTCTCTTTCTTTGTCTCCTTTTCTTGCACACTCTTTTCTCATCCTACTCACTCGTCACCTCTCACAGACTCATAATTTATTAATGCATACACTGCACATTGCACTCGTCATTTTTTTTTCTCTTAACTTTAGAAAAGCAACGTAAATAAAGTTGGTGTGTAAAAAACTGGTAAATGTTATTTCCTTTTTTCCATCCGAAGAAAAAGTCGGTTGAAGATGACAACCATGAGATGAGATGATAGGAGGAGCACACGATACGTCTTTTCTCCAAAATCTTTCTTCACATCAGCGACAAAACCTAAAAAGGGTCGTTTTCGAAGGGATGGTTTGGGTTCCTTATGATATAAAGCTAGTGTTGTTTGCCTGGATATTCTCTAATCTAGTTAATTAATTTCTGTTAACGAACTGATAACAGTATCCACAAAGGAATATTAACAAAATTCTATGGGTGAATGAATATGCAAGTAGACGTGATGTTAAAGTGTTTTTTGATGTAATTAAGATGTATAATATATGATGAAAATTGAACAGGTTCGGTGGATAAGGGTTTTGTATTCGAATTTTGGAAGGTTTTGTGAGGACCAGGAGTATCTGATTTCTCTGCATGGGAAAGCAGGGAGGGAGAGATTCGATTATGTGGAGGGTTTCGTGATAGTTGACGAAGGGCTGATAAATAATTGGAGATCTTCGTTTTTTTCACCAAGTAACGCTGTTAATATCACTTCCCTCAACGCTGATGGAGCTGTTTTGTACTGCTTGGAGATTACCAAAAACTACGACCAACAAAACGCAGATTCTGTTGACGAGGTACACACCCAAACCAACGTAGATTTTCTCTTCTTTCACACTCTCACTTAAAATAATATTATTCACTGCCACACACTTAGTGCGTTGTCACCATAAAACATTCATACATCATTAGATTTTATCTTATACTCTATTTATAACGTGTTATTTTTATTCATACATTATGTATCTCATCACTTTAATGTGGAAAGAGATTCCGGTAAAGAGTAAAGAAGAATATATCAAAAACTGTTTTTCTGATTGAACATCAGCAACAACAACAACAAAAAAAACATTGTTTTCCATAGCAGACAAACATGAAAGAACGAAAACAGCATTATGCTTTATATAACAGTTGTTTTACCGCATTAAACTGGAATGTTTAGTGAGACACTAGTTTGTCTTGTCTTCAAATCATTCTACTACTCTTGAAAGGAACTTCACGTTCTGAAACGTAGTGAGTTACAAATTTGAATGTTCTGAAATCCTCAATTACTGTCACTTTGAATGTCCATTATTTTTAAAAACTAAAATTATTTAGTAATTTCTTAATCACATGAAATCTTAAAATTTAATTATTTTAAAACAGGAGAAATCAATGTGTCAAAATCTCATTATTCACTTAATGTCTTACTTTTTTTGGTTCAGAAGTTCATGCTTTGATCAATAATTCAATATCTGTCAAGTTTTGGCTAAAAGCCAATTGATTAGCACCTCCATACAGCTAGCAATAATATATAACATGCATGTTTTCTCTTGTTATCTCACTTTCTGGTAGAGTTAGATGACAAAGATATTTTATTGAATTTGTTGGCTTATTTTCATAATTTGTTGAATTTAAAGCTTGTGTCGCTGTCCTCGTATATGATTATTCTCTGTACCAAACACAGACCAGTCTGTAGTCGTACAACAGAATGCAATAAACACACAGAAAAGAAAACCTGTGGAAGATCTTGTGCAATCTAGCATGTGGATTCAATCGCAACATTGAATGCAATCTTCACAATAGTTAATTTTACTGTTTAAAAGTGCCGGCATTCACCACAATAATCTCTTGCTTGTTTTTAACTTCTCTTGGTTCTTCTTAAAGTTACACACACACACACACTTGCTCAAAATAATGAGTCTCATTCCGACAAAAGCATGCGGCTACCTTAGCTACCACCTTTCTTTTTCATGTTTGGCTTATTTTAATTTCGAAAAATAATCTATCAATACCCAAAATGTTTTTTTAGCTATAAGACATAATTATATATTCTTTTTTTCATAAGCTATTATATAGAAAAATAGAGACTTTTAATTAATTTATTTATTTAGTTGTTGCGCTGAAGTAGGTGTGCTTTTAATATTTGGTTTTCCTGTTAACTTTTTTACATTCTCACTTTTTATTCCAAATATTTGATCAGTTACATTATTTTAAATAATTTTTTTTATTTGACATCAATCCACCAAAACATCATATTTTTCAGAGTTAAAAGGTATCTAAAACTCCCCCTGCCTAAAGAATAATAATTTTACAACATACAAATTTCTTCAAATTTGATGAAATGCTTACTTCATTTTTATGTTTGATGAAAAATTTGATGGGTTTGGAAAAAAGAAGAAGAAGCAAAATGACTAAACGAAACTGGTTTTGAAAATAGAACAAATAAACATAATTGAGTAAAATTAGATCCGCATGCATTATTATTACATTAGTTAGTTCCGTTGGGGTTTTGATTGTTCTGCATTTTGCAGTTGCAAATTGCAACGACAAGAAGGACATTTTCATAGATTTCTACGTTGTACGTTGTTATGATGAACAGGAAATACAGGATCTGTTGAAAAAGTTACATTTTATATCAACATCGGTGTTCACATCAGACTTGCCTTACGTAGATTTTCTGGATCGTGTACATAAGGCAGAGTTGAAGCTTAGATCCAAGGGTTTATGGGATGTTCCTCATCCATGGCTCAATCTTTTCGTTCCTAAATCAAGGATAAGGGACTTCGACAAGGGTGTGTTCAAGGGCATTCTCGGAAATAAGACAAGTGGGCCTATCCTCATCTACCCTATGAACAAAAGCAAGTAAGTTTATAAAAGCATATTTCCACATGCATCCATTTACTGCACTGTATATAGTTTCACACTCATCATTTTAACGCATGTCTAGTCATATATATGAAGAATAAAACCACTGCATGCTTGCAGGCATGTGTAGATCTCCTCATATATAAACGACATCTCTGTTCCTGACAACCTCTTATCGGGTGTCAGTGTTAAGGTCTATATCTCATTCCTCTTTTTGATCCAACTTGATTAAGGTATATAGTGTAAACAGAAGGAAACAAAAACACACTATTAAATTCAATGGAGTAATGAAATAGAGGAAGAAGTTCTGTGAAGAATTGGATAAGGAAGAGAAAATCTGTGCAACAACATAATATATAACGAATATTCCCTATAAGTGTGGAACTTAATAATGATAATGCGTCCATGATTGATTGATTGACAGTAGTACTGTTGTCGGAATTAATGGATTAGGGATATAAAAAAAAGAACTGTATGTTATCTTTCCCTAATGATCCGTTTGTTTCCAGTTTCATTATCATGTGCAATAATCCAATGTTTGTAGAAAATATCAATAGAAAAGTTTTGATAAGTTGTAAGGTAGTGCAGAACTGCTGCACCCGACCATGTGAAAAAAATATCAGGCAAGCCTAAAAACGAAAGAATGTTTACTCCAATAATTTAAGTGGAAATGTGTGAAAAGAACAAGAAACACAGCTATAGCTATGTGGATGTAGTAGAAAGGCACAGAGACACACGAGGGTTGTAATGTAGCCAACACGGGAGATGAAAATCTTGATCAAAGCCAGCTAGGAAGTGACACGTTTATTTTCTTTCCCTTTGTGAAGACCATAAGAATACAAAATGGATGGCCATGATCATCCAACTGGGGAGATTCTGGTGTCAGAAGATCTTCCATAGGGGCCACTCCTCCAATGGTAGGGATTTACACTAACCTAGTTCCATAGACACCGTTGAGGTCGATTATTTTCAGTTTAGAAAGTGTCAAAATTAAGTATGATGTGTTGATGAAGGAAAAGATAGGTGTTGTTTAGTGTGTGTGTGTGTGTGTATAGGTAAAAAAGAAAGAAAGCAGCACAAAGGGCATAAAGAATATGACAAGGTAGCAATGTGTCTGACAAGTCAAAGGATTGTTAACAACGTAGTAGTAAGTAAATCACAACAAGTGTGTAGTGTGTGTAGAATGATTGCATGGATGAAAAGAAAGATCCAAAAGATGATTTTGGTGATGGTGATGGTGATGTGTAGGTGGGACCCTAGGAGCTCGGTGGTGACACCAGAAGAGGATGTGTTTTACCTGGTGGCATTTCTGAGATCAGCATTGGATACTGAGACACTGGAGTACCTGACTAATCAGAACCGTCAGATTCTGAGATTCTGCCATGGTTCGGAGATCAAGGTGAAACAGTACCTGCCCCATTACACTACGCAGCAGGAGTGGATGGACCACTTTGGCGATAAGTGGACCCAATTCAATGCCAGGAAGATGCAATTCGATCCTCGCAGAATCTTAGCCACAGGCCAGCAAATTTTTCAATTTCATCCAACCTCGGTCCTCACCAAGGAGGATGATATGTAATGTAATTTTTACCTGGTTAGCTAGAAACATGCAAAACATTTTCTCTTTAACAGATAAATAAGGAAATCCAGTGATGGGTTCAAGTTTATCAGTAGTTATGCAGTGCAGAACTTAGTATTATTGTTATTAGGATCTTAGAAAGAAAATGGAAAGAGAAGGATGAAGAGTTGTTATGCGAGGAAGGGTAATAAATTGGAGTTAGGGTTTTGTTATATAGAGTGTGAGAGAAAGAGGCATAATGAGGTAGGTAATTAAGTGGGGTAATTTGGCCCAATGTATTTATTTATGATGTAAGTTGGAAAGGGATGAAAAGGGCAATGTGCATGTGCACATGATATGTCGCTGTGCAGTGCCCGTGATCCCGACCGCCCGTCTGCTTTGGCTGTCTCGTCCATGATCACGCAGCTGTTCCACTTCCACTCCTTTCTCAATCTTTTTCCATTTTCACTCTTTCACATTTTTCAATATATATATAATCCTTCATATCTGTGAATAATGCCAATAGGTTAAGAGTTTAATGCACATGTCTTGTGAGCTTAACTTTTTTTTTACTGTTGATCAATTAGAAGTAATAATTTCATTGGTAACATGGGTGTAACAGAATCCGGTGTAGCATGCACCTGTTTGACATGAGATGCTATCTATATATCAGTTAATGAATTATGTATTCTAAGATGCGAACACTTTTTAGTTTCTTAAGGTTAAGTAAGATGTATCGAAATGGAGCATTGGCAAGATGAATTTGACCTGTACTAGGTAATGTTGCTGCAAAAGCAGTCTTTATGCATGTTTAATGACCTTTGAGTTTAATTGTACAAACCAGTTGCTAAATTACTACATTCTCTTTTAAATAGTGTAATAAGGAGGCAACTCTTTTTGTCCATCTACACATAAGTTTCGATGTTTTTATTTTTTTTTATTTTTATATTTACCATTAAAACTCGGGAATTAAGCAAGACATTCAATTAGTAAAAACTAAGATAACAGATTAGATATAAGAACTAAGATATAATTTGTTTAACTATAAGGATCAAATAAATAATTAAACCTATAAATAATATTTAATTGACTTTTAGCCCTGGTTATATATACACCCGCAATTAGTTAGGGTTGTGATTTCTCAAAAACATATACTACCAAACCACGCGATTTCACCACTGAGATACTCATTGCGGGAAAACAAGCTTGAAGTCAGACTAATTATTCTCTTTAATTCCGCATGTCCTCTAGAAACTTGGTTTGGCATTATGTTAAAATGAACTAACAGAATGGGACTGCAGAATTAATGACATACCAGTACGAAGAAACCTGGATGCTATTGGTTTTGTTGTGTTGAATGTGGACCGAGAGGAGGGTAACTACTTAAATATTCTTCATTGGCGACACTGCATAAGTATATACCTAATTTTGTTATAAAATAAAATCCACAACGCATGATATATTTTAAATAAATTATGTCTCAATCTGTACATCTTACAATGTCATATATTTTACTACTTCAGCTAAAGCCTAAAGGAAAGGGCTGAAATGAATGAATCCTGATAAAATTGGCGCCAGATGCTAAAGCAATATGGAATTCAGCTTTGCCATTCATTTGCCTCGCCATCACGACTCGACCCAACAGCTATCTTGCCCAGAGTAAACATTTAAAAACATTTTTGTTGTGTCATGAAGATCGGAACCTTGGTAGACAAGAATACACTGTGGAGAATTGGCATACCAGCCCAACCATTCTTAATATGATCGCTAATAGAGCTAAAACAGCAGGGATGGATCATTTCATTCCACTCTAGGAGGAAACCCATCACCATCCCGGTTGAAAGTTTGAAAAGAGAATCTTTCGCTGTTAACAATAAACAATTTTACGCTTTAATAGAATAATAACTCGACTAAAATACGGTAATCAGTGAAACAGAAGCAAATAAATATCAAACTTACCTGCAGAAATAGTCCACGCTAATTTGAATCATCTTCCACTTCGAGTTGCTTCCCAAACTTCCTTAATGCCAGTGAATATATAGTTTTCCTACTCACTGATGTTTTCTGGGTGACCAACTTGACAGCCTATTACAGACCCAACAGTTGAACTTAACCAAAAAGTGTGTTGGAATACACATCAAACAAATGCTGAAATTAACTGTGAATACTCAAAAGTTAATTGCCCCGTAAATTAGATAGTTTTACGCTAGTTTCAGGATGATTAAATTCAATTCTAAGGGAGTGAAACAGAGGGAAAGAGATATACGAGGGAATTGTGAAACGCTTTAAGAATGACGACGAAGTTTTCTTATCAGAGCTGAGCAGGATCTTTTTCACAAAAATGACGGGACGACACTAACTAAAAGAAAGAGAAAAAGGCAACCACCATCTTCAGTTTACAATGATGTCATAATATGGATAATTTTTACTCATTCCCCATTTCTTTTAACTCTAAAGCTAGAGAAAATTGATTATCACTTTTGTACACAGCCACCCAGGACCAGCGTTCAAATCCACAAACCATTTTCGTTATCTCGACTTATAAACAACATATAACCATATATCAAGCTTCTGTTTAAACAAAAATTGAACACGCGCAAATGTAAGGAGGTTACTACCGTAGAAAGACTCTCGCCACTTGAAATCAGTTCTCTAAGTTCACTCTCGAGCTCAATGTCTGATGGAGGTTCTACTTTAGAATTTGCTTGCCCCTGAATCAATATAGTAAGTTCTCCCTTCACTTGACGAATAGAAAATACTTCCTTGGCCTCACCGAGTGTACCACGCCAAAACTACATAAGTAATATCTACTGCATCAGTTAAAAAATATCATGAGAGCAGGAATACTGCATATTGATTAAGCTAACTACTAACAAAATTCTATTAAACAAAGGCATACTGCTGGGTTGCTATAAGTGTCAAAAGAATCCATTTATTTGCATCACTACATATTAAGTGAAATATAGTTGCAGAATCAACAACTTCAAAATAACCATAACGGAAATATTATGATAGTTAATTGAAAAGAATGAATTCCATATAGTAAATCTCACACTTATTCTCTCTTCCTCTTCACAAGTACCCCGGTCAACTTCTGCAGAGACACTGACAATTTTTTTCATTCCTCTCACAGTTCCACCTCATCGTTTTCTAGATTTCCGCTCTTTCTCACAATGCTTCTTTCTTTTCTACAATAGATTTTTCTGAACAGATTTCTACTAGGTTCCTCAGTTTTCTTCTATCAATTGCTTGCATTTCTCCCATACTTCTCCTAGCTCTTTCTTTTCTAATTTGTGCTCTTCCTCTGGACAAGGCTCCTTTTTTTTTTCAGAACAATTTTCTCTGCCAAGGTTCCTCATTTCTCTTTGATCAATAGCTCCCACAACCAAGATTTTTCCTCTCTAATATATTTTCCGATTTTTATTTCATGGAATTTGAAGTTATGAACTGATGAGGCAAGGTTGGCTCTCCAGGACTTTGGATCCACTAGAGTTATTGCCATTAACTTAGTGGTTTAAAGAAATATGTCAGATGGTTCATTAGCCAATACTAATTCACTCAAACTATCCAATCCAATCCATTCATTTTTATTTTCTATAATTTGATAGCTTGGTTGGATCCGTTTATGGATGAACTGAAGGAATAACTGATAAATAGATTCAATGACCATCCCCATGGAACACTGACTACACAGATTTAAATGCTAAACTCACCTCTTCATGTAACTTAGTCATTTCCCGAGCAATAACACATTTCCTGCAATATCATTCAATTGAAGAGTCAACCAATCTGATCTGACACAATATTCCCTAAGCCACACCTCTGAGATCCTACATTGCCCAGAGGAAGGTTTTGCCGAAAAAGTAATTACCTCCCAGATAAAAAAAGCAAAACGAAACAAAACTTATATAAACTATTACTTGTGCAACTTCCTTCTGTTTATTGAAAACTTTTAATGCATAAGACGTCAAAAATCACTCTAAAGTTGAATGATAAAATAAACAAATAGATCACAGTTCAGAATATCAATTATTAATAAATTGAAAAAATGGCAAACAAATGATTATCCAACTGGGAAATTGGAGAGGAGAGCAAAAGGTATATAAACTAGAAGAAAAGACTGACAAGTGTACACTTTTAAGCTGACTCTCAGTACCTTGCATCACCAAAAACTGAAGAACTCTCATCAAGAAACTGAGAAAGCTTGTGAGGAGGAACGTAATATATTTGTGTAGTAGTTTGATCAGCTGAAACCATAAGCCTTTTTTTTCTAGAACCAGAATGTTTAGGAAGAAAACCAACTGCAAATTAAACATAACAAAAGCCATTTTATGTCCCAAAATACCATGAATGATAAAATTCAATTAATTCAGCACATTACCGAATGTAAATTCATCAGTAGGTAAGCCCGAGGCAGAAAGAGCCGACACCAAAGCACAGGGACCAGGGATTGGCACAACCAGGATATTCTCACTAACACACAATTTTGCCTGCATTTTTTTATTAAAGAAATCCTCTACATAACCAAACAGCCACTTAAGAGACATGTTGGAATATTCACAACTAAGGTTCTAAGAAAAGGTCCTCAACTACAATTGCCATGGCAAATTTATTGTTGTCAACAAGGTTAAAAATTGAGGTCGGGACAGTAATTGTAGCCGCACTTGTCTGCAATTTTCCACATTATGAAGAAATTTGAGGAAACTGCGTTCGCCACGGCAAAAAATGTAAAACCCCGTCGACAACAAAAAATTTGCATGCAAAAACACACTTACCAACTCCATACCCGGATCACTGATGCCTGGCATTCCAGCATCACTTATAAGAGCCACAACATCACCCTGCTTCAACCTCCTCAGCACAACCTGTTCCCTTTGTAATTCGTTGTATTTGTGATAACTCATCTGAAGAACTACCAAAGCGCATCAGAACACGCAAATTGGAAAGTAATCAGACGTTGCTATTGGTCGATACTTACGAGAGGCGTTTTGATGTTATAGTGATGAAGCAACTTCCCCGAGTGCCTCGTGTCCTCCGAGAGTATAACATCAGCTGAGTTCAGCACGCGAAGAGCCCTGCGCGTGAACGTCAAACAAATGCAGAATTAAAATTAAACGCCAAACTGAAACGAGGAAAATGAAGAGTTAGATGTTCTGTACCTCAGAGTGATATCTTCGAGATTTCCGATCGGTGTTCCGACGAGGTAAAGACCAGGTTTCAGAGATTGCGAGTGACGAGTATCCGTTTCTTGACCCTGCGAGTGGAAACTCAAATTCGGCGAGTGATGCAAGATATTATATTGAAAAAAACCCTAGGCATGGCGTGAAAACGAAATTACCGGTTGTGGGGGAAGGTTGATGCCGGAGCTATAGCAGAAGGAGTAGGGAGAAGAGTTAAGGTGCTTTCGAACGGGAATGCGAAGTCCATTTGAACCACCGGAACGACAGGGAAATGGTGCGGCGATCGAAATCGCCGACCAAGGTAATCGTCGAATCAACATTTTCCCGCTTCGGAAAATTGGGAACGCTATCGTTGCAAAACGCAGATGACATGGTTTTCAATTAGGCCCAATGGATTCTACAACAAGCCCAACCACGATGCTTTGACTTTGACCTAAAACTTGGAACAAGACAAGCCTTAGAAGAGGTTGAGAATCAATGGGAATATATAACAAAAAAAACCGGCACCTTGTTAAAAATGTTATATAATAGCTAAATATGTTTTTAATATACTTTTTTTTAATTAAAAGTTTAAATTATAAAAAAACTAAAGACAATTGATATATCAAATTATAACAAAAAAATCAAATTGGACTAACAATAAAAGATGAAGGAGCTCACTGGTAAGGCAGAAAGAAGATGTTATGATTCGGACAAAATTTTGTTGAGAATATTAAATGTATCTTCACCGATTTATATGGAAGTATAAAATATTGAGTATAATTTATTTTAATTGAATTGTATCGAATTTGCATAAGATGAATCGCTTTAAAAATTAAACTGGTTTATCATTAATATGACTTATAACATGATGGAATTTCCTAGTTGTCAAATAAAATCATTTTATAATAAATTTTGGTAAGAGTTTGATGCAGTTTAATTGAATGTATCAGCCCCAGAAATTTTACTTGTTTTTAAGACTGTCCTGTTTGTAGATTTTGCATTATAAATCATTTAATATCTTTAAAGTCTTTAATTCATCTTAATTTTTTCTATATATGCATAACTTAATCTAATAAATCTAAAGTCTTTAATCATTACATTCTAAACGTTTTTATTCAAACAATTTTCTATTTTTCATTTCACTATTTATTTGGCTCTAATAGATATACAAACTTCTTTGATCTATGTACTTAAAAAACATGAATTTTTAAGAGATGAAAATATATTAAAAATGATATGCGCAGAAACAACAAAGCATAAGAATTTATATGTAAACATTACAAGAAAAAATTTCCAAATATAGAAGTAAAATTATTTTTGTTCCGTAAACGTAATTTATTCAATGATTTTTTTCTAACTACAATTTATAGAACTAAAATAAGATTACTAGATTAGACTTTTATTTTACTTCTATCATTCTTAGTTTATAAGACTGGAGTATTTTGATTCTAAATCTAAATTGGTCTGGGCTTGTTGCGAGATATATAAGCCCATTCTGAAGGGGTTTGAGTTTAGCCCGTTCATTTCTTCGCCCCCATCACGGCGAGAAGATTAAGACAGTGTATCAGCTCAGTTTAACTGTGATCTGGAAGTAGAAGAGAGAAGTCCTCGTGATTCCTAAACCAGGTTGCGACCAAGTTTGCAATCGTACCTTGAATCAATCGACACCGAACGCAAACCCTAGAATCAGAAATACAATGGGAATTTAAAGATTGCAGAAGTTGGGAAGAACAATGGCGAAGCATCACGTGGCAATGGCGAAGAAGCGCTGGCCGATAATTTTGGCAGCATTTTTGTCCGTCTCGACGGTGACAGTGCTCTTAATGAGAGCCACCAACTCCGATTCCTGCAACATCAGTCGTTTTACTGTAGCACAGGATAATCTGGTTCGCTCATCCGTCCAAGTCGGAAATGCAGCTTCGAGTCCTCTAAATTTCATGAAGTCGAAGCTAGTTCTCATGGTATCACATGAGCTATCTCTTTCAGGTTCTTTGTCACGTGCAAAACCGAGTCTTGTTTTTCTATTTCTTTTTTTAATTTTTCGTTCCGTGAGATGAAAAAAATAGACTCGATTCACTTACAGGCGGGCCTTTGTTGATGATGGAGTTGGCGTTTCTGTTGAGAGGCGTTGGTTCTGATGTTGTTTGGATCACCAATCGGAAACCGGCGGAACCTGATGAGGTCATTTACAGTTTGGAAAGTAAATTGTTGGACAGAGGAGTGCAGGTGATTTACTTTCCCTTTTAGTGTTGTTATTTTGGTGACAATGGTGTATGTATCAGTAGGTGTGACCTCATGTCATGGAGCTGAAGGTAGAAAAGGGTAGTGTCATAGAAAATCATTTTGTGATTCATTGAATTAGATTGTTGTACAAATCAATACAACATGCATTTATATGATGGGGGAGATGAGTATCATGCAAACTAATATGCAACACCAAATAAATGGGATGGACTTCATAACTACCCTAAAAGCATACACGTACAACAGATTCAGGGATTCACTTATAACCTACTCTCAGACCTAACTAAACTATGTGTATTATATGATTCAAAAACATGTGTGTACTATACAATCACGTAGCTCCAGCGTAAATCATGGGGAGCCAGAATGAGTGCGCAATATGTAATTCAGTTACTGGTTGTATTATATGCCATTCTCCCCTTGGTCTGTTCAAGTTAAACTTTAATTGATAATATTCTCCTAATTTTCTATTTACATTTAAGTCGTAGCAATTTAAAAAACTGTAATTGAAAGTCCTTTGAGGTGAGTGTGTGTGTGTTCAAATATCTTTACACAATTTCAATTTAGCATTTATTTCTTAAAAAATTTGATAGAGAGGACTTTTTCTGCACCCGTTTCTTCTATTTCTTGAATTGATTTTTTTATTAGTTCGAACATCTAAGAAATGTCTAGACCAGCATTTTGTATCCATGTGTCATTGGACTTATAAGTGCATCCTCTATTTACATTTTTGACTCCTCTTAGGTCTTCTCTGCCAAAGGTGAAAAGGCTATAGATACAGCTCTTAAAGCAGACATAGTCATTCTAAACACCGCTGTAGCTGGGAAGTGGCTGGATGCCGTTCTCAAGGAAAAAGTTTCACGTGTGCTTCCAAAGGTTTTATGGTGGATTCATGAAATGCGAGGGCATTATTTCAACGTGGAATATGTTAAGCACGTCCCTTTTGTTGCAGGTGCCATGATTGATTCACATACAACTGCAGAATACTGGAAGAATAGGACTAAGGAGCGTTTAAAGTATGCTTCTGACATCATTTGATAGCTTTTTACTGCTACCTGCTCTGTTTTGCTGCTATAATTTGAGTTAAGTTTCTAACTCTACGCTTTGATCCAACTTTATAGGATGGAAATGCCTGAAACCTTTGTTGTACATCTTGGAAATAGCAAGGAGCTTATGGAAGTTGCAGAAGATAGTGTAGCAAAGAGGGTTCTGCGTGAGCATGTTCGGGAATCTCTTGGAGTGAGAAATGATGATCTACTTTTTGCCATCATAAATAGTATGATTTCTCTCCTTAATGATCATTTTCAGTATTCATTTGATATTCATTTTAGTTCATTGGACTAGTTTTGTTAGCAAGGTATATTACCCAATTAACATCTTGTTTATAGTAATTTGTAGTTTGTCTTTTCTTTTTGTTGTATGCACTAATTTAATCCTACCTATTCATTACACGCACACACAAACAAGTACACACACAAACGCATATACACACACACACACACTTGTATTCATGTTGACAATCTTTTTACCAGACTACAATCTGAGCCCTAGGGTGATATTATTGCAGGTGTTTCTCGTGGTAAAGGGCAGGATCTGTTTCTTCAAGCCTTTTATGAAAGTTTGCAACTTATCCAGGAGAAGAAACTCCAGTTGCCATCTTTGCATGCTGTAGTAGTGGGGAGTGATTTTAGTGCTCAGACAAAGTTTGAAATGCAACTGCGCAAATTTGTTATTGAGAAAAAGATTCAGGACCGTGTTCACTTTGTGAACAAAACCTTGGCTGTGGCTCCTTACCTGGCTTCTATTGATGTTCTTGTTCAGAATTCTCAGGTATCCACTGATATATACTCTATTGAATTGATTATGAAACGAATATATATTGCATTCTGTTGTTTTGAAAAATGAAAATAGCAATATAACGGCAAAAGGGTAATAAAGATATAGATTAATAGTAAAAATCTTTAATTTGTAATCTTTCCACTCAGCAAAATTCTTATTCATTCATTGATTTATTTTTTACTGCCATAACATATTAAGTCAGAGTTCAGTAAGGGACTTAAAGATTTTATTTCTAGTGTTTATGTTCTGTATTTTGGTTTTTGGGATTCATTAATTAATGTGCTTCTCTTCATATTAGGGACGGGGAGAATGTTTTGGAAGGATAACCATTGAAGCAATGGCATTTCGCCTGCCTGTACTGGTATTTCTTTTAGTACATACCATAGTGGCCTTGTCAATATGACCTTTCCAGTTATAATATGTATAATTGCCTCTTGTTCTGTACTCTTCATCCAGTTTTATATGATACTTTACTTTGTTAGTTTGTTTATTCCCTTGTCTGAAATCTCTTTTATATTCTTAGAAATTAAACCTAACTTGATCGCACAAAATTAGTTTATAAGATAAGGTATGCACCCATTTATATACTATAATTTGTTATACCTGTAGTCAATAAGGGATCTATAACACACCACACACGCACTCTTGTCTGGATAGATTCTGATGTCATCTTATAAGATGAAATTTAAGTTTAACTTAATAAAAACAAGGTTTGCACCTACTTATATAATTTGACCACTTCAACAAATGTAAGAGAAAAGCGTTTTAAGATATCTTAACTAGCTTACAACAAAAGCTTAGGGAAAGAGAAAAAAGAAACCCTAGGATGCTAAGTTACTGATAGATACAACACAAAACAGCTTTCTGCTCAATTCTAACATTAGAAAAAATATGGGGATAACTTATGGTAACAAAAGTTTCATACTTTGCACTGTTCAACTGAATTTGTCAACCTTTGTCACTTCTTTACTTCCAATTTGTGAAATCTTCTACATCCACCGTATTGTTATCGAAATTGTTTTCAAGGTAAGCTTCTGTGATCATTGAAATAGGGGAGAATTATATTTTAGTTTATGACTTTATACAAGTAATTTTTATCAAGAAAGTGATATTTACTCAAATAGGAAGCTAGTAATCAAGTTTGCTTGTATTTTCGATCAGAGAGGATATACTTTTGCCTTCCAACTATTTCAACTTGCTTACTGCTGTTTGGGAATCTACACAGTTGCAAACTTGTGTGTGCTTGTATATTTGTTGTTCTCTTTTATTTTTGCAAACGTGTATGTGCTTGGCTATTATTTATTGTTGCTGTTGCAAACGTGTATGTGCTTGTCTATTGTTATTATCTTTCTTTTGGTAACTTGTTTGTTCATTAAAAACTTTTCCAGGGAACTGCAGCTGGAGGCACGATGGAGATTGTGGTGAATGGGACAACCGGTTTGCTGCATTCTATTGGAAAAGAAGGCGTGACACCTCTGGCAAAGAACATTGTGAAATTGGCAACTCATGTTGAGAAGAGACTGACCATGGGAAAGAAAGGATATGAGAGGGTGAAAGAGAGGTTTATGGAGCACCATATGTCACAGAGAATTGCATTGGTTCTGAAAGAAGTTTTACGGAAGTCTAGGCAATAGACTTTAATTAACCCACGTTAGGTACTTATCTGTTAAATTGTATATTGATTCCACATGAAAACGAGATTGGTTCGGTTCTGTGAGAATGAATTGTATATCCAAATGTTCTTTAATACCATACGAATGCGAGGAAGTCTCTTGCACTCTTTTGGACACGCCCTCGTTCGTTGTTAGTACAAATCAATGTAAAATGGGCTGAATGAAGTGGCTATTACTCTTTATTTAGGGAGTTTAACATAAATTTAAACTAATCATAATTGTCTTTTATCTAACCAAAAATTAGAGTTTGTTGGAAATAGTGCACATACTTATTTTTCTTACCCACAGCATCCAAGCAAATACTTGGCTAAAATTCAATTAGGTTTAGGTTGGTACATATCTTTTTTTCGATGGTGCCGACTTGTTTTATGGTCGGATCAGGTTATGATAATGAACTCGTAGCCTGTAGAAATACATATTTATGACACCATCATAGTAAAATGAAAGATGTAAAATTGAAAATAATTAGAAAAATCTTAATGACGATAAAAAGTAATATCAAGTTAAAGATAATATATTAAAAGTGTTTATATTATTGTAAATTTTTAAAATGTTTTTTATAAATAACGTTTGAAGTCACATTCCATACCTATTTGCTGACAAAAAAGCATTCGAAATGCATATTATATCTATGCATGTGGAAAGAAAATAAAGGAAAACACAAGTATAATTAAAACTGTTGAAACTTGATTTCAAAATGAGTTTAGATTTTCTTATTAAATTTTTAAAAATTATGGCACGATTCATAAGAGATGTCAAAATGGGTTTCAATCTGGTTCATCATGGGTTTGTACTGGGTTGAGTTGAGAATTTTTTTTTTTAAAAGTGGGTTGAACTGAATCCGACTCACTTAACCTGTGGGTTCTAGACGGGTTGAAGGTGAGTTGACCTACTTAACTCACGAAGATTCTTTTACAATTTTTTTTACATATTTTTGTTATAATATTTTACTACTTCTAATTATATATGTTCACAATTACATATTTTTAAATCTCATAATGTTGTTCAATAGTATTTGAATAATTTGAATGTTGAATTATTTTGTTTGTCAAATTAGATACGTTGATACTTTTATTTTTAACTATTATTCTTATAATAATATTTGGAAAATTAGATGAATACTTGAATTTCACTATTATAACAAATAAATTAGGTCAATTCACTCTCATTTTAATAATGCAATAAATATATAAAATAAATTACAAAAATAAAATTTGTAAGTGAATCAACCTGTGATGGGTCGGACCGAAATACAAAATTTCTGGTTCACCAAAGAGTGAGTCAGGTTGAGTTGGTATTTTTTTAGATCAATCCATAGTGAGTGTGATCGTGTAGACCGAATTGAATCACTTTGACATCTCTCATGACATAAGAATAAAAAAAAAAAAAATCGAGAACGGATGTTTTGTTAGTGGGATGGATATATGAGTCGATTGAGTTTGTTTGAGGTCTGGTTCGTAAAACTTTTTAAAGCTTAATACATTTCACTCATTAAATAAATGGTCTTGCTTTACAATTCAGTATCAGGCACTCAAAGCTTGTAGATAATTGGACTGATTCAAATATTCGTCCAGGCTTTTGAAAAAAAAAAACATTTTATTATAGAATTATGTCACTTTTTCTTTCATTTTTGTCAAAATATTTTTTTTTTATGTGCGTGCTCATGTTTGTATTAGAAATTTTTTTTTGGAAGGTGTGTACTGCTAAAACATGAAAACTATGTTAAACTTATGTAAGCAAAAGATTTTTCAAAAATTACCGTCTTTTGTGATTATCAAACTCGAGGGATAACACTATCAACTGTTTCCAATTTTAATTTGTAGAAATAGGATCAAAAGTTGAATTGAACTTATGATTATAATGTTACTGAACGAATAAATAAATTTAAAATTTTGTATCCCTGATAGGATTGGTTGATGAATGACAAATATTAGTTATCAAAAAGAAGAAACAGCGCTACATGTATAAATTTTTGGCCTAATATATTATTAAAATATTTTTTTCTCCAACTAGACTATTTGGCTCAAAATTTATAAATTGAAATAATAATAATTATAGCAAAAACTCCCGATTACTGATATACAATCTACAAAATTGTAATATTATATCTAATAGTATTTTATAAATAGATCACACTAATCAAATTGTCCAAATTATCCTTTATAATTCTTTTATGATAAACTAGCATAAATACAGACACTGTCACGTCTGTGTGTATATATTTTTTAAATGTGCATGATATTATATTAATAAGTGATAATATTGTAATATTATTAAGTTGTTATATAAACTAAAATTATATTTATTAAAAATAAAGTGAAATATATCAGAACAGATGAAAGAATAATCATTAATAAATAAAAAAGTAGAGAAGAAGAAATAGCCGAATTTATAAAAACATTGTAAAAGTATCTGTCAATTTTTAAAAATTTAATAAATTATTATATTTAAAGAGTAAAATTGGTATTTTGAAATGTGGACACAAAAAAGGGAATTCCCTTTATATATTGTTATTTTTTAAATATGTGTGATATTATGTTAGTAAGTGATATTATTGTAATATTATTAAGTTGTTATATAAACTAAAATTATATTTATTAAAAATAAAGTGAAATATATCAAAACAGATGAAAGAATAATCAATGATAAATAAGAAAGAAGAGAAGAAGAAGAAATAGCGAAATTTATAAAAAAATTGTAAAAGTAACGATCAATTTTTAAAAATTTAATAAATTATTATATTTAAAAGATAAAATTGATATACAATACTATTTTTTATATAAAAAAACTGGCAAATTATTTATTTGAAATTTAAATTTAGTTGGAGGAATGGCAATTTGGTGGTTTAGTTAAAAATACAGGGGGTTAATCGTAAAATACTAAAAATTGCGTCACTTTACGTGCCAGGTTAGGCTTCCATAGTCACAACATAACTCGAGCTACTCCGTTCCGCTTCGGCGTTCGTCTAACCGACCTCACTCTTTCTTCCTTCTTTCGATTTCGAAGCGCAACAGCGATGGCCGACGCAGAGGATGCCCTACGACGCCGTAATGCGGTTGCGGAGTATAGAAAGAAACTTCTTCAGCACAAGGAACTGGAATCAAGAGTCCGATCCGGTTGGTCTATCGTTTTTCTCTCACTTTAATAGCCTCTGCAGTTACACCATGCTTTTAATTTTCACTTATTATCGTTCCTCGTAGTTTTAGGGTTTTGTGATTGTAGATTTGCTTGACTTCGGACAACCCTATTATATTCCTTGGTTAGGTTTTTGTTTTTTCTGGGACAATAATTATGCGGTGAGGTTGAGTTGAGAGTCTGACCTAGAGGAAATTTGTTTGTGATATTTTACATCATATTCTGGGGCCTAGGGTTTCTTTATCAATAGATCTATTGTTATAATCAAATGAGGTTCGTTTGATGAAATAAGTGAATTCCTTGTCGAGTGATGAAATATTGACACGGTTCTTAGTCAGAAAGGACACCGTCGTTATATCTTAGCATGGTTGCTGATGGATAAGAACCACAATCTGTTTTCTGCTGCCCTGTATTGTTTCAGAAAATGGAAACTCCTTTATGTTGGCACAACTCCTTTACTTTGTCTTCTATCTATGATGGACTTGAATCCTTATGCGATGACTCTAGTAACTTACTGACCTTGAAACTTGCAGTGAGGGAGAATCTGCGTGCTTCAAAGAAAGAGTTCAATAAAACAGAAGATGATTTGAAGTCTCTTCAAAGTGTTGGGCAGATCATCGGCGAGGTTCTCAGGCCTCTTGACAATGAACGATGTAACTATTCTGTCCTTTGTTCGACTTCATTCTTTAATTGTGTTGCCAACCTAACGTTTTATAAGCATTGAGTTACATTTAAGATTTTTTTCTTTCTACTTTTTTCACCGACTTTATCCCTGAGAGAATTTTGTTTCTTACAGATACCAAAGACGTGTTGGGATTATTGGTTCTTTTTTATAATTCAATTTCCTGAGCTGATTACCCTGTAATTTTTTCCTTCTATTTCCTGATACAATGAACTTAAGAGTAAGTCATTGGTTATAGAATGTTTGTTATTGTTTTATCAGTGATTGTTAAAGCAAGCAGCGGTCCCAGGTATGTGGTTGGCTGCCGCAGTAAAGTTGATAAGGAAAAATTGACTTCTGGAACAAGGGTGGTTCTGGATATGACAACACTCACCATAATGCGAGCACTTCCTCGTGAAGTAAGTCGTCACAGTTTATTATTTTAATATTTTCACTTTGTGAACATGTTCTTGTCTTGTTGGGATATCATCAGATTTATTTAATCCCGGTGGTCACTATTGTCTCTAATTCTCCGTGTTTGAGTTACCAGGTTGATCCAGTAGTTTACAATATGCTGCATGAAGATCCTGGTAATGTCAGCTACTCAGCCGTTGGTGGTTTGTCTGATCAGATTAGGGAATTGAGGGAGTCAATTGAACTACCTCTGATGAATCCTGAGCTCTTTCTTCGAGTTGGAATTAAACCTCCGAAGGTGATTTGCCTTTCACTTCACTTTTTAGTCTCTGACCTCTATCAGTGTTAATCTTTATTTTAGACAGTTAGTATCTGTGTCATGTCATTTTTTTACATATTTTTTATTGGAAGTTTATTTGTAATAGCTATACTTTTAAATTTTACATTTGATCAACATCTTTTCAACTCATATCTTTCAGGGTGTTTTGCTTTATGGGCCTCCCGGTACTGGTAAAACATTGTTAGCTAGGGCAATTGCTAGTAATATTGATGCTAACTTCCTAAAGGTTAGATTATTTTTCTTTTTTGTCAATTATGTGCTTTGAAGTTTTCTTCATTGTAAAATTTGTTACATTCCTTCATTCTGATGTAGGTTGTTTCAAGCGCCATAATTGATAAGTACATTGGAGAGAGTGCCAGGTTAATCAGGGAGATGTTTGGCTATGCACGTGATCATCAGGTGAGATGTTTGTGTGAATTTGTCTTCCTGTATGTTTACATGTACTAATTAAAAGATTATCTAATTATGTATTTTTCTATATTAGCCCTGCATCATTTTTATGGATGAGATTGATGCCATTGGTGGTCGTCGATTCAGTGAGGGAACAAGTGCAGATCGTGAGATTCAGAGAACACTAATGGAACTGCTTAATCAACTTGATGGATTTGATCAGCTTGGAAAGGTATTTTATTCATAATACCATTAAACTTGATTTAAAAGAACTGGTCAACCCTAACTTCTATAGAAAAGCTTGATCCCTTGCAACAGATTCCGGGGTTAAGGAACCTCTGTTCTTTTACTTATTTTTATTTATTTTTTATTATTATTATTATTTGTTGGAGGTGGTGGTTTGTGGTAACCCTGCTCAAAATGCAATTCATCTTTTTTTAAAGAAATTATTATAAACATTGCTGCTAATAATATTAAAAAAAATGGAGAATTCTAACCAATGTCATAAGGGTACTGAACTAAGGAATATAAATTGGATAGGTTTATAGATAAGTATTGTATAAAGTTTATAGTTCTCAATCCACTCTCACCAAGTCTGCTACTATTTATATTTATACCGTAAAAACGTAAAAAAGTAACCTGAGTTAATTTTTATCCATGTCTTATATGCTCTCTGTCATCGTCGTTTTACAGTGTGGGTGAAACTTTGTTGTACTTTGCGATGGTTTTGCGTAGAACAAGAGTGCAAAAATGAGAATATGTTTAGGGACTGAATTGGCTAGGACATGATTATGCATGTAGCAATTTTTTGGGCAATGAGTATTCACAATAACCAAATGGATATGTGAAAAATATATATATACTGGATATAGATGCATCATCTATCTTTAGTATCCAAGCCATTAAGACCACTTGTTAAGATACATTTCAATTTATTATTGTGATTTTATTTTCAGCTTCTGATTTTACTTTCACTTATTGAATTGTTTCCAATATGAAAAATGGAGTAGCAAATCGTGTCATGAATTACAGTGTTTACAAATGAATTCTTTGCTGACCATTTACCAAAAAAAGGAGTAAGAACTATATTTCTTGGCTTGGTGATAATGAAATTGTGAAGTAGAAACTCAGTCGTTTACATGCTTTTTATGGTATGAAATATTTTATGCGACAGTTCATTACTTTCTATATTTTTAATTCAAATGAAATAAATATAAAAGCATTGATCTATTTTCTTCTTTGAAGTATTCTCATAGATATGGTGATTTTTCTGCAAAATGACTATTGAACAAAAACTTTAATGGTGGGTTCATGATGACATTGCTGTCTACATTTCTATTGTAGGTTAAAATGATAATGGCTACAAACCGACCTGATGTACTTGATCCTGCTCTCCTCCGTCCCGGAAGATTGGATAGAAAAATAGAAATCCCTCTGCCTAATGAGCAATCAAGAATGGAAATTCTCAAGATTCATGCTGCTGGAATCGCCAAGCATGGTGAAATAGACTATGAAGCTGTTGTGAAGCTTGCAGAGGTGAGTGCAATTAGTTGCTCTGACTGCTTCAGAGACTTTTGTTAACAGGTGGTGCATGTCTAATGTATTTGTAAATGGCGCAGGGATTTAATGGGGCTGATCTTCGTAATGTCTGCACGGAAGCTGGAATGTCAGCAATTCGTGCTGAGCGTGATTATGTGATCCATGAAGATTTTATGAAGGTGAGTTCCTTGTTTTGTAAGTAAACTTTCTATGTATTGATGGTTGCGGAGGACTATCTCCGTTGGCACTTACGGGGACAATAACTTTATTTAACACTTTGGTTCCAGGCTGTTAGAAAACTGAACGAGGCAAAGAAACTTGAATCCAGTGCACACTACAATGCGGATTTTGGTAAAGACTAGAATCTTTGCTAAATTCCTGCAGAGCCATGGATATCTAGGCAGTGCATCTGGAGTTGGAAATACCTCGGGCAACTTACTGAATTCGTAGAGCTAAGCGTGATTTTCCCTTTGGGTTATGGTTTGTGTTATCCGAATTTTAAATTTGGAAGGATAACTTAATCTAACGGTAAAGGGATGTTCAATTGAATTGTATTTTATCGTTGCCCCTCGAACCCCTTTTATCTGGATTTTATTATTGACTCACATGTTATACTGGATCTTCATGTGCACAATTACTTTTATATTTAAAAAAATTAAAATTGCTTAATTTTGCACATTTAATTGATTATCTGTTTATTGTTTATTTAAATAACAGAATAGCTACCTATCTAATTGTATAGCTTTGCTTTTCTGGATGTTATTGTTGTATGTGGAGACGTTAAAACGAGTCTTTTTCGAGAGGAAAAAAAGGGTAGGTGGAGTTGTACATTATTTGCTGGTATAAATTTTAAAAATGGATGGGTTTTTGATTATATAGTTCTTGAAAATATTGTAACGTTCTGTGAAACTCTGCGCTTATAAATAATTAGAGTAATTTAGAAACTGCAAAGAGTTGTTTCCAAAAATAGAAAACTGCACAAAAGGGCTGCAATCGAAAATATGCATTTCTTAAATTAAGTGCCCACAAAATTCTCGGCTGTGGCTGTACAGACGGTATTCAAGCAAACTTTCATTTGCCAATGTCGTCCTGAACAGACGTATTCGTTTAACTAGCGATATTATCTAGTTTTCCTATTTCAATTGCTTGCAAAGAATAACACGCCTTACTATTTTTAAAATTTGCTCGATTCAAAATTAATTTAAAAAGTTACATGCATGTTTCAGAAATTATCACCCACCGGAAGGATTTCTTTCACTTTCAATAATTGGAATGAGATAAACACCGATGACCGTATAGGATTTTTAAGCCGCAAAAGGTAGAGTGCAACAGAAAGAATGAGTATTGCTACAACAACCAAGCGAAGCTTGTGTATTTGTGTCCTTGGCATCTTGTGTTCGTCGATGTGACTTTTAGGAAGTCTCATTCTTGTATGAAGCACGTCAACAAGATTGGTAACTTCTGATGGCAAGTCAAAATATATATCTAAAAGTTCTACTATAGCTAGACTAAGACAAATCCAAACTTTTATAGAGCTAGAGTGCGACTAAAAGCTAGGGCTAGAGGAGCTCAGTCCTTGCGGTATCTGGCCCAAAAGCCCTTTTTCCTAACCGAATCATTATCCAATAGGGAGCGACTCCACTTTGATCCCAATGAAAAACGTCGCCTCAAGAAGGGCTTTCCAAATGAGCTCCTCCTACTGGAGCTAGGCTCCATCTTTGAAACCACGTCTTTTAGGCGATCAAAAACATCTAACCCACCATCAAGGTAGCTATCAACTACTCGGTTTCTGGATATTCTATAGTTCTTGCCCTTGCTCTCTGATTCATTCCTAAGACCCTTTCTGGATAACTTTGACAAGTGCTTCTCTCCAATCATACAAATTGGACAAGTTGGATCACAACTATCTGCCTCTGATGTCATAGTCTCCAAGCATTCCCCGTGATAAACATGACCACACGCCAGTACAGCAACAACTGAGAGGTCACTGCTGCCCATAAATTTTTGGCTACCCCATGCAGTTCTCTCGGTCAAGAGCTTGGAGCAAGCCCCACAAGATTGTACGTCCATGGAGGGAGAATAAGAGAACCTGCTGCTTGTTCCACTCATCTTGTGACGACCTGAACCTGAATACTCGCTGTCAAAAGACCATCTTTCCTTTTGAGATGAGACCACCATTTCAGAAAAGGTGCGCATAGACCAGCCATCAGATGAACCACATTGGGATCCTGATGCCATATCGTTGCTGCAATTAGAGAGTACAAACGATGGCCTGCCTTCAGAAATTGACGGATCAGGTGATTTCAGACCCAGAATTCGACTATCAGAAATTTGTCTCGATAGTGGGTACCCAGGAGAACGATGAGCCCATCTGGATGCCACTGAGGTAGGAAGAGTGTGATAATTATGATTAGGCGTTAAATCAATTGTAGGTGTTGAGAAAACTGGAGATGTTGAGCAATTGGGTATTGAACATTCTGCTATCTCTGGTGATTCGATCAGATTCTTCACCTGAGGAGAAATATAGATAGAGTGAGGCAAGTGCGATGCAGTAAAATGGCTTGCAATTCAGATAATGAACATTTATTTCTTTGTCAAATTTAGCAGTTCAAAACTCACCACTGCAGAGCAATTACTTGACATGGACATATCTGCAACAAGCAACAGAGGAAGATGAAAAATTAAATCCCAAACAAAAAAACAGAAACCCACAAAGCAGAGGGCATATTCATCCGCGTGTCAGGTAGTGACACATGCCCAATTCAGCCTTACATTCACCCTCACTTCTCCCCATTGTGTGGTAGTGAGAGAAGTTAAGTGCATGTTTGGTTTGACATATTGGAGCCTTGGATCCATGTTTTAGATGTGAAAAATATAAACTACTCAAAGTAACTTCTGTTTGAATGTGAATTATTTGTCCACATTTTGATTTGCTCCAACGCCAAACCAAACATGCACTAAATGACCAAAGCAATTCTAGACACCAGTATACAACGTTATTAACAAGTATAGAGAAAGGTACAGAAAAAGAAAACCAAAAATTGGGTTGGGTTTCAGCCAGAGGACTTAACCAAAAGTTTCCCTATTGCCTCTGTTGGAAAGACAAAAGTGAAGTTTGAGAAAGTGAGCACAATAAATTTGAGGATAGCGAAACTAATTTATTCACCAGCACAACCAGCTTTAATTTACGGAACGGTCATGTTCTAATTGTTCGAGTAAATCCCACAAGTAGACTTAAAATTTACCTGAAGATGGAGTCGTGTGACTTCTAGCCAAGTACTCACGAACAGGGGACTTCAGAGATGTAGGTGTTACAGAATTCTCCAAGGTGCTTCCCCCATCAGAAAAATGGCCTCTTTCAGAACTGAGTGATCCTTTAAATTCCCTGCTGTCATTTCTGCTGACTCCGCGAGATGTGTGAAAGGAAGGATTCTCAATCTCTCTAGCAACACGGCCCCAACTATCCCATCGAAAATTCCATGATGGTGAACATACAGCATTTCTACGTAAACTTTCACCTCCAGTCCTGTTGGGAATAGTTTGATCCTTCGCAGCAGCAACACAACAAGCTGATCCCATGATAACTGCTGGGCATACACACAACACAACAGTCAATCTATCTTACATTCAAAGATACAAATTAAAACAAGGTAAGTTAAAGACCAGGCAATGCAGAAAACACATCCACTTACATATCAGAAGCAACCCAAACATTCCAACAACAAAATCTAATCCTACCGCCTTTTAAGAATAAACAAAATGAAAATTCAATTAAATTCAGTTTACTGCCAACAAGTATTAAAAACCATCCAGAGGCCAAAGCTCTAAATATAAAAAAGAACAACATAATCATCTCATTTGCGTGCAACCAAACAATCAGTGAACATCACGACACATTCTTCAATCAGTAAAAAGCACTTATATAACAAACAAGGAAAGCCAATTAAAAAATAGATACAATGGTGGATAGCTATCGAAGTTATGGAATTATGGAAACGACAGTCCCAAACATAAATTTGCATACAGCTGAAACCCTCCTAGAAACCACAAGACAGTACAAAAGTTTTGATGAACATGACTCTGTCTGGTAAAATAATTACAACCATGGAACATGTTCCCTACAAAGACACCAAAACCATCCTCACTGCCACCAGTCCAAGAAAAAACGACTCCATAACAAATTAGAAAAAACAGCTACAGCATACATTCTAAACGGGACTCCAAGCATTCATACTCGGTTGAAAGTGCAACAACACATAATCGCACTCCAAAACCAACACTGAGAAATGCTCAGTTAAATGTTATGACTAAAATCCATGAAACTCTAAAAACTATAACAAAAAATAAAGATACTCGCAAACAAAACCACCAGAAATAAATGGTTAGACAAAAAATAAATAAAAATCAAAGAGTTGCATATTTTTTTTCTCCAGAGTGACCCGATTCACTTGTCCGTTAACAGTTAACAGAAACAAAGACGAATAGTTCAACGAGGCACAAAATAAGGCGTAGTTTCTGGTGTAGTGCAGGATAAGAACAAAATTTTTCAACATAACAAGAAGAAGCTAGGGTTTTGGAGTGCTGAAAAGAGAAATTGATGAACAGAGAAGGAAAGAAAAAATACGAGAAGGAAGAAAAAACTGATGTTATATTGCATTACCTCTTCAAATGAAAAGTTAGAATCCTTTAGGAGAAAAGAATGAAAACCATTTCCAATTAGTCATTTTCGGCTTCGTCTTCGTTCTAACCTTGTCTTTCAGCAGTGTACGGTGTTACTGAGTAACACGGTCAGAGTCTGTTTAAGACTCAGACTTTGACAACAATCGTTATCACGGCGTTAGGTCATAGTCTACTGCTAGAGGATGTTTGTTCAACACTGTGTTTCCTTTTTTTCCGGCCTTGTCTCTTCTGCCAACTTCTTATATGTTAATATATAATCTATTCTGTGTACCTGTAACAAATTTTTAATTTATTTCTAATCAATATAAATAATATATTTTAAATTTTGTTACTTTTAAATATAAAATTTTTAGACATTATTAGTAAAGAACACTCATCCGGCAAAAGAAGAATCCGAACCAAATTTAGATAATATTGAAAAATAAAATTAAGTAAAATAAATAATGATGAGAGTTAAAGAGTGAATTATAATTTTATTTATATTTATATTTCAAATTTTATTTTTGCTATGATATTTTTTATTAATATTTAATAATAAATTAAATATAATTATATTTTATTATACAATAAAATTTGCTAAAACTAAATATATATATTTTTATTAAAGTTTTAGCATATTTATTTTATTTATTTAAAATAAAAATAAAATTGTTATTTAAATTTTTAAATTGAATTAAATTCAAATAACTCATGTAAATTAACTGGTAAGATATACTATGATAAATTAAAATGTGAGATATAATTTTTTTAAGTATTAAATTTAAGTTGTACTTGAATCTAAGCTTATCCAACCCAATAAGTGTTCAAATATACTCAATAAAATATGAAAAAAATATAAATACGGATGAAAAAAAAAATTGCATAACAATATTATGAGTAAGTTTCAATAATATATAAATAACATTAAATTTATATAAATAATTAAAATTTTCTTTAGATATTGTATAAGCTGTACATTTATTTGAATTATTAGCATTAATATTGGTCAAGCAAAATTCATTTTTCAAATAAAAATATTTAAAATAACATCTTTCTTTATTTATACTGTAATAATAAGATAATGAAGATGATAAAAAAAATAATAAGAATTTGAATGCAAGTACAGAATAATCGGGAATTGACGGAAAAGCTCCACAGTTAGTTTAATTTTGTGTATTTTAGATTAAACTCCAAATTCAATGTGAATCATTGTTTTCCACGTGAAAGGTAATATGACCATAGTGCTCTTTTATTTAACTACAAAAATCTTAAAAGAGAGATTATGTTTAAGTGACAAAGCGTGTGATTGCTACTACTATGTTTCGGTTTTGTTGGCTGAATAAAGTGTTTTTTGAGATGCATAGTGTTTTAATGAAACAAACATAGAATCAAAACGTCAAGTACAAGCTTCACAGTCTTTAAACCACTTCATGTATTGTTTGAAATGGAGGGAAGAAGAGACAAAGATAAGGAAAATATAAAATTAAAGTGAAAAAAGAAAAAAGTTGTTTGATAAGTTAAAAGTAATAGAAATTAGTGAAAAAGAAAATAAGTTTTATTTATTATTAATAATTTTGTTTATTATTTTTATATCCATTTTAATTATTTACTAGTATTATTATAAGAAGTAAAATGATTAAAACAAAATCATAATGGAGGAATGTCTCGTCATCACCTTTGCTCTTCCTTTTCTTCAATCTTGTTTCTTAACTTTAATCAACTAAAACAAACTACCAAAGTCCTCAATAATTCTCTCTTTTCCCTTCTTTTCTCAAATATTTTTCATTTTCAACTTTTAACCAGGTAATTAATTTATCTATGTTAATACAAAAAGTTACGAGTTAAATATGTTTTGAATCTTTTAGTCTTAAGTTAAAATAAGAATTAGTTTTTTTTTTAATTTTAGTTCAATTTAGTCCTTTAATTTCAGAAATACATATATTTAATTATTTTAACCAAAATTTATTAAATTTATTTAACACGTTTTAAACATGTTTATCAACTAACATTGAAACAAAAAATGTATTAAACCGTATAAACAACTTAAATACTATAATAAAACAGGTTTAAAATATCAACCAAATTTAACAAATTTTATTTTAAATGGTTTAATATAAAATTAAATAATCCTCAACTAGTTAACAAATATGAAAACACCTCCACCCAAACAAATAAAGCCTAAAGCACACATAATAATTATAATAATAATGATAATAAAATAGTTTGAAAAATAAATATTCATTAAAGACAACATTAGATGCATTAACAAAATATATATATATATATATATATATATATATATATATATATATATAAATTACAGCAGCACTGAATTGTTTATTTGGATGAAAGTAAAGAAGAGTGATTAGTACTAATTAATGAGCTGTGACACAGTCGAAGATGAGTGTGTCCCTTTCATAAAGCCCTTGCCACAGATTTTGCTTACCCATCTCCCACTTCATACAATGCGTGAATAATATGCGTAACTCTTTCCAACAAAACCAAAACTACATTCAACATTCTTCTTTTTTTCTTCTCAGATCCACACAATTCACCACTGAAAAACAGGTTGGTTGAGACAGAAAGTGTTGGTAAAATTTTGTGAACTCGTTAGATAATAACAGTCCCTTTCGTAGGAGGTGTTTGTGTTGATGATGTCCACGATGATGTCGTTCAGCGATTGGAAGCGTTGGTTAAGCTCACCCATCTGGGCCCTCAGAACGCAGTTTTCAGCCTCCGTTTTCAGATAGTGTTGTGTGGTCATGTCAATGGTCGCCATGATTTCCCTGTTCTCCTTTCTCAACTCTGACACTTGCTTCCTCAGGTCTTCCAGGTGGTCACGCTTTCGCATCCGAGATCTTCTCGCAGATTCACGATTCGATTGTTTTCTCTTGTTCTTTCTCTCGTCCATCGTCACAACCTGCAAATCTCCTTCAGAGCCCGAGCTTTGAATCTTGGTGCAGGAAGAAGAGTTTCCACTTGATGATGCCATGGAAATGGTGGAATAATATCATACAGAAAAAAAAAAAAAAAAAAAACAATTCTGAGACGCAGGACCCAGAGATGACACTGATAATAATTTACACGTGACTTGGATTTGGATTTGGATTTGGATTTGGATAGCTAATAATAATAATAATTATTATTATAACTAAGTTATATAATACATGAGATGAAAGAAGAGATTAACGAAAAAACATAGAACCAGTAGAGGAACACAACAGAGAAAGATTGAACCAACTGGGTCCTGCGTCTGAAGGAGGAATTTATCATAAACCTAAAACCGGAACGAAGGGTTTCACTGGGAACTTGAAACATTAACACACAGGTATGTTAGGCATCAAGGTTCAAAGGAAGAAAAGCAAGAAGAGCAAGAAAAAGGTGAAGACGGAAAGAGAAGATGCAGAGTTAGAAATGAAAAAGATGAAGAGGAGAAGGGGAAGTTGAATAGGTGCGTAGAGGTCAATTTATAGAAGAAGAGGTTGATTAGGAGACACAGTGAAAAAAAAATAGTTTTCAAAATCAAAGGTCGGAAAAGTAAAGCAAATGAAAGGAGGAAAAAGCAAAAAAGCATTGGAATCTCCTCCAAGGTTTGGTGGAAACAGAGACTTAACCCCTCTTTTATTTTATTTTCTGATGTTGTTTTGAAGAATCGTTAAATACAATAAATTTATTTCATTTTAATAAAACATCTATACAATCTAATACTCTTTTTTTTTTCTCTTTAAATTAGTGCAGTGAAAATTGAACTATATACATATCAATTAATTGTTTTGATTTGTAGTGTATGTATTTTATTCGTAATTTGAAATTTATTACAATTTATGATAAGATGTTTAATATGTCACATATTTGATATTATATCTGTCAAAGTTTTGCTTCTCGGAAATAAAAAGAAGAAGAAGCAAATTTAACATTATGCTCAAATTAAAAGTGAGTTGACGCTAAAATTAGTTAATATGTTAAATAAAAAAATATAGTCCTAAAATAACTATTTACACTGACCACACTAATTTTTAAGATACAAAATTATTGTGTTTATAAAACTCAATTTTAGTGAAAGGAATATAATACAAATATTAAGTGCTAATAATATATTAATATATTCATATTTTTACACTATGAATTAATAAACATCATCCCAAAATTATTATAAAATAATCATAGTAAAGATCAACAAAACAATATAATGTACATTTTAATTAAATTTCCTTTTAAATATCAGAGAACCTAGCAATATTGTATTTATAAAAGTAGAGATGTCCTCGTAAGTCTAATATAGGTCTTACAAGTTGTTGTTTCTTAGATGATTGTTCACTTATTTTTGAACATGGGTTGATTCCGGATGAAAATGTCGATGAATTTTTATAAAGACATTTTGACGATCAAATCAACAAATATAATAATAATAATAAATATTTTGATAATAAATAAACGACGTTTTACCTCATGAACCTCGTGAACAGACGAACATATTTATATTATTTTAATAAATTTTTACTTAGATAAACATAGTTAAGCAGTTCATTTGTTGAATTTTGGTTCTATTAAAATTATATATGTTGTTCATTTTTCACATCTCCAAAATAATAAATATTTTTGTAAAAGTAAAAACTCAATTAAATGAAACTATATAAAAATCAAAATGATTCAAACATCTAAACTAAAAACTAAAATCAACAAAATTATAAATATAATATACGGTATATGACTTATAGTGCTAAAATGAAAGTTGTGGGCGTCAATGCTTTAAGATGTATAATCTGCTATTAAATCTTTATTTTTCGATCCGACCTTTTTTTTAATAGAAATTTTTTCAGTTTTAGTCAAATTTTTAAGTTGAGGTGAAATAATATTAAAAATTGAAGTGTTAGTTTAAGTTTTATGTTAAATAAAAATTAAAAGATAAAATATTATATAAAAATAAAGATCTAAAAACTCTTTTTTTTTTTTTATGAATTGTATTCGTCCGTGAACTTCGTAACAATTAACAAATGATATGAGATGAATTTATTATCTCTTTCCAAATAAACTAAAATTTAACCTATGTTCAAAACACATCATATGAGTCTTTTTAAAAGTTATGGAAGCTGCCCCGAAATTTCATTTCAAATCAGCAATAACATAAAAGAAAAAAAGAAAAAAAATGTTGTCAACAGAACACTCTGGTTGTGTCTCAAAAGCTAACACGATTGATATCTACTTCATAAATTCATATCCATCTATCAACCTTTACTAAGTGATGTCAAAATCTAACCTTTTTTTTTTTTCAATTTGACGTGGTAATGAAATGGTTCTTGTTCTTTTATCATTTCATGCTCTGGTAGGTAGAAAATAATTTCATAATATAAACTAAAAGCAACTTTTAAAAATCATAATTTAAATATATTCATAGATCACTTTATTAAAAAAAAAAAAACGAAATCGATGAAGTTGTTTATAATGTTGATAGAAATTTGACAATAGTAAGAAAGTTAAAAAAGAAATGGTTAAATATATTTTTGGTTCTTAATGAATTTTGGAATTAGTCTATTTCAAAATTCTTGACAAATTTAGTCTTTCATCTTTCAAAATATGTGGATTTAGTTATTTTAATCAAAATTTTGTTAAGTTTATTTAACATTTTAAACGCGTTTCATAATAGTATTTGACTCAACATTAAAGCAAAATAAAAATGTGTCAAACAGTATAAACAACTCAAATATAATCCTGAAATACGTAGGAAACATCAAATAAAGCATAATAATATTTGATTAAAAGTACTAAATACAAATCTTAATTGTTGTTTCTTACGTATTCCATTTGAGGCAAATGCATAAGAAAGAAAGTGAAGGGAATAATGATGGGAAGAGGAATGATGCCAAAACCCAAAAACATTGTGCATTGTTGAATAAGGAGAACAGTCACTATAAATGGATATACCATATATTCGTTAGGTGTGCAAACACTTCAACCATCATACATTCAATAACATAAGAATTAACCCTTTCTAAAATTAACTAAATATAAACTACGCAACTTTAATTATTCATAACAAAATTAATGCACAGTTTTATATATAGTTATAATATATACTCATGCTACCACTATTTACTTTCATTTTTTTAAAGACAATTTATTTATACTTTTTAAAACTAATTTTAAAAGACCCAAGTCAAAAGAAAATAAAATAAATAGGGAACCACTCTTGTTTAGAAAAAAGAAAATCAAATATGATATATTTTCATGGGTATAGCTTATTTCGCAAGTCATTTTTATTTACTTATAATTAACTTGTTGTTATATATATATATATATATATATATATATATATATATATAGATAAGGAAAAAAAATTAATACATGCTGTGAAGTTAACAATTATTTTACCAGTTGAGTTAAACTATCTTAATTAACTTATAACTTGTTTAATTAAAAGAAAAGGTTAAACGTGCCAATGTTATATTCCCTCTAAAAAAATTAATACATGCTATGTTGTATTTTAATTATCTCTCTTAATTAAAATACAATTTCTACTATCTTCTTTGTTGCTTAACTTTTAATTTTTCTACTTTGATTTATTTTGACATATAAGATTAAACGTGCCAATGTTATATTCCTTCTAAAAAATGTCAATGTTATTAAAAATTAAAGAATATGATTTTTGTAGTACGAAGTTTTATATAAGCAAGAATCCGAATAAAAACAATACAGGCAAGTACACTGATGTAACAGTTAGATGAAACCAATTTCTGTAAGTTTTGTATTTTATGGAATTTTCTACATTTTTATATTTGTGATGAAAAAAAAAACAAAAAGGAATTAATGCATTAACACTCCATGTACATATATAGAGCAAAAATTGCAGTGGTATAAACAGTCATCTACTTTAACTTGTAATGTATGGTGTATGTATCTCATCTTCTAGCTGCTTTTTCACTTTCTTTTTCTTTTTGATCTGTTCTTTGTTATCCTACGTACTCCTACAGAAACAGAGAGAAAATGTTGTAGGATAATAGGAGTTCCTTTTTGTAATGCGTTATTGATTGATTGATTTGAAGATGGTGTGTGTTTCCATAAATGTGAAGGTAGGGGCAAATTATTGTTCATAAAGTGTAAAGTCAGTGAAGTAGGGTTTCCCAGATTGTTGTAGCTCATCACTCAAACTGCAATAAAGTGGTCCCTTCAAGATGGGAACCTCACAAAAACAAATGCAATATTTTTAACTCAAAACCTACATTTCTAAGCAAGTTGATGGAAACTAAGTTCTCTGACCTCCCTATCTTTTCAGACCTTCATTTCTGAATCAATGTCTCAAATGGAATGATTTCTATGAACATTTTGTATCCTACCTTTCTCATCAATGTCCGTTTCTTGTTTCTTTACCAAGGGTTAAGATAACAATCTATTTTCTTAAATATCTATATACTTCTTTAAGAGATTAAGCTTTACTTAAAGGGAATAACTTTTCATAAAAAATGCAGCAACGGATTAGGAGTGAGATCTACGTTTGTTTAGGTAAATTTGAGAGCAAGAAAAGGTGACGATTTGTGGGATTTACTGATTCTACACTCTCAGTTAAGTTGAGGTCGTTTGAGAGGTTTTACAAAGGGGGTTTTATTGGGGAGAACAACACCAATGAAACCTTGGTCAATGTGGGACTTAGACTCATACTTGTATTCCTAACAATCTCCCCCTCAAGTCCCTTCAACCACATTGGTAGACTCCCCCTCCAACGGAAGCATTCTCAACCCCGGGTACATGAGGGTGGCAGTGGAACCAATCCATGAGGAAATGTGAGAGTGAATTCGATCCATGACAACTGGATCCGATCTATGATAGTCCCAAATACATTTTTTATTAAACTAATGGGTCTTCCAAATCCATTATAGAATAGATTCGATCCATGACAATATAGTTTTTCTTCCTTTGGACCATGTTTGTTTTTAAAAAGCAAGTGAGCCACCAGTCTCTTTGAAGTTCTTTTCTAAATTTATGAACAATGATATATTATTAGAATGTAATCTGAATTTGAAGTGCTTTTCCAGGAAGATAGACAATTACCACACATGATGTCATTATTAATTTATTACATATATATTTTTTAATTTTATTATTTTAAATAAATTTTATAAAATAAATGTAACTCATATAAATATCATTTTATACAACCTTTTTATATAAAAGAACATTTTGATCATTTTAATTTTATATTTATTAAAACATTTTTTAATCTATCACATCAATTAAATCACTCATAAATTTTTATAAAATTTATTTCTAAATCTTTTTATTATCACTTCTAAATTTAAAAAAATAATAATAATATATATTTCACTCCAGAATACATTATACGGTGTCAATCTAATTCTGCATCTTTAACAAATCAAATGTTGAGGTACCTCTCGTATTTAAAAATACAGAGTGTATATTATCTTTTTAGGAAATTTTTATGTTCAAATTTTGCATAATATATAATGGAACGAGTGCATATTTGAATATTTTTATATATTACTTTTTATTTAAGTAGTTAAATATTACATTAAATAAATAAAAGTACAATCGAAAATTTCTAGAAATATTACTCTAAATCTATAAAATAACTATAGTTTTGGAACAAACTAAAATACTAGAATAATATCAGCGGAATTAACATTAAATATTACAATTAATGAAATATTACTCTGTTATGTATTTTTAACAAAGGGTTTAATTGATTTATCGTAAAATAGAATATATTTCTTTTTAGTTTTTCATTCAATATTTTATTCTGTCTTAAATTTAAATGATTTGTGGTTGAATTTCTCCTGGTTTACAGGTATAAAAACTAATTCATTCATGACATGCCATAATGACTAGGTTCATTTCATGAGTTTTTCCATAACATGGATAGTTTCTCAATTATGTGAAAACAATACAATCAAGCTATAAGTTTTCAATTTATAATGCACTTTCATTTATTTTTCTTAATTTATCTTCACATTACTTACCTAAATTATCGCAGTAAATGCAATGCATTTATATCTTCCATCAAAACATCAAAATATATTGTTATTTTCAATGTATATGTAAATTGTTTACATTTCTCGTTATTTAAGTTAGACGAATAATATATTATCTCATAATAATTAAATATGTTTTTCTTTTTTATCAATAATAAAGAATATAAAAAAAAATTAGAAATATTCCAACTTTTATACACACCTTAAAACAAAGATGCAAATACAACTAAAAATAACATAGGCAATTTTGTTTTATTTATTCTCTCGAAGTGCATTATAAATTGAATTGAAAACTTATAGCTCGATTTTATTGTTTCGCATAATTGAGAGTGCATTATATAAACAAGGCAAAGTATTTTTAGTTTTTTCGGATTATACAATCCAAAAATAAGTTTTGAATTATATGTCGAAAGTAAAAAAATAAAAAATTGACTTCCAAAAGTTACGATTAAGAAAAATATAATTTTGATTATATACTCCAAAAGTAATTTGACTGTCAAATTACACAATTTAGAGATTTTTAAATGGTTAAAATATATATTAGGTTTCTGATTTTTTTTTTAATTTTATCATTTTAGTCATAATATTTTTTTTAATTAGATCTTAATTTTTGTCAATTTTATTCAATTTGATAATTTTTGTTAACACTATTTAAATAATTAATGGTGATTGATGATAACTGTGTCACTTCGTAATTTTATATTTTATTCATAAACAAAAATTAAATGTATATTTGAACTTATAAAATTTTTCTTAAAGAGAAAATGGTTTCTTGATTACAAAGTCAAATAATCATTATTGTATATTTTAAAAGTTATTTTTTATTAAAATATAACTTCTAAATTGTATAATTAAAAAAGGTAAAAGCATATTTTTCATTATATGAAAGTGCAGAGAGAAGTTTATGAAGATGTAGGAAGAAATGGTCCAAATCATTTCATTTTTGTTGGGTCAAGTTAATAGAGATAGGAGCCCACCAAGATTCTACTTAAAAGCCATATCAATTTTATGCACGCTTGCATTTGTTTGCAGAAGAGGAAGGATGAGATATTTGTTTTTTCAAATATAAAATAAAAATTTTCTGGTATTTTTAATGTTTATTATGGGATAAATTCAAGTGTTATCAAATTACATGGGTTGACATGCAACATTACTATAAAATATTACACAATAATAAAAAACATGTGAATAACTAAAAGGTAAATATGTTATAAAACTAATCTTGACTTAGTTAAATATTTATGTTTTGTTTTTTCTATTCAGGAATTTTTAAATATTTTGTCCTAGGATGAAATTTTTAAAGTTTTAAATATTCATCCGCCGTTTAGCCAATGATAATTAACTTTATCAGTCCAGTATTCCATACAGAAAATTGTAATAATTTATGAGATATATCATATGTGTATTTTTTTTAAAGAAGTTATTGATGTTAAGTTAGTAAAAATTAAATTTAAGTCATTTAAATAATAATTAAATATATGTTTATTTATCCAAGACAGTTTGGTCTATTTAATAAAAAAATATCTGCCATTAAAATTTAAAGAGCTAAGTTGAAATGTATATAAATAGCTCAAATGATTTTTTTTATATATAAAATATTCAATCAAGTATTTGTTATAATCAACAACTATTCGTATATATAATAAAATATTTATATATCATCTTTCAAACTAATTTTATTAATTATTTTTAGGTTAAAATTGTAAATGTTTGTATTTTATTTTCTAATCTATCTCTAAGATCATTAAAATAAATATATGTTTACTATAATAAGTTAATATATCATTTTCATTGGTATTAATATATTTTTTCTATCATAACAATTAGTTTAATCTCATAAAATAGAAAACTCAATTTGAAAAAGGTCCATCTCAAAACAATAGGAGAAAAATGAAGAAACTAAACTAAAAAATAGAACAGAAAAAGTATTGACCAGCTGCAATAAGTTATTATTTTCACAATACTTATTATTACAAAGTAACTGCTTACAAAATTTACTACTATTTGCCGTGATTATATTTTGAAGTGATACATGCTTATCAAGAAATTTAATAAGTACACAGTGCGTTTTTAAGAAAATTATCACTTAATATTTTTTCTAAAAAAACAAGAACTGTGTTATATTTTTTGGAGTAACAAACATTTTAACACAAACTATAACACGAAAAGTGACATATCTAAGAGAGAGTGTGTTCAAATAGCTCAAGCTGTAAACAACATATTTCCATCACAACAGTTAGGAAATGCAATCCCTGATACTATCAAGCATTATTAGTTTTGGCTAAGGTTACTAAATTAATATTCAAAGGCAGTGGAAAAACCTTTGACGGGTAAAAGACAATAAAAAAAATGTTACAAGTTCATCAGATGTTTTGATAACTGTGGATGAACTAATCTGATTTGCCAAAATTTTTGTCTACTGGTTTGAGATCTATCACATACAAAGGTGATTAAAAAGTTATATGATCCGTTTACATGAACAAAATTGCACTTCAAGTTTCAAACAGTAAAACATATTATTGATAAACATTAGAACATAGTATACAAAATGGTTTATGCATGACACTAGAACATGTTTATGTACAATAAAGGAGACAACTACAATACAGAGTTCAGTACAAAATCAATCTCTCAACATGGCGGTTAAAAACTATATAGTGTATCATCAGCAGCAGTAACACTTCTTTTAATATGATAATGTTTTTGCTGTTTCTCTCTACTTTCAATAAATAGAAAACAGGGCATATAATGACCTAACAGACGACAACCCCTCCTAATTATTCGATGCAAGTTATGATATTAGAACTACTTGGCACCAACAGAAGGAAACATAACCATTGAAGGGAAGAAGTATGATTAGCACAGCCCTGCACTTTCTACAGCAGCTTCAGGATGGTAATGAAGCATTTCTTTCCACATCATCTCCCTTATCATCTCTTCCCCCAGATCCTCGTCAATGTCAAGATCAATTGGAATCACAGCTGGGGGGTCACAGTTAGGATCGTAGAGAGGGGCCATGAAAGGGTGTTGAAGCGCTTCAGTGACACTGATCCTCTTTGTTGGATCGAAAACAAGCATCTTTTCCAGAAGATCAATTGCCAGAGGATGTGCATTAGGATAAAGTCTCGATAAGGGGGTTCCAGGAGAAGAAGGAAGTGACTTGATATACTTTTTTGCCTTTGGATTGTCAATGAACTCAATGTCCTCCTCCCTCTGACTACCAAGGGTATTGATGATCAATTTCAGCTGGTTGAGACACTCTGAACCAGGAAAAATCGGTTTTCGGCCAAGAAGCTCAGCAAAGATGCATCCAACAGACCAAACATCAATTGATGTCCCGTAGTTGTCACAGCAGAGTAGGAGCTCTGGTGCCCTGTACCACCGAGTCACAACATACTCGGTCATGAACTGGTTCTTGCTGCAGTTAATTCTTGCTAACCCAAAATCACATATTTTTAGGTCACAGTTTGCGTTGATCAGAAGATTCCCAGGTTTCAAGTCACGATGAAGGATGTTAGCAGAATGAAGATATTTCAAGCCACGAAGCAACTGCAGATGAGAACATTCAATTAGTGAATTCAACCACTAGCTAAGCAACACAGAAAAAGAAGCCATATAGATGTGCCACAACATGATTGATGTCAGTTATTTAGGAAGGACGACAGGTTGACAAGATCAAAAGATCAAGGGGGAATATAACAGACAGAGGGGTAAAACGCAGCAAAATCAAGAAAAACAACTGTTTCAAAACTACAAGATCACACAACTTCCTAATTATGATCGACCTTGTACTAAAATCCCTGTAAAAGATTGTCACAAACATAAAAACAAGTTTAAAATGCATGTTTTGTGCTCAGTGTCAACTCTACAATACTAAACATTCACAAACAGTTGGCAGGCATTGAAACCGTGTGCTTTATGATATCAAAATAAATTGTTGACAAATGAGAAGCCAAGAAAATATTATGGAATTATACCAACAATGGGCCAAAGGTTCATACCTGAAAGAGGAAATACTGGCAGTGATCGTTAGACAGTGCTTGAGAAGACTTAATAATCTGGTGCAAATCTGTGTCCATGAGTTCATAAACCAGATAGACATCCTTGAAACTATTCCTATGAACAGGCATCATAATATCCTTCAAAGCAATGACATTCTCATGGTGAAGGTGGCGAAGAAGCTTGAGTTCACGCAGAGTTCTCAAAGCATCAACCCGGTTCTCAAAGGCATTCTGTATTTTTTTTATGGCAACCTTCTCGTTGGTGTCTTTATTCACAGAAGAGCACACGATCCCGTATGCACCGCGACCAATCGGCTTGATTGGCACGTATTTTGAATCAATCTCAAACAAAGCTTGCCACATGGAGAAATAATGCTTCCCTTCATTCCTGATTCCATTAGGAGGATCAACCGGAGTAGCCATTCCCTACAAATCAAACCGGTGGTTTCAACCAATCATCACAATTCAGAAACTTTCAGTGTTCACTGACTGGTAAGTGTACATAATCATAAACATACAGTGGTGTAAGGTGTTGTTGGTGTATCATTACAATAATTTCCCCCAAACACAATTAATTAAGAGACTATTGGAACCTTTATGACTAACCTACCAAACTAAGAACCTTAGATTCATATCAAATTTTCATTTAATTAATCTGAAGTTGAGAACATGCAGAGATCTGTACCCAAATAGAACGTCATGTAGAGAATTTCAGGTTCAAACACAGAAACACACTCGAGAGTAATTATTAATTAACAAACAGAGAAAGAGAAAAAAAAAAAAAGTTTATTTACAAATGTAGAAAAAACTTAAGAGAAAAGGTTACCTTTTATTTGAAAAAAAGAAAACTTTATTATCACAGTGACGGTGGCGAAGAATCGGGTCTCATAGGCCCAAAATTTATTGCGAGAAGGGTGAATCGGAAAAAAAGAGAATTTAAACAAGTTGGAATGCAGACTGTGTTGGGGGCTGCATAGGTTTTATCAGCGATCGAGATTCCTAAGGTTGTCGCCTCAGATGTTTGGAGTTTCTGAATGGAACTGCATATCCCTTTCTCTCTCTCTTCCTAACAAGAGTCACACACCCGCGTTTTGCTCCAGTACTCGCACCTAGCACTACCTTCTCATTTTTCCCTTCTCATTCTTTCTTGCATTTTTGGCTACACCATTTCTTTTTTTACAAAATTAATTGTATTTAGTTTGTTGGGTTCTGCCACTTGATTTTTATAAAATCCTATTTATAATTTAATTGCTACTAAATGAAGCTATTAATTAAAGTTTAGTTATTTGATTGGTCTGCTACATCATCATTAAAGATTACCTGGTTATTACCGAAAGCTTAGCGTGGATACAACGATAGCGTGACAGGGTTAATTTTAAAAAGCCCCTCCAAAGTGTTTTTTTATAATTCTCTCCAAAGTGTTTTTTTATAATTCTTACACGTTTTTCATATGATCTTGATAAAAAAAATCTTAATTCTATCATTCCGCAAAACACACAGCAGAGAACTTTGAGTACACAACTACTTGTAAAACTGTTTTTTGGCTGAACTAAATTTGTTTTCAATTTATATGAAATATTTTTTTTCCAAATGTAAGCCTTTTATTTCTAAAGTAATCGATCATGTATCAATTAATTAAAAAGAAAATTTTCTGGTTTCCTCTACTTGGCGAGTGAATTAACAGGAAGTCCAAAGAAAGGATACTTTTTTTATAAACCTATTAATCTTATTAATATACATATTTAACAACATTTAACATGCTTACACAAATTAACACGATTTAACATAAATAACAACTTAAAACACCCGTTAGCATACAAAAAAAATTGATATTTGTAAACTAAAAAAATTATATATTAATTTGTTTTTAAATTTAGAAATCAAAATATAATTAAAATTTAAAACAAATTTTAATTTCACGTAGAGAGACTCACCCAAACATATTTCAACCCAACTAATTTCACAGCCAATTCAAATCTAAAAGAGAATACTTGTACACAAATATGAAACCAATAATATTAAAAAGGGAATTAAAACCAACCTCAAGATGCAAAGAAGAATTCTTACAACAGTGGATGGATCCTCGAGTGTTTAGTATTGAAGTCTCACAGAACAAATATAATAAAAGAACACAAATTGAAAGGTGAGTGGTCTTACTTATATAACTTCTTAAAGATAATAAATCTCATCTAATCTATAATCTAGGCAAATCTGCTATTAAAATTTTGAAATTAAAGATAAAATCTTTATCTAAAAACTGAAATAAATAAAATAAACTAAAATCTTTAGGATAAAATAAATCTAACTGAAATATCTTTGTCAAAGATTATAATATTTCGATAAACAAATCTGTAAGGTTACGTTAAATAAATATATAATAATAATTATTATAATAATAACGTTTATTTAATAGAAAGAAAGTGAAAATAATAAAACGATAATAAAAGAACACAGATTGAAAGGTGAGTGCGTCTTACTTATATATCTTCTTAAAGATAATAAATCTCATCTAATCTATATTCTAAGCAAATCTACTATTAAAATTTTGAAATTAAAGATAAAATATTCATCTAAAAACTGAAATGAATAAAATAAACTAAAATCTTTATCTTTATAATGGATAAAATAAATCTAACTAAAATATCCTTGTCAAAGATTATAGTATTTCGATAAACACAACTGTAAGGTTACGTTAAATAAATATATAATAATAATAACGTTTATTTAATAGAAAAAAAGTGAAAATAATAAAACGACACGAGTCAAATGATGCTGCCACCTTCTGGGCCTGGCTCGTGCGTGGCAAAACGGCAATGTCGTTTGTTGGTAAGCGTGGACAAAGTAAAGAAGGAGGACATGAGTTGAGTTGAAGACAGAGAAAACTGAAGAAGAAGAAGAAGAAGAAGAAGAAGGAGAAGAGGCAAAGATGATATTGCAGTTTTTCGTGCTTTCTCAGAGAGGCGACAACATCGTCTACCGCGACTGTGAGTGCTTTATTTTCTCTTTCTCCCTTCCGTTTCCATGATAATCCATTTTCATTAAAACAATTTCCAATTAAATTTTTCTATCCGACGGGGAGTGATTGCCAACAAAATTCACCCACCCTGCACCTTATAGCTAGGGTTTCACTAATTAATGAATTAAATGAATGCAGATCGTGGTGAAGCTCAAAAAGGAAGCGCCGAGACATTCTTCCGAAAAGTCAAGTTCTGGAAAGAGGATGTCGAGGGAGATGCTCCGCCTGTTTTTGTAGGTATTTCATTCATTATGTCATTTATCATCTTTTTCTTTTCACATTTCTCGAGAATTTATTCCAAACATTTCCAAATATATATTTCTGGGACTGCATGTTCCCTCAGGGTATGGTAGTTGTTGTGCTTTGTGTCATTTATTGATTATTGATTAACGATGAAAAAAAATCAGGAAAATTTGCACTTTGCTTGTTTTAGTTTTTAAATGATATTCACTATTCCCCGTTTAGATTTTAAAAATCCCTTATGGGTGTGTTGCCACTTCTTTAGTAAATGCATAAGGGAGATGGGAAATGAGTGTCTTTGTTTAAAACTGAAGGTTAGAGAGTGTGTTAAAAAGAGCGTATTACCTATCACTTGCCTCGCTTAAAACTAAAGGGGTCAACGCAAAAGTCATCTAAAAAGACCTAAATGTGAGAGCAATTTGTCCTAGTTTTCTTACTTTTCTTTGATTTTTAGCCGATCGTTTTGATTTATGTACCTTTCTGTTTTTCGCAGAATATAGATGGTGTGAACTACTTCCACGTGAAGGTTGCTGGATTGCTATTTGTTGCTACAACCAGAGTCAATGTCTCCCCTTCTCTTGTTTTGGAACTTTTGCAAAGAATTGCGCGTGTCATCAAAGATTATCTCGGTGTTCTTAACGAAGACTCCTTTCGAAAGAACTTTGTGCTCGTTTATGAATTGCTAGATGAAGTGATTGTAAGTATTTACTTACTATTCTTGCTTCAACTGATGGTTTCTTAGGGAAAATACCTGTATATGCATGTTGGATGTGAAAGCATGTTTGCCCAAACTTCATTGGTAAAACGTTTGTCCTAGCACCTTTGATTTCTTTTCGTCATTTACACTTTAGTGATTATTCCTATCAGTTTTTATTGACTGTTGTCTACAACTATTCACATGCCAAGTCTCCCATGAACAAGTTTCCAATTTTCAACTCTCGATGTGCTAAAGCTGACAGGTTGATCAGATATGAAAGCACACTTTTGTAAAATTACCTTTTAGTCTAAGTGTCACATTTTGGGAGGCAGGAAAACTATTTAATTTGTACAGAATCTACAGATGCTTGATAGTTTTAATCCAACCATGATGTATGGATTTTTTATTTTTTTACGAGAAAAGTGAAACTTAATTGTTTACTTCATTAATATTTCTACGGCTTCTCCAAACCATTTTAAACCTTAATAACTGTTGCATGGTTTTAACTGCTGCATTTTCTGTTTGATTTATTAATACTGAAGTTTATTTGTGCCAGGATTTTGGTTATGTGCAAACAACATCCACTGAGGTTTTGAAGTCTTATGTTTTCAATGAGCCAATAGTGATTGATGCTGCACGGATGCCTCCCCTTGGTCCTGCTTCCATTTTTATGGTATGTAGCTAACTAATTGGAAATCCATTCATTTTCTTGCTGCTGGCATATTACTGGATTTCATGCATGATTTTGTTGACTTGTTACTCCTATATTTGCAGCAAGGGACCAAACGAATGCCAGGTACGGCTATTACAAAGTCTGTGGTTGCTAATGAACCTGGTGGTAGGAAGAGGGATGAGATATTTGTTGATGTAATTGAGAAAATAAGTGTTACATTCAATTCTAGTGTGAGTATGCTGGTCATCCTTTTTATGGTTTTTCCATGCTTTCTGTTGTGATGTCTTCCTTCCCTTTTACATACATTTACTGCTATAAAATTGAGGCATTTTGATGAGTTTGTTGTTGGAAGCAGGGATTTATACTTACTAGTGAGATAGATGGAACCATACAAATGAAGAGTTATCTTTCTGGTAACCCAGAGATTCGACTTGCTCTCAACGAGGATCTGAGTATAGGGACAAGTGGTAGGTCAATCAACATTATATTTTGTTCCCCTTGAAAGTTAAAACACTGAGAAAAAGTGTGTTACGTTTCTTTGTCATGTTATTTTCTTGGTAACATGTCCGGCATATTTCTTGATCGTATTCCCTGTATTAATATTTAGATTATTATGTTGAAATAATTATATATTTAGTGTTAATGGGGGATATTTTTTGTTGAGTTTATATATTTGTTGGTCTAATCATTGATGGATGGATAATTTTCTTGAAGAGATTTTTGTTGGCTAGTTGATTTTTTCTATCGTATTTGCTATTGGTATATCTTTTCATTCTCTCTTAATCCCGTTCTATCATCTTTAACAGATTATAGAGGTTCGGGTGCTGTGATTTTAGATGATTGTAACTTCCATGAGTCTGTACACCTTGATAGTTTTGAAATTGATAGAACTTTGTCATTGGTAAGTACATAGTACAGTAACTTAAATATATAGATAACGCAATAACATGTTATGCTTTTGAGTTCCTTGACGAATTACTATTCCATTGTTTGGTAGGTACCTCCAGATGGTGAGTTTCCAGTCATGAATTATCGTATGACTCAACCTTTTAAACCACCATTTCGTATTACTGCATTGATTGAAGAAACAGGATCCCTGAAGGTGGTTTAGATCCCCCTTCTTCTAACTTTCCTAGTCTACACGTTGTTTAGCATGTACTGATGGTCTTCATATTTTTATAGGCTGAAGTGACAATTAAAGTGCGAGCTGAGTTCAACTCAAATATCAATGCTAGCACTGTTCTTGTACAGATGCCTCTGCCATCTTTGACAGCTCGGTATATACATTTTCTTCACGATTATTGCGCATTTAATTTCAGTCATAGTTGACAGTAATGATTTAGTGCTCTTCTCCATAATCAGCTAGTTAGCTGAGTAACAGGCTAATTGGGCTGTTTAATAGGTTGGGATGTTTGATAGATTGTCAAGATTTAACTCACTATAGGCCATATATTGGGTTTGTCAAATGAGATAACCTTCAAACCACATAAAAAAAAAAGAAAAATTCGTCATGCTTTTAAAATCAAAAGATTTAGCGAATAACATTTATGTTAGCAGAATTGGTGCAATCTTAGCCTTTGAATAAGCAGCAGAATCTGTTTCATTTTTCTATCTGCACTGCATCAAGCCCAAAAGATAGACATTAGTAATTCACCACGTAGCCAGAAAATCACTGGCTGATGACAGGTTTCGTTGTCACGCCTGGTTGCTTGCTTGTAAATTTTTGTTGCTACCAGTAGAATGGATGGACATTCAACTGCAGGAGATTTTGAAATATAGAAAATATACGTGAAAACCAAATATGGCAAATGATATCAATACGAACAACAGCCAATTTTACCACACTCACTTGTAATAGCAAGCCGTTCCTTTTTCAGTGCTAGTATTCCCACATAAGCATTCAAGATCAGAGCTCAATGCCCAATATTGGGTGTCTAATCTTAAATCAGAACTCAAAGCATTCAACGTACAAAATGAAAAGAGGAAAACAAAAATGGCTACTGGGCGATGCACCACTGGTAGTCACAGACTCAGGGGTGAGTGGCTGGTGGATAAGAAAAAGAAATGAGATAAGTACGGAAACTATTCATGTATATGCTGGAGCCTGGTTTATTCTTGATGCGATGGGATGGTTGGAATCTGATATACTGAATATGCTACCTTTTGTTTGTCTCTGTGTTTGTGATGTAATTTATTGCACATACACGCTGAGATGCTCCATTCATTACATGATTTAAGTACTATCCCGGTTACTTAATCTTACATCTTTTTAGTAAAATTATTTTCAATTTTTCAGTGTTAATTTTGAGTTAGAACCTGGAGCAGTTGGACACACCACTGATTTCAAGGAAACAAATAAAAGACTGGAATGGGGCCTGAAAAAGGTAACATATACTGTTTGTTTTCCACTGATAATCAGTATATCTTTAAATACTTATCTACGGATGTTCGAGGCTAATACCCGTCATTAGAGGAAAACAATTATGTTTGGTCCATCCTCTTGCAGGTTGTTGGTGGATCTGAACACACTTTACGTGCAAAGCTGACGTTTACACAGGAATTACATGGTGCATTGCTTGTTAATAATTATTTTTTAGCTCACTGTTTCAAAAGGCGTTGTTCTTCTCTGTAATGAATTAAATTGTTTTATACTGAGCACAGGAAATATCATGAAAGAAGCAGGACCTGTTAGCATGACTTTCACCATACCTATGTACAATGCTTCAAGGCTTCAGGTAAACTGCTAGGGATTTTCTTGGAACTATGTTTCTTCTATTATATTTATTTAACAAAATGTGTATTGGAATGTTATAGTGCCATAGTTTTACTGCTAATCTATAAATTAATCTTACTATGTCTTTGTTGATTTTCGAAGCTGGTGTTACTGGGCTAAATCGGATAGTGTTATCATTCCTAATGATTTTATATGTAGATTCAACTTTCCTGCATTATTGCAATTTGATTTTGTATCTGGTTTACATGAACTCCACCTTAAATAGATCCAAAAAGCCATTTCCTGATGCAGGTTAAGTATTTGCAAATAGCGAAGAAATCAAAAGCGAATAATCCTTATCGCTGGGTTAGATATGTAACAGAAGCAAACTCATACGTTGCCCGGTTGTAATTGGAATCTCTGCAAATCCGAAGTCCGAGGTTACTTGCTTTCCAACTCATTGATGTCCATGTATGCTGAATTATTCCAGAAAACTAGGAGTAACATTTTGAGTTAGTTAACGTCGTTGTTTAATTTGCAGTTAAATATGGGGGTATGGCTGCGTAAGACTGTACTGTACATGTCAAAGATGATTTACACGAGATAATGAATGACCAGATGGAACTTGAGTTGATTATTGGATAAATAAAAAATGTACAAGACAAATTACTAGGAAGGCTGTGATAGTAAAACTGTGTAACGTTGAGGGGCAGACTGGTAAAACTCAAACTTTTTAAAGACTTTATGTAATCTCATTAGTGTTATGATGTGGTGAGGCTCCTAAGTCATGGGGTGGTCTAGAGATATTGGTTGGAATGTATATGCGCCATTGAACCTGAGCTGGTTTTGACGAGAATGCGATTCCCTTGGCCCGTCGTTTGTCGTTTGTCTCCGAGCTTTAAGAAACAGTCAAAAAGGAAAAAGTGAGATGAAACCGGAAAGTCGTAGAAAGAGTAAGTGCAGTAGCAATATACTTTTTGTTGGGTCGATGTTCCTTTGTCCAAAAGCATATTGAAAATCACACGATTCAGTTTCGAATGCCTTCGATTAATAGGAGTATATGATCAATATAACAAAATAATACACTTTATAACAACTATCGATATACTGAAAACGTATACAGCCTACAGCCTTATTGCTGAGTTTAGGGTTATATTTTACACCTTCAAAGTCATAATCTTGTTTTTTCATCTCAGTTCTTCAAACATTGGTAAATAATGTGCGAAGGTGTCACACTGTAAACCACGAATGATTATTTAGGTTGGGCATTAGAGGAATTGAGCCAACCTAGATCTTATAAAATGGTGTTCCATGTTTTTCTGTCGCCAATAATGTGTCGCATTGACATGTTTGATTGAGCTAAAAGCTAGAAGGATTGGACTGTTAACAGTTGTTCTGGCAACATTGTTTTGTTTGTGCAGAGCTGTTTGCCGTTAATTTGTAGTGCTTTTTGTTTAGTTTGAGTTGATTTAAATCAAGCAGAAACGTATTCTTGTTAGGTAGAAGAATTCGTCGGCAGAACAGTACAGTGGCCATTTAAGTAGTAACATGATGTTCAATTTAGTTGTTACTATGAATGCATCATTGTTGGCAGTGATGTTACATTCTGCACAATCATTTGATATAATATACATATTCAAACGTAATTTTTTGTTTTTCAAAAGGATTCCTACTCATGTTACCAGTCTTATATACCATAATTAGCATGAACCCCTTTTTTTTTTCGCTTAATTTGGTCTCGATCAGAATTTAAAAGCATATCTGCAACTATAACAAAGCAAGTGAGAAGGGTAGGTGCATCTTTTGATTGATATTTTTTATGGAATTCTTAGTCTCTAAGCATACTTTTGTATATATGCCATAGAACAGCTAAATATTTTAGAATACAAATAGAATTTTTTATGCTAAAGTTTAGCATTTCTATAACATTCAATGGTGCGATAAGTTTAGTATTCTTAAGATTAAAATTGCAATTATTATATATAAAGTTATATTCCATAGAAGAAAATATGAAGATAAAAAAAATCACGTCTTTTCGCTACTATTATATACGAAGACATTAAGGAGTGCGTTACACCTCACTTTGACTTCCTTAATAGGACCTAGCCGCAACATGTATATTATATTAACCCTCCAGATTGCAGTTACTGTACGAATTACGAGATCACATTTTAAACCTTAATATTATGTTAGTTACAGGAATAATATCCTTTCGATCAGAAAAAATATTTCTTGCTCTACTTTTTTCACTTGTAAAGATTTTCCAGAATATATTTTATCATTTCAGCATAAATTTTTAAAACAAAATATAAATATATCTTAAAATCTTTTACATCAGAGAGTTTCATTTAATAAAGACATTTATTTTAGGATGCTACAAAATCTTATCGTAGTAGGTTAATATTTAGAGCTTGTTATTGACCAAATTAACCCCAGATAAAAGTTTTTTAAGTATATCATATATGACCAATAAAAAGGCTCCTTAAGAATATAATGAACTTGTTAAAGATGTGATACGTTTTAGTTTTTGCGGCTGAGTAACCAAATTTTAACCAGATAATGGGAATCTACACGTGATCGAATGATAGCCATTTTGAATTATTTATGTTTCCAGAGATTATCCACTAAATTAGAGAATATCAGCCATAAAATACGATTTACCTTCTCTATTAATGTATCTGTCCAAATACAGGTAACTGTTGCTCTCGTTAATTCTTTTCCCACTATCGATCTTTATTTTATTTTGTTTTTACCGATCATTTTTATATACTCACTGTTTACTTTAGTTGTCCATTTTTATATTTCTGATATCAACTTTTTAGTAAAAGCATGTAAATATGACGTGTTAAATTTATGTGTATAAATTCAATGGATTGTTGCTCTCTCTTTGACCTTTCTGGTAAGAATAAGAAAAGTTGAAAAGTACTGAGGCATGGACCCTTTCAATTTATAGTACAAATAAATCATAACCTGACAAATTTATGAATAGTGGCGTCTGATAATTCGTTTTTGAAAAGAAAAGAAGAGAGAAAAATTGTAGACTAATGAAGTCCATATACATCTGATATTTTAAACAAGTACAGCAGCAAAATCACCACCATTTACTCTTACAGACACGTGCTACTCACTTTTATATTTTCTGGTTAGATTAGATTAGATTAGATTAGAACTCTGGTTTAATTTAACTCTTCTTTCATCAAACTCAAATACTCATAAAATAACTTCATTCTTATCGATTACGTCAAGCTTTTGATAAAGGAATGGGTTAGTGGGTTGACGATTAATTAAAGTGAAATAGTGCACCCCTCTTATCGGCACAACCTGCTGCGCTCTGTTGACTTAGATAGCATCATTTTCCCCTTTTTTTCTTTTCTCGTAATTTGAAAGGAAATCAAAGTGAGTATTAATTACCACAAACAGATGGTGCTCAAGAAGTGAACCCTGAAACCATAATCCAAACCACAAATTTGAGCATGACCCGTTTTTGTTCCTTGGACACACATTCATAATAATAATAATACACCCTCTGTTTCCACTCACCTTTTTATTCAATCATCTTCTCTTTTCTCTTTCCTTCACTCTCTTCAGTTTTCCCCATACCTTATGCATCATAACTAATCATTATTATGGAAGCCCCTGATTGTATCTATCGTGGCCAAGTAGTGAGCATTCTCCCAAGTGCTCCTACCCCAAAACATTCTCTCTACTTGTCCAATCTCGACGACCAAAACTTCTTAAGGTTCTCCATCAAATACTTGTACCTCTTCAAAAACTCCTTCAACTTGGACTTGTTGAAGTCTTCTCTCGCCAGAGTTCTAGTGGATTATTACCCCTTGGCCGGTCGCTTGAGAACCGTCGATGATCACAAGCTTGAGGTCGATTGCAATGGACAAGGTGCTCTCTTTGCCGAGGCTTTCACTCACACCACTCTTCATCAACTTCTCGAATCTTCCAAGACTCCAAACAAGTCTTGGAAGAAGTTCTTGTACAAGGTCGAAGCTCACTCTTTCGTCGATGTTCCTCCTCTCGTAGTCCAGGTTTCATTAACTCTTTCTTCCTTCAATTTTTTTTTAATTCTTCAATCCCTGCTTAATCTTCTGATCCTCTGTTCATGAAAAGGTTAATAGTGACACAGAATATGTAACTTGTGCATTTAGTGTCCACTGTTTACGTTTAGGTTCAAAGAACTTTGCTTTGACGTGAAGACGTGTGCTAGAAATATCTGTCTCTCTCTCTATATATATATTATATGAATTTATTGTGTCAAGGTTCTACACTTTTGTTTCTGTTAAATGAACGTCTTTCATCACTATGTGCTATCATCCACTTTTCTTCCTTTTCTAATTTGTCTCTTTCACATGGATGAAATCCATTTTCATAAAATATTCACATTTTCTTTACAAAATATAAACTGCCCAGTGAAGCACACAGATATATGAAAGTTGGTATCAGTTTGAAGTGTTTTTTGTTCTTGATTCGTTCATGAACTAGTAGGTTCGTCACTGCTTTTATAAGTCATCAAATATCAGATTAAAACTATCAATCACCAACTCTAAACAATGTTTTAAGTGTTATTATTTTCATAACTCTAAAGTTCTTCTCTTCCACACAAAAAACAGAGTTTTTCCCGTAAGTAGTGTTATTTTCCTTACAACGATTTCTTAATAATAAAATAAGTAATTTTTATTTAAAATTCAATAATTAAAAATGAGGCAAATTTTTTTTATAAAAATATTCATGGACCTGGTATATTGAATGATTTTTATTTTTTTTACATTCGCTCAGAATTTCTTCCATTAATCCATCACAGAAACTGTTATGTTTCTCTATCAAATGTATCCACAATTTTCTCCAATATTATAAATCACAGCACAGCCATAGTTTATGTGCAGAATCGGAAAAAATATAAATATATAAAAAAAAAATTGAATGTGAATGTTATTTGCAGGTAACGAAACTGGGTTGCGGAGGAATGATCCTGTGCACGGCGATCAACCACTGCGTGTGCGACGGCATAGGCACGTCCCAGTTCCTACACGCTTGGGCACAGCTGACGAAAACGCCAGAAGCGGAATTGACGATCGTGCCCTTCCACTGGCGCCACGTGCTGAAACCCAGACACCCCGCGCAGGTAAAGTTCCGTCACGGTGGCTACACCGCATCAAACCCAACCCCTCAAGTGGACCTCCTAAAGTTGATACAGTCACAGCCCCTGGTACCCACGTCCTTCACCCTCACCCCCTCCCACGTCCTTGGCCTCAAGAAACAGTGCGTCCCTTCCCTGAAGTGCACCTCCTTCGAAACCGTTGCGGCTCACACCTGGCGCTCTTGGATTCGCTCAGTGGGCCAATCCCTACCGTCCAAACTCCTTGTGAAGCTACTTTTCTCGGTCAACGTCAGAACAACAGTTGACCTTCCGCAGGGGTATTACGGGAACGGATTCTTGCTAGCGTGCGCCGAGAGCAGCGTGGAGGACTTAGTGGACGGTAACCTGCGCCACGGGGTGAGGCTTGTGCAGGAAGCCAAGGCGAGGTTGAAGGAGGAGGAGTACGTAAGGTCAATGGTTGACCTGTTGGAGGACAAAACTGTAAAAACGGATCTTTCGACGAGTTTGGTTATTTCGCAGTGGGCGAGACTGGGGTTGGAAGAGGTGGATTTTGGGGAAGGGAAACCTTTGCATATGGGTCCTTTGACTAGTGATATTTACTGTTTGTTCTTACCCGTCGCCGGTGACGCTAATGCCGTGCGAGTGCTGCTGTCTGTCCCCGAGACCATGGTGGAACGTTTTCAGTATCACATGATGAGACAAAGCTGGGAAGAAGAAGAAGAAAACGGATTCTTCTGAAATCTTGGTTCCCTTCCCCATGCATGCGTACTCCAGTTTCGGTGTGTTCAACGTTGTTATATCGATCTTTGTTTCGGTTTTTTTTTTTTACCTGGTGGCTTGGAGGAGAAGTTGATTAGTGATGGTGAAAGACAGGTTGATGTGCATCGTATCCTCCTCATTTTCTACAATGTTGTTGGTCCACAGAGTCCGTGATTTCTGACTCTGATTTGTGATGGACGCGTCGGTATTACTGTCCCACAAATTATGTCTCAACACTTTCTTTCTTCCATCAAATCTGTGACATCAAGTTACCATCATAATAAATATATTATTTAAATAATATGCCTCCTATGCCGAAAGTTGCCAAATTTCACGCTACTTAAAGTTCATTTTTTTTAATTGGTTTATCGTAAAAACTTTGTATATGATATTTAATTTGAGAAAAAAAAAGGGAAGTATGTTGATGAATGATTTAATTAAAAACTGTTTATCTAGAATAAAATGTTTCACTTTCCCATAATGTCATGTCAAGATGATGGAACCTTAGGATGGTTCAGTCATGAGATTGCCATAAATCACGAGAAGCTAAGAGGTCCATCCATATATATATATGATTTCAGTTCCAAAATCTAATTAAACCCACCATTCACGTCTTAAACCAAAAAGGGAAAATTTACTGTTCTAATCCCTTACCGTGTGCTAATCTTATTTACTTTATTCTGTGTTTAAATGAGTGAAAAGTTGAAGTGGTTATGGTAATCCATGATTGCTTATGTAATTTTACTTTTAATCTTTACAACAGTGAAAGCAAATAATGTTGGGGAGAATTAAAAAAGGAATGAATGAATATTGGGGAAGTCAAAAAAATGTATTGGGGGAGGTCCAATGGTTGAGGAATTGATAAGATAAGATTATGGTTATAATTATAAAAGTATAATAATAAAAGTAAGAGTATGCAGAAGAGTGAAGGCACATCATATATTGATTGATGATATCTTTTTCGTTTAAATTTGGTAGATATAGATGCACACATAAAAAAATAGAAGATGCTTTTCTGATCTTGCACCTGTTGCTCTTCCAATCTTTTTCACAAAAAGTGACAAGCATTATCCAATCAAAACCTCGTTAACGGTACCTAAAAAGTGCCAATTCACCGACGCAACCTCCACTTTCTAATACCAAAACTTTAATCCAAGTTTATTCATATTGCTCCTGTATATTTTAACAATATTTGTATACGTATAGCATTATTGAGACATTCAATTATTAATTAGCCAGTGTATATTGTATTTAAAAATGGTTCAATCAGGTCTTTTTCAGTAAAAAATTATTAATGACATCGAACACTACTAATATTTAAAATGACTTACAAAATTAAGTATTGATATTTATATTAAAATTTAGTGAATCAAGTCATTAATAAAGTTAACAATATTAATAATTTTTGTTTGAAATGAATCAAATTGAGATATTTTTTTTAAAAATTGAGACTTGATTGACACCTTTTAAAAACTGATACTAAATTGACATATGAGTACCGCCAAATTAATTAAACCTGTAAAATAAACCTTGAGTGTACATTATTTAATAGTCATAAAAGTGTCATCATTTCATATAATTGTTCTGACTAAGATAATAATGAGATTCCATCTTTAAATATTTGATAATTTAAGTAAAAACATATTTTAAGTAAACGTTACACGCACCTAATCCAACCATGAAGCTATGCTTTATTGTCTCTATTTTTTTTCATTGAAATATGATTTCAGTTAATGCACACTTTCTGAGGTTAAAGAATACTGAAACAATTATTTTCTTGTTAGTCAAAATATATATTTTATTTCATATTTTGGCAGTGCGATGCAATACGTCGTCACTGCAATGTACTGCAAAAATCCCACCCAAACTTTACCTGCGCGTGCCATAATAATAATAATATAATCTATGACAGTTGGTTATGGACAATAAATCTAATATATTTAAAATTATATATTATTTTGACCATAAATTCACATTGAATTAAGTGTATATTTGATCTGAAATGAAAAATTGGGTTTTGTTTTATGAAAGAAAAAAGAGTGACAGTATTTATCCAACTCCTCCACCACCACTACTTTGGTCATGCTCCTCATCATTCTTACCATACGATATTATCAAACTAGCTTGTTACATCAACAATTTTGAATAATATAACCATATTTTAATATCTAATAGATTTTTACATTTTTTTTTACATATATAAGTTTATTTTCTTAATGATTGCGTTATTTCTACAACTAGATTGTCAAGTGATTGATCAAATTATAAAAACTCAATAAAGCTTTTGTTATTAAGTATGTATAAGTTAGAAGAAGAAAAAAAATGAAAAAATACGTATAAAAGATGTTTGATGAAAAATAACTAAGAGAACTTTCTTATTTTTTAAATTTTAATATATATTAGTTCATAAACTTTAAAAGTAAATAAACATAACTTTTTAATGTACAATTTTTTTTTCGTGTTAAATGATACTTCAGATTAATATTTGAGCTATAACATATTGACACGCCGGCCTCGTCAACATAAAAAATCATAATTTGATTAAGAAAATTATATATTTTTTTAAGCTTAAGAATTGAATTGTATTAAAATTTGAAAAAAAAACAAATTCTAATTTGGTGAAAGTGTAAGAATGAAAAACAACTGTGAATTAATTAATAGATAAAGTATATACGATGAATATTTTAAAATAAATAGTGTAGTTATATTTTGATTCAAATGTTGTACGTGAACATAATCCCAAAAGGCATATTTATATCCCATAGGTGAGTGGTGGACTGAAATCTAAAATATTCTAGTGAGTACATTGATGACACACAAAATAGCATAAAATTGAAGTAATATTATAAAACTCACTGTGTTCATGAAAGCCATGTTGTTATACTTTATGATGAGGTGGGATATTTATAATTTGGAAATTATTTAAAATACAAACTCAACGAATGTCTTTTTTAGTGTTCTAATTATTCATCTGGGTATAACTGGTAATCCATAATAATTAAGGGTGTCTGAAGTTAATCACAATATTGCAAGATGACATTAACATTAGATAAATAGGTATAGTTTTATCAAATAGATTTGTTAAAAAACTCACCCAATTATATATATTTGTTTTCTTTGAAGGTGATGATATTGTATTAATCATAAACAAAAAGAATCGAAATCTTTTGAAATCTAAAATATAACATACATCGCAAATGTCTTATTTGGAGTATCACAAATATTTGAAAGGAGTGATTGATGTGTCTAGTCTTGTAAGCTTCTTTTTTTTTTTATGGAAGGGACGTCTTTCTAAGCTTATCCAAATCAACAAGGAATCATAAATTTCACCTATCTCTTTAATATAACCAGCTTCCTTCTTGAACTCCCACGTTTAATAACTTCATCTTCACATACATATAAAAAACTAAATTACTTTTTATTTCTATATCATACGATTTTTGTAGTCATCATTTTCATTATTACAATTGTCACCAAGGAAGAACAAAAGAGAGAAGAAAAAAAGAAAAACAAATATTAAATATGATTTTAGTTTTTAAACATAGACTTGAAATTTTTTATTATTCTAAATTTTAATATTTAATTTTCAAAATTTTAACAATAATGAAATATAATTCTTTTATCCTATATGTTACTGATATTTGAGCGAAACATATTAAAAACTTTAACAATTTAAATGTCGTTCTGAATTGTGTTTGAAAATTAACATTAAAAAATTTATATTTATTCGTTTATAAAGTTTGAGAATCAAATTATATCAAAATTTAAAATATAGAAGAATTTTAATTTCAATTCCAAAATTTAAAAACTACAAATATATTTAAGGGAAAAAAAAGAAAAACACTCGAGAACATATTTTATGTGTTTTAAAAAACTCTTTCGACATACATTTTATGTGAGATATTCCAGAAAATTCATTTTAAAAAATATCAATACATTCCAAAACGTTTTTTTTCAAAATACATTTTATAGGTTCTGGAAAAGTTTTTTTCAATTTTTTTTTTCAGAAATTTCGTTCTAAAAATTTCATTTTGAGAATTTAGAGAAACTTGTTTCATAAATTTTCTGAAACATATAATTAAAAAGTCACTTTTATGCAAGATAAAATATAATTTTAAAAATTTGCTAGGTGCGCGAAGAAATTGTGGAATGCTGAAAGTATGTTTTACTATTTTCACCCTCAATTTTACTGTTTTCACCCGTATGTTTTATTAATTTGGACATTACAAAATTAAAATTATCCTACAACCTTAACTCGTAGTAAAATATCTTCATCCTTGTGCTTATTCTTTTACCATCTTCCTTCTTTACATGCATAGATTTATGTTAAATTATAGAAATATTTTTTATTTAAAGTTATTTTTTTTAGTTAATTGTAAATATCTATAGAACTATTTACAAATTATATCTTTTAAGAACGAAAGATTTTCAAGTTTGATTGTAACATAATTTTTTGAGTATTTAACATTTTCTTTTCTACCCAAATCCCTTACTAAAATAAGTTATTTATATTTTCTCACTTAAACAATATTTCAAAAATTAAATCCTTTTGTTCAATGCATAGCAAAAACACTTAACTTTTATAGTTTTGTCAATTGATATGAGGTGTAAATCTATTATTACACAAAAAGAAAAACTAATATTTCGTCGTGCTTTGGATCTACATATATAACAAAAACTACTTGTTTTTATCGCATAATCATACATATGAAAACTAATTTCCGTCCACGGTAATTTTAATTTGGGTTAAATATGTTTTTGGTCCCTTAACATTTAGTGAATTTTTGAATTAGTTTATTTCGAAACTTTAGACCGTTTTAGTCCTTCATCTTTCAAAATACGTGAATTTAGTATTTTTAATCAAATTTTGTTATATTTATATGATGTTTCGTATGTATTTCAGAATTGTATTTGAGTTATTTATATTGTTTCACACATTTTTATTTTAATGTTAAGTCAAATACTATTATGTAACGCATTTGAAATGTCAAATAAATTTAACAAAATTTGATTAAAAGGACTAAATTCACATATTTCGAAAGATGAAGGACTAAATTGGTCTAAAATTTTGAATTTTTTTTAAATGAACTAATTTCAACATTCACCGAAAGCTAATGACCAAAAACATATTTAACCCTTTTAATTTTTAAAACAAGTGATGCGAATATTAAACAGAGGAGTGTAAATAGTGTGGGCCGTGTATTTATTTGCACGTTCCATTAAAAGGACTTTTTTTTTATTCATACACTCATTTTGTTGAGTTTACACATTCCTTTTTCTTCACAAAAATAGTATTGTCAAAATCGCATTTCCACTGTGATCATTGCACAGCAGGAAAAGAAAATGTTTTCATGGAATAATTTTTATAAAGTGAAAAAAAAAGAAATGTAAGAATAAAGAAAAAGAGTGTGAGAATGACCCAGTGGAAATATTAGAAATTTAAAGTTATGAGTGGGCCTGGCCTAGGAATGTTTTGGTTTTATGATTCCCTAATGGGCCTGTGCGAATAAGAACATTAATGGGAATTTTAATATATTAGAAAAAAAAAAGGAAGCAATTTGTGGGCATAATAAAAGATTAAAATTGTTCCTGACCGACATTTAAAATTCGGATTAGGTTCTTCTATACTTCTACTGAAACCTTTGACTTATTTTTATTCAATACAAAAAAAAAAGTGTACTCAATTTAATTATAATAATGGGAGCACTTACTTTTAATTATTGGAGTTTTGATTGTATTTTCAATTCAAAATTTTACATATTTTTTTTAACTTATCTACACTCTTTAGGTTCTAATAAGTTGCTATTTTGAGAACTTGGTTTTGAATTCCACTTTTGTGTATAAAAAAAGTTCGTAAGGGAGATTATATTTTACTAATGGAAATTACTAAATAACACAGCTAAAAAAATACGAGCACCCTTTAAAATGTATGAATTTCACAAAAATTACATATTTCCTATTATTTAGTTTACAAATTTCAATCTGTTCCATAAATTCATCAAAGTTAAATCGCTTATTGTAGTAAACATTTGAAATCATTAAATATTTGATGATATAGTAACTTTAAAATGTAATTAGAGTGACCCAGAATATATAATAAATGAATTATAATTTTGCATATTTAAAATAATAATAATAATAATAATAATAATAATAATCTAATTTAACATTTTTTAATAATATTAAATCATCACAATTTCAAGATAATTCTGGTTATTTTTCAGAATACAGCATATATTATGTTTCATGTACTATTAAAATTTATTATCGCAGCGGGATTTAATTAGAAAAAAAAAATCATAAAATAAAAGGATGTTTGAGTAATGCTTAATAGGAAAGACTGTAGGGTGAAAAGTGTATGACAAAAGATATTTTCAATTTTATGAAAAATAAACGTTTTTGGTAGACGTATAATTGATTTCTTGAATAAATGTTTGTAAAATAATTCCATCAAGATTAAAAAATCATTTGACAATAATTTGGAAGTGATTTTACCATTTTACATTTTTCAAATTGTGACACTGTATACTCCAGAGCACACTAAATTATCTTACATGATTCATGCTATTAGAAAGGAGAAGAAGGATAAAGGGAAACCAAAATAAGAATTAATATAT
>Ga0214545_1000410_pt1 | contig 66690 bp, 23 predicted proteins | sample CNSS4metaG_FD_160064 | JGI IMG/M metagenome (GOLD analysis project Ga0214545, IMG submission 160064) | Root nodule microbial communities from cowpea collected in UCLA plant growth center, Los Angeles, California, USA - CNSS4 | ecosystem: Host-associated > Plants > Roots > Nodule | place: USA... | reverse complement strand
TGATGCCTCAGAGTTCTTTCCTCCATTCTTCAAATGCCAACAATCTTTCTTCACATGCCCTCTTTTGCCACAATGGTAGCATTTGAGATGCTTCTTACTTTGACATCTATCATGAGACTGACTCCCACTAGATTCACGTTCTGTTGATCTACCTCTTGTCATCACCAAAGCTTCTATTTGCCTTGCACTTTCCACCATATCCTCTTTGTTCTTTCGCCTGGATTCTTCTTCAAGAAGAGCTCCGGCAACATCCTCAAAGTGTAGGAGGTCAGCAACTTTGTAATTTGTAATGTTGATGACAAGCTGATCATACGAATCAGGTCAACTCTGTATTAGAAGCTCCGCACGTTCATTTTCAATTATGTTGAAATCTGCCGCTGAAAGTTAGGCAAACAACGTATTTAGATTGTTAATGTGGTCTGTCACCGATGTGGACTCACTCATTCGAAGAGTATAAAGTTTTCTCTTCAAGAATATTCTTGTGTGAAGTGACTTAACCTCGTACAGGCTTGTGAGAGTATCTCAAATCTCCTTCGTTGTAGTCTTCTCCACAATGTTGGATAAAACCGCATCTGCCAATATTAAGTGAAAATTTGCTATAGCATTGTTATCTATTTCCTTCCACTTTTTATCTGTAATGCCCACAGGTTTTTCTTCAATTGCCGCTAGACAATTGTCCTTTCTCAAAATTGCCTTCATCTTCAGTTTCCACAATGAGAAAAGAGAGGTGGGTCACTAATGGACACGCTTAAGTACCAAGTCTTTCCTAGCCAGAATTTTCCTAGACATGCACTTTCACACTACCACACTTTATCCACTATCACAACACTATTCTAATGACAATAGCAGCGGAATATAATCACACGAACCAACAGCTCTGATACCACTGTTGGGTATCAGAGTACCAGCAGAAGTACTCTTAACTAAAATAAAAGATGAAAATAAAGGAACAAAAAAATAGATAATAGGCAACAAATATAATTTATTCAAGAAAAAGAAAAATTACATATCATTCTCTCTAATCCCAAGGAGAAAATAATGACAACCCCTCTCTTAGAAATAGAAGAAACTAATACAAGGAGAACCTTAAAAGAGAAACTAACCTTCTCTCTTAGAGGAGAAACTAATATTCTCTCTTAATTCTTCTCTCAAGCAAATAAAGTAGAAAGAATAGAAAGGGAGAGACTTTGGGATGATTTCCTAAGGAAAAACTCCTTTTATAACATTAAAAGAAGGAAGCCCCAAAGTAAGTTCTCATCGATGTGAGACTTCTTTTCTCACACCCCAATCTGAATATCATCATAAATTAATATTTTTCTAAAATTACTTATACAAGAGGTACAATCTAACAAAATATGAATTTACTATTTCTTTCTTGAAATTAAAATCCAAGAGGATTTTATCTTTAGTTTTTTCATTCATTCACTTCGAACACAGTCTAATAATAGATTTTGTAAAGAAAACAGTGATATGTTGATATATTAAACAATGCGACAGAGTTCATAAACATTGGTGGCCACACAGTAAAACAGCAACAGGATCGTAGGTAATTAAAATTGTGACTACTCCTGAAAAGCCCCTATCATACGGCACCGTTCCACAACAGAAGCAGTGAATTAAATTAACAAATCTTTGGGAAAAGACGCAGAAGCAATAATAGCTTAACATAAGAACTTTTGCAATTAATTTAGTAATTGAGTAACAAAATATATGTGGTTGTGGTCGTTTACAGTGTTTAAATCACGTTGTCGGCAATGTATCACGTTGTATGTTAGGAATTTATTACTCTTTCATCAAATAAAGCTTCCGGAATTCTGTTTTTTGTTTCGTTACTTTTAGATAAAGCGATTTTACTTTCTACAACTGGACGTGCTTTTTTCAAGAACCTTGTTTGATTCGACATATCACTACAAAACGCTGTGTTAACGGATATACTTTATATTTGTTTATATTAATATAGGTACTTTTTCATAAAATTAAATTATAATATACTGCTTAACTTTTACAAAAAGAAAAACAAAAAAAAAATGAACTCTTTCAAAAGTCGTGTTTTCAGATTTTATTTTCCCATAATGTTTCTAAATATTTTAGTAATCACGAACTAAAACAAACTCTTAAATAATATTTAATTTTAATAATAAAAAATTATTAATCACTATAACAATCAATTTAAATATCAGTTTATAAAATTAAAAATTATTAATTATTAAAATAGTTATGATTATAAATAAATAATTATAATTAGTTATTAAATTGACTACTAATTAATTAAAAATTAATTTAGAAACTAATTTTTTTAGTAGAAAAAAATTTTCATAGCTAATATTTAGTAATTTATTTCTTTTAAAGCAAATATCTTAGTAGCTAAAATTTAAAAAACTCAACCAATTATAAATTTTTATTAGTGACTATTTTAGTAATTAATAATTTTTTATTTTAAAAATTAGTATCTAAATTGGTTATTATAGTGACTAATTCTTTTCTGAATTAAAATTATATTTTTATAAAATATTTTTTTTAGTGCCAGTTCAGCGGTTGATGTGTAAGTAAAGTAAAAGAAATAGTTGAAATATTTTATTAAAAAAAATCTATTTCAGCTAATAAATTCAATAATATAATAATAAATAATAGGTTTAATTTGATCTCTGCTTTTGTTCAAAAGTGTGAAATTGGTTCACTAGATTTTTTAAGTTTCAATTTGATCTCGATTTTTAAAAAATTGATGCAATTTGATCATTTCTGTTAAATTTTTTGAACCGAATTAATGATCTTTTAACAAAATTAGCACTATGATAATGTTAATTATACCAATAAAGCAAATCATTCTTATTAACAACTTCAATTTTGATGAAAAAAATTCTTAATCAATTTCAAAAAATTTAACAAAAAAGGACAAAATTGTATCATTTTTTTAAAAATCGAGACCAAATTAAAATTTAAAAGAAGGGAAGGATTAATTTGACATTTTTGAATAAAAACAGGAAAAAAAATAATTAAACCTAAATAATGTGTATTGAAATAAAGTTTTTTATGAATGTACTGATCAAGTTTCATATATTAACGAAGGTGTGGATGAGTAAACGTACAAGCTAGTTGAGCATATCCATAATTTACGAACAATTCCACAAAAATCATAAGCAAACTTGTTTAATACGTGATGTAAACAAATTGAGCCAAAACCCTCGCATTTCAAATAGTAACCCAACTCAAATACTCAGCTAGTTGTTACAAACAAACAAATTCATATATTATGAAATTTGACTTTAATATATTTTTGGTGTCTATTTTTTATTTTTATTTTATTTTTACTGTAGTCACTTGTCAAGTTTTTGTTCAGTATTAATATTGAATTTTTTATCTCGTTAATGTTTCTTTTTCTCCTGTCAACTCTCACTATTAATGTTTCTTTTTCTCCTGTCAACTCTTACTATATAACCGTTTTTGAGAATTTATTTTATGATAGTCCAAGACATGCACTAATATATTGACCAAAGTCTTCAAATGGTATGAACATATTATTGCTTATTTTATGATCTGAGATATTGTTGATGAATTTTAGATTTTGAGAGTTTCAGAAGCAAGACAAGGAAAGATATATGGGTTAATATTGTAGTGAACATGCTTTACGGTTGTGAACCTTAAAGAATTGTTAAATTTCAAACATTTTAATCAAAATAATTTCTAAAAGGTTTAAACCGTCAGGAAATGAATTATCATAAATAATTCAAGAAATAAAATTAATCAATTTTTTATTGGAGACATTTTAAATAGTGAAATATAATTGTGAAATTGGTTAGATATGAACTTGAAAAAAAAAATTAGACAATAATACTAAGATTGGTACACTTGCTTTTTAGTCAATTGATTTTTGTTTTTGGCTACAGAAAATGTTAAGTGAGAAATTTTTGGATTATATTATCCGTATAATTATTGAGCAGCTTAATTTTTTTTTTAAGTTTTAATAACAATAACTGTAACACTCCATTTAAATAATAACATAATTAAATAAAATTTTACTTCGAATAATATAAATAGCAAGTTGCGGAGTATAAAGTTACTCCTTACTGTTATCCAAGGTATTTAAAAGAAAATACTAACGCTCACTACAATGCCTATAACCCAAAAGGAGTCAAAGATAGACAATATTCGAAATAAAGTCCTAGGGGCAATACAATACACGGGCCTTAGCCCTATAAGAAATCTCAAATAAGCGAGATCCAACCCGGATAGACTATATTGTGGAATCACCATTTTCCTGTTGACTATGGGAAGTTCTCACATCTGCTCACATCAGTTGATGATCATCGCAAAAAGAGAAAACCACACCAGACAGAACATACAACAAACAAAAGGTTAAGCTAGAGCCAAAAAGATTTTATCATGCAATCAGATATACTTTTACAGTCAAATATACACACATCATCCCAGCATGTTATGACCTTCAAATCAATACACTAGGACTTAACTTGACTCATTCGGATACATATAATCTGGTCGGATTCAGCGGATGCTTACACTTGTGGTGGATTACCCTGCTCACCCCCGAGCTATGTGTTACAAGTGTTACAACGATTCAATCCCCCACACACAGGTTAGCCCTTAATGAGTTTCAGGCCTCCTGCTACTCTCACCACAAGAGTCATTCTGCTCTAAGTGAGACTAACTGACTCCTTAGAATGTCAGGATGCAACCTTACCTTGAATCCTTACCAAATTATATAGATGGGACACCACCATGGACACCCACTAACAGGGGCCACAGAATTACGTCCCAACCACTGAAGCACTACTCTGAAATCTCACCTAGAGATTTCAAGGAATTACGCACTGACACAAACCAAACACACTCAATCAATCAGGTAATATTTATCTTGCACATAACTCTCATGCCAACCTTTATAACCCAATCCTCATTCATATTCCATGTTGAATCCATTCCAACTCATCCTTCCCAATCCATGAATATAGAATTTCACCTCATACCAATACCATGCCATTTTGATACCAACCATTTCATTGAAATCACATGCCAAGATCATACACAAAATTCATCATTTGCCCACCCATGAACCATTCCATATCTCATATCAAATTCATACCCAACTCATCATATTCAATTCATGTTAAACTCATAAGCCACAAACCATAATTCATCATATTCACACAAAGTCACTCAATTCATACTTTAAACTGCATAATCAGTCCAACATACGATTAATATCCAAAAACAAAGAAAACAAGGAGCAAACCTACCCCTCGCGCAGCCCATCGCTCAGGCAGAAGGGTCTCGCTCAAGCGAGCTCCCTTCGCCTAGGCGAGAGCTCGACAATCTAGAACAATGGCCATTCGCACTAGCTCGCTTAGGCGAGATCTCCTCGCTTGAGCAAGGCATTCTCTCGCTCAAAACAAGGATGACCCGCCTGAGCGATAGCTCGCACAAAAGGCCTGGGCGAGCCTCTACCAGTCTCACTTAGGCGAGACTAGCTCGCTTGGGCGAGACTATCAGTTCTCGCCCTTGTTCTCACCTGCAGCAGTTACATTTTTGCACCAAACAACAAACACGAGCACTTTGCATGTTCATAGTAACATATAGCCCATACAACACCAAACAGAATCAAGAATAGGCCAAAAATCATTTAAAACACAAAGCCCTAGCTTCCCTTACCTAGAAAGAGCTATCCAAATGACTCGTATACATAAACAATGAGCACCACAGTTCCGGAAACGACTTAGTGAGTTGGAAACATAGTAGAATGGAACAAGACAAGGGCATTGAGATGAGCCTCAGAGTAAACACGAGAATAAGACTAGGAGAGATTAGTATGAGCTAAGGAGCAACTTACGTGGAGTTGAAAGAGCTTTAGCAACCTTGACGAAGGCTAAGGATCAAACCCTAGCAGAGCTTCTATTGAGAACGAAGGGGTTTGAGGACTTATGTTTTCTGAAAGTGAGATAGGAGTGAGAGTGTTAGGCTGGTTTAGGGTCTTTGACTCCTTATGGACTAGCCCTTAGACCCAATTAGATTTGGGGCAGCCCTTAAACATAAGGGCAGAAAATATTGGATCTTACAATAGTTATTTGTATAAATTTGTGAAAGCAAAACAATTATAATATGATTTAATTAATTGCTTTTATATTTTAAATTATAAAATAAATTTTAGTTATACTAATAAAAATTAAAAAAAAACTTCTAATTAATATTAACTAGCCCATGGCACAGCTTGGATATATATATATATATAAAAGTTGTCTTACAATAGATATTCGTACAAATTAATAATTTTCTCATGCTTTCTCTTTCTTCTTATATCTCTTTCTGTATTAGTATAATTTGCGTATGAGTATAATTTCTCAAAAACAAATATATTATATAGATTTTTGCTGATATCCACATTTTAGTATATTAGTTTTCTATACATTTTTTCTGATATCCACATTTTAGTGGGATCTCCCCTCACCGTTACCCCCTTTTGTCCTTGAACTTGATTTTGAGATTTGAATTGAAAATATTGAACTAAAAAAAACCAAACAAATAATTGCTATTCATCAGGTTGCTACTTGAAAAAGCTGAAAATTATAATATTCTAAAAGGATGTTTCTTGTATAATTGATGAGTATACTTTCAATCATTTATAACATTTAATTTTATCTTTTTTGAATCATAATTGAATTTAAATGTATTCATTTAATGTTTTGATAAATGTTACCCGTTATAGATAAATGAACTTCATTAAATTGTTTAACCAAATAAGTCTAAATAGATAATTTAATTTGTTGAACATCACTAGATGATCGAATGGATCATCATGAGCTTACGTTATAGATAAATGAACTTCATTAAATTGTCTAACCAAATAAGTCTAAATAAATAATTTAATTTGTTGAACATCACTAGATGATCAAATGGATCATCATGAGCTTAGTTTTGATGATGTGATGTATTGCATAATGTTTTCTGAAAGTTCTAATTTGTGTTTTGTCTAGCTGATTGAAGTATAAGTTCATAAGTCATCTATTGTTGATGTAGTGATAGATGGTTTAATAGACCTATGGATGATGCTAGTATATTGATTTGGGGATTTTCCAATAATTTGAAGAAATGAAGTGTTTTAAAAATTGAAAATTTGAGTTGATTCATGCGAACTCTAGTGTAGTAGCGTCTAATCTTTCAACCACAAGACGTCTAATAAGTGGGCTATTAAGACACCTACTTCATGAAACTACTAAAAATATAATTTGTGAACCCACATCTTTGTTTGAGATATGTGTTGTCGACTTGTCTACCATCGACTTATTTCATTGTGTACAACATACTTGTTTGGGAGTCATACTTGTTTGGGAGTCATACTAATGACTCGTCTGTTGTGTAAATTATTGGGTGTTTGTTGTGTGAATCTTTGGGTCAACTGATATGTAATTGGATTATCTATGCTTTGAAGGCTCATTAGGTCGTATGTCGTGTTGCACCTTTATAATGGGATTTGTTACCTTAGAGCATCTTTTGTGTTAGATTTTTTGCACCAAAATATGTTATTTTGGATCATCTATCATGCTGAGATATCTGAAATATAATTTATTACTTTGGATTGAATGAATCAAAGCCAAAGATCTATCTCTAAGAAACATATTTAGTTCACCAAATACTACTATAAAATAGATGTTCATCTATGTTCAACGATCATCACTCACCACTCAATTTCTCATCACACCATGTTTTATTCTTCTTATTTGTAACGATTTTGATTGTCTTTAGAATGAAAGGCTAAATCTTTATTGGTTGATTATCTTGTGAATTCATATTTAATTTTGAGGTAATGTGCAATTAAGTGTTCTTCAATTTCTGCAAAATAAAGTGTAATCTTCTTTTTTTTTAATTGCTCTTATGATTATTTTTAAAACATTTGTTGATAACTCAATTTTGTTTTTTAATTAAGAATTCTTGTTTGTTGTTAATTCTAATAATCTTTTTGTTTGTTTGATTTAAGAGGTAAAAGAATAAAACTTTATAGAATACACATGCAACGAGCGACGATATTAATGAATTGGTTAACTCTTGCTTAATTAATTTATTTCTATTTGACAACTATACAGTAATTGATGAAGAATTAAATTTTGAATGATCTAGAAAATCAATTTGTTTATACAATTGTTCTATCTTTTGTCATTTAAAACAAATCCTACTTATACTATTATTTCGCGATCTTATGTTTTTTTTCATAAATTTACTAGTGTTGACTTATTGATATTCCTATTGAACTCATTAAAAGATGACTTAGATAATTTACTCTAAGAATACACAAGTTGTCTATCAAACAAACTAGTTGTACTTGATTGTAGAAACAAAAGCAATATTTCATACAATTTTTCTATATAATACTTCAAAAACATATTTTTATTTATTTCTCTCCATCCTACTTCATCTTATTTTAATTAGAACAACTTATTGTATAAAAATAACTAATTAAGAATATACCAAACGGAGGAATAACCAAGCATATACATATCATCAATAATGCATTATTAAACCATACAAATTCAAATCCTGATAGAATACATTAATATACAAACCATGTACATAGTTTATAAATACATTAATTAATATATATACATAAAATCCTTACACAACGAAATCCTAATATGCACACCATACCAGTACACACTTATTTACATAATATATATACATGAGTTCAAATAATTTATTCACAGATAGATCACATGTTCTAATAGAATCTACACTGCAGCAAAAGCATATTGCATGCATATTAACTTCAATCTTCAAGTTTTATCCTTTTCCCATATCAATGGAAAAACCATTCTCCTTCACCTCTTTCCCAGCTTTTTCATCACGCTTTGCTTCTGCTAACTTCTCCTGCTCCTTTTCCTTCTCCTCCTTCAACCTAATTTCTTCTTCCTCAGCCTTCTTCTTTGCCTTCTTAAGAGATTCAATCAACTTCTTCAAGCATGTCTCCACATCATCCCTCTTCGACTTAGGCATCATGTTCTCAGCAACATCAGCAGGTGTCATCTTCGTCTCTTTCAGCAACCCCTCAACCACAGAAAACAAACCATGATAATCAACATCCAAATAATTCTTGGCAAGAACCTTAAAAGCCTCGTAACAACAATAAGAAAGTTCTATTTTCTTGTCCATTCTTCCACTTCTAATCAGAGCAGGATCAAGCTTTTCCACATAGTTCGTAGTAAAAATAATGATCCTCTCTCCTGCACAACCCGACCAAATCCCATCAATGCAGTTCAACAAACCCGACAATGTCACCTTGCTCTCTTTGTTATCTTCTTCCTCCGCCTTCTTAACAGGATCCTTCACCTCCCCACTCTTTTCCTTCTCCTTTTTCACCACCCTCTTCCCAGTAAGATCAAGAGAGCAATCTATGTCTTCAATCACAATAATAGACTTACTCGTTGTCTCAATCAGCAGTGTCCTTAACTGTGTGTTATCCTTCACTGCCGTCAACTCAAGATCATAAACATCATAGTACATGAAATTAGCCATGGCAGCAATCATGGTAGATTTTCCAGTCCCCGGAGGACCATACAGCAAATAACCACGCTTCCAAGCCTTCCCTATCTTGTCATAATACTCCTTTCCGTTCTTGAACGTGAGAAGATCCTCTATGATCTCTTCCTTCGCTGTTTTCTCCATAGCAAGGGTTTCAAACCTCGCAGGGTGCTCAAACACAACGTGGCTCCACCTCGATTTTCTATACCCTCCCCAACCGGTGTAAGAATTGTTGGTGAACAGCTTCAGTTGCCGATTCTTCAGTTTGAGCGATTTCCCTTGTTCCAACACGTGGGGGATGTAGGTGTTTGAAACGAGGTCTCTGTGGCGCTTGTGAAAGGTGAGGGTGTAGAACCTCTTCTCGTCAGAAGTAGGGTAAAACGAAAAGGACTGTGTTTTGATCATGCTCTTGTGAGAACCCCACCAGAGCTTGACCCCGTTGAAAATCTCTGTGATTTCTTCGTTGTCGTCCATGGAAAGAAGAAAGGGGCTGTTGCTCTCGGCGGCAGGTTCAGCTTTGAGCTTTCTGGCTCGCTGAGAAGAGTTCTGAGCGAGGTAGGTTTGGATGGCAGTGAAAAGCTCACTGTGTTTCAGACGTTCGCCTGAGAATTCAGGGAACGTGATTTGGATGTAAGGAGAAAGAAAACCTATTAGTTTGTGAGCGTATATTTGTACATAAGAACGTATGTGGGTTGGGATGAACTTGTCAAACACAGTGTATGCTATCATAACTGTTGCAGTGAATGACCCTATCAGAGACCACTCTGAACCCATTGCTATAAACTGGTTTTTCTCAGAAATTTTTCCCTGTTTTGTTCAATGAGTTCTAAATATCAGCGTTTGTGTGGAAGTTGTATATTTATAGGGAGGAAGAGTGTATAAAGAACACAGAGTTTCCTAGTGGTAACACCTCATTTTCATCGAAAATTCTTAGTATACTTTTGTCTTTTTGTTTAACTTTTTGGCATTTGTATTGTAGTAATATCAGAGGCAGCCATTTCTGACCATTCAAAGATCTTGGACCTCAGATGTTATTTTTTTCTACTTTACACTGTCATGCCTGCATTTAAATATGAGAAAATGCTTTATATATTCAAAATTTAAAAACTCTCCTTGAAAATGAGTCGCCTCAACAAAAAAAATTCGTCAAATTGAATATGAAAAAATATGAAGTAAATTTAAGTATATGGTCGGCTTAAATTAAATAAATATATAAATATTAAATGAATAAAGTTTTGAGTGAAATAAATAATTTAGATTTGATTGATGAATTGAAATTTTATGAATATCTGACACAGTTTTAGTTTATATTTTAATATATATATATATATATATATATATATATTTGTAAATACATATAAATTTTAAATATGATATTTTTTTGTTAAAATTTAATAATAAATTATATAAAATTATTATTTGTTATAATAAAAATTATTAAAATTATATAGGTCATATTTTTTATTTAAAAATGTACTATATTTATATTGTTTATTTGAAAAAATAATTTTATTTATTGAAAATTTTTAATTTAAAAAAATCGATCAAATTTAACTTGTAATCTGAAAATTTTAAATTTAATTAAATAATCACATATAAATTTTAAAATATTAAATTAGATCCGAATATGATACAATCCCATCACATAAAAATTGTGGTAGGGGAAAGCTGTGCATGATAAGACTGAGAGAAATTACGAGTTTAGACTCTCTTTTTTTGCTGATTTTTTGTGTTGGCGTGAACTGATTATTAAAAATATACCGGGTTAATATTTTAAATATTTTAAAAAAATATTTAAAATATATTAATATATTACGAAGGTATAATAAAAAGTAAAAAGAAAATCAACAGAATCCAAATTCAAGAAATTAGAGAATATAACTCATTTAATTTTTAACATTTCTATAGTTTTTCTTTTTACTTTATTTTTCGATACAAGTCAGTAATACACAGAAGAATCTAGTTTAGTGATCACAAAAACCAAAACCAGATTTCAAGAAAAACTAAAATGACACCAGATTAAAATATAAAATAATAAAAACATACTCAAACTTGTATGATTTCATAAATTTACTGGATGGTGACAATGCAGTAGAAACCTGGCTTAATTCACTGAATCTCTACGAATAATTTATTTTTTAGAGCATTTTAACAGCTTAAAATTGTTTGAGTTAATGGTTGAATTCTTAAACATTAAATTTTGGTTTTGGAGGACAGGCTGGCATATTTAACCATCTATTTTTTTATTATAGAAGACAGGCTGGCATCACTTCAATATAAATATATTTATAGTCTCACTCTCACTGCCCTATACTAGTTGACTATACATTACATGACACTTCAAGAAATTAGACTTTACTGTTTTCATCTGCCACATTTTTTTTATAAAAATTTGTTTCTTTTTATGATGACATTTTAAAGTTCAAGACGGTTTCAAAATATGTTTTGGCGATTATATTCTTATATTAGCTTTAATTTCAACTATTTTATTCATTTGTTGAAAAATGTCTCACCTAAACTTACATGAATAAGGGATTTAATTTAAATCAAAAATAAATATTTAAAACTAAAATTATTGATATTTGAGTTTTTTCTATCGAAATTTGGCTACCCAATAATCGTATTGTTGAATTTACTTGTATTATTTTCTGCAATGCAATTTTTATGGTTAGTAAATATGATTTAAATTAATAAACAAGAAAGGTAAGGAACAAAATAAGAACCTAGTATACACTTTTAAGAAACTCATGCTTCTTAATATGAGGAAAATTATGACAGATAAAAATTAATTGATAGAGAAGTATTAATTTACATTAATTTGTGGTGTTTATGTGCATATGAAACTTGCATGGAAAAATTGCCCAATTAGCAAAGATTGTGTATATAATTAAAAAATCATGTTCCTGTTGATCAAATTTTTATTTGTATATACGCGGCGGCTATTAACTAATACGAGAGTGACGTGGCATCTTTAAAAAGTGGACATTTTCTATGTTTAGATCATAAAAGAATAATTTTTCAATAAAAAATAGAAATCAACTTTTCTGGAAATCACTTAATCTGACGGACAAATCGTGATTAAAACTTATAAATCAAACTCTTAATAAAAAAATATTCATTAATAAATTTGAAACTGTAATTAAAAAAATTAGACAACAAAAATTAGACTAATATTCCAATCATAAGAAAAAGAACAAAAAATTTTGTGTGAATGCAAGAGGCTATTAATAGGATAAATCTCGTAAATTATTAAATAATATGCAAAGGACGTTTAAATCTAAATAATTCAGGACATCATATATATTACATATAAACTTGTTTATAAATTTTTAAAAACTATACAGTCGTATACAAATTTTATATATAAACTAAAATTGTTCTTTTATTTTAGATTCAAATATGACATGATTATTATATTATATTCATAAATATATTTTTGACATGTGGTGAAATAATAATATACAAAGACTTTTACCTGCCTCCAGTAACTCATCTGAATGTTTATTGGGCAAGTTGTTGTTTTGTCCTAATTTTTCTCTCCAACCATTCAAAAGTTTCTTGATTGTGACATTTCATTTAGGCCTAATTTTTCTCACTTTCTCATTGACCTCAAATTGACCATAAAGTAAGAAGAACCAATATCTTGGACCCCAAGATACACCTTCTTTTGTATTAATTTCTATTTGTATCTTTGCGTTTGAAAAGTTCATGAAAGTTTAACTTGGCCAATCAACAATGGTTGCGTGTAAACACAAACCACATATTATTTATTCACATTAACATGAATGGCGTGATAGATTTTGATTCTGTTTAATACCAAAACAAATGTTCTACAACTGCTTCTCAATGACAAAAGAAGACTGCATTTTTGTGGCCAAAAGATTCTTTAAATATATAGAGTCTAAGTTGTTATTTAACCACAAATAATTGTTAGCATGTTTTTAAGGTGATTGTTGTAAGAAATAATAAATAAATTTATTATATATGGTAGTTTATAATTTCATGAAATTTAAAATATAGCTTTATTTTAACAATTTTTTTTAATTACTCTTTAAAAAAATAAATAATTTCAAGAGTTTATCGAGAAGATGTGACTATTGGAGATGTCTAAAGGTTGATCATTCAACCTAATTATAATTATTTATTATTCTTTTCGAATTTCGAATTAAATATAAATAATTTAGAAATATTTCATAATATATTGGGTCACATCATTTATACTTTGTAATTAATCCTTAAAAGACTTTTAAAATATAATAAGTAATGAAATCAAGATTAATAAATAAGTATTCATTAATTAATAATGATAGAACATTTTTTTAAACTGAATATATATTGTTCAAATATCTTGTTAAAAAAGAAAACGAAAAGCTTACACCAAAAAGGATAATTAATTTCAACACCTACAAAACCTTCACCTCCAACCATATTCTTTGACAATTTAATATTAAAATGTTTAATTAATAATTTAATTATATACTTAGAACTTTTTTAATTTGTTTTGGTCTCTGCATTATTTTTTTTTACTCAACTGATTTTCTATTTCATTTTTTAAAAAAAACACTTAATATTTTGAAAGAGAGACTCGATATAATCTTTGACATTAAATTAACACTAGTATCGTTTGGAAGTATAACCGTCAAATTCTTGATTTGTCATATATCAAATATGAGTAATCTTCTGATTGAAATGTATAACATGAAAAAATAAAATAAGGATTTCAAAGTAAAATATGACTCGAATTTTGATTTTCTATTTAAAATGTGTCATTTATCAAAATCAAAGGAAAATTAAGGTAAAAGATAACTTTGATTTTGACACATGATATAAATTTTGACATAAAGATACTTTCAAAAAGTATTAATATCAATCTAATGGTGTGGGTAATATTGAGTATGCTTACAAAAATAGGAACTCAATTGAAAAAAAAAAACCAAAACTAATCAAAAATATAAATACACCAAATAAATTATTAATTAAGTCATTAAAAACAATAGCTCAAAAGTAAGAACATCAATATACGTTGGATGACTACTTGAATGAGGGTATAGAAAGGGCGAGATGGACACTTTAAAAACTGGGGTGTGGAAAGAAAATATGAAAGTGGAGGAAGAAATTGTCTTAACAAAATGTCATGGAGGATCAAATCGACCCAAAATTAAAAGTTAGGTCACCGTGGAATGGGTTTTTTGACACTCCAAAAAAGAAAGCTGGTATAATAATAACCATTTCTCATTCCTAAAAGCTCAATCCGAAATGAATGTGGTTTATGGTGTACGTTTGATTTGTTGTTAGCGTCTAACTCATTTTTCCAAACACACCGTAAAAGATAAAGCTGGTTAGGAACATTTTACCAAAATGATGTCTTTTCGCGTCCTCAGGTATTTCACTGCTTGAACTATTCATTGCAAATGACAATAATCTCCATGGTTTTCCTTAGAATTAAAAATTTGACCCTAATAAAGTGAATAAGGTAGCAAACATGCATTTTAAACAGGCATATTGAGGCAAATTCAGAACTATATTATGTTAGAACCAAGCCATTGCTCACCATCATTTGAGCCCGTATCACACTACTCGATGAACATCGAAGGAGAAACGAGGCATCTGAATAGATTTACATTGTCTCGTGGAGGAAAAAATAATGAAATTCCTCAAATAATAAACATAATGTAGGAGACATTAGTATACAACATGTTTAGGGCAAAACTGAGGCCAACCATGATAATGATTTATGAGGCTGCAGCAGATGATCTTTGTGTCTTCAATCCAAACAGGTTTTCGAATAACTTCGGAGCCATAGGAGGAATATTGGCAGGTAGTGGGGCCATAAAATTTACTATCTTTTCATGAACATTATACCTTCACCAAATTATTAAACAAATTATTCAGTTCATAAACGACTGCAAGATACGTACACAACGGTTAAATGTTACATCCTACAATTACCTTATCTTGCGACTTTTGGATGCACGACGATCGACAATTTTTCTTTTCTTAGGTTGCATTCTCTTCAAAGCATAAAATGCTTTTTCTGCACAAATAAAACAAGAAAATGAAGTGTAATTAATTACACACAAAGAAAGCACAGTTAAATCATATTTTAGGGGTAGATAACTGAACAACGGTGAAAAAAAGGAACATGTTTAGATTCAAGTCTCTGATATTCTGGACTCACTGTTCAGAGGATTGTACAACGGGCAACAATCAGATAATTCTAAACCCCTTGTTTTCAATTCCCCGATTATTCAAATGTAAAAGATGCCATAATTTTCAGATGGCATAATTTTCAGAAGCGGCCAGCATTGTGAATAATTCACATTTATTTGTTGAAGGGAAATGTTAGTAGTATCTACCCCTTGGTACTAGTGTAAAATCTGGATCTAACAGAAAGTTAAAATTCAAAACCGTCATGTTGGTCACTCCTGCTAAGCTAAACTCAAATTTAGTCATTTGTGCATGTTAGTGGTGTGCGACTTTCAAAAGCCACTATGAAATTTAAAACGATTAAAAATAATTCAAAAATGCAAGAACATTTTGTGCATTATCATGACAGTATGTTGTTATCAAGTACAACGACAATTAAAAGCTACAAATATCAAATTGCATTTGACATAGAAATGTTGCTATAAAAGATTAATTAGCCAAAAAGAAATTGTGTACCAGATGATGAAGGATCAACTGTCTCGAAAAATTCTTTCAATAATTGCTGGTAAAATTCAGAGTCATCCAGAAGTTCGGGATCACCGTCAGTAGGTGTCTCCTGCAAAGCAAGCAATGAATAGGAAGTTAGGATTGTATATCGCACGTTGTAAGATCCTACAAAATTCATGCAAACACAAGCACTGCACATACATATAACAGATGAGAAGAGGATAATAAATAGAGAACCAAGCAGCTATCAAATTCTGTTATTCAGTTACAGGTTGTGCATTCATATGATATATTGGAGGTGGGTATTCAGAAATGAGAAAAAAACTTATCGAAAGGGATTTTCCTCTTCTCTCTTTTTATTTTAAAATCCTATTCTTTCTCTCATTCTTATGGAGTAAGTCCTCAGTCAGAGGCCATCTATACATCTCTGCATTTTACTTGAAAGTTTTATCAATCACACACTACTATCCCATAATCCTGCATGGCTATCTCACCTGATCTCAACAAATTCCAATTGAGTAAAATGTATAAAGTGATGAAACTTTAAAGCAGTTGACAAACCTAATTCTCAATTTGGAATGTAACCTCAAACATGTCTCTATTAGTAGTCTAATTTCCAGCAATTAAAACATTTTTACCACCGGTCTTATTGATCATAAAACAAAAAAAAAATGTTGAGAAAAAGGGACGTTTCAAGACCCACTGCTAAGCAGCATGCTATAACCTCAAAAAGTTATTGAATTTTGAACATCCTGCACATAAATCATAACTTGGAAATTAGTACTTTCTTTACAAGGCTTACCGCTTCTTTAGGTTTATCATCATCCTCTGGAACCTGAAAAAAAGTGGCACCAATGACAAAGATAAATAAACCAGCTTTTTAATTTAACAAACTCCTTGTGCCTAACCTCATACGGAAAAAACACAATTTAAACCAACTAAAGATTAAGAGAATGGCTTACATGTCCAAATACATTCACAACTGATCTTCTCAGCCGCATCTGCTTGATCATTCTACTGGGATCTCTCATATAAGCAGAGACTTGATTGCTAATATCCTATGATGGGGAAAAATTAGGAGTAAACACCCATCCATCACAAAAAAGAAAAATCCCAAAACCAGTTAAAGAACCTGACCTGATTAAAAGCATGCAATTTTCCCTTAATGGCAGCAGCCCCAGTTGTTACTTGGGTCATTCGCTGCCATTTGTTGATTGACTTGTCTCTGAAAGATGCTATGCTGCAAGATACAAACATGAATAGCATTAAATGCACAAACATATAAATCTGTATAAAGTGACAAAAAATGTATAATTTGAGAGAAGTTTTGTTTCGAGCATTGCTGATGCAAAGAAAAAGCTCACAAAACAAAACTTAGAAGCTTCAATGCTGCAGCAGCTTGATAGAGGAATTACATGCGTAGCAAAATACTGCTGCATTGAGAACACTATAAAAATACCTCTTGTGCATCTGTGAAATTTGTGACCATTCCTGATCGACATTCTCATTCAAATGCTTAGAAACATCTAAATCTGTTGATAACCTTTCTGAACCTTCAAGTGGAGGGTGAAAAAGTTGGTTACTTAGAAAAAATATCCAAGGTTCAACCAAACATGCAACAAATATTGAAGTAATATTAGTATTAATATTAATCAACAACATAAATATTCAGTGGACCTGAATAACTTGTACAAGAAGTGCAAGAATGAGCCTAAAGATGAACCCAATTTTATTTGATTACATGATAGTTTCACAATATTTTTAATTGTTCAACTTAGAAACTACTAAACCAAAAAAGGGGAACTGAATGAAACTGATCTAAAATTGCAATATTAAATTCAACTATTTCTTGAAATGGGAAAAGAATAAGTGGTGAACTTTAGTTAGATCATTAGATGTTTCTCTATCTGCTGTCAACCATAATAATAAAACAAAACTTTAAAGTATACAAGAAATAAAATATTTCTTGTAAAGGAGTACATAGACACAAAACTTATCAATTTTAGATGATTATCATGTCGCACTTCTAACTTTTCCTTCTCTCAATTCTTCCAACCATTTTCAGCTTGAGGACCATTTTATTAATTCACAAATGTGTTCATTAATAAGGTTGGTTAAAGATAATAATATGAACCTTGTCACAAATATTTCATGAAAGTCTAAAAAATGGATAAGTTGCTTTAAGCTTCAAGTACATATCACGTATTACTGAAATGAAAGTGAAGCATGGTCCATATAATAGGCACACCAACAAAAAATAGGAGAAAACTTGAATAAAGTCCATTTTCCTAAAAGAACTGCAACGGTAGTTTACCATTACTTAAAAAGAATGTGTTATAATGCATAAGTCCTACCACTAGATAGCAACTCCAAAGATATGTCAACAAGCATTAAAGTAAAACAAGGTATCAATCAAGTACAAAAAGATGAGACAAATAAATCGTATAAAGAACTAGAAAGGGAAATTAGAACAATAGAGAAACAAGTTACCAACTGTGGCTTGGGTAATTGATGGGTTCCTAGCAGACAGAGCCTGGAGCAAGAAAAAAAATCAGTGACTATGAAATCAGTCGTCATATATAGTATTTTGTATATATAAAACTTCATAAGACAAAAACTGGTGAAATATAGAAAGGAAACATCCAACACAAACAAGCCTTGTCCACTAAATAAAATATATGAAACAGGCATGAGAAAAAATCTTATTCTTTTATTTAAATTTCCAGCCAAAAATTGCACCTCTTGCAGTTCCAATATAGAATCTAAAGTCTCCTTGGATGAAGTCACCAGATCTGAATATGCTACTTTAACTGCCTCATCTGCTTCACAGAACGAAGACTTGATTGGTTCCTGCACACAATTTAATTCTACCATGTTTAGCCACGACATTCAGGTAAGATAAAACAGTAAATCACATTAAAACTGAAGTAGGAAAATACCTGCGGTAACCTATTTGAACTTGAGAATGGCTTCTGAAGTAAGAACCTAAGCTCAAGAACTTTGTACCAGAGGGCCTTAAGATGAAACAAATTTTTGGTTATGTTACTACTTATTGTTGTTACAAAAGAAGACACAAAAATGATACTGAAAGGAAAGGTGATTGACTAAATCTACAACATCTAAGGACGGATTAACAACTAAGAAACATCCTTCAAATTAATACAATGCAAAGCGAAAGGAGAAACATAATATTAAATAAATGGAGAAAAAATAAAAGACAATAGCATGTACCATACTAACACAAAAAAAAAAAAAAAAAAAAAATAGTCCAGGTACAATTCAAACAATAAAAGTATACCTTCTGGCTTTTCACAGCTTGACCCTTGAGAAGATCTTCATCCTTATGATGCTTCAAGTTCTTCAAAGTATCTCTAAAGGTAGAAAGTTAAATTTCAGATATCTCAGAATCCACACAATTTAAAGATGAAGGAAAATAATAAAACAGGTTCACTATCACTCAAATAATTCATAGAAGGAACTGATTAAATTTGACTGCATTTCTCTCATTATCAATAGAGTCAATTTAATAAGAATCTTTAACATTATACAAGGAAACTTTGCCTATAACTATACAACAAAATTTTGTCGGATAGATGACTAATTTACAGTTATTCAAGTTAGTCAATTAATGAAATAATACAGCATAAATCAGCTATTCCAATATATACTGTAGAGAAATTATAGGGAATTCAATAAGATATAAATAAATCAAGTATTTTGCTAATCCATTGATATTAATAATGGTTAGAAAGATGAATCCAAATCATCGGATTGATAGCTGACCAAAATCCTCATATTAATTTACTTAGCATCAAAGCACACGTTACCTGGGAAGCAATATCTTACAAATATTTTGAAATGTGAAAACTCTAAGTCAAATGCTATTGGCGAGTATACAAGAGATTGAAGAACAAAACATTTAAGAGAAAACAACATAATGATGGAACAATAACTATTAAGTAGATAAATACAATTATAACTGAAAATCCTTGCAAAAAACAATTTTATCACGATCCATTGTTCCAAGAGTATTATTCATTTCGTAACAAGTACTAATAGCAAATAAAAAACATTAAAACAGAGTACTTTTGTGTGTCTGAATTATATTTGACACAACAAAAATGTATTTGATTTTTTACACAATAAAATTTATGCTCACTTAACAAAAATAGCCCAAGCAAAACAAGTACAGTATACCCAAACGAAGACTTCACTGGAACTTGTCAGTGACATAATTCCAAAATGTTGCAAATAGCCATAAAGATTAAGTACCATCTATTTTTATAAACTAAATGTATATCAAATGTTAGAAGGAAACTCACAGCTCCTGATGATGAAGATCTCTATATTCTTTCTCAAGCTGTTCCATCTCATCATTATTCCATTCACTATGCTCTCTTGTCCCATCATCCTCATCATCTGTTACCTTCTGTCCATCCTCCTCCTCTCCACTGTCATCATCAAAATCATCCTCCTCACCATCGTCATCATAATCATGCTCCACCTACATTAGGAAAACAACCCTTAAATCAAAATTCATAAGAAAATCATTAAGGTTATATAACATACTAATTATTTTAAAATTTTGCAGCAATCCATACCTCTTCATACTCCACACTATTGTAATCATCTGAATCACTCTCACTTTTTGCTCTTTTTCGAGATTTTTTGGCAGCCATTTTCACACCTAAATTTATTTTTTAAAAAATAGCACATTATACATCTACTTAAAAAGTATTAATTAACTAATTAATTAACTACAATCACAGGTGTCAATGAAGAATAAACAGGTAGGTGGTCATGTGAAGCCCTGATCAAGCACCTAAATTAGCACTAAACCAATACTATACAGTCATTTGAAACACAAGAATCAAGACAACTTCAAATATGGTAATCAAAATGTTGTATACTAATTACAAGCTGAAAAGGATTCAATAGAAATATAATTAATCAAGAGTGAACGTTCCAGTTTTTAGTAAACATTACATTCCCCCATTCCCTGGACCCCACCATAACTGGAACTTTGTAGCACCAAGTTACCCTTTTTGTTTAGTACCCACATTTGCAGAGCCTGATAAATCTACTGTCAGTTGTATCTCAAATGCCTCTGGCCTTTGAAACAAAGATTCACCATTGCGCTTTTCTTTCCTAAGAAATTACTAATATATTTTCAGTTTTTCCAAATAAAGGTGACTCGTGTATTTTATGGGGAATTTACAACTTCATATGACTTTGACTTTTAATTAGGTGATAACTTTCAGTGGTATGCAACAATTTTTTAATACATAATGGAAGAGATGAGAGTGAAAATGAATAATGTTTTTTTGTGATTTAAGTTGTACTGATTTTTTAAAATGTGTATCTGTTGATATGAAATTGTTAGGTTTGTAAATTAAATCCAGGGTTTGTAAACTAAACTATGCTATGTTAGTTTATACATTCTCCAGCCTTTTGACACTGGAATTGAGAAATCTAAATTTACTTGATGAAAATGTAAATGAACTAACCTCAACTGTTCATTCAACAAGCAAATTGTCCTGTTTCAGCCTTGTAGGTTGAAGTTAAGAGACTTACTAAAAAATTAGTCCTAAATAATGATTTGAAGACTTTTAATAACAATAGCTCCAAAACCTATTTCAACAAGCAAATTGTCATGAATCAGCCTTGTAGGATGAAAGTGACTTTTTTAAAGATTTTAGACCTACAAAATCATTCTTGATTTCAATAACAACAGCACTATAAACTGTATTTTGACTCATATCATGCATTCTGAAAGATACTAGGTGGTTACATAAAGTAATTGAAGAATGTTAGGAACCAAGAATCAGAATGAAAAAGAAAAGAAATATTTATTGAATAGAAGAGAAACATCTCCTCCAAGAGTTTCCCCTTCACAGTTGGTGCTAAGGTTCAATTTACAATGACAACAAATCAAAATCTATCCTCCTATTCTTCTTCCCCTATTGATACCTAATTAACAACACCTCTAACTAACTAACATCATTATTCTAACTCTTTGGATCCTGATTGTTGAAAATTTTCTCACAAGTCTTACAGGTTTAGTTAATCTATAGCCTTTTCCTCAAAATCAAACGAAAATTCTGGAAATTATTCAGTGAGTATTATGAATATTGAATTTAAAAGATGACACAAGCGAGGTCTTTAATGAACCACTTTCAACACTAAAGTACTTTTCTCTGTATTGTGGCTCCTAAGGAGTGGAGAAGAACATGAACTTTATGTACAGTTAGTCACTTGAATTTATTAGAGTGATATGTGAACATACTAATCTGTTGTAAAGTGTGGAAACTGTATGCTACTTGATTACAGTAAATTGAACTAATAACAGACACCTTAAAATACTATGATATTGCAAAGAAGAAGTACGCAAGGCTACAAAACAATAGTTTGTCTAAATCTTTCAACCATGTTGTCTGTCTTTGGGTCAATATGGGTGTAACAAACTTAAATATTTTTTAGAAAAAAATTGAATATAAAGGTGATTAATTTGTGAGCTAAAATCCTATACCCTAAATCCTAAACCCCCTCTCGCAGTCACAGGGCTCACGGCCCTTGAAGTCGCAGGGGCTCACCTGCAACGCTTAGCCTATGTTCTTCCACTTTTTGTTTTGTTCCTCATCTCTGTCCCTTCTAGTGTTCCTTTTACTAATCTACTTGTTTCTTGGTTGTTCTACTATGACTTGTGCATTAACTTTAAAAGTGCGTTTAGGGTTTGTTAAGAAATTGAGAATGAAAATCAGTGAAATCAATTAAGAGTGAGCTTTAAATCCAAAATCAACATACATACCTGACGAAAGTGAGATTGAGATTGATTAAGGCGAGCAGAACAGAACACCTCGATGAAGTGAGGTTGCGGCTTCTTCGGTCTTCAACTGTAGCCTTGAGATGCTTGCTGTGGTGAGGGTATAGGGTTTTAGCTCACAAGGATATTAAAAACTTTTGCATTTTTTAAATATATATTAAAATTAAAAACTTATAGAAAAAATAAAATTAAAAACAATAATATTTTTTTTGTAAATATTCTTTAAACTAAATTTAATTAATTAAACGTAACATATTAACAAAATGTAAAACATTTATAATTAATAATTGAAAACAGACAAAAAAAATACATGTATATAATTTTCCACAGAAATTCACGTGTGTTTTATGGTCACTTAATATTTTATAGAAATATCAAATGTCTAATTACTTTTAATATGCAACTATTTTAAAAAAATTGTTATAAATATAATCCTAAAATGTTAACAAATGTATTTAGATATATATGTCACCCACGATATCTTTTAAATTAAACTAGTAATTTAACCTTCTATATTGCACTTTATAACACATCATTGTAATATTATAAATTTACTGTATATGAGTATTTATTATTTAATTGAAATGTTTCATGTTCTGAGGAAAAATACTTAAAAAAATAACTAAAGTTAAAAATATATTTATACGACAATTTATATAGAATATTAATGTTATTGGAATATATTTAAAACTTAAATAATAAAAAATATTATGGTGTATTAGAAATCTATTATAAATTTATCATGTTTTACCATATATAGTGCCAAAGAGTATATTCAGGAAGACATATTTTTACTGTGAACAAAGTAATGAAGTATTTGGTTTTGGTTTTGATGTGACTATATGACTAGAAGCACCATTTTATGTTCAGAGTGAATTAACTTATGATATTTGAATTGCGTAAAGGAACGCGCCAGGAAAGAGCGTATGAAGCATGGAGAAGAAGAGTATCCAATGATTATTGGGGGATTGCGTGTCTGGTTAAGAAGACACAAAGTGAAACGCACGGGGGCAATGATGGGACCACGTGGCACAACATGACATGCTCATGCACGTGAATTTCGATGTGTTCCCCACGTGACTCCTCTTCCTTTGTCCCCCACCCTTTTATGGATGCCCCCTCTCCCCCCACTTCTCACCCTTTTTCTCTTCCAAACCTCATTTCTTTTATTCATCACACAAACCAATTCAGGGAAAAAGTTTCTACCCATTAATTTAATCACTCAAAATGTCTAAAATTTCACATTTCATAGAAAAAAATATAAAATATGGGGACAAATCTACATGTCATTTTCCCATCATTAATCTGAATCTAATGATTCATCACATTATTGTAATTGAATAAAGCCCTCACTGAGTTGTGCATGATAATGAAAGAATTAAAATTTACACATAATTTTAAGACAAGTCACATACACTGACATTCTCTCACCCTTTTCTTCGGTGAATAAACTAGTCCAAGTTTTTTTTATCTTTACTAAGTGAATTCAATTAAGTATTTTTCTTTTATTTTTGTCATAATAATGATTCTCATGTTTAATAAAAAGTAATCGAGGAATGCATCTTATTATACAGTAATTGTTTCAGAAAGAAAAAACATGTGTGAGCATATAGACATGATTATTTTTGGAACAAAATATTTGTAAGATTGATGATGTTTGAAGAGGATTGTAAAGTTTTGCAATGAGAGAGTAGATTTGGTATTGGAAAATCTAAAGGTGAAATGAATATAAATAATTTAGGAATCATGTACCTCTAGCAAATGGACATGAGAAGATCATATATAGATGACAAGAATCTTTTTTTGTATTTGGTTTGCCCCTTATAAGAGCAGAATATTCTGCTTACATCACTTTCATCCATTAATTTTGGTGTGAAAATATTGGAATGGATATTATTTATGGAGTGGGTTGCAATCACATCATGGGTTTGTGATGATGGAAAGTTTGCATGAACTTTGTGGATATTGTTCCCTCCAAACTCTAATTTCTTCAAACTCTCAACCACCAAATCTTTTATTCATCTTTTCAAACTCTTCCCACTCCTTATATTCATTTTATCTTCAACTTTTTCTCAATCATTTTCTTTATCTTATTTTCACGCTAAATATATCAATTATAATTATTGTCTTACCAATGTTTAATTCACTTTCAACTCATCTTCTATTTACATATAAGAATATACCATCTTTAGGTGGGAGAACTTCATTGAGTGAATTAACACAACCGATCGATTTAGTGAAGAGAATTGGAATATGTTGAGATCAATTTGTATTTCTATTAAGCAAAACAAAAGTTTATTTTAATAAATAAAATCCACCAAAAAGTTACTATATTTTATCCTTTGTAGTATCACATTAACACATTTTAAATAAATTATGTATATTCAAACAAATTTGAAACTCAAAACAAAGAGAAAAAGCTATAAAATTCAAAACATTTTCTATAACCTGGAATTAAATTTTTTTCAATATAACAACTTTTTAAATTACAAACTAATATGCGAAATCATATTAAATTTTGAACATGGTTCTTAAGTTACATGAGATAATCCAACTTGAATTTTAAACTATATGTTTTTTGATCAGGTTAGAGAAAACATATTAAAATTCTTAATTCCAACTTAAAATCAAATCTATATATAACTCCAAAATTAAATTCACAAATTAAAACTCTTGATACATAATAATAATAATAATTAAATATTAGTCAAAGAAAATTCATAAAATTGTACCTTCTAAATCAAAATATATCACAAACATTATAAAAAATCAAACTTACTCAAAATAAATCTATATATAAAAGACTATCAACATCTTTGGTATCATCAAATTATAATTATTACTATAAATAATTATTCATAAATTTAAATTATCATGTATAATATAACTTTGAAAGGTTCAAAATCAAATTTTACTAACATCAAGTTCACTAATCTCACCTTATACGCGTACATGTGCATTATTGTGCTGAAAATATATACATCTCTCAAGTGTTTACAGTAAAATAGGTTTGTATGAAAGCTTCAATAAAACCTTCATCATATATAATAAAAATTTTCATCATATATAATCTCTCAAGTTTTATTTTATGAAAAACTCCATCATATAATTTTAAAACTTGAATTTACACACAGTCAAACTTGTTTAATATAGAAATTAATATCATTATTTTTGTGTTGGGAACTATGATTTCTCTTTATGAAACAATTAATTCCTAATGTCAAAATTTGTGGATGTTACATTATTAATCAAATAAATCGTTATCACCGACCCCATTTATGAATTATAATTTCTTTGACTTTGATCAAACATTAAAACGGTGATTTCCTTTATTAGTCATACATAGTATAATCTCTTATGCTCCATTAATGGTGACAAATTCAACTAGACGAGACGTTTAGTTTAAAACTTTGACTTTCTATATAAGTACGTTTCCTATGTTGGATTAATCGATAACAGAAATAGCTTAATTAACAATTAAAACAATTAAAAGTTACTTTATGATAATTTCAATTTACAAAGAGCATTGAATTGTGAACAATGTCAATTGACCATTTTAGTAACTTAGTGGACATGTTTTTATTTTCAACAACAAATAAAAGATGTTAGAGGTTTCAATCTTAGATATGAATGAAAAATTAATTGTGAAGCATTAGTGGTTTCAATTTTAGATACAGAAGGTGCAGCGAATGAAAGACAAATTTAGTTTTTATTTTTTTTTTTTCCGAGATAGAGATAATATTTATGTGAATTTTGGAATATTTATTATTTTAATTTCTGTGTGTAGAAGTTGGAGCGAGTTAAAAATAAAATAATAATGTACTGAAATGTGAAAATATTCATAAAATTGGTAGATATTTTGCATGAGTAACATGATTATATAACAAAATATTGAATAATAGATGTTTATACTATTTTTGTATTTAAATAAAATTTTGATTTTTTTTATCATTTATCTATTTTCAAATTTTCAAATAATACTAACTGCTTTTCCAAAATTATTACAATAGTAAATGTGTTTGGATCAGCTCATTTTATTCTACTTGTATAAAGGGTTGTATAAAATAAAAACTAAGTCTACAAAACAAGCATCCTTATTTTATCTTGTGTACTCATGGATACATTGTTCCTATATATTATTCTTATGATACTAATAATGCACAGACGAAATTTAACAGTGAAGTTACTTTTATAGTTATTTATTTATTTATTTAATTTCATCTCTTAGGTATTAATTCTAATTATTTTAACTTTCTAAGTATTTATTAGAATTTCAAAAATTTTGTTTTTTAATTAGAATTACATTTCAAAATGTGTTTATCTTAAATATTTTAAAATTGATATAGTTTTATCTCATACAAAACCAAGATATAGGTGCTTTTGTTAAACGGGAAGCTATTGAGGTTAAACAATTATATTTAAATTTAGAATTTTATTTCAAATTTGTAAGAAATGATTTCTTCAAGTTTTAAAGATTTTAAAAAATGTGATAAATGTTATTTTTTAAAATTAATAACCCATGTAATTGAATTAGTAGTTTGAAAGTTACTACTTTCAAAATCTTACTTATGACCATTTAGTCATGATTATTTATTTTCAGTAAACATATTGTTTATATTGTTAATGATTTTAGTGTGTATTTATGGACTGATTTTTTAGAATAAGTTACTTGGCCATCTCTGTGATTCATGTTTTGTTCGTCGTTATATATGTTTTTTTCCTATAATAATTTATAAATATATTCAAATTGTTTTTTTCTTTTCAGTTTTTGTCATAGTATGGCAAAGATGTTACACTTCTTAATAATTTGGTGAGATATATAATAGTTTACATAACATTATTCTTAAATAGGTTTTAAGTGTAATTAAATATTGTTTTGTTTTATTTCAATCTTTTATTTTTATATCTCCCACCCATTTTAGGTTATTTTTTATTATTAAATGTTAATTAATATAATTGAAGTAATAAAAATCATTCTGAATTAAATGTGACTGAAAAAAATTATATATAATAAGTTATTTACAACTATATGTATGGATAAAAAATAGTCTTACAATTAAAAATAAATAAATTTAAACATTTTTTAATTTTTTGGCAGTTGAAAACAAAAATGAGTACTACCATCTAGAAAGGAAGTAGAAACTAACGCATTAATAAATGACTTTTTCATAAAAATTTAATGGATAGATACAAGTTTTGTCCAAACCATTCATTACTGAAGCAGGATTTTGTTCACTTTAGTTTGATAAAATTGGAACTTCCAAGGCAAAGAAGTGGAAATTATCTTTATGCCCTTTGAAAAAATGTGTTAAAGGGCATGAAGTCCACGCGCTGCCGCGGCGTGGGGCTCAAACCCATCCCTCTGCTACTGTTATGCCTCGTGATTTGGGGCTACCATGCCATTGAAAATCCATGTCAAACGGGCCCACACACCTTCACAAAATCCGCTACAAGGCCCATCATGCCACAACTCTCACCATCTTAGATTACAAAAAGTTTATACATTTTCATACCATAATAATAATAATAAATAAAAATAAATTTTATTTTATTTCAACACTTTCCTTTCATAATAAAAATAATATATTTATTTATTTATAATAACACATAAATAGGTGAAACGTGAGTTTACTCATGATCGATGATGAGGCGATGATGATGATGATTCCAAGCACATCACGTGAAACAAATGCTCTTGCTCTTTCTGGTCAACATTGGTAGCGAAAAAGTAGCAGTTTTTCATTTAACAGAACTAGTTAAAGCTAATTAAGCTGTGGCATAATCAGTTACTAACACAAGTATAGTAGTAATCCTAATCCATTCCCCAACACTAACTATCACCCATCCAGAGAATTAACCAGGGTTAAAAAGTAACCCGAGGTAGAGTTGAAAAATCGAAATCCTAAAACATGTATGCAATGAGGTAATAGTATTAAAATGCCTAGGATAACCATTTAAGTGATGATTGAGCCAATTTGTCACTCTGACCCAGGTCATAATTAACTCTGTACCATCCATCCACTATTTTGCTCTCTCTATCTCTCTCTCTCTCTGTATATATATTTAGTTCCATCCATCAGTTTCCCTTCACTGCAAAAAAGCCAAAGCCTGTTACCCACACTGCCACCAAACACCACACTTTTTTCCTTCATTTTGCCTTCCCTTTTTTCTCTTCCCTTTTTCAAGTGGCCAACCACACACACATTGTTGCTTCGTTTTTCTCTTCTAAAGAGAAAAATGGCTGAAAAAGATGATGGGGTTGGCTTGAGTTTGAGTTTGAGTTTGGGAGTGAATCAACAACCTTTCAAGGTGAATCACATGCACCACCCTCAACAACATCCTCAACACCATCAACCACAACACCATCAACCCCAACCTGTTCCCGTAAATCACAACAAAACTCTCTTTGCTGATTTGTTTCAGTTACCAGGTACGAGGTTCTTCTTCTTTCAGTGTTTTCTCATATTTTGTTTCTAGATTCTCCCTGCTTTTTCACCCAAAAATAGAATTTATTTATTCACTTGAAAAAAAAAATTGTTAGTTTATCTCTTCACACATACAAATTCTGTTTCTTTTTCTGAAAAAAAAAATTATAAAAAGTTATTTTCTTGCTCTGACTTTTTAAAGTTGAAGTCTTGTTGCCGATAGTTATATCTAACTCATTCATTAAAAAAACTCAGCTCAGATCCAGGTTTTCTTTGCACGAGGTTTGTAGAAACGTTTTGCAGCCGCGATTTTGGCGCTAACGTTAATATTTTCGGTGCCTTTGACTGGGATTATCGTTGCATAGTGAATAATTAATCAGTCGTATTATTTTTTGTATTATTACAAAGCCGTTTAATAAGGTTTGATAACAAAAATTATTTACACAAAATTAGCGTATTTGATTTATTATTTCAATGTTAATAATTTTTTTTTATTTAGCTGTAGTTTTATTTTAATTTTTTTCATTTCTGTAACATTTTCTTTTTCATTTCTACCTTTTAATTCTGTTCTATTCTATACCTGATATTTGCAAATACAGATACTGTTATTTGCAGAAATACCCTCTGGCATGTCCTTTAATTACAAAAACTGCCATTCCTTAATAAACCTATTTGAAACTCTTGCATGTACAGATCGGAGCTCCGATGTGATACGAGGAATCGACGTGAAGTCCACGGCGGACTGTGAGGAAGACAACGGAATTTCGTCGCCGAACAGCGCCGTGTCAAGCGTTAGCGGCGGCAAGCGGAGCGAGAGGGACGACGATAATGCTGCGTTGGTTGCCGGAGAGAGGACGTCGTGCTCGCGGGGGAGCGATGACGATGATGGTGGCGGCGGAGACGGCGAAGGCGGCGAAGGCGGGAGGAAGAAACTGAGGCTCACGAAAGAACAGTCCATGGTGTTGGAAGAAACGTTCAAGGAGCATAACACACTCAATCCGGTTAGTTAGTGGCTTTTGTGTAAATTCTTTACGAATACGGATATTTTTTTGAAATTTATTTTATTTATTATCATTAGAATTTATCTCAAAAGTTAATAAATTTGTTAGTAAATGGAATTTGTTGTTATTATTATTATTATTATTAGAATCATGATAATGATAATTATTTTGTTTTGAATTTTAGAAACGAAAACAAGCTTTGGCAGAGGAGTTGAATCTGAAGCCAAGACAAGTAGAAGTGTGGTTTCAGAACAGAAGGGCAAGGTAAGATGTCTACAATAATTATAATTAATATCTAATTTTATTTATTTTTTGACTTTATATTGCCTTTTATTTTTCTTTTGAGTTGTTTATATAACTTTCAAAGCGTTGCCTGAGTTGCCACATGTTTTATGATACGTTGAAGCCAAACTGAAATGCGTTATACATAAAACATAAAATACGAAAAATACAATGTGGTCAGAAAGATGCTATTTTCGATAAATATTAGAAAACTGTGTATTAGTGAATGGTTTAAAATGACATTATTTCCTTAAGTTTTAAGTTTAGAATAAGGGATTGGCATTATATATCTCATCTAATTGTTGTTAGCTTGGTTATAATTTATTCTAAGTATTATATTTTATGAAGGGACAATTATAGATAGTATTAATTCTTGAATGAGATGTTCATGTGGGATGGTTTTGTTGTTCCTCGTCCATGTTAATTATTAATCTAACTGTTTAAAATGCATTCAAAGCAACTTTAGCATAACGTCAAAACAAATAATGGGTTTGACTACACTCTTTGACAATCATCAACGACACAATTATGTAGACACATTATGTCACCAAAAATAAGAATTAAAACAATTGTGTCAAATATCAAAGACATGGATAATAAATACAAAGGGCCACATGAATATATCCATGTTTAATATATTAGATTTTCAATTTCATTTGGTTGGTTGTTTTGCTTTTGTGGGATATGGTTTGTTTGAAAAGAACATACGAACTATAATGTAATGATCTTAGTTGAATTGAAACAGAACCAAGTTGAAGCAAACGGAAGTGGATTGTGAGTACTTGAAGAGATGTTGTGAGAATTTAACTGAAGACAATAGAAGGTTGCAGAAGGAGGTTCAAGAGCTTAGGGCATTGAAATCATCCCCACAAATGTACATGCACATGAACCCTCCCACAACTCTCACAATGTGCCCCTCTTGTGAGCGTGGTCACTCGTCTTCATCTCCTGCCACCGCTGCCGGCCACCCGGTAGTGGTGCCGCCGACTTCTCGCAAGCTGTTTGGGGCAAACATCCGGCGGCCGGTGGCAGTGAACACTTGGCCGTTTGATGGCTCAATTCCTCGGCCATAATTATGGTCGGGGCAATGTGATATTTACATGGGTGTCTAGACATTTTTAGTTACTAGACAAGTGGAATGGAAAGAAAAAGAACCAATTTGCTATGGAAACACTAATTTGTGGTTTTTTTGGACTGAGGGATATATGAGTTTGGACTTGGTGTTAACTCTTGACGTTCTATTTTGTGTATGGCATACGTTGTAGTGAAGTTGAAGGTTTTTGTGTAGGGTAGATACGTTAATGGTTTGAGTGGGGTAAGATTTCATATGGCAAATAGTAGAAGCATTTATTAGTTTAGACTTTAAAAAGAAGAGAAAGAGAATCCGAATCCGTGAAGTTCTCATCAAATTGAGATGCCACTTCCTAGGGAAAAGGTGGGGTGGTGGAAAGAGGGTTAAACGTGAAGGAATGATTGTTATTTTTTTTTTTTTTTTTCATTTTAGAGATTTTTTTGCTCATACCACACATAGCACAACAAATGTAAATAAAATATAAAATTTTCCCTTTACGTTCCATCAAGGAATAGCTATTTTTTACCTTTTAGAAAATAATTTTATTTGCCTTTTTTTTTGTTTTTCTAAATGAAGGGATTTTCTTGAAGGATTTTTTGCCAATGTTCATTAAGAAGAAGGATTTTTTTCTTAATGAATTTGTCCATCTAATAAAATAATTGAAATTTCAAGAGAAATTAAAATTAAACCACATGTTAGTTTCGAAATTATTTTGTTTAACGTGAGAATGCAAAGAAGTGTGTGTCTACGCACTGATATCAATGGTTATATCACGTGATTTAGAAAGTTTAAAGTTGTAAAAAAAAGGAAGCAAGAAAAAACACAGTAAAAAATGAATTGTGTCTATACTTTTGCTGTTTTTGAATCATTGGTTACATGAAGAGTTTGGTTTGGTTTGGTCTTGTTTGCTTTTTACACAGTAGATGAAGTGCTGATGCGTAGGGTAGGTCAAGATTTTACTGTAGCTATCTTCATGAGCTATAAAGAGGATCAGTGTCGTGGATCCAGAAATACAGAAACAAAAATTAAATAAGATGGAGAGAAGAAAGCTTGAAAAAGAAAAAAAAAGTTGGATAATTTTTAGATTGTTTAGTAAAAAATGTTTTTATTTCTTATTTGATCATATAATAAATGAAAAAAAAAAGAAAAAAAAAGGAGTGCTTGAAATGAAGTAAATAATATTAACTAAATAAATTTTTAAAAAAAATTAAGTTTATATATTTTCATGTAAAAAAAAAATTGTACGAAAAATGATAGACCAATTTATTTTTCTCATGGTTCATTTTTCCTTATTATCATGTTACGAATGTTACTTTTCTCTCTTTATTTTCTTTAAATTCCTTAAATAGAGTGGTCACTGTATATTTTCTCTCTAACGTAATCATGATAATTTCTTAAAGGATTTATTTTAAGTGATCCAACGATTAAGTAAAACAACAAAGAAAATAAAAAAGATGGCTCCTTTCCTTCTTTTCTAAATTATAAAATGGATGATGTATAACATAATAAAATATGATAGATACAAAATAATAACCTACATTATAAATGACATGTTTATATTGCATGAAAAAAAAAATCTTTTTTTTATTAAATATAGCATATAATAGAGTTTATATGTTGTATGCAATACTCAAACATTTTCTTATAACAAATAAATAATATTTATTTTTAAACAAACAATGATGTAAGAAAATTAATGAAAATATATATACATATAAAGCAAAAAGAATGATAGAGAAAAATCTTATAACAGAATTCCAAAAATCATGACACTTAAGTCCACGAGGGTAACAGTGTTCATGAAGTATGGAAAGGAACATAAAGAACAGCTCAAGGTAAATATTAAACTTGACAAAAAAAAAAACTTTAAACTCTCTCCTACATTCACTTCAATACCAAACTTCTTATAAATAGTGGCACTATAACACCATATTATAGTCAATAATAACCACTTCAGTAAATTAAGGCAATTTGACTTTTTATTTCAAAAATAGATTTAAAAGTTCAAGTTAAAGAAAATATCTACAGAAAATAATACGATTAACATTATTTGTTTGTCATTTAACATCTTAAATTAGAACCAGATTTCAAATTATAGGAACACACTTATTAAATGACATATATTTCTTTTAGTTTACTACTCACAAATTTGAGTTTTGCTATGATTGTTTTCTAAGATGTGTTTGAACAATATTTTATAAGGATTTAAAAGAAAATGTATATTATTGAGAAGAAAAATGATTTTTTGACTACTAAATTTTAACAATTTTTTCTTATTACACGATGTGTCATTTTCTAAGTAATTTTTCAGTTTTTCATTTTCTCATTCTTAACATTCCAAAACCATTTAAAAGATGACACATCATGTTATAAGAAAAAATTATGAAAATTAAGTAATCAAAATATCATTATCTACTCATAATTTGCACGTCAACCTCACTGTTGAAGTATTTACATTTAAGACAGTTTTATGATCCGTGAGTTCCAAGGATGATGTTGTGACAGAGTTGTTCTTTGATGAGATTTTGGATGTGCATGCCATTATCATTTTGTTGCTACAGTTGGTGCCTGTAAAACATTACATTACTCTCGTATATACATGTGTGTTCTCATCACCTCATCACCTCAAAATCAGTGCTGCAACAGTCCTTGACCTAGTTATCAATTATTGTGACTGTGTCTGCAGTGGAATTGATGACTTTCAATGCCTTTTAACTACTATTTCTCATCAAAATTGGTGTATAGTAATGCTAGCTTGCTTATTCATGAGAGAACATGACTAGTATAGATATCATATCAATGGTTTTGTTGATCATGATGATGAAACTGGATTCCTTGCACTTCATTTTGAACTCAACCAGTACTGCAGGGAATATGGTAAACTGTTAATCAAATAGTATTGACATTCAAACTCAGAAATGAAGATTTTCTTGGTGTTTGTTGAATTGTGGTTGGCGTTGTGAGATGTAATTTTGCAATTGATTGATTCGTATTGTTGTTTTCATGTGCATGTGTTTATGTAAATCTTTCACACTTGTATGTTTTTAGAACCATCTTTGTTATATCGTTAGTTGAGCTTAATGTGATCTTGTACATAATGAATTATACTAAACTATTTTGTTTTTCTTGTTTCAGTTTTGACTCCTTTGTTTGATAGGTGATAGTATAGTTTGAATTTGTTGCATTTACGGTTTTAAACAGAATGTGTGAAGTATGTTATGTTATACAGTAATTTTGAGAATTTGTGTTTGTGTAATTGTTAAAGTAGGATATTGAAGAAACAAAATGTTTGATGATTTAAAATTATCAAAATTTACGCTTAAAATTTTCGAACTAAAGGATTTAACATTTAAAATATAGTTTGAAATTTTGAAATTGGGATTGAGATTTTAAGTGGGATTTAATATTTTGATGTAGGGAATAAAATATAAAAAAGTAGGTTTTGTTAAACATCATATCATATGGGTATAATATTTACATCTTTGATTGCTAATATGAAAATTTCCTTGTAAATACATCTTTATAACGATTTTTTAAGTTGTGAAATCTCTCATAAACAACTCAAGAGATGTGACTTCACTTAAACTTTTAATAACAAAAAATCGAAGCTCTACAGATTTTAGAATAGTGTATTTGGGCCGGGCTGTTGGGCTTGTGATGGCCCAACCCATTTTAAAGCATACGATGGCTAAAGGTCAAACACAGAAGAAAAGGGTAACCATGTCATTAAAAGCAAACGGTCATGATTGACAGTGACACCTGTTGAATTGTGACCCACTGTGTTGGGCAATTACAATTACCATAATGTTTTTTTTTACCATAATGTTTTTTTATTTTCTCTGTTAGTGCCAGATGCACTTTTCCTTGTTATCAAAGTCTTCCTTTCTTCATTTCTTCATCTCACACACTCAACAAACAATCAAACAAACACATTCACACCACAGAGCAAAGGGGCACTCACTCTACTCTCCCATCAATGGCGGATTCAACTCCTTACACCAAACCCCATTTCCCACTTTCACGGATCCAACCAAAACCCAACAACCAAGGTAAGTCCTGCTCCGGTTTCATCGTCAAAGCTCTCTTCTTGGCACTGTTTATCATTGTTCTTCCACTTTTTCCCTCTCAAGCCCCTGACTTTGTGAGCCAAACCATACTCAACAAGTTCTGGGAGCTTCTCCACCTTCTCTTCATTGGCATTGCTGTCACTTATGGTTTGTTTAGTAGAAGAAATTCAGAACTTGACACACACTTAGAAATAGAAACTACTCTTTCTAGTGCCGACGATAATGCCGTTGCACCTAGTTATGTGTCCAAAGTGTTTCCTGTTTCCACTATTTTTGATGATGCGTATGAAAATGAAAATGCTATTGAAAATCCATGTGGGATTGGGGAGAATAGGATGAAGATGATGATGCATTGTTGGAATCCTCAGTACTTTGATGCGGGGGCAGGGGTTGTAAGCTCCAATGGGGGTGGTACTGTTGGTGTTTTTGATGAACAGTACAAAACCCATTTGCCAATTTCTGAACCTAGTTTTGGTTATTCTTCTGTTGGATGTGATGGGAACGGAACCAATGTAGTTCAAGCTTGGAATTCTGAGTACTATCATAGTGAGCCAGTGGTGGTTGTGGCTCAACCAAACTACAACACTGGTGAGTGTGGTGAGGTTGTTGATTATAAACCTCTAGGGCTACCGATTCGCAGTTTAAGATCGGTTGCAAGAGATGTAGATAGTCCTAAATATGCCAATGAAAGTGACTCCAGTTCAGGTTCAAGGGGTTCTTCCAGGGCCTCAGATAAGAGCCGAGATAAGGAATTTAGGGATCTGGGACCTTCCAATTTGGAGACACAATTTAGTGATGCCGGTGGTGGTGGTGGTGGATCAACTTCCCCAATTCCATGGCGTTCAAGGAATAGAAAGATGGATAGAGAGAAAATATATGGCAATGATACAGGTCATGCACATTTTAGGCCTCTTTCGGTTGATGAAACTAAATTTGAAACACCATTTTTCCCTTCCCACAATATGTATTCTTCCTTGGATTCGATTTCAAGAGATAATATAAACGCTCAAGAGGAAGAAGTGAAGCAACTGAGAGCTTCCTATGTGTCTGCCGCAGAAAAGAAGAATTTTCAACAAGAAGATGTAGGGCAATTGAACACTTCCTTTGTGTCTGTTTCAGAAATTATGAACTTCCTTGATGAAGATGTGGGTACAAGGAAGGCTTCCTATGATCCTATTTCTGAGAATACAAGTTTTCAGAAGATAGATTTGGGGAAGAAGATTTTCCATGGGTCTTCATCAAAAAATAGAAGGATGGGAATTAAAGGAAAATATGGTGCTGCTTCTTTTCCTTCACATTTCAGGCCAATGTCTGTTGATGAAACTCAATTTGACTCACTTGGTTCAAAATCTTTCGAGTCTGTGAGACCCTTTTCTTCCCACACAAGAATTTATTCTTCCTTGGATTCAATTTCATCAGACATGGACTTCCAAGAGGAAGATATGGGGCAGAAGACTTCCCGTATGCATGCTACAGAAAATATGAATTTTGAGGAGGAAGACATGGGACAAAAGAAGACCTCATACTTGCAAGCTTCAGAAAATGTGAATTTCCAAGCGGAAGATATGGAACAAAAGCAGACTTCCTACGTGCCTGCTTCAGAAAATATGAATTTCCAAGAGGTGGATTTGGGAAAGAAGAATTTCCAGATGTCTTCTAGAAATGACATGTTGGAATCTAAGGGAAAATATGTTGCTGATTCCCGTCCTTCACATTTAAGGTCAATGCCGGTTGATGAAACTCAACTTGAATTGCTCAGCTCACGGTCTTTCCAGTCTATGGGATCTTTCTCATCACAGTCAAGTTTATCTTCTTCCCTGGATTCTGTTTTATCAGAGAATATGAACTTGGAGAAGGAAGATTTAGGGGAAAAGAAGAGCTCACATGGATCTTCTTCTAGTTCACCATCACCTCTGCCTAGAAGGAATAGTGAAGCTTCATTGCAAGCATTTCAAGCACAAGGGTATGGTAATGGTTCCTCACTCCCAGATGACATAAAGAACAGTTTGAGTGATGACTTGAGAAGTTTAAATGAGATTGGAGGTGAGGATCCCCCAAGCAATAAAGAGTCGCGGATTCATGCTTTGCAATCGGACTCAGAAAAACCTGCAAGCCTAGTGAAAGCTCCATCAAGGGGAAAATCAGTTAGAACAAGAAGAACCAGTGGACTGATTTCAGGGACAATGAGAATAGGAGAAACATCTAGCAAGCAAAGTGATGAAAAGGTTGAGAAGAATGTTAACAATGTAGAGTCAGTATTGAAAAAGGATAAAATGAATAGTGGAGAACCATTGAAAGGAGCCAGTAAGAAAACTCTGGATTTTTATTGTCCTAAGCCTGAGATTAAATTTTCCAATCATAGAACAAGAGATAAGCTAGAAGAAACCAAGAGTTTGTCAAAGCAAGACTCAGATATCGAGCTTGAAAATACTCGGATGAGCTCTGATGAAAGTGGGGTGCCTGAATTTGTCAATGATTCAGATCTGGATTCTGAAGTAGATAAGAAAGCCAGTGAATTTATAGCTAAGTTCAAAGCTCAAATCAGGCTTCAGAAAATGGGATCTATTGATAGAGCAAAAGAGCAAAAGACCATTGGAAACAAGATGATTAGGTGATTTGTAAACTATTGTGATCCAATTATTTCTAACCCGATGAACATGGAGTTCATCAAAGATCTTAATAGTATCATGCATCATTCAGCTTCCTTCATTTTAGGAGATTTTATTTTCTTCTTATGTTTCTACATAACTGCTGAAGTTGAAATTCTGTTATTTTGTGGCAGCAGGTCTTCCACTTATTTATTTTCACATACAACAAAATATCTATGGATATTGCTTCTGGTGCCACTGTATCTTTCTCATGTTAAACTTCACCATTTGAATTTTTGTGTTAGTTACTCATATAGTGTGCTGTTTCTTTGGAGCAATGGCTTCATCTAACTGGTTGTCATTATTTGCAGCTTATGCTTTTAGGAGAGTTGATCTTTGACATGATATCATAGTTTACATTATCAAATGCATTTTCTGTACATCATTTGAAAATATAGAGATGGTCTTATGTGAGTCAATCTTAAGCATTCACTTAACATTTTAAACTTTAGGAGAGATATTTTAGTCTATTTGCTTGAAGACTAATAAAAATCATGTTGTAATTTAGAATAGGATAAAATTCCCTTATTTTGATCAAAATTTATCTTGGATCCTATATTTTAAAAAAATGACTTTGGTTTCTGTTTTTCTATAATTGATGATTTTTATCCCTTTATGGACCTTTGGATAATAGGGTGAGGAATGAAATTCACCAGTTATTTCAAACGCAAATATGAAAATAGTTGTTTGTAAAGCAAATTTTTACCCTTTAGAATATTTACTTAACATGGATATAGATTTGTATTTTCACTGTAGAAGAAAGATGGAGATGACAAACATTATATGCATGGCTTATATGAAATACAAAAATGTCAGCAGCATATATAGATACAGATGTTCTTATATTTAAGAGTTAGCCTCTGGAATACATTAGTATTTACAAGCAGTTTTGATTTTGTTTTAGTTTGTTTTAAACTGATGGATTAGACAAATAACCATGTGACTTGAATAAGGTTTATCTGTCATCATGGAATAAAGATGAAGATGGGGCAAAGGTAGAAGACCCCTCTTTTCCATTTATGCCAAACAGGCACTTAGAAGATTAGCATATTGTGATGTTGCTGAGTGGAAAAGCTAAGATTCGCCATTACTTATTTATAAAAAGGGAATAATGCATGTTAGTCTCCTAATAACATAAATTGTTAAAGTCTTAACATTATAGAACTAACATACCTTTAAATTTGATGTACCATTTTATTGATATTTCAATTATGAAATAAAAGTAATGCAAAAATGATGTTGGAATTTGTTTAATTTATATGCCCGAATTATTTTTTTTTCGAGTTTTATTGGCAAGCTTTTAATTATAGATTATTATAATTTAAAATATGTTGAATGTAAATGCATTTTTTATAAAATATTATAGCTAAAAATTAAAAGCACTGCTCGACAAAATTTAATCTACCTATATTTCTTCTATAATAGTTCATGAAACGATTTTTTAATTTTTCTAAACCTAAAAACAAACAGAAAATAAAGTTCTCTTAAAATAAATAAAATGGTTTAATAAAAATAGTTTGATACTAGTTTTCAAATCAATAAAATGTCTACGTTAACAAAAGTTCTTTATTCTGTCATACAGGGATAACTAAATTATTTTATGTTAACTAAGATCTGATTTTTAATTGTGTATAGAAAACACAGGTAAGAAGACAACTAAGTTTAGTTTTACACAACACCTTCAGATGTCAGCCGAAAAGAGCTTTAGTACACACAAAATAATATGAAACAGAATTAATACAAATTAATTTTTGTAATGGTATTCTTTTTTGAAAAAGTATAAAATGACAAGGCTAAACATGTCTAAAAGTGATAACTTGACGTACTATTTAGTTTTGTACCTCCATAATTTTCTCTTGAAAAAAGACTACATTATTCTTGTCTAAAACTTTTTTTAGAAGGGAGAAACATGAAACCTCGGAGATTAAAATGTAATCAAGCCTCACAATAAGACATGATAAAATGATTATATATATATATATATATATATATATATATATATATATATATATATATATATATATTCTTGTATCGTTTAGATTATAAAACTCATAAAATTTCTTATGATTGAGAAAGTAATATATTCACTAACATAAAATATCTTATTATCTCATAATGATTCACGTATGAATTCACTAACATATGAATAGCATGAATTTAGATTTTTTACTGATTTTTTTGTATTATTTCTTTATTGTGTCATCATAATATTGATTACCACTAATTTTAACATTTTAAAATATATTAAAAAATATTTAAAATACGTTTTTACCGTATAAAATCATACCATCTTTTAATTGTGTATAGAAAAAATAAAAAACATAAAAGGGACAGCCTGCTTTGATGATTTCATGCTTTAAAGAAAAAAAAAAAACTCACCTTCAACTGGCAACTCATAATAGCCTAGGAATATAATATTAAATTCAATTATTACCCTTTTTTCAACGAGGTGTGGCCGGAAAGATGATAGCTCTGAACATAACAGAAGAAATAACATGCGTATGCAAGATTTATTTAAGAACACAGAATGGGTTTTGAAGGGTTCAGAGGGAAACAGCATCACCCTCGGAAAGTATCAACTTGAAGTTAGCACAAGATACACCATGATTTTTCTTTTTTATGAAGTAGTAGAGAAGAGATACATCATCATACATGCTACCTGACCAAATCATATACTATCTAGTAGTAAGTATGGGCAGATAGTAGTTACTCATACAAAATGGACATTCCTAACAGAAGCTACAAATGCTGATTTACTACAACATACATTTTAACGACGCCCTGGTAGGCCAAAAATGGAAATAAATTCTATAATATTGAACAGATAACTCACGGATCTTCTTCCACAGGTGCCTCAATATAGAGATTGTCTTCTGCACTGGGGTTCGCATGATGCTGCCCATATATTGCATAAACACCAATCATGACAATACAAAGAACCACAAATCTCACCCATGCCTCTTCATGTAACTGCCAACAGAAGTTCGTCGTTATGTTGTTTTAATGTACAAATAATCAGCTGAAAAACTTTTCAAATTATGGATTATTTTGGCTGTCTTAAATAAGGAGAGATAATGGGCATACCTGGGCAAATAAGAACATGTTGAAAAATATGCAAATATTTGGCAGAATGGGAACCCCTGGGCAGGAAAACCCTGGTGCGTCTGCGTAAACCTATAAAGAAAAATGACAGAAGAATGGAATTAGTGAAAGAAATTGACATCAAAATCCATCAAGCTCGTCAATTTCAATAATTTTAACATGGTCTGTGATGAAATCCGGGAAGCAGAGTTGTTGACCTTCGGATTGCCTTTCCGTTTGGTGTATTTGACACATACAACCATCAATGTGTTCTTCATTTTGTGGTATGATCCAGGAAAAGAAGGCAACAAACAGTTTCAGATTACTCTCTCCATCTCCATTAATGACGAGACTCAATTAAAAACTCGTGACTTTGATTAGTATTTATACATTGTCCAATAACCAAATCGGAAATTTTACATGTTCATTCATCATACAACAACCTTCAATCCATAGAATATAACTATATATTATTATAAACATATTATGCAACTAAAGCATTTCGACCCAACGCAGCATGCATTTGAGCACTATTTGGATAAATTTCTCAATAAATACTTATATGAAAAGAAAATAAAAAGATGAAGTGAACCCGTAAGTTAAAATTACTCAGCATAAACTAATTATAAAGCTTTCTCATTTTATCTTCTTCAAAATTTGATTTTGACTTTATACAAAACTTAAATCATTTAATCTAATTTTTTTCTCCTCAAATACTTTTAGAGAAATTTATCAAAATAACACTATAATAAAATATAAAATAACCCTCACCTGGCGGAAAATGAGAGCAACAGAAGCACCAACTGCGATAACTATGGTGAGAATCAGAAAAATAAATGAAGCATCATAACGGTACAAGAGCCCAGTAGCAAATCCACAAAGAGCAACGGCAATGAGGCAAATTACACCTTCCCGCTCAGCAGAAGACGATACTTGACTACTTGTCTTATCCTTCCAGCGAAGTACAACAACACATGCTGAGACAACTGAATATCCAGTCTGAACAAAAATAATATATCATGTGAGGAACATTAAGTAAGAATTTTCAATCACCAATCAAACATAGATTATACATTTTGTCAAGGCACATCATGCCATATTATTTCCTAAATGGAAAATATGATGCACACTATCTTAACACATACCAAAACATGGTAAGATTAGATTAATGTATCCAACACCCACTGAACAAGAAATGCCCCACCTTTCCTTAGTCCACGTATTTCATGTCAATCAAAGCAAACGTATATACATACTATATGATGATACAAAATAAGCCAGTTATTTTGTTGGCAAGTCCACTACCAACAGATTAGAAGTCAACTCTTACCAGTGTACCAACGGAAAGAATGTGAGAGAGCACACGCACATCCATCAGCCCACCCAGAACGCTGGCAACCAAGCCAACCCAGATCTGAGAATGAATAGGGGTGTGGCGTGTGGAGTGAACCTTTGCAAATATTGAGGGAAGTAAGCCATCCCTGGCAAGTCCAAGATATAGCCGAGACTGCTCATCAGAAACATTCCATTTATATACATATTAGCACATGTCAGGCACAGCAATCGTGTCATTATTCAGAAGGGATTTACCTGAACATAGAGACCAACAAGGAGTGTTGTTGTAAGTCCCGCAACAGCACCAATGCTAATCAGAACAGAAACAAATTTTAATCCCTTAGATGTAAAAGCTTCAGCCAGAGGAGCATCTTCTCCTAGAAGATTGTATGGAACCATTCCAGTAATAACCAAGCATACTCCAATGTACAATGCAATACATACTAAGAGGCTTCCTATTATGCCAATTGGCAAATCCCGCTGAAATTTCACAAACAGAAAAGATAAATACAAAAGGTCATGGTGAACTAATTTCTGAGAATAGAAAGAAAATAACAAATAAGTGAAAGTGTAAATATAAATTAGCCTAAGTAAATATATTATTGTGAGATAATATAAACTAATATTAACTAATATTCAATCTACAAAACCTAGGAGTTGGGATCCTAACGAGTCTCGAGCCATAAGCCACCCCATATATAAGAGACTTTAACATCACCTCAAACCTAGAACCTTAACCTTGTGTTTGGACGAAGCATTTCAACAATGTTGAGAAATTGAAATGCATTGTATTTGAATTGCTTGCAATTAAATTCCCTTCAATCTCTAAATAATTTGTTTGGATAAAGAAATTAAAATACCTTACATTAATTTCTTATTTGGATAAAATAATTGAATTTCTTGTGAGATAAAATTTCATTTTATCAATATTTATTTTAGGCTTAATTATGTTTTGAGTTCATGATAAATTTGGAAATGGGTCGGTCAAGTTTGTCGGGTCAACAGGTCGGTCGGTCAAGTTTGTCGGGTCAACAGGTCGGTCGGTCGGTCACTAGGCCTGCCCGACACATCTAGGTCGTCAGGCTCGCCCGACACCTCTCGGTCGCCTGGCTCGCCAAATCCGTTGGGCTCGCACGACCCGTTTATAACATGGGGCCAGTCCGGTCTGTTTGGGCCCCTTGATACATCTTGGTCGTCTGGCCTTCCTAGGTGGTGTGGGTTGTCGGGCTTGACCGACCTGTTTGAGTTTTCAACCTCGTCCGACCTATATGTGTTATCAAGTCACCCTGTCTGTTTGGGTCGTCGGGCCCGTCCGACAGTCGTCGGACCTACCAGACCCGTCTGACTCGTCTGGGTTATCGAGCCCGCTTGACCCATCTAGGTTGTCGCGCCCGTCTAGGTAGTCAGGCCCACCTGACCCTTCTTGGTCGTCAAGCCCACCTGACTCGTCTTTTGTCATTGGGCCCGCTTGACCCGTCTGGCTCGTCAGGCATGCTTGACCTGTCTTTTTCGACAGACCCGCCTGACCCGTCTAGGTAGTCGGGCCTGATCGACCCATCTGGGTCGTCGAGCCCGCTCGATCTGTTTGGGTCGTCGGGCCTGCTTGACCCGTTTGTGTCGTCAAGTCAGTCTGATCCGTCTAGATCTTCTGGCCAGCCGAACCTGTCATGGTTGTCGGGTTTGCCGGGTCCGTTTGGGATTGAGTCCAAAGTGTGAGGTTGAGTGAGAAGAATTTCAAATTCCACCTTTTTTTAGAGTATTTGAATTTCTTCTAATTTAGCTAATTGAAATACTTCAAAAAAATGCATGCATTTTAAATGTTTTTTAATGTCTCTACCCAAACAAAGCATTTCTTTACAAAGAATTTCAAATTCTCCAAATAAATGAATCACCCTCTTGAATTGCCTCATCCAAACACATCATAAGGCAATGGGTCACTAAGTCTTTCTTCTTATGTACTAATCATCACATCACTTATCTTCAAAACAGTCTGTATTTTACTTCCAATAAAACTATCATTATCAACAGTTAAATGAGACGAGATATAGCATCTGGAAAATTCATAAACCACGGGAGGAATCTCAAATGAGATACCTGAGGCCTCTTAGCTTCTTCGGCAGAATTGGCAACTGCATCAAAACCAACGTATGCAAAGAAGACTACTGTAGCTCCTGTAAGTATAGATTGTAAACCATTTGGAGCAAAGGGAGACCAGTTGGAAACATCAACCTCAAATGCTCCAGCAAAAATGACAATGATAACAATGATTACCTGCAACAAACAGCAAAAACAACCTGTGATTCTGTATCAGATAAGCCATAATTAACACGCGCTTAATACTGTATTTTGAAAACTTGTAAGATGGAAAGGAACCTTGGTCACTGTCATAATACAATTCATAATTGACGATTCATGAACACCTAGACATAGAACTAAAGTGAGAAGTATTAGCAGAATAGGAGCCAATATGTTGATGGATAACACATCTCCAATGCTTTCACCATGCCCAATCCAATTTGGAATGTTATCTTTGAAAACAGGAAAGAGTTCTAGAATATTTATCAGATAACTTGCTAGGCTTCTCGCTATACTCGCTGCTCCAATGTGATAGTCAAGCATTAATTGTGCAAAAACAAGAAAAGCCGTAAGTTCATTAAAAGCCGTGTATGTATATAGATAAGCTCCTCCAACAACAGCGGGAAAACGAGAAGCTAGTTCAGCATAACAGAGTGCATTTATAACACACGATGCTCCCGCAAGCATAAAACTTATCGTCACTCCTGTATCACAGAAACAAACCTTAATAAGCCACTAGGTTTGGAATAATCTTAACTGGAAAATAACCAGTGCATATCAAGCCTCGCAGCAGATAGTATTTGGGTTCAATTTTCATATATTTGTAAGGATTATCACTACCAGCCAAACAGAAATCCCCATAGACGTCTTTTAAACTAATTATTGCAAAAATCAACAATCTTACAAGACATGCTATTATGATTGAATAATAGTGTAAAAATCCATTAAAGTATCAGATTATACCGGCACTTTCTAATCAAATTCACAGTATTTGACATGTCAGTAATAACTGATTCAAACTTTTGAAACAGTGATATCTCTATTCGATTTCAATAAGATCTGTGTCTCTTCTTAATCTGATATTAAGTTTATATGATGTGTCCTGTTTTGTAATATTTAAAATTTGTGTTATCCTTGTGTGAGTGTAGTACTGCATTCATTTTCCATGTCATTTAAGGTTATTGCTACATGAAGTTCGATACTCTTCAACTCCCATTACCCAGGTACTAGTACCTCCAAGTTCAACAACAAACCTAGCGGATAAAAGAACAAAACGTAAAACTAAGAAACAATAATTGCATTAATGCTTGCTTTTGGAGATTTATTTCGGTAATTTATGTTATTTCCTACACAAAAATACAAGCCGGGTGAAACCTTAATTTTAACTAGAGAAATATACCCAAATTTTCTCCAAAATTAAATAAAAAAAAAGGTTACAAGTAGCAAGGGAATCTTTAATAGCTGACCTTCAACAAAAATCTTAAACATGAGATCTATTATTTACAAGACCTTGACTAGAGGAATATATATCTCCACCACGAAGAATGAGCTCTCCTATAAGAATTCTCAATATCTCGAATGATAAAAAAGTGTCATATTTTACATCCTTTCTTACTAAAAAAATTGATAGTAAGATTTAGAGAAAATTACATAAGATTTAAAGGTGAGATCTAAATTAGAGTAAAAATTTAAATGGAATTTTAAGAAAACTAATGTCCTAAGTTGTATGGGAGCTACAAAAAAAAAAGTAGTTCAAATAAGATCTTGCAATAAAATGCTCTAAAAAGTCTTTTCGGTGCTAAAATTTCGCAAAAATAATTACTTATTAAAGCAATCTAAAACTATTACTAAGTAATTTTTTTTCAGTATTTCAGAGACGAAAATAACTACTATTATTTCATAACCTCCTTTATGCCCGTAATTAATAATTCATTAAACTAATGTAACTTCAGACATTAATTTACTTCTCAAAGACAAAAATGCACTTTAATTATATAAATAAACTTCAACAACGCTTTAGAAGCTAAAACAGTAGAGGTGTACCGGGTCCGGCGTCGCGGGCGACGGTGCCGGTGACGACGAAGATGCCGGCGCCGATGGATGCGCCAATCCCAAGGAGTATGAGGTCGATGACGCCGAGGCGGCGGGAGAGGCCGAGCTCAGTGCTGTCGCGATAGGCCTTCTCCGCCGGCGTCGCTAGGCGCTTCGATCGGCGCGCCGACGACCAGAAATGCGACCAACCTGAGGAGGACGAAGAAGAAGAAGGATGGCTAGCAATTCTCATGGTGAAAACAAGGTCAAACTAGAACACAGGAAAAAAAAAACGTGTCACAGATTCACAGAGATTTTGGATTGAGAGAGAGAAAGAGGGAGAGAGTGATGAAAAATTTGCATACTGATAGAAAAAGAGTGTAGATGGAAGCTGATTCAAAACAAAATTACAATAATAATAAAATTATTATTATCATTATTAATAAATTAAAAAAGGACAAATTGGATATTTTTTTTTCTTATTCAATAATTATCTTTTTTGGGTATATGATGTACACATGTTATATTGGTAAAGACAACACGTGGGTCAATTTGAATGTGGCCTTATTTCAGTCCAATTACATAATTTCACATTTAAATTATAGTTTCCAAGATTATGATACAATATTTAAAAATTTCTCAATAAATAGAAATTTAAACAAAAAAAAACTTTTAAATTGCACGGACTTGATTTCTACGTTATCCAATTTCCCATTCGAATATTTTTATTCAAATATTAATTGGTTTTCGTAACATTGCTAATATTTTTAATATAATTTTATTTGATAAAAACACATTTAGTTTTAATTTATTATTAATTTAAAATCATTTCAATGTGATTCTTTCTCTTGCATCGATTATTTTTAAGATGATCTCATAAAGTTTGTTGTTTGAATGTGTGAGGACAAAGAAACGTGTAAAACAAGAGCCTAATAGCATAATTGTACTATTAAAAAATATCAATCGATTGCAAAATACCCCACAAGCTATTTATAAATTGCAATTGTAATTTAACTTGTATACTCTAAATTTGTTTGACCTCGTCATAAGCTATCTGAAAAGTATCCACATTTTTTTTTTTAAATTTGATCATTGTAATAGGAAAGATAATTTTACAAATTTTAGAAAATGTAAGAACTTGAATTATTTTTATTTTTAAATGTTTAATTGTTTAAGTAATATAATTTGAAGTTGTAGATTTGTTAGTTTAATGCAGCAAGCATTAAATGTAGGAAGTATCACAAAATAACATGTTTATGGGAAAAAAATCTCGTACACAAACAGAAAACGACATAGACAAGAAAAGACAACCCGAAGACTGCAAAAAAAAAATGTGCCTCGCATTCACTAAAAATTTGTTTTACCAAAAAATAATTCCATTTTACTAGCATTCAAACATTCTAACTATTTTGACATTACATAAGAAATAACATTCATTTACATTAAAATAATCTTGATCATTATAGTTGTCAACTTTAATTTAAATATATCATAACAATATCACTTAAAAAACTATAATTGAATCAACCCAATATTGAGTTGATGATATCATAATTTTTGTTGAGTTCAGTGCCGCCGGAGTTTTTTTAGAGGTTTTGACTCTCTCAATATTTATAAATTAATAATATATATATATATATATATATACGATATTTTAAGAAATTTTGTATATTCTTTTTCGATACTTCAAAAAATTTACTGAAAATATTGAGTTAAATTAGGTTAATAATACTTAAATAAATCTAAACGGAAAATATCTCAATTAAATTAAGTGAAAAAGATACTATAAGAGTGATATATTATTTCAAAATTTAAATAATAAAAATATTATTATATATATCTTAGATTTTAATTTCATTGATTTCATATTCAAACAAATTATTCTATTTTTTTATAAAAAATAAAATACTATTGAAATACTTTTTATTAAAGGATTAAAAGTTTTAAACTAAAATTGAATCTGGTGGAATCCAGCTTGAACACTTAAAATATAATTGATTCATCAATTAGCAATTATGCAAGATACACAAATACATGTATATGCTTCTGCCTAGAATTATCCATTGTTAAGATTTAGAATTAATGATTATTCTGTAATCATGTTTTCTAGAAATACTCTTCACAATTTTCAGTAATAAAAAAGAATTATTTAATCGTTAATCTGACTTATTAAAAAAATTATATTTATACTAATTATCTGTGTTTAGAAAAGGTGTAATATTAATAAATTGTGTTTACCCTAAAAGCTTAAACAGAACCCGCCAATAGCCGTTAAAATTCAAAATACTCTTCACTCATATATAAAACCGAGAGGCCTTCTCCTTCTTCTTCGTGGCGAGTCCCATTTTCTCATAGCAAAACCAGAGAAAGAAAGGGCCAAATCAGAAAGAAAGAGTTCAAGAAAATGGGTGAAATAAACGTTCATGCTCAGAACGAACCCGTCACCGCAGTTTCTCCACAACCAACGCCAACACAAGCGATGCACGATCACGCTGATTCCACGACAGTGGTTGAGCCCACCGACTTCTTGTCCATGATGCATCACAACAACGGCTGCTGCCACCGTCAACCTCCCTGCTCCGCCGTCAACAACCCCATGAAGCGCCGATCGCCCCCGTCGTGTTCTTTCTCCGGAGAGCCCTCCGCCAAGAAGCTATCCTGTGACCAGGAGGACCTCTCCCATTACGGCTTCTCCGCCGTCCCCATTCCGCTCAACCTCTACTCCCTCGTCAACAAGCGCCGCTCCTTACCCGTCCTCCGCCGCTGCGTTTCCGACCCTTACCGACCTCCGGCTCCGGCGCCTCCCACTCCTGCGGAGAGAGGCTCCTTCCCCGTCCTCCGCCGCTGCGTTTCCGACCCTTACCGCCCTCCGGCTCCGGCGCCTCCCACTCCTGCGGAGAGAGGCTCCGGGCTACCGCCCCTGCCGCCGGGCCTCAGAAGGAGCGTCTCGGATCTCTCCACACCTTCTCCGAGTCTGAACTACGAGGAAACCGCCGCTCCTGAGTCAGTGGTATGGAGGGTTGGGAAATTGAAAGGGAATAAAAAGTTTTGATCTTTAGGGTTTGGAATAATGGATTTGCTTTTTGTTTGTTTGTTTTGTGCGTGTAATTGCAGAAACTGAGAAGGATCAAGGAGCGATTGAAAGAGATGTGGCAATGGTGGCATGAGGTTATGAAGGATGATGAGGAAGAAAATGGAAGGGAAGAAGAGTGTATAGCTGAAGAAGACAAAGTCCTGCCTCAGGTATGTGTATGTATGGATCAAGAATACCAATCATCCTTCAATTCTAACTGTAATAGATTTACCTTGTGTTACCTTTAATTTGTTTGGTTATGTAATTCTACTAAGATACGTAATATAAAAGTTAATTAGAATGTACATGTTGTAAAGTATCTTACATTGTAATCCTATCAGTGAAGAAAAATTGCACATCCACTCCATCGTGGGGGGAATAGGGTTTAGGAAATAACACGATAGAAAAGAAAGGAAAGTGTAGGGAAGAAAAGTGATAAATGAAATGAGATATGTCAGAGAAGTACAGAAAGGGATACAAAGAAAAATAGGTTGGAAATAAGACGGGAAGAAAAAGTAATTACATGTTTGTAATAATCCATTACATATTACTATGAATGGTAACTGTTTTAAAAATCACACTTGAAATGATATTTTCAGGGTTGACACCACACAAATATTTATATTGAAAGAGAACAGAAGTTAGACTCCAAAATATGTAATTATAAAGTTGTCACTTGTTATTATTTTTTGGATATATGGCTTGACTGCTTCTTAGATTAATTTTAATGTTTTATGTTCAATCCATGTGTTTTTGCAGGATGATTTGGGAGGAGGAGATTCTGAAGAAGCAGTTAGTGTTGAGTGGGGTGAACAGTGCCTAAGCCTTGGATTTGCGTGTCCATGTGGGAAAAGCTTCAAGGTTCTCCTCTCGGAAAATAATTGTTACTATAAGTTGGTGTAAGAGAAAAGTAGCGTGTTTGACTCTTGCTCGCTTTTGTTTTTATTATCTTTTAGTTTGGCAAAGCCTTTTTTCTATTTCTCATGTGCGGTGTCTTCCAGTAAATAAAAGAAATGTTATGTACTTTGAACAATGTATATAAAATGTTGTGTACTTTCTCCAAGAAATGGAGGAAAATGTTATATCTTGTCCCATTTACTAGCATGTAACTCAGTACAAAAGTTCATAGAAAATGAATGGCTTGTTGTGCAATAATTTTTTCAGTGGCCTTTGATAAATTTTGTCTACAGTGTCTCTTTGCATGAAATTATGTATTGATGGGTGGTTTCAATGCCTATGTGGGGTTAAGCATTGGGACGACATTTCGTTTTTGTAACTGCTATTGGAGGCATGGATTTAGAGAGAATCAAAGGAATGGATTTGGGGAATCTGTTTCCTAGTCTTTTTTTCTAGTGTATATGTATGTTTAGCAGCTACTTAGGTGCTTTACTACAATTGTTTGAGATTCTGAGGTGGTGGTGATCTTTGTGTTAAGAACAAATACGGTTTGTTATGCTAGTTGTGGTCCAGTCTGTGACCAAAAAACAATACCTATCTGATATCTGTTTATCTAGCCGATAAAAAGCACGGCAATTAGAGTCTAGCATGTTGCAATTCAATTTTAGTGACTACTAGGACTTTTCTTTACTACCAGCATAAGAATTAAAATCATTTTTAGAACTGCAATGATTTGAAGTGAAATGAAGAGGGTTACTGTAGTACCTTATAAACATTCAGAACTTTGATGATTGATGTCGTGTCAAACCAAAAATTGTTTTTCAACCTTGTGTGAGATTACATGAGTAGCTGAATCCAGTGTCCCATGTAATTTTTTAACAGCATGAAAACATTGGTTGATAGAATTGATTATTTTACTTACAAGCTAAGAAACTACAAATAAGTCTGAAAGAAAAAATTAATAGATATCAAATAATGGTGTGTGGTAAAAGTGTGTTCCAATAAAGCAACACTGTTAAAGATGATAGTTTCATGTAGGTCAAAGTCAAACAGCCAGAAGGATCTTGCTTCCAGTTGTCTAGTGATAGAGACTTGAGATGAGTAATAAGTAGCAAATTTATTTATCAATTGGGACTAACAGATTACTGTATTAAGAAACAAACTAGTTATGCAAATTACAGATCTGATGCTTTTATATTCATACTCTCTCTTTTTGGGCATGTTCATCCATCATGGTAGCATGTGTTTACTTGCTCCTGTGGTAGAACTGATGCTTGATTGATTTGAGTGTTTGTGTCTACTACATTCCCATTCTTTTTATCTCTCTTACTTTCTCATAAATCATCCTTTACTATAAAGGGTATGGAAGCATTGGAGTCTGAGATGAAACTTCAAATTTTTATATGAAGGAAAAACTCCTTCATAATGCTATGGAAAACAAACATGTGACTATGTACGATATAGCCTTTTTCATCCTGGTGTCCAAATACTGCTTATTAAGTCCTCTTTCATGATTAATTACAAAGTCCTTGAGTATATGGAAAGCACAGGATGAAGAATTTTTCAACGGTTTTTTCAAAGTGAAGTTAACTCAGTTTGCAGGGTGAAAATGTCATGAAATTTAAATATTCAAAATCTGTCCTAATACTTAAAAACGAAGAAGTATATTTTCCACTTCCTAAATGTCTGTCTTTGTTTCTTTATCAAAACAACCATGAACATCCCAAAATAATATTACCACCATTGGGTGCAGAGCAATTGAGTGAACTCAACTCACTTTGACTGTCTCACATCGCTTAAATTACATCAGTTCTAGAGGAGAAAAAATTTATAGGATATCTCTCTTGCTTGAATATCCTATCCGTAATCAATTGACCATTTTTTTTATGGCTCAAACATCAAATAAGCATTTAAGTACGGAGACTTTTGAATCCAACAAGTTGAAAAAATATCATAAACAATTTAAGAGAGTAATTCATTTATTTGAAAATTTTTAATTCTTTCAAAAAATGAAATGCTTGGATGAGAAAATTAAAAGTAAATTGAAATTGAAGAATTTTTTTAAAAAGGTATTTCAAATAACTAAAATAGTAGAATTTAAAATTCACTAAAAAAAGAAGGAAATTGGAATTCCCTAGGTTATGGAATTCCTCAATGGTTAAAACAAAAAAAGTGAATTGGTCCAAAAGGTCAAGTCGGGTCAGACAAAAGGTCGAGACGAGTCGGTTCGGCCCAATGGACGAGACAAGTCGGCCTGGATTAAAAGACGAGATGAGCCGGCTCGAGTTGACCTAGCCGAAGGTGGAGAAGAGATGGCTCAAGCCAAATTTGAGTTGGGTCGGCCTTGACCGCAAGTCAAACTAAGTTGGCTCAGACAGTAAGTCGAGCCTAGTGAGCCTAGGCCAAAGGTCGAAACTAGTCGACCTGAGTTCAAGGTCAAGCCTAGTTGGTTTGACTTGAAGGTCGAGTCGAGTAGGCTCGTGTCCTAGGTCGAGATGAGTCGTGTTGAGCCCTAGGTTGAGCTGAGTCAACTGGGGCCGTAAATCGACAGAGTTGGGCCCAAGCATAAGGTTGAGCTAAATTGGCCTTGGCCAAAGGTCGAGACGTTGTGGCTCTAGACCGTCGGTCTAGGCCGAAAGTTGAGCCTACTTAACTCGTGTTGTTAGTTAAGCTAAGTTAGCCTGAGCCGAAGGTCAAGTCGAGTTGACCCGGGTCGAAGTTCAAGCCAAGGCGTTATGGGCCGAAGGTCCAGACGAGGTGGCTCTGAGCTGAGTCGTCTCTGACTGAAGGTTGAGTTGAGTTGGCCAAGACATAAGGTTTAAACCAATCTACCCTAGTTGAAGGTTGAGTCAAGTCAACTTGGGCCGAATTTGTTCAAATAAGCTAAGGTCGAATTGATTCAAATTGTGTCGATGCCGAATTGATTCAAATTGGCCCATGTCAGACTAGCTGTGGTCGAGTCGGCTCGAATTGACTTGAACCAAAAGTCAAGACGAGTTGTACCGAATTGAAGGTCGAGTTAAGTTAAGTTAGACTCAAAGGTAGAATTGAGTTAAAATAGAAATTAAATTGTCTTATCCAAACAACAAAATTGAAATCTAAGATATTTTAATTACTTCATTCAAACTAATTATTTAAAAAATGAGAGAATTTAATTACAAGTAATTCAAAATATTTCAATTTCCTAAAATTATTTAAATCTTTCATCCAAACAAAAGGGAAATGTTCACTTTATCATTTGAACATCGGAAAGATTATATGAAACAAAATTATAATATTTTGGAAAACTTTCAATATGATTTCAATTGTTTTTTCTTTAAAATATATATTCAGAAGAATATATTGTCAGTACTCTTAATAGAGTGTGATAACTTTGAAAAGAATATTATATTGAAAGCGTTTTATGGTGTTAGATTTATAGCGTGCACAAGTTATGTTTAACTATTTGTTCATTAATTTGAAAATATTAAAATTCAGTTTAAAAAAATATTAATTTTAAAATATTCTTATTAAATAATATTAACGGTTAAAATTCGGTATAACTATCATAATTTATTTATATACATATACATATTGGACATTCATATAAGGGTTAAAAGATTATTTAGTTTGTTTCAATCATCACATGAATAGGAACTTATTACGTTTTCACTTATTTAAATTTTATTCAATAGTGTTACTGGAATAATAAGACTCATCAACATTCGGAAAATAAGATTGACATTCTTCCGTGGGATCCACCATTCATTAAATTGCAAAACATTTATGGTTTATATTATGATCATTGTTTTACATTTTTTTATTATTTTGTTAACTTTTACATTTTTGTTGTTAACATGAGAAAGAGGTAACACATTTTTTTTAACTGCTCAAACTCTGGTTTAATCCAACCAATTAAGAGTAGGGCTACTAGATATAATTAAATGAATTGAGTTGAAATCTAATCTAAACTCAACTCAACCAAACTAATCACTCTCTTAAATATACTTCACAGTAAAATAAAAAGCTTACAAAAAAAATGAACAATTAATATATTTACAAGTGGTATCCTATTTCATATAATTAAGACTAATATAATTGTTTAACATTTTTTAATACATATAAGACATATATAATATAATCTTAGATAAATTTTGAACTACTCAAACGATTAAAATACAGAAGATTCAACAATACCTTTTGTAGAAAAAATGTCAAAAATTAAACTATAAGGGCATGAATTTGGTTATAACAACTAGGTTTGAGTAATACTAAACGAAAACAAGTTATCACTAAAACAACAATTATAATTTATATTACTATATCTGTCCTGTTTGTCTGTCTAATATGGAAGGTGACAATTAATTTTTTCTTTTTCAATATTCAATTGAAATTGAGTTTATATGAGCTAAATTAATTATTAATAATTAATTTAACTTCTAACACTAAATTAAAACAACCATAGAATTTACATGCTTTTAAATAATTACATTTTATTAATGTAATGTTCAGTTAAGTATAAGTTTGATTCTGTCTAGTATTTTAAAGCAACAACCCTAGAGTGCCAAAGCCAATCTTGTTGTAATTTGAAGTGGATGGCATTTATAATTTTTTTTTTCAAATATCATATCAAATCTATTTAATATGTATAGGCTCATCTTTAAATTTGAATTAAGAAAATTATATTTTTTTTAAAAAAAAGTCTCATACTTTGAAGACATTGATTTTCATAATGTAATACTTTTAGAAATTATGTTTGGCTATGTTGTCATGGAGGTGGTGTGCAACTGATGTGACATTTGAAGTACACTGAACTAACTATAGTGTTGAGATTAATGTAACAGTTAAAGTTCATTGCCACAATGAACTACTTAAGAATCTAATCCACCATAACTACATGGAGAATAATAAAGTTTAGTGAAATTAATAGACATGGCTGTCATAATATTAACATAAGTTAACATATTATACAATTGCAAGAAAGTACAAGAATAAAACATGTAAGAGAAATTAAGATATAGAAACAGTTTTAAGTATCCTAATACATATTTTAAATCATTACATTATAATTTGAGAAGATCAATAATGATGTCTAAGAATAAGAAATAATATGATATTATTTTATTTATGATGCAAATGGATGAAATTATTTATGAAAGAAGGGATATAAAAGATGGTGATTTTGTGAGTTGTAGTTTCACAGCATTGTTGTTCTCCTTCCTTCCCCTCCCATCCTTCGTCCCTCCTCCCTTTTCCCCAATGCTGGAATTCTATTGTATTCTCTCACATTTTCCTCTTATTTAACCTAATCAACCGTCTCTTTTTCTTTATCATTTTCTTCCTTCGACCTCTCATGTAAGACAACCTTTCTCATCCTTTGAATTTCCCTTTGAATTATCTATCTTTCTCTCCGCACCCCATTCAACAAACTTAATTCTTTACTCCCTTTTCTTTGATGGGTTTCATTGAAAATTCTATTGAATGCATCTGATTTCTGTATTCAACAAAGACCAAATACCCTGAGTCCACAGGTTTGAGAAAATAATAACATTTTATTATTCTATTTTTTGTGCTCTTACCTGTATTTGAATTTTGGGTTTTATCCGTTTTTAGGCATCTGGGGTGGGTTGTGTTGTGTTGTGGAGTTTCAGGTCTGTTTGTTATCTTGTTTTTGATGTGTTAACTTTGGTTGAAGACTAGGGTTTTTTGGGGGTGGAGGGGTGATTGTGTCTTGGAGGTTGGTGTTATCTTTTTCAATGGTTTTTGGATTTGTGTGCCTGAAGATGTTGTATTGGTGAATTCTTGCAGTGGTTTGGGGATTTGGGGTTTGAAGTTTGAAGTTTTTTGTGTGATTTTGTTGAGAAATGAATCGTAGAGTGAGGAGGAAGGTGGCAAGGAAAAGTAAAGGGAATGTGGTGCAATCTAGTTCCCCTGAAGTTCAGGAGGAGGTTTTGCATTTGGAACCCCAAGGAGTTGTTGATTGGAACTGCTTGCCTGATGACACAGTAATTCAGCTGTTGTCTTGTCTGAGTTACCGAGATCGAGCTAGCTTGTCGTCAACTTGTAAGACATGGAGGTCTCTTGGTAGCTCCCCGTGTCTGTGGACTTCTCTGGATCTTCGTTCGCACAGGTTTGATGCTGACATGGCTTCATCACTTGCTCCTAGGTGTGTGCATCTACAGAAGCTCAGGTTTCGGGGAGAGGAATCTGCTAATGCAATAATTCATCTTCGAGCTAAGAACTTGCGTGAATTGAGCGGTGACTATTGCAGGAAGATTAGTGATGCAACTCTTTCAGTGATTGTAGCTCGGCATGAGTCACTTGAGAGCCTTCAGCTTGGACCAGATTTTTGTGAGAGAATAAGTAGTGATGCTATAAAAGCAATAGCTCATTGCTGTCCTAACTTGAATAAGCTTAGACTCTCGGGTATCAGGGATGTAAATGCTGATGCTATTAATGCTTTGGCTAAGTATTGTCCAAAGTTGACTGACATTGGGTTCATTGACTGTCTGAATGTTGACGAGGTTGCACTGGGAAATGTGTTATCAGTTCGTTTCCTTTCTGTGGCGGGGACTTCAAGTATGAAGTGGGGTGTGGTTTCCCATCTTTGGCATAAACTTCCTTACTTGATTGGGTTAGATGTTTCAAGAACTGATATTGGACCATCTGCTGTTTTCAGACTGCTTTCCTTAACACAGAATTTGAGGGTTTTGATTGCTCTGAATTGTCCTATCCTTGAAGAAGACACTAGCTTTTCTGCTAGTAAATATAAAAACAAGTTATTAGTTTCCCTTCGTACTGATATTTTTAAAGGACTGGCTTCTTTATTTTTTGATAATACAAAGAGAGGAAAAAATGTGTTTTTGGACTGGAGGACCTCAAAGAATAATGATAAGGATCTTAATGAAATTATACCCTGGCTTGAGTGGATGCTATCTCACACACTTTTGCGTTCTGCTGAGAGTCCTCAGCAGGGTCTTGATAATTTCTGGGTTGAACAAGGTGGAGCACTTTTACTTAGTCTAATGCAGAGTTCTCAGGAGGATGTTCAAGAGAGGGCAGCCACAGGACTTGCCACTTTTGTTGTAATTGATGACGAAAATGCTAGCATAGATTGTGGAAGGGCTGAAGCAGTTATGCGAGATGGAGGCATACGCCTCCTACTTGGCCTGGCAAAATCTTGGAGGGAAGGGCTTCAATCCGAGGCGGCTAAGGTACTCTTTCTACCCCTTTTTTTAAATACGGTCTATCTGATAATTTGTAGTCATTTTTTACCTGATCTATTGTGAGAAAAATTAATGTTTACATTTTGTTGAGGTGGTCTTGATATTTTGTGTGTTTAAGATGCATTTTTCACTATAAATCTGAGCTAAGAACAATCTAACATGATCAATGTGGATTTATTTCTCTAAATTTTCAAAATTTCTGCAGGCCATTGCAAATTTGTCTGTCAATGCCAATGTGGCCAAAGCTGTTGCAGAAGAAGGTGGGATTCAGATTCTTGCTGGTTTGGCCAGGTCTATGAACAAGCTGGTGGCTGAAGAGGCTGCTGGAGGATTATGGAATCTCTCTGTTGGAGAGGAGCACAAGGTTGGAATTTGGATATTGTATGTTATTTAGTTTTCATTTGTTGATATTTAATGCTTAAAGTTTAAATTATAAACTTAAAAGCCTTCCATCATAGGGTGCTATTGCTGAAGCTGGTGGAATACAAGCTTTAGTGGATCTTATATTCAAGTGGTCCTCTAGTGGAGATGGAGTTTTAGTAAGTTCTCTGGTTTTATGTTATGAGCTTCTTAAGTTACTTTTACTATATTACTTCTTATATCCAGTAATGTTGCTGTTTTATAATATGTATTGCAGTTGGTTGATTAGATAGTCTTAATTTTTCAGGAACGGGCGGCTGGTGCATTGGCTAATTTGGCAGCTGATGACAAGTGTAGTACAGAGGTTGCGCTGGCAGGAGGTGTACATGCTCTGGTGATGCTTGCACGTAAGTGCAAATTTGAGGGTGTGCAAGAGCAGGTAGCACCGCCTTTTAGTATTTGGGTACCATCCAATTCAATTACTAAAATCTTTGAAGCTGTTTTTATTTCATTGATAATACCTGCCAATTCAATATTGGAACCCATCGTAGATATTTAAAAAATGCTTTTATGATTGTGTACATGATTGGGAATTCTTAGAATTTGGGCTTAATTTAATTCCATAAAATTAGTTTGTAAGGGGAAGATTATCCAAACTTTATAAACTCTATTTAATTCATATATCTAGTTGATGCAAGGCTAAACACCATCCTTGAACCTGAAATTAAGGCGGGCTAGGAGTGACCATGATTAAGGCGGCTTTCCAACAATAATTGTTATTTACTTTTTGCTCCTGAAAAGGTGTGGGGGTGGGGCTATGAAATTGTGTTGTCGGTGGTATTATTTGATTTTTTTACCTACAAGTCCTTAGTTTGGAAGTTGGAAGGCTTAGCAATGGCTAAATCCTTTTGACATTGATGGTGCCATCACACTACAAGGTTGTTTACTTGAATCTAGAATTTCAGTCTGATTCTAGGTTCCTTGAATTTCTGGACTTATATTCTCTATCTTTTCTCAGTGTTAACTTTTGGTGCCATGGCAGTCATGGCAGATTTTTTACCTACTGCCATAGGCAATTTGTGAAGGGAGGCTCACAATGGCAGCGCCATAGGCTACAATGGTATGTTTGTATGGCAGAACTTTTGCCTTCTGCCATCTTCCATTAATAACAAGATTGCCAAAAATCTAGAGTTTATGCAAACTATTGAAAGGTTTGTAAGTTTGATCCATAGACTTGAATCGTGAACTCTTACCAATTTACTTCATATAAAAAATTATTAAAATAACTGTAATAACTTTGAACTTTTTACTTCCATAATGCAAAATATTTAACCTCAACGATAAAGTAACAGTCAAGTAGTTAATTGCTATTAAATAAGTTCAAACAACACTAAATAGAATATAAGTTCATACAAAACAGGTTCCTTATATGATAATATTTAATAGCTAAACGAAGAGAAATATCTGCAAATTGTATAGAGAGAATGGAGCTTCAAGAAATTTGCAAACCACAAGACTGTAGGGAGAAGATAGCTGCCACTTGCTTGAACCTTCTGTGCAAAGAACAAATAGCGAATAGAGAAGGGATGCAGTGTGAGTCAAGATGGGCATTGTCATCAGCAGCGAGATGGGCAGCATGACGAGAAGAGTAGCTCTGTCACCAACAGCAAAGAGAAACAACACATTGATGAATTGTGGAGAACCCTAATCGTGGGTCTTCCCTTTTCTTCCATTTTTGCATGCCAAAATGACACAAAGGAGAATCATTTACAGTTAAAAAACGGCAGTTGAACTCTCTAAGTTGGGGGTTTGGCTGTGTTCACCTGAGTTTATGATCCCACCGAGCCCACTCTAAAAAACAAACCTACAAATGAGTTAACATGAAACGGGTTGTGGATTTGTGAACTTGTACATTTTTATGAGTTAAAACTCGAGTTTGATAACCATGATTGAGAACAATGGTGCATCTTTCCTAATCTGGATAAGTACCCTTATAAGTGGAACAAGAATCATGGATCTATTTCCATATGTAGTTTTCTGCTAAAAGTTATACCTCACAGAGGTATGTAATTTATTTGTATATATCGAGAGACAAAGAATAGTTCGATGTCATTTCTGGTTTTGATGGTGTTGTAGTCTACAATGTCTTATTTTTGTCAATGGTTGTTTACTAGTGCCTCATGGTTGCAAATGCTTTATATAATTTCGTATGAATTCTTCATGTTTACATTAAATACAGATGCATGAACATTGTTTAACTTATATAGTGATTCTTCAGAATGTGTTATATGTTTTTTCAAATCTTTTACTTTCCATGGAGGGATGCAAGTGCACTGGTGTGGGGTTATTAAAATAACTACTGTTAAATATCAGGCTGCTCGTGCATTGGCTAACTTAGCTGCTCATGGAGATAGTAACAGTAACAATGCTGCCGTTGGACAAGAAGCAGGTGCTCTTGAGGCTCTTGTTCAACTTACTCGTTCTCCCCACGAGGGTGTCAGGTAATGTTTAACTGCTCTTTGCATGTGTGTAATATTGTACCTGTGTATTGCTTTTAGGTATGTTTTTGATAAAAGAAAATAGGGATTAGGTGGAAGAGGGGAAATATAGATGGAGGGAACCCAAGTGAATATATTTGTATGAGATAAGACTCTGAATAATTGTGAAACAAAACACTGACTTAACACGTGTATTTTAATAAATTATTTATATCAACGCAACTGCTAAAGTTTACTACAAATAAACTCACTACGTTGTGACATAGGGGGGCCATGGCCCCCCCAAATTTTTTTATATTTATATTATTTATTATATAATTTTAAATATATTTTTTAAAAATTTAATATTTTTAATATATTTTATATATTTAATATTCTAAAAAAAATTATATATCAATACATAAAAAAAGTTTTTTTTATTGTCCATATTTATTTTTCAATTTGACCTTTTAAATATTTTTTAAATAAAAATAATTGTTTTCTTAATATTATTTTTTAAGTGATCATTTATTTAATTTAACCATCTTTTTATTTAATTATTTTTTAAAATTTAATCACTACAAATGAAAATTAATTATAATAAAATTATAAAAATTACTTTTATTTAATTTTATAATTATAATTATAACGATAACAATAATTATAATTTTATTATTTTTTATTACCATACAAAAATAAATACAATGTTTTTACTACTTTATAGAAAAAATTTGGGATTACTTTTTTGGTTTTTATTTTAATTCAAAAATATCAAGTTAGTCCTCTAATTTTTTTTAGTTCCAGTTTGGTTCCGAATTTTGAAAGAATGAAGCAATTTGGTCTTTTTTTGTTAAATTTCTTGGATTGGATCAATGTTTTTCCATAAAAATTGTAGTTGTGAATAATGATTTTTTTTTGTTAATGTAATTGACATAATACCAGTGTCAATTTTGATGAAAAATTCTTGCTTCGCTTCAAGAAATTTAATAAAAAGGATTAAATTGCATCAATTTTTAAAAGATCGAGGTCAATTTGAGACTAAAAAAACTAGAGAACCAATATGACATTTTTGGACGAAAAAATGGACCAAAAGAGTATTTCAATCAAAATTTTGGCACCCCAAAATATTGGCTGAAGATCTGCCAACCAATACTAATCTTAGAAGCTGTAACTACGGACTTCACAAACAATGATCTGAACTGCAATATGATAAAAGAAAATGGCCATTGCTTGTAGAAATTGGTTTCATAAACCATTTATACAACAGTTTAAGCTTGTGGGATAATTGATTTACAATTGATGTCTTTTCTCTTTAGCCTGTGATCTTGTACCTTGAAAAATATTATTGCAGTAACTTTGCTTTGACCCTGATATTTATACAGGCAAGAGGCTGCTGGTGCACTTTGGAATTTGTCATTTGATGATAGAAATCGAGAAGCCATTGCCGCATCTGGTGGAGTTCAGGCCTTGGTAAGTTCTTACCAGGTTAAGCTATTACTTTTAAATAGAAAAAGTTGTAGCATTAAATAGAAATAGAAAGATACAAGGGATGATAAGAAACATTCCCGAAGAAAATGCAAATCGGTGACAGAAAATAAGGGAGAAACCTGCACTTTAAAACCACTGTTAAATTTAGAGAGGGGGAGGCAGAGGAATATATAGGGTGAGAGAGACTGGGAGATAGAATGGAATTGGTTGACTGAAAAGTTTAGTGTGTTTATGTTTTGACATTATGGTTTCTATAGGTTGCTCTTGCCCAAGCTTGTGCTAATGCCTCCCCTGGACTTCAAGAGAGGGCTGCTGGAGCTCTGTGGGGATTGTCAGTCTCGGAAGCTAATAGGTACTTCTAAGAGTTCTGTTTGTGTTTTATCTCCCTGAATCTTGATTCTTAAGACTTGTTTGGAATTCGTCATATATGAGAGATAGTGTCGGGGTACAAACTTTTGTCTACTTAAAAATCATATTTTTCTTTTTAATAACTTTTTTTTTTCCGATTTTTCGTCCCCATTGCCATTAGTTGTGTCTTTCTTCTCTTTCTTTCCTTTTATTTTTGTTGGTTATTAACCCTCTCTAATTACAATTAGTTTTGTGCTGATCTTTCTTATACTTGGCCTTTGAAATAAAGTCTTCTGATTTTGGGTCCCCCTTTTTTTTTTCTTCTTATTTTTCCTTTATAATCATTGTTAAATATTAAGATATTAATAATACAATAAATACTAGGTAAATATCTAAACAATTGTATTTTAGTGAGCTCGTTTTATGTATTGGTTACTTAAGTTGTTTTTTTTCTTTTCTAAATTTTAAATTGGACTATTTTTAGTAGAGGATCCTACAGTCTCAAGATTTAAAAATTTTCATTTCTTGATCTTAGGTAGGATCTCAGATTTTGACAATCTTTGATTTTGACAATTGTCACACTTAGGAACAATAGATTTGTGGCACTAGACAAAGTTAACGATGAGATATTGATTGGAGAGAATAGAATAGAAAAAGAAAGAGAAGAAAGATGAGTTTCGAGAGTCTTGTGTAGTGAAACGAAAAACCTCAATTCATGAATGACGCGAATGACGGAAGGGATGATTTCTCTTGTTGTATATTTAGTGATTTGTACAATTACTTATATGCACAAAATCTAAATCCATCCATGAAGTTTATGGATTATGATCAAGCTATCTTATAGGAAACTGAATATTATGATCAAATTGCAAGAAACTAAATTAAAATAAGGAAACGAGAAACTTAATTAATCATGCGATTTAAGCCACAATTTGTGAGATGTGTTGCAAAACCAAGGTCTTTATCAAATCCCCTGAGGTTTTAAAATTAGTTCATTATATATGCTCCAACTTCATGTAGTGTTGGATATGTAATTTGCATGTGTATTCATCACATCAGACTCTGTGGTGTAAATGTACCCTCTTAGCTGCATCCTAGATAGTTTCCAACCTACTTTGTTAAAAGCAAACAACGAATTAGAGGACCTGTTCTGGTTTTTCACTAATAAAATAAATGATTTTAGTTCAATGTGCCCTTTCTATGTTTTTAATCCTTGTAATGCAAGATTTTTAACTTTCTGTTTCTTTTCTTTGACTAATATATGGTTTTGAGCTTGGTTAAAAAAGTTGTCATTATAAAATTTCATTATCTTTCTGTATCAGATTATGCCTGTATTCATTAATGTTGGTTTTTGTTTGCGTAGTGTTGCCATTGGACGAGAAGGAGGTGTTGCACCTCTGATTGCACTTGCACGGTCTGAAGCAGAGGTAATTTATTCCCTTTATGTTTGATGTTTACGCCTATGTTTATAAATCAATGCTAGACGAGTAAATAGCAATTCCAAAAAAGTATCCCATTTTGGTGGATCAACTCGTTCCTAGTTGGTGGTGTTATTATTTTAGTCTTTTAATTAAGTTGCTTTACAGTAGCTGTTTGCAATTATATTGGTCGGGTTCCGTAAGCCTTTTTCTCTTTTGGGTTTAGTTTTTCGTATAAATTCATACTGCATATGTTATGTAGGTTAAGTAGGTGGTTAAACAGAACAACTAATATTTGTTGCTAGCTACTAGGATGCTTTGTTTTTTAATAGTGACTTTTCTAGGTTATGATATGATAATTTTTTTACTTTAGTTATTGTTGCCGTGAGCTAACAATCCCAATGGGCTTAAGCTATCAAGTGAAGACACGTGAATATCACATTCCCTCTCAAGCAAGAGTTGTTAGGGCATGAAGTGCGTATAATTCACAGGCCTATCATGTGTTGAATTGAACATTTTACTAAAGGAATATCTGGTCTTCTTGTTTTCAAGCTTTCATTATTTGTATCTTAGCCTCTTGTGGGAGATACTTTGTCTTGTATACTATGTGAATTTTGGCTCCTTCATACTTTGCCCACAAGTATTTACATGCCTTTTTGTCTCTATTTTTTTTACATCTTTATCTATATTTATATATGTAAAATTCTGATTAAATTCAAAATCACCTTCCACTTTCAGGATGTTCATGAAACTGCTGCAGGGGCACTATGGAATCTTGCTTTCAATGCTAGTAATGCTCTACGAATAGTAGAGGAAGGTGGAGTATCTGCACTTGTTGATCTCTGTTCTTCATCGGTATCAAAAATGGCACGCTTCATGGCTGCATTGGCATTGGCTTACATGTTTGACGGGAGGTAATTAATTTGATTAAAATCGGCTATGTCCCTGTTACTCTTTCTTTTTGTTTCTTAGAATGCTTGTTTTTTATATTTGGTTAATGTCCCATATTGAAGTTTGTTCATTCGTATTATTTGAAGACATGGTGGATCTTTGGTTTATTTTGTTTCTGTTATAATTTGATCTGTTCTGTATTTATAGTGTGAATATATGAAAAAAATGAAAATGACTTTACTGTAAAATAATTGCTTAACCAATGAAACTTGGTATGAGAGATCATTTTATGCGTAACATTTGAGCATCATGACATGTTTTGCAGAATGGATGAATATGCTCTCGTAGGCACTCCATCTGAAAGTACTTCTAAGAGTGTGAGCTTGGATGGAGCCAGAAGGATGGCTTTGAAACACATTGAAGCTTTTGTTCTTATGTTCTCTGATCCACAAGCATTTGCAGCTGCTGCTGCATCATCTGCCCCTGCTGCATTAACACAGGTTACTGAAGGTGCACGTATTCCAGAAGCAGGACATCTAAGATGCAGGTTTCCTTTCCTCCTTATACCTTGTAAAAGTTGCTCTTTTTCAGTATTGTTGTACCTTACTACCACATGTATGGTCTTGTTTTCTGATGATAGAAAGTCATTGTCAGTTGCTTGCTTCTCCTGTATTCTTTGTTTTGGCATCAAAATTTGATGTTGCAATAGTGCATGTAATTTTAATTTTTTAACACTTTTCTTTTCAGCTATATATATTTAGTATGAGCATATATAGGTAATTTGACCAATTTTTCTTTTCTTGTTTCTCAGTGGTGCTGAAATTGGAAGATTCATAGCTATGCTACGAAATTCATCATCTATACTCAAGGCTTGTGCAGCATTTGCACTTCTCCAGGTAACTACAGCAAAGTAGCAGCATAGGCTTTTTTTTTTTATCCAATTCCAGTTTGAACTCTGACGTTGTTATGTGTTGATCTTTCAATTACAGTTTACAATTCCTGGTGGACGACATGCCATGCACCACGCTAACCTGATGCAGAACTTGGGAGCACCCCGAGTTCTGCGTGGTGCGGCTGCAGCAGCAACCGCACCACTTGAAGCAAAAATCTTTGCCCGAATTGTTCTTCGGAATCTTGAGCATCACCAGATAGAGCATACAGTGTAGATCAGTTCATTTGTTGTTTACAGTCCTCTTTCTCAAATCATTTTGGACTGCACAGTGTCATAAGAACACTTCAAGGTGAGCGTGATGCATGTGATGTGAAGCAAGTTATACATTAACTGGTTCTCATTTTTCATCATCTTTGGAACTGCTTAGAAACAAAAACAGTTCTTGTTTTCAGATGTATTTCTTCCCTTGTATCAATCTTTTCATATCAAGGCTGCAACAGATAGGCACACTGACATAAATTTCACTGCCTTGATGTTTTTTTTTTTTTTTTTTTTTTTTTTTTTTTTATTTTTTTTTTTTTTTTATTTTTTTTTTTTTTTTTTTTATACTTTTTTTTGTTTTTATTT
>Ga0214545_1000407_pt1 | contig 66990 bp, 39 predicted proteins | sample CNSS4metaG_FD_160064 | JGI IMG/M metagenome (GOLD analysis project Ga0214545, IMG submission 160064) | Root nodule microbial communities from cowpea collected in UCLA plant growth center, Los Angeles, California, USA - CNSS4 | ecosystem: Host-associated > Plants > Roots > Nodule | place: USA... | reverse complement strand
TGAACTCATACCCTCGTCATCAAGTCGCCTATCTTTACTCCTCTCCGACTCGGTACTCTCACTACTACTAGACGTAGACATGCTATCACTACTAGACATACCTGGTTTCTTTTTTACGGGAAGATGTCGGTTGATTTTGGGAACTAGTCGGACAGTATGACGCGCACAAGATCTCTGAATTCAGAACTCTCGCAAATGAAACAAGTAACCCTTAACCCATTTTCAAACCCATATTTATAGCCCAGAGCCCCAAATGACGATAACTCTTCCTGCCAAAATAAAACCCCAGACCAATCGACACCATCATTGCGAAAGATACAACTTTTGAAAAACGACGGCGCCAAAATTTCTTGATTGGACCCCTGACACCCTTCACCTACCTTCTGACGGTTACCACTTTTTAGCCTTAACATTGTTCATCACACTTAAAGGCTGGGGGACTGGTGTACCACACCTAACCGGTTCCGCTAGCATACCAACACAACCAACACATATCACCCTTGACCGACAACTCCTATCGGACAAGGCTGGGGGACTGGTGTACCACACCTAGCCTGACTCGACCAAATAAGTAAACAATACATGCACCAAGGCGGCCAAGCATTCAGCCTAGGCCGAGTCAGCCTAACTTATATCGGTTCTAACCTACACACATCGTCAAGATAAGCGGTTGAGGCCGGCTACTCCAGCAAACCCGGTAAGATTAAAGCCCAGGCCGATAACTCCTATAAACTTAGTGAAATAGAAGCCCCCGCGTTCAATAGGTCTTAAGAACCTAGGTTAGGGCCCAGGCCCACTCATAGCCCAAGTTAGAGCCTAAGTCAAGGCCCGGCCCATGAGATAATCAGACATCATTAATGCTCTATAAATACGCGTGAACCTCAGTAATTAAAGGTACGCATTCATTAATCACTAATTTGACTCTTTGAGAGCTTTGACTTACTTGAGCTTCAGAGACTTTTCTGCAGGTAACCCCTCCTGGGTTCAAGCTGACATGTATCAACCGGGGAGAGGCCAACTGAAGAGATAACGAACTACATGATAAGGTGACACTTGTGCCTAACTCATCTTATTTGTTCTCTGCAGGAACATTTTTAAACATTATTTTTAATATTAATATTAATATCAAATGACATGTAACCTTATATTTTATTAATTTTTTCTTGGAAATTCACTCCATTATACTTTCTTTATTATGTTAGTATATTAATTAATTTGACATACTAATTTTTTTTTAATCTGTTTAATTTAATAAAACCAAATCGTTTATGCAAAGTTTTTACTTATTTATTCGCAAACTTATCTCTTAAAAGAAATTTACCTTTAGATTTTTCAAAACATCTTTACAAAAGTAAATTAAAAATATTGTTTTTCATGGATCATTTAGCTCAATAAAATGCAAATAGTTGTTAATAAATTGTCCAAGAATATAATACATACAGTATAAAATAGATACGTATAATTTATAGTATATAATATATATTTTTCAAAAAGATTTGGGAATATTAAAGTTTTTGAATTTGTAAATAAATATATAATAGATGACTTGATTGCATACTTTTATTAATAAATTTACTCTCATTAAATGAGTGCACGTTATCTCATGCATTGATTTTGATGCAAACATTAAATGAATATTGAATCTTCCAACACACATTCTTCAACCTCTGCCAGCCATCAATGTTTTGTATGAACATTTTTGCAAATGTCTTAGACACAACTTTACATCTTCTAATAAATGTCTTTGTGTAGATGCTATATAACCATATCAACACTATCATACCACCAACATCAAATAAATTTAAAAAAGGTATGAATGAAAAACTAAAAGTCTTTTTAATTACCAAAACATCTTATCGCATACAAGACATTGAAAATCTTAACTAATGATGATGATGATAGGTACACAAAGTTATAACTAGAAACTTTTTGTGTGTCATCTAACTTTTATATCTTTAAATAGTCTTATCAACAATTTTTATATTGTTCATCATTTTTTTTTTATTTTTGGAAATCTAATATTTATGTTTTTCTACGTTGTTAAATCAATATTTTATTTAAAATTAAATTTTATTTCTTAATTTTGATTAATTCAGTATATTATTTAAAATAATTATACATAATATATTTTGCTGAAAAAAATATAAATAACAAATAATTTTTTATATTAAAAAAATTAAGATATTATTATTTAATTTTATTAAATAAATTATTTATATTAAATTTAATTATAGTTGTATAATTTTTAAAATTATATATGGGTACAAATAATTATATACAATACATTTTATTAAAAATATATATAGATAACTTAAATATATTTTAATCATAAAATAAATTAAAAAATTATTATTTATTTTTATAAATATAATATTTATTCTAAATTTAACTATACTTAAAATTTAAAATTAATTTATTAAATATATTACAATTTTTAAAATCCATGCATCACGGGTAGATATACTAGTTTTTAATAAATGACATATATATTTTTAGCTTTTAAATAAACATATACTTTCCTTATTTTATTTAAAGTTTAAAAAACAAAATTTTAAAATATTGGAATTAAACAATTTTAAAGGAAAAATCGAAGAATTTAATTATTATATATTAAAATAAAGTGTATTATAAAGATATAAAAAATTGATAAAATAATAATTTATCTTTTTGTTGATAAAAAAGAATATTTCAGAAATTAAAAATCATTCAAACTTTGCTTATGAAAATGCCATAATATTTATACTTTTAGAAGTTTAATTTTGAATTTTGGTAATTTTTATGCAAGTATTAAGTAGTATTTCTAAATATATAAAATATGTAAATAATATTAGTTTTGAAACTAGAAAGTATGAGACTTATTTAGTAGTCCAACTTTTAAGGTTTATATCAATATAATATGTGCCTAGAATTGTTATAAGAACACATACTAAACTATTATTATAATACTTAATGTTCCTTACAACCATTTTTTTATAATCCTTATCATTTTGCATGGGAATTAAAACTAATTCATTTGTTGAGTAGGGTTGACCGCCCAATTATCCTTCCGCATTTTTTTTTCTTTTTCTTTTAATCTTTTTATTTGTTTTTTCGTCAGAGTGAAAGATTAAGAAGACAAAACAACATTCCAAATAATTTGTTCCTGGGATCTGAAAATTGCATTGAAACAAAATTCCAGAGAAAAAACAAAACAAAACTGCAAAATTAAATCTAACACCGAACAAGCAAAACCTCCCAAGAGATCGCAATTCGGAGCCACATTTTCTTTGACGACGCTAAGGTTCTATTTCTTATGTTCTTGTTTTTCTGGATCCACCATTTTTTTTTTATTAATCTCTGTTCACAACAACATTTCCCTTTCTTTATGTTATGTACGAACAACTAATAAGCAACATAACCATCTTAAACGATAATGCCTGAATTTATTAAAGTTAACACACACGTTGGTGCAGGTGGTGAGATAATGATTGATGGAGTCTGAGGAGAACGAACGTGAGAAGGGTCGCGAGGTTTGCGCGAATGGAAATAGCATCAGTGCGGAAGAACTTGAGGCCAAACTTGATGCAGGAAATGTTCAAGAAGCAGAAGCAGCACTGCGTGATGGGTTGTCACTAAGTTCCGAGGTTCATTTTTGTTTGTTAATTGTATATTCATCTTCCAACAACCTGAAACCAATGTTACAATGTCACATTATTCATTACCATAACTAATTACCCGAGATAAATTTGCCCCCTTCACTTACTATTTTGAATTGGTAGGACCTTATGAGACATAAATGTTGGAGTGGTTTTACTTAATGTGTAATACTTCTTTGCTACAAAATAACATTTATAATGGTGAGAGAACATAATTTTTGTCTTTCTATATGGTAAGTATTGATATTATACTAGTAAGTTAGCCTTATACATCTTATCTTATGGATTGTACTTTTTATAAATGTTGTCAAATTTTAAAGCGAAATAGAGCTCTTAAAGGAAAAAAAGAAGAAGTGAAAATTGATGCAATTTGTAACTTTTGACATATTATCCCATCAAATTTCTTACAAATACAAATATACATGTCTCATTTCTTTTTGGGATTGAAATGATGAATCACTTTGAGTTAAATCGATGTAGTCACTTCTTTTTATTTTTATATAGGAAGCAAAGGCTGTTCTTGGAAAATTAGAGTATCAAAGAGGTAACGTGGAAAATGCTTTTCAAGTGATTGATGGAATTGATCTTCAACCAATCATACAACAATTACAAAGTTCCCTTTCGGAAAAAGGACCTGTGAAGAATGCTTTGTTGTTTGAAGCCGTCTACCTAAGAATCAAGTGTCTACAAAAGTTGGATAAATGTACCGGTATTAACCATTATTTCAACTACTGAAAGTTGTTTTCTACTTGTGGTTTGATTTTTCTTTGTAAATGAGGCGAATCCTCCATTCCTTTTACACAACACTATTACTTGTTTAAAAACCAAATTCTAAGGGATATTAATACATTGAAAAACTTGTTTCATGGATTTATACAGAAGCTATTGATGAGTGCAAGAGTGTTCTTGAGGGTGTTGAGAAGACATATGGTCAGGGTACATTTGATACACAAGCCGACAATAAATCACAGGAGATAGCCGGTCGTCTAGTGGAGCTCCTTCCAGAGCTTTGGAAACAGGTTGGTCGCTATGATGAGGCATTGTCTGCTTATAGGAATGCCCTACTTAGCCAATGGAACCTTGACAATGAAATTTGTGCAAGAATTCAGAAGGCACTTGCTGTGTTTTTGTTGTACAGCGAAGTGGAGGCAAGTCCACCTAACAAGACCGATGGATCTTATGTACCCAAAAGCAATCTGGAAGAGGCAGTTCTTCTTTTAATGATTATTTTGAGAAACTTCATCCTTGGTAAGATAAAGTGGGATCCTGCAGTTATGGAACACCTGACTTTCACACTTTCAACATGTGGACAAACCTCTATTTTAACAAAGCAATTTGAAGAGTTGATACCTGGTGTATATCATCGCATTGATCGTTGGACTTTTATAGCTTTGTGTAATTGTGGAGCTGGAGAAAATAAAAGTGCTTTGAATCTGCTTAGGATGTCTTTGCATAAGCATGAACGACCAAATGACCTAATAGCACTATTATTGGCTGCCAAAATTTGTAGTGAGGATCCTCATCTTGGTGCTGAGGGAGTAGGTTATGCACAAAGAGCAATCAATAATGCTCGAGGATTAGATGAGCATTTGAAAGGTGTGGGTCTTAGGATGTTGGGACTTTGCCTAGGAAAACAGGCTAGGGTCTGTTCTTCTGACCATGAGAGGTCTAACCTTCAATCCAAAGCTCTACAATCATTAGAGAAGGCAGTTAGATTGGAGCAAAACAATTCTGATCTCATTTTTGAATTGGCTATTCAATATGCTATGCATCGAAATTTAACTGTTGCTTTATCATGTGCTAAACAATTCTTTGACAAAACTGGTGGCTCTACATTGAAAGGTTGGAGATTGCTTGCTCTAGTTTTGTCTGCACAAAAAAGATTTGCAGAGGCCGAAGTGGTCACTGATGCAGCTGTAGACGAGACTGCAAAATGGGAGCAAGGGCCATTACTCAGACTGAAAGCCAAGTTGAAGATCTCCCAATTAAAACCCATGGATGCTATTGAAATTTATCGGTACCTTCTTGCATTGGTTCAAGCCCAGAAGAAATCACCTGGGCCATCTACACAAGGTTCACAGGTATGATTGTGCAATCTTCTCTTCTTCTGAGGAATATATTATCTTCAAATTTAATTCAATCGATATGTTGTATCAAATAATAGTGATGATGATATGTAGCTTTGATGTGAATATGGTGGATTTTATTAACGATATGATTAAATGACTTCAATGAGTCCCCAGGTGACGGGTTTGCCTTTATATTATCATTGTAATTGGATGACATGTAATGAGGGAATTAGATTTCCTCTAATATTGTTGTTAATTCAAAGCTCTTTGTTAGAGTAATTTTGTTTTACATGTTTAATGAGTTTATGTATCACATGTTAAATGCATTTAGTTTTCATAGATAACATTACTCTCCCTTGGAAATTGTCCCCATTAGCCTAGTGGGAGTCTATATCTAGGTGTTATGCATAACATAAGAAAACCACATTCAATTAATTTCATTCATTATTTCTCTCCCTTTTTCTGTTTTGTTGAGTTAAACATAAGTCTTATCATTCATCATAACTTGTCATGTCATAGTTTTGCGGCAATGTTCCTTAAACATGGGAATATATTGTCAAACTCCAGTTTCTATTAGTGTTTAATGACGGAAAAACATAAAACACTATGCTTATTTACGCTTAAATCAAGGTAAAAAAAACTAAGGAAACAAGAAAACTAGTCCTAAGAAATAAAACTTCAGAGTATTTTAAGATATTCTTCACACATTGTACCATACATAAAAAGGAAGTTTTTATTTAACAAAGGAAATGCATTTTTTTCTATAGATATTTTAATTGCTTAATATGAAACTCTTCAATTATAAAATGTAGATTTCAAGGCTAATCTTACATTTAATTTATTAACTCTTTTGTAGGTTGAGGATGGTAAGATAAACGAACTTGAGGTTTGGCATGGTCTGGCAAATTTGTATGCAAGCCTTTCTCATTGGAAGGATGCCGAAATCTGTTTGCAAAAGGCAAAAGAGTTAAAGGAATTCTCACCAGCAACAACGCATGCTGAAGGCAAGAACAAATTCTTTTGTTGTCAACAATTTACTTTACCACGTTGAACTTGTGCTTTCCCTCATGTTTTAATCAAATTGACATTTCATATTTTTGAATGTGATTGTCCCAGCTATTATGTTCGAAGGTCGTGGAGAACATTTAGAAGCTCTCATTGCTACTTTGAATGCGGTTCTGCTTGAACCAAACTATGTGCCAAGCAAGATCTTGATGGCTTCTTTGATACTGAAAATCAACTTTATTTCTGCTGCGCCTGTTGCTAGATGCCTACTTTGTGATGCACTTAGAATAGAACCCACCAACCGCATGGCTTGGTATTACTTGGGATTAACTCACAAAGCTGATGGTCGAATAACTGATGCTGCTGATTGCTTCCAAGCAGCTTCCTTGCTTGAAGAATCTGATCCCATTGAAACTTTCAGCTCTATGATTTGACTATAGTCCTTGGTTAACTTTCACATATTCGTATAATCTTTTGTTGTCACTTTTGAAAATGTATATTGATTTCCTTCTCCCTTTTTCTTTTTCACTTTAAACTCTTACCACAAGAAACTAGGTTCTAAGAAGAAAAGTTGGCTTATATCCAAGATTAGGAGATAAGATAACAACGAGGTTCGTGAATTGTAAAGAACTTAAAAGGGTTTTATTGTGTTTGATTCCTTTATTGTTTGTAAATGTGAGATGTTTCCTTGAAAGGTAAACTGGATATATTCAATTTTCTTGTTCTTTATCTGCGTATACCATCATTGATAAAATAGTCATTCAGTTGTGTTGTTATGTACGCCTGTGTGAGAAATTGAATGCTATTTAATAGTGTTTTTACCCGTGCAATGCACAAAATTATTTTAAGTACCACAATTATAACTAATTAAGTTAGAATTTTGAGAGATATATTTTATTTGTGACATTGTTGTACATTGTACTATATATATCAAAGTTTATATACACTAAGCTCGTGGTAATTGTTCATAAGTTTTAGAAGAAGTAATGACACAGTAAATTGTAAACTTCATTCATCATTAAGATTGTTCATGCTTCCACTCAGAAGAAGCAGTACAAAAAATGTAGCTATACCATTACATAGGATTGTTCATGCTTCCATTTGAAGAAGTAGTACCCAAAAATTAGACTATCAAAAACTTAATAAAACAGAAACTTAAACAGAGAATGACTCATTAACAAAGATTTCAATATTTCTGGCTTACTTGTTAGCTTCAAAGAGAATAATATTTCCCTTTTGCATGCCATTGTCACCACAGAATTGCCATTGTCATTGAATTCATTAACGCCAAAAAAAAAAAAATAACAGTTTGGTGAAGGAACGAAATTAGGTTGTGAGAGAAAGAGAGAAGAGATGGAAGACTAGGTGGCAGAGTGACAGAGAAGATCCACATCAGATAAAGAGAAAAGAGAGGTAAGTGCCAAATAGGCTTGTTGACTATTTGAAACCACAACTAAAAGAACACTTGGTACTTCAAATTAGGGGCTTGGCGTCAGTCATGTCTATTCTCATTACTATGTTTTGTACATTAGATCATTATCACAAGATATAGTGTATCACGCAAATTGTTTATATATAGAACCTAAGCAACAAAATAATAGATATTGTTAAGATAGTTACACCCAAACATTATTAATTCAGACATAAGATAATGATAATGTGTTAGACGGTATGTTTAGACTTAACATTACCAGACATTGTAGTCTTTATCGGAAAATCATGATTTAGAGTCAATCATTAGAATTCTCCACCCTAACTCCAAATTATGGAAGAACTTTGGGCATCACCTTCCTGTATCATAAAATGAAAAAATAATTTGTTTTAGAATAGTGACAAACCTTTTAAATGAGAGGGGAGGCTCCCAAACATTGTTTTATTTCATTTTTTTTATATATATATTTTCAAAATATATTTATATTTATATTTTATTATTTATATTAATTTAATTAAAAAAAAATCTAAAATTTGAAAACTACGTCTCTCTCCTCATATGTTATTTATTATTCTTCTTTATTTGGTTCTTCTCTATTTTATAGTTCCATCTCTTTCTCACCTCTTAGTTTTATCTCAATTTTCACCCTCAGTATTTTATCATTTTCAAAATCAAACTGTACCAAAGCAAAATTGAAGAGTTAAGAAACATTTTGGATCGAACAATTTCTTCTTTTGAGTAAATTAACTTTTTACCCTTTTTTTTTCTTCAAAACAATATATTTTCCTCTTGTATGTGGCGTTTTTACATTATAAGCAGATTTCTATCTGTTAATGATCATAAAATCATAATTTAATTATTGATTGAATTCTTCTTTGTATAGGTAAAGCTTATATGTTAATGATCATAAAATCATAATTTAATTGTTGATTGAACTCTTATTTGTACAGGTAAAGCTATTTTAGGCTCTGAAGTTGTGCCAGGTGAGAACAATATTAGGAATCCACTCTAAGGTAAGGGAAACTAGCCATTTAAAAGTTGTTGATTTTCTTGAAATATTGAATGTTGGTTTTGAGATTTAGTTTTGAGTATTCATAATTTTATTTTTTCCTAAATAGGTGAGATTTAGTTTGAGTAAAGAAAATGATGAGAGAAAATGAAAACTTTTTTTTTTAGTTAGAAAAAATAATTTTTATATATATAAAATATGATTTGGCCCCCCTAAAATTTTTGTCTTAGTTCCATCATTGCTTTAGACATTGTTTGAATCTTGATATTGATAACGACTTTGTAAACACATCTATAATATTCTCTTTTTAGAGACTATATTCTCAATTCTAACCTTCCCATATTGGACAACATCCCCACGAAGTGTAGTCTAATGTTATGTGTTTAGTTCTCTTATGGTAAATATAATGATTAGATGTATGACACTTTGACTGTCACAATGAATAGTAGGGGTGGCAATGCGGGCCGACCTGACCCGTTTAGGCCTGACCCGCATGGGGCCCGCACAACACGGGCTGGCTCACTGTGCCCCACACACTTTAGGGCTGCAAACACTGGTCCGCCCCGCATATTCCTTGGCCCGCGGTTTTAAAACTTTTTAAAAATTTTAAAAATTATTTTTTTAATTTTTATGATAAAACTTTCAATGTTTAAAAATAGGGAAACTTTAAGAAGTTCACAAAATTAAGTAAAGACTTTGGGGAATTGGATGATAAATTGATAATTAACATTTTCATCATATTCATACTATGACATACACAATGTATTCTTCCAATTTTAGCACATTAAAAAAATAAAAAATACATAATACTTGTCTTTTTCAGTTATACAAGAATTTGAAACGTTAATGCAAGAGTCTATAAAAAAAGTAATTAATATACATAAGTGAAAGTTTTTTTTTTTAATTTTATGCGGGTTGTGGGCTAGTATGCGCGGGTTGCAGGCTTATGTGGGTCGGGCCACTACGGGCCTGTGGGCTCACTATCCTGGCCCGCCCCGCATTTTTTTTGCGGGTCGGCTCAATAGGCCAGACCCTAATTGCCACCTCTAACGAATAGTCATACAATTCTACACAATACACGACTCTCATATCATCATCCCTTTCAACCACAATGTCTCATTCACTCCTTTCGTGAGGACGATATACTCTTTTTAGGTAATAGATAAAACCATCGCTAATTGCAAACAAGCTTTTTAACAAACTACAATTCTAAACAATACGAGCCCAAAAAGTGACTTTTGATATCAACGTGACAGAGTCTACAAGCACAAACCTTTCTATGGCACCTCAATTGTGGGTTGATTGTTTATACACCAAACTATAATGTATTGTTTTATTTAAATATCTCAATACCCATTTCAAATTTCAAAGCCTTCTAGTGAGCATGTTCAAGATCTACCATGAATTTGTTAAAAACACTAAAATCATGCACCAAGTTCGATGAATTATGTGTCACCTCTTACATGATGTTCTCTACCTCGTAATCATATGTAATAGTCTTCAATTTCCCTTTTACCTTCTTTGAATTAGGAGATTAGGTAATTGAAATCTTCATTTGATGTACCCAATTTGTACACACAGGTTTAGATCTGTGCATCCTCAAACTCTCAACCACTTTTTTAATCCATACTAAGATAGACACAATATTTCAATTGTCTGGTCCATTTGTATATCCATTCCTAATGTTTGAACATAAGACAAGTTAAGAGTTTAAAATGTTTCATTTGCAAAATAATGAGAATTTTAAACATCACATCCTAAAACAATATATCATGAAAAGTTAATTATAGGTTATCCAAATGACGTAACATCTTGAAAAAATAATAACTCGTCATTAAAGTTGAAAATCTCTCATGAATATATACTTAACTTTTTTTATAATTATTATTGAGTTATGGATTAATGAATATTTTCACAATAAATCTTTCTTTTATCTTCCTCAAAAGTTTAACAAATAAATCTTGAAAGATCCAACTTAATATTTGAAGAATTTTATTTTATTTTATCTCGAATAATATTTCTCGTAGTGCTCAAATATATATATATATATATATATATATATATATATATATATTATGAATTATTTGTATAGTTGTTTAATATAGGAAAACAATTTTCAATCTTAATTTTGCTTTACACTTTTACTTTTTGATTTACAAAAATGTATTAAAACGAATTTATTGTTTTTATTTTCATTTTTAATTTTAATAATTTCTTTGCGATCTCTCTTTTAAGTACAACAAAATATAAAAAAAAACATGGCTGAAAGTAAATATAGAAAATAAAAACGTAAAACATCATTTCGAATTTCAAATTAATAAAATAACAATGTTAGTAGTTTCTTGTTACGAAAACTAGGGTTAGTTATAGAAAAGGGCAAAATACAAACCCTGGGTGCGGCTCCACTCGCTATATATTCTCAAGTCCTAGCGCTCCCAATCCAAACCCTAGCCAGAGCAGCTGCAATCGAATTCATGATAGCTCTGGATCAACATTCCTCGGCAGCAACCATCGAGTGTTTACGCTTCTATCCCATTTCACACCTTATTTGTGCTAAGCCAATCTCTGTTCTTGTTTTTTGAAATATACCGATTATCGTCTTCTTATTGTTCACTTATTGAATCCGTTTTCTTTCCCTTTGAATCGTTGGCTGTTTTTTTTTTTTTTTTTCATCTGCGGAAATGTTATGGTTGGTGAATAGGGTTTTTTTCATGATGCACCTTGTATCGTAGGCCTCTCCGATAACGTGGAGAGGTCTTTGAGCTATGGTGCGTAAAGTGAGAGCTGATTCGTCAGCAGGCAGCCAGACAACTGCCGTGGTGGATCCACAGATGAACGGCGTTAATGCTGCTTGTCTACTAATTCCACCACACATCTCAATACTTTTACAACCGCTATGTTAATTTAATTTCCCCTTTCCAATGTTATAATTTTTATTCTAGAATTTTTATTTTGTGTAAATTTGAGTTAGGGTCACATTGGATGCTTTTTTTACATGTTTTTTTCTTCAAATTGAATCTTCTTGTGGAACCGATCTGAACTCTGTTTTTTATCTGCAGATTTAGGTTTATCTGGCTTTTAATTTTGTCTGTTTATTTTATTTAAATTAAATTATTATAGGACCTAATGGTATTATAGGAACCAAATATTATGTTATTATATTTTTCTTCGTCCTCTGATTTCAACCGTGTACGTGATTGACTTGAGTTTTCATCTCGTTTATACAGAGTATAAGACCCAGGTCAATAAAGTTGGGTGGCCTCGTCCTTTTCTAAAATTAATTTTACAAATGAAAGGATTAATTTTAAAATACTCTGGAAGGAAATTTTGCTAAAAATGCCTTAAATACGATTTAAATATTTGAATTTATAAGTTAATAAAATTTAAACGAAAATAAAAAATGTATTATGTATAGATCGAATATCTTAATCTGTGAAACAGTCTTCCTATTGCAGAATACACCACATCATTTATGTAGTCTTCCGATTGCAGTATATACGTAATAATTTCTTTAGTCGTAGTTTTTCAGAATATATATAATAAAATACAAAAAATAAGTTAATTTCTTGATTTATCTTATGAAGAGATGGAACTCCCCCAATTTTTTATTTTTGAAAAATATATTATCAATTATGTAAAAAGAATTACCGTTTATCGAATTCGAAAAGATGACCATCGCATTACAAATGCCATTGTAGTCTTTGGATAATCTTTCTTCCTATATGGACATTGCATTGAAAATATTTAATATTTCCTGATTAGGCTGTGGTTTTTTATGAGCATGAGCCATAGTCCCAAGTTAATATTGGGCTGAGGTGGTAAGGGTATAACATCTAATTCATACATATATTACTACACACCATAATAAAATAAATACACCATAATGAATGCAAGAGTGAACAAAAATAATCTATGGAAATATAGTTAATGTTAATTTCATTTCATACCGTAAGTTTGTGATCTACTTATTTTATTAGAAATAACTAATATTGACAAAATATTCATTTTTCATGATCTACTAAGAAAGTTATTTTTAAATTTATAAAGAATCTATTTGTAAATTTCTAAATTTATGAAAGACATTGCAAAGTTTTTCAATTTATCAACGTACTTAATCTATCTCCAAAACAAGTATTTAAATTTATTATGGACTTACTTATTATTTGTTATTATTTGCTAAGTTTTCAAATTTAACTAGTTGCAAAGTTTTTGAATTTATAAAGGATATATATTCAAAATTTTTAAATTTAATATGGAAATGTGGCAAAAGGAAAAAGAATCCATGGACCGACCCCATCGTCTCCACCCCGTAGGAACTACTCAGGTTGGACAGTAAGGGTCGGAGAAGGGCAATCACTCATTCTTAAAAACCAGTAACTGTAAATTTTTAAATTAACTAAGGACCTACTTACAAAATTTTATCAAGGACTTACCTGCAAAGTTTTTTTAAATTTATCAAGGACCTATGTATAAAGTTTTTAAAGTTATAAGGGACTTATTTGCAAATTTTTAACTTTATAAAGGACCTACTTGCAAAGTTTTTAAATTTATCAAGGGCCATCACTTTTTAAATTTAAAACGGATCTACCTACCAATATTTTAAATTTATAAAGAATGTACTTGCAAAATTTTAAATTTATAAGCGACTTACTAGCAAACTTTTTAAATTTAACAGGGACCTACCTACAAATATTTTAAAGTTATCAGGGACCTACCACCAAAGTTTTTAAACTTATAAGAAAAGAAGTTTTTAAATTTATAAGTGACCTACTTGCAAAGTTTTTAAATTTAATTACAACAAGGGACTGGGTCAATTATTCAATCAAATGATATTGAGCATGTTTCGCATCTCTTCTTGAGAAACAAGCGGGCTATTTCTTTGCAAAATTGTGCTTAATTTCATATGTGGCAATTCCGTCAAGATCTCTTCGTTAGTTGGGGGAAGAGTCCGCACGAATCGAATTTTTTGAGGAACATGTCACGAGAGAATTGGATTTGAACATTTTAAATTTATCATAGTAAATCTATCCTGGACGTATATGCAAAGTTTTTAAATTTATCATGGAGCTACTGGAAAAGTTGTAAAGTTTAACCGAGATCTATCTGCAAATATTTTCAATTTAGTAAAACTTTAAGTGCAAAGTTCTTAAATTTATTAAGGACTTAATTTTAAAGTTTTTAAATTTATAATAGACCTACATGCAAAGTTTTTAAATTTATAAGGGACCTACTTGCAAAGTTTTTAAATTTAATAGGGTCTTACCCACAAATATATTAAAATTATTAGGACCAAACTACAAAGTTTTTAAATTTATAAGAGACTTATCCGCAAAGTTTTTAAATTTATCATGGACTTACCTTTAAAGTTTTTAAATTTATTAAAGAATTGTCAATTTTTAAATTTATCAATGGATAGTCAATAAAGTTTTTAAATTTATCATGAACCTACCTGCAAAGTTTTTTAATTTATATTGGACCAACTTGCAAAGTTTTTAAATTTAACAGGGACCTACGTGCAAATATTTTAAATTTATTAGGGATCTACTTGCAAACTTGTTAAATTTATAAAGGACCTACCTACAAAGTGTTTAAATTTATCATGGACTTACTTTCAAAGTTTTTAAATTTAATAGAGAACTGCAAATTTCTAAATTTATAAAGGACCTACATGCAAAGTTTTAAATTTATCATGGACCTACCTACATGGTTTTTAAACTTTTAATAGACCTACTTGCAAAGTTGTTAAATTTATTAGAAACCTGTCTACAAAGTATTTAAATTTGTGAGAGGGACCTAACTAGAAATTTTTAAATTTAATCAGGGACCTACTTGCTAAGTTTTCAAATTTAACAGCGACCTAGTTACAAAGTTTTTGAATTTATCAACTTGCAAAATTTTTAAATTTAACATGGACCTGTTTACAAATATTTTAAATTTATTAGAGACCTACCTGGAAATTTGTTAAATTTATCAGGAACCTATATCCAAAGTTTCTAAATTTCTAAAAGGGACCTAACTGCAAATTTCTAAATTAACCAAGGACCTACTTACAAAGTTTTTAAATTTAACAGGGACCGAGTTGCAAAGTTTTTTAATTTATCAATGAACTACTTGCAAAATTTTTATATTTAATAGGGTCCTACCTAAAAATATTTTAAATTTATCAGGGACTTACCTGCAAAGTTTTTTTAAATTTATCAAAGATCTACTTGCAAAGTTTTTAAATTTGTAAGGGACCTACTTGCAAATTTCTAAATTTATAAATGTCTTACATGCAAAGTTCTTAAATTTATCATGGATCTACTTACATGATTTTTAAACTTTTAATATACCTACCTGTAAAGTTGTTAAATTTACCAGAAACTATCTACAATGTATTTAAATTTGTAAGAGGAACCTAAGTACAAATTTTTAAATTTATCACGGACTTACTTGCTATGTTTTCAACTTTAACAGTGACATAGTTGCAAAGTTTTTGAATTTATCAAGGACGTACTTGCAAAATTTTTAAATTTAACATGAACCTGCCTACAAATGTTTTAAATTTATTAGGAACCTTCCTGCAAAATTTTTAAATTTATTAAGGACCTAAAGTTGTTAAATTTGTCAATAACCTATATGTAAAATTTCTATATTTATAAAAGGACCTACAAATTTTTAAATTAATCAAGTATGTACTTACAATTGAATTTTCAAGAAATAAGGAACAAAGTCAATTTTTTTTAGAAAAAAAAATGAAGAATGATATAAAAGAATGAGTTTACTTGAATTGAAGGTAGATGTTTTTTTTTTGTATTTTGGGTCCCTTTTTACTCGAATTTGTAAAAAAGGGTCCCTCAATTTTTTTTTTGCGAAACTGGGTTAAGTCGCTAGGACGAATGACAACTTTGAGGGTGAAGTCGTCCTCAATGATGACGATTTATTTATTTATTTTTTTAAAAACAAAGTCGTCAGGCAGAAGAACGATTTCTGTTTGGCGCATGGTGAAGTCGTCTTTGCAGATGACGACTTCATTTTGAGTTTTTTTTTAATATAAATGATAATAAATTAAAATAAACATTAATGTATTTTTAAATTGATTAAAAAATAAAATACAATAATTTAGTTACTGGAAAATAATAAAACAGTCATCTATGTCCTCCAGTTCCACATGTTGGTCTTCTTCTGGGTCTGTTGGGACGTCTTGGTGGTTGTTGTTGTTGTGGTTCGTCATCATCATCATCATCATCATCATCTTCATCTTGATGACTTTGGACATTTTACGAAATTTGTGGTGATTGGGAAGGCATTGGCGGATGATAGAATGACATTGATGATGAAGATCCTTGATAATAGGCAGATGATGGTGTCATGGTGGTGGTGCCAAACATATGTGATGGACCAACACCATAACTTGACTGATGTAGAAGAAACCATATGAAGAAGGAACATATTGGAATGAGGTGTTTGATGGGTTGCCAAATTGAGGATGTGAATGTCCAAACATTTGACCCTGACCTATAGGCGACTGTCCGAAAAGGGTTGGGGATGATGTATGAAATCTGGAGAAAAGCCAACATGGCCAGTGTAGGGTTGTGAAGCAGGCTGGGAAGGTTCTTGTGACATATCGTACTGTAAAATAAATAACATGTTAGTGGGACAAGTGACAACATCTCCGTCTATCGGTAGGCCAAGGAGGACGACTACATCCTCTAGTGTCACAGTGGTCTCTCCATGGGGGAAGTGAAATGTGTGAGTTTCTGATCTCCACCTTTCTAATAAAGAACTGATGAGGAAGTGGTTGACATCCATGTCTGGGATATATAAGGTGTGTCCGAATCCAGTCCGTTGAATTAAATTTACGACACGGGGATCAAGTATGTCTTGGTTGTTTAGTATACAAACTCCAGCTCTTCTCGGTCTAAGAACTCGTTCCCGTCCTTCCCATAAGTCGTGAGTAATATGTTCGTGTTGAAGCCGAAGTAGTGACATATCCCGAGGTAGGCGTCCATTTTGTGCCATGCTAAACGTGTTTAGAAATTGTAAATAAAAATTAGAACATAAGTCTGGAAATTAATTGATAACAAAATATTAAAAGATACTTAAACTTTGAAAGTAGAAGCAATGAAAGGTGTGGTGAAGTCTTGAATACTCTCCCACTGCGCGCAACCTCAAAGGATTTTTTGCCAATCCAAGCTGAATGCAAAAGTGATGAATATGCGCAAGTTGAGAGTATTTGAACCAATGGTAGAATTTTCTTCACGTGATTGCACAATGCAGCTGTCCATCAAACTTTAAAAGCTATCTGTGGCGTGTGGTTGAGAGCATTCAAATAAAGCTTTAAAAGATGCCACCATTTTGGACGAATGCATGCAAATTTTTAACTTTGCATGGCATAGGGAGTAGGAGGAATCTCTGAATTTACCCTAATTTTGTGGTGATGCAGCGCAGAGTCAACATGCACAGTCAAAGAAATTAATTGCGCGCGTGATGGTGTCAGGCTAATTAAAGGCGAAGTCGTGATTAACGCGAACGACAACCCAATTAAAGTCGTCAGCGGTGCGGACGATAACCAATTAAAGTCGTCAGGCGGCCTAACGGTTTCGCTTTAATGCCACCAACGTCGTCTTGACATGCACCAGTTTCAGTTGTGTTCAATTAATGAAGAATTAATGAAGTGGCGTGGTTTAATTAATGAAGTCGCGTAGTTTTAAGAGAAAAACGTTGGCATTAAAAGCGGCTTTCAGCGGATATTTATTACAAAATCGTTGGCATTAATAGCGGTTTGTGTCCAATAATAAATGTGCTGGTGGGCAGGAATTAGGAATTAAGGTTCTTAAAATTAATATTTATACTCATTTCAGTAGCGAGACTCCTTCATTTTGTTCGTACCTTCATCAAATTTACACACAAATGGCAGATCAATTGAATCAATATCCAGATATTTTGTTTGGTTTTAGTGAAGATGAGTTGGTTACTAACCAATATATAGTCTATACAACGGATCATAGTGGGTCATCAAGTCACACCTCACTTGAAGCTTCAAATCCAGTGACTGAAAATTCACTATGTATTGGCATGTCTTTTGACACAAAAGAGTCCACAATGTCATGTATCAAGCAATACCATATTGACAATGTTTATAGATTTGCTGTTGTTGAGAGCAAATATGAAAAATTTATATGTCGATGTGTCGATTACAAAAAAGGTTGGTCGTGGCGTTTACGGGCTGCTTATAGCAAGCGGAGTTTGAGTTGGGAAATTAGAAAGATTGACGGATCACACACGTGTTTGTCAACCATGCAACCTGCAGATCATGTCAATCTTGATTCCAACCAAATTGGTTCTATTGTGATGAACTTTGTAAAGGAAAATCCTTCCATACCTATCAAAACTTTGGTAGCTAAAATTAAAAGTCGTTTCAGATATTCAGTTTCATATGACAAAGCCTGGAATGGTAAGCAAAAAGCGCTTGCTAAGGAGTTCAGAGATTGGGAAGTGTCTTACAATGAACTTCCGAGGTGGTATCAAGTTGTACAAGAAAGCAATCCCGACACAATAATTCAATGCACTGGACCTCCTGTACAAGTAAGTGGCCAACCTGACCCTTCTTGCTATATTATAGAACACGTATTTTGGTCTTTTGGACCATGCATCCAAGGGTTTAACTATTGCAAGGCAGTTGTCCAAGTAGATGGCAGATTTCTGAAAGGAAGATATCAAGGGACATTGCTAACCGCACTAGCTCAAGATGGGTCACGTAATATATTCCCTTTGGCCTTCGCAATAGTGGAAGGAGAAACAAAGGAGGCCTTAATATGGTTTTTTCAACTCTTAAGGGAGCACGTTACACCACAATCAAACCTCTGCTTGATAACAGACAGGGGGAAAGGCATATTGGCAGCCCTACAATCTGAAGAAGTACAATGAGAAGCAGATGGACTGCAATCAGTATATTGCATACGTCATATTGCTTCAAATTGCAACAAAAAATTCAAGAATCACGAATTGAAAAACTGGTTAAAGAATATGGGTACTAAAATTTTTCTTTCATTCACCACATTCAATAATTAAACTAACTAATATAATTGCATTTTTACAGCTTACGAGGTGAAACAACCCATATTGGATGCTAAATTGACGGCTTTGAGATCCCATTCACCAGAAGTGACATCTTGGATCGACAGGATACCACTACAAAAATGGACTCAGGCCTACGATGGAGGTAGTAGATTCAGGCACATGATAACAAACCTGTCAGAATGTATGAATTCTGTTTTAAAAAGAGCTCGTTCATTACCAATTTGTGCTATAATTAAGGCAACATTTGAAAGGACCGCAACATGGTTTGTTGAGAGAGGGGTTAAGGTAGACTCCATGTTACGAGCAGGCCACCAATATACAAAGGAAATTAATGCTATCATTAGAAAAAATCAACAACAAGTGGGAATGTGTCAAGTTCGTCGATACTCAAAAGAAAATAATGAATTTCAAGTTCAAGAGATGTTTTCTCCACATGATCACCGCCTACCAATATCTTTTACAGTTAGATTAAATGATTGGTGGTGTGATTGTGGTCATTTTCAAGCTCTTCGACTGCCTTGTCATCACGTAATAACTGTTTGCTCTTTCTCGCATATAGACCTAACCTCATACATCCATCCAGTTTATAGCCTCTAAAACATCAACAAAGCATATGAAATACAATTTCATCCGGTTAGGAATAAAGAATATTGGTCACCATACACCGAACCAAATTTCATTCCAGACCCAAACATGCGCCGTAGGGTAAGGGGAAGACCACCAACTAATAAAATCCATAATTAGATGAATGAACCAAATCCAAATAGACGAAACAAATATTCATATTGTAGAAATGAAGGACATCATAGGGGCAACTGTCCCTATCGTCAATAATTTATTGCTTTATCCTATTTTCTAGTTGATTTTTATTATCTCATTTTTATTGTGTTATTTTTATTATGTCATTTTTATTGTGTTATTTTTATTATGTAATTTTTATAATGTAATTTTTATTATGTAATTTTTATTATGTTATTTTTATTATGTATTTCTATTATTATGTAACGTATTTTTTAAAATTAATTTATTGTACCAATAAGAAAATTAATTCCCAACAAATTAAATGTAATAACGACTCTTAAGAAAATTGTGTAAAATAAATTGATCAAATTTTAAAGGTTAAAAAAAGAAATTTGAAAATTTTTTAAAAATAAAATAAAACTGCAACGTTAAAAAAAAAACAAAAAAATTGAAACCGGTCTTTTGCTTGACGACTTCAGTGCTAAAACTGGCCTCTTGCCTAACAACTTTGATTTTCAAAAAAAAAAAAGAAAAAAAGGAAACCAGCATTGGGGAGGACGACTTCACCTTTAATGTCGTCCTCCCCTAACGGCATGACCCAGATTTACAAAAATTTTTTTCAAAAGACACATATTTTCAAATTCTTGGTCAAACTGACCCAGAATTACCAAAAAGCCAAAAATAGAAGAGTTTTCAAAAACTATTTGTGAATTAACCCTCTTAAACCATTAAGCTTTTAAAATATAGAAATATATATATATATATATATATATATATATATAATTTTTAAAAATTTATTATTATTATTTTTATGGGTTCTCACAAAACATATCATCCCGACTAAGGTATGATGGTAATTTTATTTTGAAAAATTAATTTAAAAAAATATTTTGTATGTTTCAAAAATTGTATTTTAGAAATTTTGTTCTGGACATTTTTGTAAATTTTAAAAAATAGAAAATTTCTGAAATATATAATCATAAAGTAAATTTTATAAAATAAAATACTTCCTTTGAAGATCTGAAGAAGGGATGTGTAAAGAAATTTGGTGATATGGAATAAGAGGGTCCGTTACCTAACAAATATTTATAATTAAATACCATTATCATATAATTAGATTTCGTTGTGAAAAAACCTACTTACTCAATATTATATGGGTAGAGCCACAAAGTGTGAACTGTACAAGTTAACAATAACATCAAATATGAAAATAAAAAGATTTCGATATATAGAGAGGACCTAGTCATTTCTAAACAAAATCATAAAAACGAAGCAACCATCAATTCATTATAAAAATATGTGTCCGGTTTCATTTACCATTTTTATTTTATTTGATATCTAGTATTTATATAATTTCTGATTTTGAGGTTAAATGTTTAATATAAAAAATCGTGGTTGGGAGGGTTATAAAGAGCCGTTGAAATTTTTTTTTATTCATGGGAAGGAAGTAAACATTAATTAATACTTGATCCAGTCCCTGTTCAGTTGAAAATAGAGTAGTTGAGGTCGGGAAAGAAAATGATTTAGCAGAAGATGATAGCTATCAAGCAAAATAGGAAATTAAATTCTCAAATAATAGATTGTACTAAAGTTTGATCGGTGCCTAAATTTATATTTATGTTAAAACCATAGTTTCCAACTTTTGATATATATATATATATATATATATATATATATATATATATATATATATATATATATATATATATATTGAATATCTTAACTTGTATTTTGTGATACACCGATACCTACATGGGTTCGATTTTGCCCAAATATGTTTTACAAGCCTGCACTTCAATATATACTAATTGTATCTCATAGTAAACCTCCTTTTACTTTATTACCATTGGCTTTAATTGAACATTTTTTTTTTAACTTATTTCATCAGTTTCTGAAAGCTTTCTAGGAAACATGGAGTGTTCTGAAAATTTCATTTCAAGAGAAATTATATATGTTTTGATGATTTTATTCTGGAAAGCTAATTTTGAAATATATTTTGTCTGTTTCAAAAATTGTATTTTGGAAATTTTGTCTGAATATTTAGTTTTGAAAATTTTGGAGAACTTATTTTAGAAAGTTTCTGAAATATATATCCCGAGAGTTACTTTAGTTAATTTGAAATTTTTGAGCGGTGTATAAAGAAATTTTGGTGGTGCAGGAAGAAAGAATCGCCATTAATTGATACTTGATCCAGCCCATCAGTTGGTCAAAAGTTAAAAATAAAGCGGTTGAGGATTGAAAATAAAATGACCTAGCAAAAGATGATATTTATATTTATATTAAAATCACAGTTCCCAATTTTTTTAATACAAGGAAATTAATTAATTGATAACAAGATCCGTTTAGTTGCAAATGTGAGTAACATCATATATTTATTTGATAAAATTAACTTAAAAGGAAATGACATTTCTTTTAGTTGATTCATTTATTTCATTGTATATTTTTATTCTACTTGCGTTTGGTGGACTTCTGAATGTAACTAGATAAAAAAAATCATTTACCTTTTGTCGGCCGAACTTATCGAATATTTAAAATGAGTTTAACTTTTTAAATTGACACTTGTTTCGGTAGTTAAATAGAAATTTGTAGATTCTCTTTACTACATTAAAATAAAATACATTTGTCTAAAATTTTGCTAGAAAATTTTTCGATACAGGATATCCATAACGTAGGATTCTTTATCTGTACTCTTTTGAGTCGATCGTCAAATAGAATAATAAAACTTAATACTATTGTTAGGTCTTTTAAGAAGGCATGAAAATCCAACTCCTATGATCCACGAGTTAGTTTACAAAAATTTGTATGACTTGAAATGGACATCAAGATAGTGACACAAGAAGTTTAGTAAATTTATGCACAACTCGAAATAAAAGGATCATTGTTGTTAAGTTAAGAAATATGTTAATAGTAATATTATTCTTGCTTTGTATATTGACAACATGTTAATCATAGGGTTTAATGTGATGGAACTTAATATGTTGAAGAAAACAATTGACATAAATCTTTAAGACGAAGGATCTTTGTCCATCCAAACAAATTTTTAGTACGAGAATCTTGAGAAATAAACTAAAAGGTATTTTGAAGTTGTCAAAGGAGATACTAAGAGTCAGAATACTCCTTTAGAAACCTATATACTTGTGTTTGTATTCGCGCCCGCACTATTTACACGGATGGATTTGCAGGTGAGTAACTCATTTGTTTTTGGGTATTTGTAAAGATTTGAAGGCAAGGAAAAGCGTTGATTTTAATTTTTCATGTCCTTGCTTGAATATGAAGTTTTGCATGGAAAGTCAGTTCAACACTATGCGATATGAAAATAACATTGCTTTTTCATGTGTTATTGGCTCAACTATTCCATGGCATGTAGAGGTCAGCGGAGAAACTAAAGTGTGTTGTAGGTGGTTGGATGACAACAATGCTTGATTTTTGTGGTTGACAACGAAATCAATTCTCCTTCCTATTATGTGCTGAATAATTGATCCTCGAGGCTTCTTAATGCTTTGAAATTCTATTATCACTTGCATTTTCTATGATTTTTATGTATGCAGGGTTGTTACTCTTGGTGGTGCGCAAATTCACCTAGCTTCTCTCCTCCATTGAAGAAACTGAAGTTCGAGAAGAAATCAACTAAAATGAAGAAACCTGGATATAAAGCTTTAATAATAATAACAATAAGGGTTAAATATGCTTTTTATCTCTTAACTTTCACTGAAAATTAAAATTAGATCCTTTTCGAGACTTTAGCCAAATTTAGTCCTTCATTTTTATAAATGCGTGGATTTAATCCTTTTAACCAAATTTTGTTAAATTTGTTTGACATTTAAACCGCGTCTCATGATAGAATTTAAGTTGTTTACACTATTTGACACATTTCCACTTCAATCTCATGATAGCATTTGAATTGTTTACACTGTTTGACACATTTTTGCTTCAATGTTAGCTGAGAAACGTGATTGAGACATCAAATAAACTTAATAAAATTTAGTTAAAAGGACGAAATCATGTATTTCCGCTTCAATGTGAGCTAAGAAACGTGTTTGAAACATCAAATAAACTTAATAAAATTTGGTCAAAAGGACGAAATCATGCAGTTATAAAGATTGAGGATTATAAATTAGTCCAAAGTTTTGAAGATGGAGTAATTCTAATTTTCACTTAAAGTTAGGGGACTAAAACCATATTTAATCCTAATAATAATAGTAAGAATAATTTAAAATCAAGGATAAAATGGTAATCTTCTATTTTTTTAATTAAATCCATCACATCACTTACTTTCATAAACTTTCGTATCAAATCCCTTAATTTCTTACCATTTTTCTCTTAATCCAAACAACCTCTCTTTTCCCCTTCAAATTACTCAAATTCACTCATATCCAAATCCATCTTCAGAAACAAACACACCAAGTGTGAAATGGATATTGATATATACAAAGGACACTTGAAGGTTGCATTTGTTTTTGGAAGAAACAATCTTACTTTTCATTAGGTGATATTGTTGTCCGTTGAAGCCAAGTACAAATCTATCTTCAGAAACAAACACACCAAGTGTGAAATGGATATTGATATATACAAAGGACACTTCAAGGTTGCATTTGTTTTTGGAAGAAACAATCTTACTTTTCATTAGGTGATATTGTTGTCCGTTGAAGCCAAGTACGTAACCCTAAACCATAAACTAATGAGATGATATGATTGAAAAACCTTCTTAAAGAATTAGGGAAGGAGCAAGATGATTCTCCATTATTTAGTGACATTCGGAGTGAATGTATCATTTTATTAGAGACCTTATAAGTGATGGAGATTTCCCATTGTTAAAGATTTCAAGATAAGAGAATCTAATCAATATGCTTGCCAAGAATGTCACAACAAAGAAGTTGATGTTTTTTATTATCACAAATGATTTTTGAGGATAATTAATTGATGGTGAAGACACACACTAGATGATGATGTAAACTCCTAGTCAGATAATTGTTATTATTGTGGAGTTTGGTTTTAGACCCACATTGTATATTATTGAATTGTATATTATTTAGGAATATTAATTTTTGTGTTGCTATATAAGTAACATAACATATCGTAAAGCTTTTAAATATCCCAAAATCAAATACTTACTTATGTCCTATCTTAAGTTCTTGTGTCATTTCTTTCTCTCTCATTTATTTTATTGCTTTTTCTCCTAACACACCACTACATTTACTATTAACATTGTCAATGATCAACTAATATAAGTTATGTAAAGGACATCACTTAAAAAATAACATAACTAAGTGAACTTTTTGAAACTATACCAACTTTAACTTTATAAATGAATAAAAAACTTATTTAACCAGTTTAATATAATACACAATTTAGGTAAGTTGACGTAACACAAAATATTAAAAGGAGTTTGTCACAAAAGAAGTTAGAGGATATTGATAGAAACTTATATAACATTATATGTTGTGCTTGTTAGAAATCATAATGAGTATGACTCTTACGATAAATAGAAATGAAACAAAAAATAACAACATATTAGGATTAAAATTCATTACTTTAAAGTTTTGAGTACAAAATACTGTAAAAATTTAAATATAATTTTGTTTCATGACTCATTATCATTAAGTCTCTCTACTAATCTTCTAAAGACCCAACATTTTGTCAACGACTTTTATGTCAGTATACATTATTTAAAAAATAAACTTGACTTTTCTATAATTAAAAAAAATTGATATATACATAGTTTAAAAATAAAAATGCGAAAAAGTTAGTTGATAATAACTTTTATACCACTATACATTATTTAAAAAATAAACTTGACTTTTCTATAATTAAAAAAATATATTAATATACACATAATTTAAAAATAAAAATGTGAAAAAGTTAATTAAAATAATTTAAAAGTCATAAAAAACTTTTCTAATCATACCTTTAATTATTATCATACTTTTTACAAACCCTAGAATATGCCATCTTTAGAAAAAGTACCTCAACGTACGTAGGAATTACCTCTAAAAAAAACAACTTCCCAATAATAAAGTAGCGACATTAGTAGAAAAACAAGCGAAAGATGATACCATTTATGTTATCGTCCAATTATAACTGTTTGAGTTAGTTCGCTTTTATAGGAAAAAGTTTACATTGCTTTTCTTAGACATTTTTAACGATGATCATCCAGTTAAAATCAGAGTTTGACATTTACAGTTTATGTTATTGTTTTCATTGTAAACTTTTATTAAAATGATGTTATAATTACAGTAGAAGAGTTTGTGAAGTCAAAATTAGTTTCAATATTTGAGTTTATTCAGTTTATTATGGGTTCAACTAGGTTAGATCGAAAGAATTTTATTTTTTCAAAGATGGGTTGAATTGAATTTGATTTACTTAATCATTTGATTCAAAGGTCAAAGGTCAAAAGATATGAATCGTGTCGAAGACAACAACACTATTAATTTTTATATTATAATTATTTACTATTTTTAATTATATATGTTCACAATTTGATATTTTTAAATACTACAATGTTGTTCAATAATATTTGAAAATGTTGCTTAATAATGTTTAAATAGTCTGAATATTTAATTTATTTGTTTGTCAAGTTATATATGTTGATAGTTTAATCTAATAATTGGTATTTTTATAATAATATTTCGAGAATCAAGTAAACATCTTGATTCCACTATTAAACAAAATTAATGTAATCAATTCATTTTTATTGTAATACAATAAATATATAAAATAAATTGTAAAAAAAAATATTTATAAATAAGTTAATTTACTCACACATTAACATGTAATGAAAGCCTAACTGGTTTTTTCTTAATTCAACCTGTTATACCAAAACCATCACTTTCACAACTCCTAAGGAGAGAAATGAGAAAAGTATCTCAGAAAATGCATTTAAGTTTAAACTTCTTTTAACTGTACGCAAGATTTTTGTATCTTATTGTGATGTGTTCCGTCAAATATGCAACTTATCGTCATTAAGTTTTGAGCAGAAATTAGAAAAGCTTTGAGAAGGAAGTTCCTTCATTAAAACTCAACTTGCCATTCTAAATTATTACTTTCTCAATATGTGTAAGAAAAATCATCACAAAAATTTCGTAAAAGTTTAAAACTTTACCGATCTAAAACCTCGATTTTCAAAGCAAAGAATTTTTCAACAATTTTGTTCATAGCTTTTATTGTTTGGCATAAATGGGAGTGGGTGATTCGTGACATCGACGTGCTCAACCTTTGACAGTAGTAGCACCAATAATGGAATAACAACAACAAAACAAAACTTATGAATCAATGAAGTCAACCAAGAGAAAGTGCCCTCTTTAATTTTTCGATTTTAGTAACATTTATTAGGTCACCTTAATTCATATCATCTTTTATTTAGCTTTATGTCATTATATCATATTATTTATACATTTTATTTTAATACAAAAATGTTGTTAGATTATTTATTTTTTTCTATTTTAATAAAATTTCTTTTAAGGCGATTTTTTTTATTATAAGTTAAGAATCTTAAATACATTTTATTTAATAAGTTTGCATTGAAAACAGTGTGTTTGGACACTTGAAAGAAGGCTAATAAAGTTGTACACCTACCTGCCTCACCAAACTCCACAAGGAAGACATGTTAGCAATGAAGAAGAATTTTGTCATATTTTATGAAAAAGTATCAAACATGACTTTATTTGTTATATGATTTGGAACTAGGATTTAGTTGGGTTATCTTAGTATTTGTGCAAAAATTAGTTAATAATTAGTTAAAATGTTTTTGGCATTGCACTAAAAAATCATTAATCAGTAACAAATTTTAAAAATTAAAATAATTAGTTATTATATTAATTAAGTTAAATATCACTTTGTAAATTAAACATTATATTAATAGTTAAAATACTTTTTATTATGAAAAAATTATAAGTAATTTGTAAAATAGAATATAAATTATTATAATTTTTTATTTATAATACGAACTATCTTAAATATTAATAAATTTTAGTTTATAAAATTACATAATAACTAATTATTTAATGAATTTTTTATAGATGAATATCACTGAAAAAAAAAAATTGGAAGGTAACTTTAAACAACTAGTATATATCCAACAATGGAAAATGGTGGTTTCGGAGTCTCATCGACCCACCAAAATTTCTTTTAATACTGATGTTGGTGTTAAATTAACGTCAATTTATATTTAGGGTTAAATATGTTTTTTCTTCTTCAAATTTTAGTAAAATTTGAAATTAGTCTTTTTTCAAAATTTTTGACTAATTTAGTCATTTATCTTTAAAAATGCATGAATTTAGTCTTTTTAGCCAAATTTTGTTAAGTTTATATAATGTTTCAAGCATATTTCATGATAATATTTGAATTGTTTAACTCGTTTTTTATTTCAATTATATTTAATTATATTTATGCATATTTTAGTTCCACTTTTGGAGACTACAACTACTTTGCATTAACTACAATTTATGACGGTAGTTATTGATGCATGGTGATGTGTTCTGAGTGCGCGTGCTATAATACTGAGTTTTTTCAACTAATGGAAGTTATATAAAACATCATGGTTGGTATGATTGCTAGCACGAAGCATTACTATGTTTCATGATCTTTAATAATAATAATAAGAATTGTTTGTTTCTTAGTTGTTCATCACTTGTCATTATTTAGAAACCAATTATGGTGTACAACATAGTATGATATTCAACGTGCCATTAAATACATTTTACAAAAATGAGTAAGCATGGACAATATTGGAGAAATTGAGGAGTTGAGTTTTCAGATGCACCAACAATTCTTCTTTTTATCGTCACATGATATTAATGGAAAGAAAGAATAACGAATATCAAACCATTAAGCAAGTGTTGAAAACGTATAATTTAACCTCATCAAAACATTAGTGACATAATTACAATACAATGAAAAACAGTAAAATATGAAACAAAATATAATATAAAAAGCTATGAAAAACATATTTATAGAAAAAAAAAACTGATATGTTCTTGGTCCCTTACCTTTAAATGAAATTTGGAATTAGTCTCTCTTTAAAACTTTTGTCCAGTCTAGTATCTCAATTTTAGAAATACATGGATTTAGTCATTTTAATTAAATTTTGTTAAGTTTATTTGATGTTTCTAACGCATCTCTCAGCTAACATTAAAGTATAAATGTGTTAAAAGATGTAAACAACTATTGTATCACAAAACGTGTTTAAAACGTCAAATAAATTTAATAAAATTTGGTTAAAAGAACTAAATTCGTGTATTTATAAAGTTGAGAGACTAAATTGGATTAAAGTTTCAAAATAGACTAATTCCAAATTTTACTGAAAATTAAATGAAACATATTTTAAAAAAAAAAAGGCTTGAACTATCAAGATCTATTAACCCTAATTAGCCAATTAGAAACCTAGAGAAACTTAATTCCACCGTTAGTGAGACACAATACCTAATATATTTTGTAGAAGACAAAGACTTTCACTATTTATATATCCTGAAGTGTTGTAATTGATTATGTTATGCTTTTATATTAATTTTATAAAATGTTATAGATTATTATGAAAAAAATGTTAGTTTTATAAAATGAAGTAAATTATTATGGAAAAGAAACTCAATATAATTAATTAATTTGTAAGACAATAATTTACAAGAGAAAGAGAACATATAGTTTGCGTATTAGATATGCAATTGATCATTCTCCTTTCAATAGTTTTTTGGAAACACCTAAAACAATGCAACAATTGATTACAACAAATAAAATCTCTACCAAATTAAAACAAACATCTTGATTTTCAAGTCAATATTCATGAAACTCTTACTTTGAGTAATATGAATAAGTAAAAAATTACATTTGTGTATTGTCAAAACAATTTAATAAGTCTCTTGTTTGTATCTATAGCTTAGATAGTTTTGTCTTATGAGAATGTTACAAATTGTTAAAAAATGAGATAAAGTTTGTACTTCTTTTAAAAAAAATTGTAGGAACTTTGTAATTTTGTTAGAAAATTCGCATATTAAATAATAATACTTTTGGTAAATAATCTTAAATGTAAGTCGTGTTTTCACTATAAGAGATTATTTTTTTATTGCGATATTATTTTCAGTAAGGAAGGGAGAAAGATGAACAATTTGATGTGAACATAATCAACTTTGTATGTTGTACAATAAAAATATATAAATAAATAATGTATATATAAATAAAATGGTGAGAAACTTTCCAAAACTTAATATAAATAATATAATAATATATAAATATAATTTAAAAATGTATAAAAATATACATAAAAAATAAAATTAAAAATTTTAGGGGAGTCTGGCTCCCCTATGTCACACATAAGTTCCGCAAATGAGTATTAGTGAGTTGTCAACAATAATATGTGGAGATTGCGGACAATGAGTCAAAGGTGCTAGATAATGAGAATTTATGATAGGGAAGCACACTAGTGTAAAAAAACCTTTTTATATTGTTTGAACAAGGTTTTCTATACCAGTGTTAAGACTTTAGCAAGTGTACCAAGTCGCGCAAGTACTAACTGGTAAGACTGGGATATAGTTTTCCAAGAGACTTGTGTATACTAAATAATTGCGTAATTTATGACTAATTTAAACTAAAGAATAAATTCATAATTTGGGTTTTTGTGTGCAAGAAAGTAAATATTTCATAAACAAGTAAAAATTGAACTTGGATATTTGAAGACTCTAGAAAATGGTAAAGACTAGAAATACAATGGATTGATATTGTTGGGGTTAGACTTCACCTACTTCACTCTCATGTATATAAAACAATAAAACTCTTCTCCATTAATTACTAATGTCAACCCACAAGTCTACTTAAACCATAATCCCTTAGTTGAATGAGCCTAGGTTTCCTTATTAACAACCAATCCCTTGAATCCCTAAATAAGCAAACCCGATTTAGTTCCATTAGGTATCTTGTTCCAATTCTAGGTTTTCAGAGATATTTTCCAATACCTAATGACCCAAATATCATGCAGTGAATGGTTAAAACAAAGCAAGCTTTAAGTAAATAAACAAAGATACTAGCAATCAATGGAAGAAGCATATATATATATATATATATATATATATATATATATGTTCAAATCATCCACAAATACATGAAAGTTTAGTGGCTATATCTAACCCCAACAAAAATGGGTTTAGCTCTCCATTGTCATGGAGAGCCCAAGCTTACAAAATGGAAGTGGAAGAGGGAAGAGATACAAAGAGGAAGAAATGATAGTTCCCACTAGCTCTAAGAGACCTCCAAGTGCTCCAAAACACGTTGCTTGAGCTCCAAAACGCGTTGCTTGAGCTCCAAACTGTTCAAGATGAGTTTCCCCTCGCAAAAAAGAAGAAAAAGGGCCAACTTGCCACATCAGCGAGACTAACGCTTGGCAGAAGCTTCTCACCACTAGGCACTAGCTACAAAACAGTAGTGAAAACTTGCGCGAATCACCCGACGATGTCCAAGTGCCGCCAGGCGGTGACTACATCTTACGCCTGGTGCCTGCTTTGTGTCGCCTGGCGCTGACTGTCTCTTGTGCCTGACGCTGGCTTTGTGTCGCCAAGTAGCTCCTGTTGACATTTTTCATCTTCTCCTTGCTATTCTGGGTCACTCAGTTGTCTGGACTTTTGGAACAAAGCTTCCAATCTATAAATAGACACACAAATGGGGATTAGTGGTATATTTAGATCAATGTAACCCAAAATGTATTTATTTACAAAAGTAAGGTAAAATTGAGGATTAAGTAGGTTAAAAGCTTTAGAAGAGATGATTTTGCTAATAAAATGTAGCTTGGATAATGGTAAAAATTAACATTATCAGCCAGCGTTATAGAAAGTTTTCACTTTGCTATATTGATTCCAAAACTAGTATAAAGAATGTTACTTTCTATATTGATTCTATCCATAACTGGTATAAAAAAAATCCTAAGATAATCCATTAGCTCACTTCTCACCTCCATGCTCAGAGTAATCCACGAAAAGCAATCTATTTGACAGTTGAGAAGAGGAAGAATAAGCAACATCACCATTATAACAATATTCATATTTCTATTTAAGCTTTTAAAAAGACTCACCTGATTTTGCATACACATGGATGAAAACTAAAACTCATTTACACAAAGTAAAGGAAAGAAAAAAATAAAATCAAATAATAAAGTTGAATGAAATAGTAGAACTTGAGGAGACAATAGGAAGAGGGGGTAGGTCCAATCTAGTTCAAAACCTTTCTTCTTCTTCAAACACCAAAGAGGGAAAGGTCTTCTTCTTCACGTGAGAGGCTCCTGAATTGGTACAAGGCCTTGTTGGGATCGTCACATCTCCCATCCTCGACCTTTGTCTTTCCCTTTATGAAACGACTTTCAATGTAGAAACCATCGCCCCTCATAGCTAATGCCACCCACAATAGTGTCATCGTCGGTCCTTGTCACCGATGGTGCTACCATTCACAAACCTCTTATGCTCCACCGCAACTATCATTCACGAGAAAAATTGCAAACCATTGATGAATCACGATCCACCTCCGGTTCTTACTCTCTCCAGCCATCACCCACTACCAATACCTTTATTGTTTCACAATGCTTCCCTGTTGGTTTTTTCTGTTCCAATTTGTATCTTCATCGTTGGTTATTTTGGTTGCAACTAGAGAAGGTATTGAGTGGGGAGAGAATAGAGATGGCTGTGAAAAGGTTGATGGAAAAGGAGATAAAGGTGGAGAGATTAGGAAGAAGACGAAGGAAATGGAGGAAAAAACTTGGAGAGTTGTGCAAGAAGGAGAAGTTTGGATATAAGGATTAAGGTTATAAAGAATGGTGAAATTGGGAAGTTATAAAAACCACTTTTTATATCAATTATACCTAAAATCGATATAAAAAGTTTTTAATTATTTATAGAATTGCCAATGTGTTACTTTCTATACTGATTATTAGTCCAACCGGTATAAAAAATCTCAAATTATTTGCAAAATTATCACCACCTCCCTTTTTATTCTTGATGGATTATAACTGGTGTATATATATATATATATATATATATATATATATATATATATATATATTATAAAAAATCACTAATGACATTATCATCACTAATTAAAAAGTGATTCAAGTAGATTGTCTGACAATATGTATCATATTTTTATTTTATAGCAAGAAATAAAAAGAAGAAAGAACGATATTGAAGCTTTATTATACACTCAATTAGAAAGTTTAGACTTCCTTAATATCCTTTTTTTTTTCATAACAAGTTATCTCTTAGACTTTTTACTTTCTATTATAAATATAACATTTGACATCTTAACCAACTAGATGTAAATAATAACATTTTATATTGGGAATTTTATGAATAATTATATATGCAAATCCCTCCTAGCATTCATGTAAATCTTACTAAGCGTCTGTTCGTTTGAAAGGTTCCTACTGTTCACGTGTATTAGAGAAGATGGATTTACAAATATTTCGTGTTCTCATTTAACGATTCAAACAGAAAAGCGAAGACTGATTTGCGGGTTTTTTCTAAAAACTCATCCCCTCAATTTTGCAGAGATTTGAGATAATATACAAACATTTACTTTTCTACCCCTTCACATATATTTCATCTTTGCTATCTGATAATAGAAACTTGTTCGCAATCTTATTTCACCTCATCTTCAATCTTACTCCACTGTTTGAATCTGATTTGATAGAAATTGTTAATGGGGTGGTGGTATTTATGCAAAAAATCAACTCTTGTATGAGACTCAAGAATTGGTGATTGCTACCAGTAAAAGGTTAAGGAGAGGGAATGTGAAAGTGTGAGTAAATATACTTTTGTGGGCACCGGTTACGTAACCGGTGCGTAGAAGAGCTTAACACCAGTTATGACACCGGTGTATATGTGTTGTTTTTTTTATTTTTTTTTATTTTTTTAAACTTTTTTTAAAAGTTTAATTCTATAATTTTTTTTTACATTCATAAAAATTTATTTATTATTTAATTTAAAATTTCATATAATTTTAATATATTTTTACTTTGTATTAATTAATTATAATTATTTTTATAACATCAAATTACAAAATCATTCTCTTTTTTCATCAAGGGTATTTTGGTAACTTTCTAATTATATATGTTTTTATAATTTATTTTATTTATCACATCAATAAAATTTTTCACTAACTTTCATAAAACTTATCTCCAAATCCACTCACTTTACCTTCTAAATCCACTAAAAAAAACACATAAATTCATCCACCCAAATCAACACAAATTCATCTTCACACTCTCTCCCATATCCACACCCCCAAAGGAACACACCCTAAATGGGTTTGTAAACCGAACAATTTCATATAAACAAGCACCTAAATTAAGATATTGAAAGTTTTATGTTTTTCTTATTTCACAAGAATATATATTTTTATCCAAAAAAAAAAAATACAAACTAAAATACCACGATTTATTTAATATATATTGATGATAATTATCCTTGTTAAAAACAACTAAACTTAAATCAATTCTAATCCGATAATCTTAATAAGATATTTAGATTTAAAAATCTTATAGATTTAACATATTTTCTCATTCTAGAAACAGCTAGTAACAAGTCTGGAATTCATTTGTAAAAAATAAAATAAAATTCCATAGATAAATCATCTAGCTGCCATATGGATGCCCTGTACAAAGCAAAAATAATGTAAACATTTTATTAATAAAGAATAATCAGAAAGTACAAACAAAAGAAAAGAAACAAATCGGACAACAACACAACACAAAAATAATTAAATCTTTTGAGTTATTCTATTTATTCTTGTGATAATACATAAGTTATTGAACAAGCATTTACCAAAATTTTAATTTGAATAATATAAAAAAAAAACTCAAAATTTCATTGAGCCATATTTGTTCCTAATTGCATATCACATCTGTTCACATGTGTGTTCCCACAATTTGTTTGAAGTAGCTTGACAACTATTTATTATTATTATTACTATTCAACATTTTCATTAATTTTTCTTCTACATTTTATTAAGCCCTGCAAATAATACGCCGTAATTTTCGATAACTCATCGTGCAACTTTTCTACACATTCCTGGTCTTGTCAAGATTTGACGACATTAACACCGTTACATTATTTATTTTTATTCTTTAACTAAAGGATTTTTATTTGACAGTGTCTTAATTTTTAAATTCAGGATTCTAATAATAAAATTACTAGATATATATTAATTTTATATTCTTTTGGAGGTATATGTGGGACAGTGGAGCATCTAATAAAAAAGAAAAACAAAAACGAGGGATAAGGTGCAGATTAAATGTTGAACGTGGCAAACTCTGTTTAGGTGATAAAAAAAAGTATAGCAAGTGGCAGGGTCCCTTTGTTTGAGCAAAAGTCACAACTCAGGTTACCGAATTTCTAGGGTTTATAACATATTCACGTCATTGTTTCTGACAAGAGTTCCAAAAAAGAAAATTAAAAGCTGGCGTCACTTTTTTTATTCACACAAAATTTAAAATCCAACATTCACAACAAACAAAGCCAGATAAATTTTTTTACATAAAATAAGCCAAAATGCTTCCTTCACCTCGATTTTGTGGATTAAATAAGTTTTAATTTTTTTTCTGATTCTGAAGTTCTTTCCTTTTATACCCTAATTGTGATAAAAGAGACTTTTAACTTTTCTTTATTTTATTCTCTGTTCTTATGTCATTCAACAAATTGAGTAGCCGACTTTTCTTATGTGATGAAATATATTTTAAAAAGTTTTTAAAATGAATTTTTTAGTTTTCTTATACAATATTTTATGCACAACTGAATTTTTGTTCTAAAATTCGAATTTACTTATTTTTAAAATTTGTATTTTTCTTATCTAGATCACAACTTTGACAATATCTGTCAGAGTCCCATCTTATAATGGGGTTTTCTTAATTTTTGAGTGAAATTGTTTTTTATAAATTTTTTAATCGGACTCTTGATAAAATTTTCGTTTAAGAATATTAATTTTTTATAAACTATTTTCTAAAACATGTAACAATTTGAACAATTAAGAAAATCATGCTTCAAAATGCAATTTTGTTATTTTTAAAACATCACTTATTTCTAGATTTCTTTTCAAAATAAGAATAAATCCACCTATTTCTATATTTCTGTTCACAAACAGACTAAAAAAAAGTGAGATAAACTAGGTTGAATCAAGCTAAACAAACATGAGCACATGGTATTGTACTTATACTATATATAGTGGTAAGCAAGTTAGTCATAGCATTAGGTATCTGACTGGTTGTTGCATGGACTATTTTTCTTCTTAGTTCATCTTTCTCTCTCTCTCTCTGATCACTGTTTGTTTGTGTTCACTTTTCATTCTTCCCAACACAGCAACACAAGCTGAGAGAACACAGAGAAGGAGTAAGTAAGTGCCCTCCTTTCATATCTTTCACTTCCTTCCCATCATCTTCTTCTCTTTCTTTTTGTTTTCTTGTGCCAGATCTCATTCTATTAGGATCTTTGTCATTCTTGCTCTTCTTGAATGTTTCCTTTTTCCCTTATTTTCTGTCACAGATCTGATTTCTGCATGTGGCTTCTCTATCCTTTCATTTCTCTTAAATTTCCTGTTTTTGTTACTTACAGTGCTGCTTATTCCTTGCTTTACTATTCTTTACTAGACAAAAAGATTTATTCTTTTTCCTGTTTCACGGGGTTTAATCATTTTTAACTCTTTTTTTTTTTTGTTTGGACTAAATGCGTTATTATATTTCTCGTGTTTTTTTTTCTGAAGTCTGAAGTGAACCAGTGAAGCTTGGATTGGAGGGTTCTTTGTGTTAGTTTGTGTTTCTTCCTTTGTAACAGAGCACCGGTGTATGATCTATAGGTTTTTCTCCCTTTTTGAACTGTGATCGATTACTAAAGAATTGACCTAGTGGAATTCAAACACCATTTCATATTCTCTTTGCCATCTTTTAGTTTCTCATTTAGGATCAATCATGGGAACTTGTGTATTCTTTTGCATTGATCTGCTTGTAGTAATCGTGATTAAATCTTGTTTTTGGAGTATCGACATAGCCTGTCCTTTATGGGTTATTGATTTGTTTGTTTGTGTTACTTTTCTGGTTGATGTTAATCTGTTTTTGCGTCTATAACTTAGTTAAACTAGGATGATTAGATAATTTAGGTACAATGGTTTTGTCCAAGTTGAATGAGCCCATAGTATAAAAGTGATGTGCTGGTTTGGTGTTCTTGGAGTAGATAGGAAAGTGATGGTGCATTCACTCTCTTCATAAGCTAGGTGGTTAGAGTGACTTCCAAATGTTCTTTTTTTTAGTGACTATATCTATGTCTGATAAAGACTGAGGGCTGAGTATTTTGAATGAGGTTGCATGTTTCCATATTGTGATGCTGAGTTTATTGCTTTTGTGCAGATAGTTATTATTTTCACAGACAATGAACAATAAAGATGGAAAACCAGTCACCCAGCCAGACAAGGGCAGGATTGTTCCTATGGCAGTCATATTTGTGGTGCTATGTGGATGTTCTTTCTATATGGGTATAATCTTTTGTTCTGAAAAGAACAGTTTTGAGTCAATTTACAGCCAGAAATCCATTGAATCCCCAAAGGAGTCATCAACAAGTTCTCTGCAGATTAAATACACCAGTTTTCCTGAATGCAGTGCTGACTATCAAGATTACACTCCCTGCACCGATCCGAGGGTGAGTAATACTAATTGTATTTCATTTTCTGATGCTGTAGAATTTGTAGGAGAAAGTTTCCTAATGGATTGAGTATGTTCAAATTTACAGAGATGGAGAAAATTTGGATCCTATAGGCTTACTTTGTTGGAACGACATTGCCCTCCAAAATCTGAGAGGAAAGAATGCTTAGTTCCTCCCCCAGATGGGTATAAGCCTCCAATTAGATGGCCTAAGAGCAGAGATGAGTGTTGGTACAGGTACAGTATATGTTTTATAAGTTAACAGCAAAAGGTTCAGTTGATATAGATTTCCTGAAATTGGTAATTTTCCACTCCTTCAAGTCTTCTGCTGTGTATAATTTCAGGAATGTTCCTTATGACTGGATTAACAAGCAGAAGTCTAATCAGCATTGGTTGAAAAAGGAAGGCGAGAAATTCATCTTTCCCGGTGGAGGTACTATGTTCCCCAATGGTGTTGGCAAATATGTTGATTTAATGCAAGATATGATCCCGGAAATGAAAGATGGGACCATTCGAACTGCCATTGATACTGGTTGTGGGGTGAGTTTTTTTATCGGGAATTGCAAAATTACAATTCTTAGAAGTTCCTTCATGAACAACAAATTTCTGGTTTAGTTGCAGAAAACTGATTAATTTTAATTGTGCTTGTAAAACAACTACTGAGAGATTTACTGATCCGTTTAACTCTGCACTTTAGGTTGCTAGCTGGGGTGGTGACTTGCTTGATCGTGGGATTCTAACTCTTTCTCTTGCACCAAGAGACAACCATGAAGCTCAGGTTCAATTTGCTCTGGAGCGTGGTATCCCTGCAATTGTCGGTGTCATTTCTACTCAGAGACTTCCATTCCCTTCAAATTCCTTTGACATGGCTCATTGCTCCAGATGCCTTATACCATGGACAGAATTTGGTACCTTTTCCTATGCATTTTGAACTCTTTAGCATCTAAAAGGAATTTATTCCTGTTTATGCAAGACTCCAATGATCATGATCTTTAATACTTTTGGATTTCAAGCGTTTTTTGGCTATCTTCATTTTAGGTGGAGTTTATCTCCTTGAAATACATCGGATTCTTCGTCCTGGGGGATTCTGGGTCTTGTCTGGTCCACCAATCAACTATGAACGCAGGTGGCGTGGATGGAACACAACCGTTGAAGAACAGAGATCAGATTATGAGAAGTTGCGGGAATTGCTGACTTCACTGTGCTTCAAAATGTACAAGAAAAAGGGTGACATTGCCGTATGGCAGAAGTCTCCAGATAACAGTTGCTACAATAAACTACCTAAAGATACCTATCCACCTAAATGTGATGACAGCCTCGAACCAGATTCAGCATGGTACACTCCTCTTCGTGGTTGCATGGTGGTTCCAGATCCTAAGTTTAAGAAATCAGGTCTATCATCCATTTCTAAGTGGCCTGAACGGTTGCATGTTACACCAGAACGGATCTCAATGCTTTACCATGGCAGTGGTGGTACTTTCAAACACGATGAAAGTGAATGGAAAAAGAAGGTAGCGTACTACAAGAAGTTGATACCTGAGCTTGGGACCGACAAAGTTCGAAATGTAATGGACATGAATACAGTGTATGGAGGTTTTGCTGCAGCCTTGATTGATGATCCTGTTTGGGTCATGAATGTTGTCTCATCTTATGCTTCCAATTCACTTCCTGTGGTTTTTGATCGAGGCCTTATTGGAACCATCCACGACTGGTAACTTTGCATATTGAATATGAAGCACTAGATTTTTAGTTTTGAACATAGTGATGTTGATTTCATTTTCTTATGTTAGGTGTGAGGCTTTTTCTACATATCCTCGAACATATGACCTACTCCATCTTGATGGTCTTTTCACAGCAGAAAGCCACAGGTGAGTGTTGTTCTGCTTATTTAAGTTGCAATGTCTATATACATGAGCTCTGACAGAGATTGTTGCATGGCAGGTGTGAAATGAAGAATGTGTTGCTGGAAATGGATCGAATCTTGCGACCTTGGGGTTATGCAATCATTCGAGAATCCAGTTATTTTACCAATGCTATTGCAACCCTTGGCAAGGGCATGCGTTGGGAATGCCGTAAAGAAGATACCGAGAGTGGCAGTGAAACTCAGAAGGTGTTAGTATGCCAGAAAAAGCTATGGTATTCATCCAACAAGGCTTCAAGATGACAAACTATGGAACTTGAACCTCAGTAGTAGTATAGTGGATAGAGGCAAAAGGGAAGCGATTTCAGAGATGACACAAATTCTATAATATAATGAGCCAAGAATCATTGAAGTTCAACTTTGTCATAAGATCAAGTGGTAACCCATTAATCTGATTTTTTTTTTTTTTTTAATTTATAGAGAAGAATTTTCTATATACATGATTTTGAATCACTTGCTTCCTTTTAAACACCCATGTCCCTTTCAAGGAAAAAATGTTTTGGTATCCAAATGCTGCCATTGTGAAGGAATCAAACTCCACGGGAAGGACGATGATATTTTTGTACAGATTGTTTAGCGGAGAACAACACTGGACTTATATTAATGCTGAGCATGATATAGAAATACTATGATTTTTTTCTCCACGGTTCAAAGTTTATTGTGAGTTTTGATTATCAAATACTTGGCTGTATTGTTTAAAGATGTTTATTGGGATGATCGATGCATCTGTGGTAACTTGCTCAAACAACGAAAAGTAACTTAGATAGTTTCTAGGATGTGAACGGGACGAGTAGGATATTATTTTCGTACTTTATTTTGGATAAATATTAATTTCATATTCATGGTATTCGTTATGTGGGTAGTTATATAATTTTTTAATATTCATGGGTACTTGCAGGTATTTAAAAAAAATAAAAATAAATATTTGATCACATATTTTAATCGTAAAAATTTAAATAAAATATCATACATAGCATTTATAAATTTTAAACAAAGTGTAAATAATCTTTTTAAATAGTGTTGAATGATAGTTTATAAAGAAATATTTTTTTTAAAACTAATTGATAAAAAAATAACTTTTTCAAAATCAATATGTTGATATTTTAATCATGTTTTTTTATTTTTTGTTAATTTAAATTAAAGTATAGCGGGTACGGATATTTACGGATATGAATATTGATATCCGTATCCGTCTCGTTAATACGTGAATATTAAAAATATTCGTAACCATTATTCACAGGTTTTTATTTACAATATTCATTTTTTATCCGTTGCACGTTTTATACGCAGATAATTACGGATACAGAATTTTTTTACATTTATCGTATTCAACAAATCAATGATTGTTAGCATTTTATCAATGCTGTGCATAAGAATTCATCAACAGAAATAAAGAAGGATTTTATTTGAATCGAAAGAGAATGTCAAACATGAAGAGGTAAAGCCATATTATGTAATGGAGTTAATTCTTCACATAAATTCAAGATTAATTCTCATGTGTTATTTGATTATAAGTTGACAAATAGGTGAAATTTCTGTCCTGAATAACTCAAATAAATTTTTAATGTTTAGTCATATAATTTTCCTTAATCAATTATCAAGCGCCAGATTTTACTATTTTAATAATATACAGATTCTAACAGTTTGATACATAGTCTTAATCACAAAAACATGGCTAGGGAAGGAAGAAAATGAAAAGACACAGGAGAGAAAATATAGACCTAAAATTATGAAGAAAAAAAGTGAGTGTTCCTTAATCTCTGTATAGTCTATTAATAGCTGATTAATGATCAAACATTAGGGCTTGTTTATAGTTCCTTAATTAGAGTAGGTGGGCATTACAAATGTTATAGCATTAATCTCTCATAAAAAATTCAACAAATACACCTCAATTTCAAAAAGTCTTAAAATGTAGCAGAAAATTTCAACAAATGTTGACTCATCAATCATTTTTGTTTTCTAATTAAACTTTTTTTATAATTTTTTTTCTAAATATTTTGTTTGAGTAAGTAATGATTCTACATGGAATAATATGGTTTCATTTTGATCCCTACAAAAATGAAAAATTCAATACTGGAGTTTACCGAAAACAAACTTTAATTTTATGTATCAATAGTTTAAATAAAGGAAATTTATAAGTGACAATTCACAACTTCTATAGTTTCATAAGTACCGTATAATAATTCAATAAATATTTAATTTTGAGTGTGAGACTAAGTTGCCAGCTATTGTTTTACTGTGAGATTCTTCTTAGCATCCTATGACATCTTGACTGGAAAAAAGTTATAAGTAACATTAAGAAATATAAGACACTAAATTCATAAGAAATGAGAACTTAAATATTTTAAAATTAATTTCCACCACAACTACTTTATTTTAAATATAGATTAATAGACAGGGTAAACATCTTATTTTACAACATCACATCCACACATCATCAAGTAATAATCAAATTGATTTTTTGTTTTCTAGAAGTGTTTATCAAGAATATTGTATAATTTTTATTTTTTGAGAAGTTAATTTTTTTCTTTTACGAATAATTAAGTCTCTCCATTTTAACTGCTTTTTATATTCAATGGAATAAAGACCTGTTTAAATAAATTTATTTTTCATAAGATTTAAAAAAATTTATGAAAAAATTAACCAAAATTCATAAATTCATAACGTTATCGTTGACGCGATACGGTATCTAGAAAAAAAAAAAAAACAAAAAACACTGAACATCTGAATTACAGTGATCTATATTGGTTATGAACAGATAATTATTTTTATGACAAGAATAAAAAATAAATGAAATGTCTTACTATTTTGAACAAATTTATAATTTTAGTAGTGGATGAATTTGAGATCAACGAAGCTGATTATAAATGGAAAAACCCCAAAGGGTTAAAATATGAACAAGGACAATCCCTGGTTCAAAAAAATTGATATTTTTGGTGATTTAAATGAAAAAAAAAAATGGTTAAGGATGGACCAAGTTGAATTGAAATCAAACATGAGACGAAAACAGCAGAGATTTGGTAATATAATGACTGAGCTAGTTAGTCACGGCATTAGGAATCTGAGTGAGTTGTTCCATGGATTCCTTTCTCTTTCTCTTTGTTTACCTGGGTCGGATCTCTGTCATCCTGTCTCTTTTGGATTCTTCCATTTTTCATTCTTTATTGTCACGGATCTGATTTCTGCACGAGTTCTCCGGGTCTTTATATTTTTCGTTTTACAATCAGATGGGCTTAAAGTAGTTTAAATTCTTACTGTTTATTGGACAGAATACATTATTATATGCCCTTTTTTTCTGAAGTCTGAACTAAATCGGTGAAACTTGGATTAGAGGGTTTAATCCTTTTCTGAAATGTTGCACTCACACAACTCTATTAACAATTCATCTTTTCAAACAAGGACAACGTACCAATTGGTTATTGTTATGTTGCTGTTATTTGGTGCCCCCCCCCCTTTTTCTTCCATGGCAACAGAGCATGGAGCAACGATTAGAGCTTTCTTTTAACTTATTGAATGGAGAGTGGGTGTTTTGGTCCAGTGTTGTGTGAAAATCATGATGGCAAGAGTGCGTGGAAGGTAGCTGCTGTGGTTGCTGAGTATTGACCGGCTGGAATTTAATCATAATCTCATATTCTCTTTGCCTGTTTTTGGTTTCACAATGCAGCAATCATGGGAATTTGTGTATTCTTTCATTGCTCTGGTTGTGATATTGGTGTTTAAGTCTTTTTTTAATGTGAATCAACATTGATAACCCCTTTACAGATTGCTGATTTCTGTACTGTTATTCTTTGACCTAAGTAGTTAAACTAGGATTGATAACCTTAGAGAAATTGTCTTTTTAGATTTGAGTGCATACTATATGACTTTTATGCATGTTTGATTTCTGCAGCAGATAGGAAACCGATGTTATTTTCCCTCCTTTTCAGTATTTTAGCATCTTCTAGACTATTACTATAATTATTATTATTAGGGGCAAAACACAGAACTAATAGAACTTGATTTCTTGGCAGGTGGTTAGAGTGTGGCTCTTGAAACTCGTGAGTTCCGAGTGCCCTTCTTTTCATCAGTGATTATCTATCTATGTTTGATAATGTTGTTAACTGACTATTTTGAATGGGATATGAATTTGATTTGTCTTTTTAAACTGTTGGGTTTATCATTAAGATGAGTTAGGGGAGCATGTTACCTATTTGTGATGTTGAGTTTATTGTCTTTCTTCAGATAGTTGATTATTTCACAGACAATGAACAACAGAGATGGAATACCAGTCACCCAGCAGGAAAAGAGCACGATTGTCCCTATGGCAATCATATTAGTGGTGCTATGTGGATTTTCTTTCTATACGGGGATAATCTTTTGTTCTGAGAAGGACAGACTTTTGTCAATATATGACCAAATATCCATTGGGTCCCCCAAAGAGTTATCAATAAATCCTCTGCAAATTAAATACATTAGTTTTCCAGAATGTAGTATTGACTTTCAAGATTACACTCCATGCACAGATCCAAGGGTAATGTTTACTGATTGTAGTCCATTTTTTCATGTTATAGAACTTGTAGAAGAAAGTTTTATTATTGATTATGTATGCTTAAACTTACAGAGATGGAAGAAGTACATCTCCCGTCAGCCTACTTTGTTGGAACGCCATTGCCCTCCAAAAGCTGAGAGGAAAGAATGCTTAGTTCCTCCCCCAGATGGGTATAAGCCTCCAATTAGATGGCCTAAGAGCAGAGATGAATGTTGGTACAGGTATAATATTTGTCTTTTGGGTTTTCAATAAAAGCTTTGCTTGATTGAAATTTCTTTTAATAGATATTTTGTCACTACATCAAGTGTTCCTTGTTATGTCTAATTACAGCAATGTTCCAAATGAGTGGATTAACAAGCAGAAGTCTGGTCAGCATTGGTTGAAAAAGGAAGGCAATAAATTCATCTTTCCCGGTGGGGGAACTATGTTCCCCAATGGTGTTGGAAAATATGTTGATTTAATGCAAGATATGATACCAGAAATGAAAGATGGGACCATTCGAACTGCCATTGATACTGGCTGTGGGGTCATTGTTTCTTCCTTTTTTTTTTTTGTCTAATAGGGTGTGGCCTGCTTATAAGAGTTCTCGAAGCTCCTTTGATTCTAGTTTAATTGCACATGCTGATTCGTTGTGCTTTTGAACTGCTGTATGAATATATTTTGAAATCAATTTATTACCATAAAATGGAAAGAACCAATTAATTTCATTGTGCATGTAAGACACCTATTAAGGTGGTTTAAAAGTAGAAGCACAAGGAGAGGAATGGGGGATTAAAACAATTTGGCTTGTTCTTCACTTGCATTACTGTTATTGTATCTTCCCGACACAAACTTGGGATTTGGAAAGTGGCAGTTTTGTAATTCCTATTCTTGACTCTACTACTGATCCAGTCCCATTACTCAGACATGTTATAGACATGAGTTAAATCAATTAAACCACATAACTCAAATTTATATTATATTAGGTTGCTAGCTGGGGTGGTAACTTGTTGGATCGTGGGATTCTAACTCTCTCTCTTGCACCAAGAGATAACCATCGAGCTCAGATTCAATTTGCTCTAGAGCGTGGTATCCCTGCAATTCTTGGTGTCATTTCTACACAGAGACTTCCATTTCCATCAAACTCCTTTGATATGGCTCATTGCTCCAGATGTCTAATCCCATGGACAGAATTTGGTACTTCTTTCTGGGGATTTTGAACTTTAGAATTTATTCCTTTTTATGCAACTCTTCTTGTGATCATGAACTTCAGTAATTACCAGTTTGTAGCTGCCTAAATTTTGGATTAAATGCATATGTTGTGAACACGTTGAGTGCTTTCATATTATGCTGGCATTTAGTTTTAGATCTTAATCAGCCACATTTTACTACTTTGCTTTTTATAAAGGTGAAGCTGTGACTATTTTAGTTTGTTTTTCCCATATTAACAAGAGTTTCTATTTCATAATATGGTAAATAGAATGCCCTTGAACTAGGTCCATCATTTATTTCAAGCTGTCAAGTTTACTCTAATCTTACTGTCTTGATAATTTTTTTTCTTTGTTTTCTTCTAATCTCTCTCTACTTATAGCTGTGTAGTTCACTCTAAATTCTAGTTCTTTATGATGGCTATCTGATTTTAGGTGGTGCTTATCTCCTCGAAATACACCGGATTGTTCGTCCTGGAGGATTTTGGGTCTTGTCTGGCCCACCAATAAATTACAAGCGCAGGTGGCGTGGATGGAACACAACTATTGAAGCACAAATATCAGATTATGAGAAGTTGCAGGAATTGCTGACTTCAATGTGCTTTAAATTGTTCAAGGAAAAGGGTGACATTGCTGTATGGCAGAAGTCTGAAGATAACAATTGTTATAATAAGGTGGTTAGAGATACCTATCCACATATCTGTGATGACGGCCTTGAACCAGATTCAGCATGGTACACTCCAAGTCGTGCCTGTATTGTGGTTCCAGATCCTAAGTTTAAGGAATTAGGCCTCTCATCCATTGCTAAGTGGCCTGAACGGTTGAACGTTCCACCAGAACGGATTTCGATGGTTCATCGTGGGAGTGCTAAAGCTTTCAGACATGATAACAGTAAATGGAAAAAACAGACTTTGTACTACAAGAAGTTGATCCCCGACCTTGGGACAGACAAGATAAGAAATGTAATGGACATGAACACAGCATATGGAGGTTTTGCTACTGCCTTGATCAATGATCCTGTATGGGTCATGAACGTGGTCTCATCTTATGCTACCAATACACTCCCTGTGATTTTTGATCGAGGGCTTATTGGAACCTTCCATGACTGGTAATTTGGAAATGTTTTATACGAATCATAATTTTTTTATGGCTTAAATACGTTTTTAATCTCTGAATTCTGACACAAAATTGAAATTTGTCTATTTATTCTCAAACTCTACAAAATAAATAGATGTGTCCTTTTTAACCTTATAATGCTAACTTTTTTTTTAAGTGTCAGATGGTATTCCAAGATGGGATTTGAAGTTTGAATGTGATAAATTATATAAACAATTCAAATGCTAACTTGAAATATCATTTAATACATAAAAAAAAAAGTTAACATCTTAGAATTAAAATGACTATATTTATTTATTTTTAAAACTCGAGAATCAAAATGTATCAAAATTTGAGACATATAATGAATTATAATTTTGTGTCAAAGTTTAGGAACTAAAAACATATTTAACTTTTTTATTTGTTTATGACCATGCTTTTGTTTGGTAAAGATGTTCATTCCATTCCTTTCATGGTAGGTGTGAAGCTTTTTCAACATATCCTCGAACATACGACCTGCTTCACCTTGATGGATTCTTCACTGCAGAAAGCCACAGGTGAGTGTACCATATGTTAATTTTCTATGGATAACAGTCATTCTGCAGTTTCTAGTACAACACAAATATAGAACTGCTAATTCAAGATGAGTTATTTTCTATTAATAACCGACTCCAATCTATAAAATAGATCCTTTTGTAACCCACTTGACAAGATTTGTTCTCTGCTACATGACTTGCACAGTGTATATATTTGAGAATGATTGTTATGTTGCAGGTGTGAGATGAAATATGTGTTGCTGGAAATGGATAGAATCTTACGACCTGGTGGGTATGCAATTATTCGTGAATCCATTTACTTTACGGATGCTATCTCAACCATTTGTAAGGGTATGCGTTGGGAGTGTCGTAAAGAAGATACTGAGAATGGCAGTAGCATTCAGAAGATATTAGTATGCCAGAAAAAGCTATGGTTTTCGTCTAACCTTGGTTCAAGATGACAAATTATGGATACAATATTTTGTTTTTAAAAAATTAAAAGTTCAATTTTAGTCACCTTCGAATTTTAAGTTTAGTCTTTACAAAACACTTGAAGGTTGATTTTAGTGTTCGTAAGTTATGTGAAACTGTACAATGATTTTTTGTTGGAGACCCCTTTGAGTATTTAATGCTGCATACTCAGGATTTGAAAACCAAATATCTGGTTAAGCTGAAATAACCTTAGACGAGTTTGATGCACGAGGATGGATTTGCCTAAATTTATGTTTCTTGTTGGGTTAAACAACATTATTTACTCTCTAAAATTACAAAATATCATTTTATTCCCTAAACTGATCAAATGCCTGTTATTTAAGTTTTTCTTTAAATGCTAGTGATATATTATCTAACATTCTATTTTCAACTCAACTTTTAAGTGACTAAAATTCCATAGACGGACTAATTATATAATTTTCATCCTCAATCTGGTAAAATTGTGTCGAAAACTCATTATATTATTATTATTATTTGGAGATATAAGTAGTCATTTAGTAATAATAACAATCATTACTCGGTACTGTAAGGTCCAGTTCTTCTGCCCCAATATTTTAAGGGCTGTCTTACGACTGTTGGGCCTAAAGGCTGGCCCAAAACATAAATCATTTCCAGTTCGTCCTAACTCACACTTTTCACTCTTGCAGAACAATCAACCGCCACCTTTCCTTTCCCTCACAGAACGTTTTGCTAGGGTTTGCCTTAAGGTCCACTTTGAGCTAACTCAAATCTAGTTCCTACTCCGCGTAAGTACCTCTTTCTAGCTCGTATGATTTCCATTGTTTTCCCTTGACATTTTTCAAGTTAGGGTTTCGTAATAATCCACCCTTGGTTCCGTTTTCTCTGTTGTTTTCAGCTCTCTAGTTCATTCCTAGAGCTGTTCCTAGAGCTGTAGTGCTCGCTGTCGTGCCGTTGATGTCTCTACTAACCCTTTTTCCAGGTAGGGAAGCTATAGTTTACTCCTATGTTCCTTGGTTCCATGTTGTTTGATGATTATTTCGAGATTCGGTAGTGGATGTGATAATATGTTAACTGTGGATGTATGAATGTTTTGCCTTGGACTGGTGTGAGGGACTGTTGCAGGAAAACAGTGGTGAGACCTACTAATCTCGCCCAAGCGAGTCAGTCTCGCCTAGGCGATATGGACAGGGACTCGCCCAAACCCTCTTTACGCGAAAGGTCGCTCAAGCGACCAACTCAGCTTTTGAGCGAGCGAGTATCTCGCCCAGGCGAAAGGGGTCTCACCTAAGCGAGATCCCGCGTTGGTTTCTTGTTTCCTTTTCGAGCCCTCGCCTAGGCGAAGGGGACTCGCCTGAGCAAGACCCTTCAGCCTGAGCGAGCGGCTGGGCGAGGCAGTGCGTTGTTTGGTTGCGTGGTTGCTCTTGGGTGATTGGTATTTGTTTGGGTATGATTGTTATGATGAGAAATATGTATAATGGATTGCTATGTATGTGGGACATAATTCATGAATGGTGAATGATGGATATTGTGGGAACTTGGCATGTGAACTTAATGAGTGGGTTGGAATTAAAGGAACATAGTATTGATATGAGATGAAGCCCTATACTCATGAGGTGGTAATGACCAGTGGTATGGATTCAACATGTGATACGAATGAGGATTTATTTTTAGAGGTTGGTATGAAATTGTAAGCATGATTAGTGTTCGCTTATTGTTGATTTATGATTTTCTGTCTGTGTCAGTGTGTAATTCCTTGGAGTCTCTAGGTGAGACCTCCGGGGTTGCGCTTCAGTGGTCGGGACGTAATTCCATGGCCCCTGTTAGTGGGTGTCCATGATGGTGCCCCATCTGTATAACTAGTTAAGGATTCAATGTAAGGTTGCATCCTGACGCTTTAAGGGGTCAGTTAGTCTCACCTAGAGCGGACTGACTCCTGTGGTGAGAGTAGCAGGAGGCCTGGAGGCCTAAAATTCATTAAGGGCTAACCTTGTGGTGAGGGAACTTGATTCATTGTAACATTTGTAACACATAGCTCGAGGGGTGAGCAACTCGGGGGTGAGCAGAGGTATCCACCACAAGTGCAGGCATCCGTTGAATCCGACCAAGTTATACGTATCCGAATGAGTCGAGTCGTGTCGTAGTGTATTGTCTGAGAAGTCATAACATGCTTGGCTGATATGAGTGTATGATTGTGCAAATATAACTGAATGCATGGATGAAATCTTTTGTGCTCTAGCTTACCCTACTTTCGTTGTTGTGTGTTCTGCTGTGTGGTACTCTCTTTTGCGATGATCATCAACTTGTTGGTGTGAGCAGAGGCGAGGAACACCCGTGGACAACAGGGAGGTTATAGTTCTGCTCTATAGTCCGCTTAGGCTGGACCTTATTTCTTGATGGGTTTTCCTTAGGGCTACGGCCCATGTATTGTTTCATGTTTTATTATTGTACTCGTATGTTAGATTTTTATCCCGTTTTCTTTTGGGCATCGTGGTGTGTCTTGAATTGTAAGGAGTTAAGTTTTAAACTCTAGGACTGCACTATTATATTATCTTTTTGTAACGCTTCCTTTAATTTCGTATATTAAATTAAATGGGGTGTTCCAGGTACTTTTATCTTTGTACTTTTAAGAATTAATTTAGTTTAGTGCTTGTTTGATTTTTTTTAAATGTGTTACAACCGTACTTTTAATAATTAATTTAGTTCATTGCTTTTTAGAAAAAAAGTTATTTTTTAGTAAATAAAAATATTTAGTATATTTTTTAAAATGATTTTAATTTTGATATGTAATTTTTTATATTAATCAATTAAAAATTATCCTAAATATGATTTTTCAAGCCATTATTATACAAATAAAAAATCTTATAACATGTAAAAATCGATACGCAAATAATAACTTATAAAGGATTCTCAGATTTAGTTATTGAAAGAATATCTTCGCATTTTTCCTAGATAAATATTTATGGTATAAATTGATTAAAAAATATAGCTTTTTTAAAATGATTGTTACAGAATTCATCAATTCTTTTACATGTTCTTAAAGGTAACCGCCTCTTATTTATTTATGTTGTTATTTGAAAGGTTGGCTACATGCTAGCTCGGAGCTGCGAAGCAATTTTCTTTGCTCCGTCGTCGCGTTAGGGTTTTCAGAGTTTCCCATAACAAGTTCGTAGGGTTCGTTCATTCAGAGCAAAACAATGATCGACTTGTCGTTGACGAAACCCAATTGGAACGACGTCGTAGACAACGACGATTCAACTCGATCCAAGTTGTCCCTTTTGAACGACTTGGAAACCGTTATTTGGTCCGCGGTGGGTCGCTCCGAAGCGCGCTTATGGCTCTGCAACACCGTCGCGGGTTTCAACTGCGTGACTTTCGTCGATCAGCGTGACCTGTTTCGGGCTTTGCTAAGAACACGACGGACGAAACGCGATTTGGCGTCTCAGCTTCTGCATTTCATGGTTGACACTTCGCCGCACAAACTTGGGTCCGTTTTGGCTCGGAGGTGTCACGTTCTTGAGAAATTTTTTCAAGGTTAGTCCGTCTGCGCATTCTTTGCTCTTTTAAAGTGTTGTTAGGAGTAGTCACTGAAGTTGTTGTTAATGGGGAACAAAAGCTCTAAATTTTTGTTGTACTGCAACTTGTACTGACTCTTAAAGCCTGAAACCATGAAATTTCGGCCACGTTTGCTGGTCGCAATTTCAATGTTTTTTTAAATTGTGATAATGTTTTCGTTGCAATCATGTCATAGGAAACTGTGGACATACTGGTGAATTGCTGTCGGAAATATGTTACAGTGATTTAAAAAACCTGGCATTGTGGTTGAAATTGTGGTCAGGGATTGTTTTTTAAAACCTTGACTGCAGTTTCAAACTTTGGTGGTTAGTAGGTTGTGTCAGGGCTGGGGTGAAACTATGCATTTTATTGTCAAGTAGATATAGAGATTTGAGGGATTACAAAAACTAAAAGTGATGAAGAATGCATATACTAGGAGAGAGATTGGGTCTTTCTCCTTTATTATACTCTCTTGTTTGTTCCTGAATGCATTGTAGGTTGTTTATAGCGATATCTTGTTGCTCTCTGATTCAAACGGTTGTATCATTTGTGGATTTAACCTTGTGAATTTTTGAATGGTTTCTGGTTGAAATTTATATATATGTGATGGGTGCTCTAGTATTCATTAAATCGAACTTACTATGATTTGTGAATTTTTCATGACAGCAAAACAAGTGTGTGTATCAGTTCTTGTTGTATTGTATAACTTGTGTATGGGATGCAGGTAATCCTAAGCGAGTATTGCAGTGGTTTACCTGCTCTTCCTCTGGCGGTGGACTAGAGCAGGGGAAAGGTTTTAGGGCACTGTCCCAGTTTGCATTTAAAAATAGAGATATTTGTTGGGAGGAGCTGGAGTGGAAAGGAAAGCACGGGCAGTCACCAGCAGTGGTTGCTACTAAGCCCCATTATTTTCTAGATTTGGATATTCTCCAAACTGTAGAAAACTTTCTAGAACATGTACCTGAGTTTTGGTCATCTGATGAGTTTTCTGAGTCAGTGAAGGATGGTGATATTTTTTTTATTGATAGGTCCTTCTTTGTGCAATATTTCATTGATTTAATGTATAAGGAGGAATTTAAAGACATATGGGATGTTATAAATGAATTCCTCGGGCAGCAGCCCTTCTCCTCTCTGTGTGGACGTCTTCTTATTGCTCTTGAAGATCAAGACTTATGCTATCTTGTGGAATCACTTTGTAAATCTCTTGGCCCAAGAATGGAACTTCAACATTTCAACGACATCTCTAATTTGTTTGTGATTTTAGTTTTTAAATGTGGTGCTTATGGATCTATTGACCAGTTACTGCTGCTAAATGCTGTCACTGCACAGGGGAGGCAGCTTCTACGCCTTTTACGTGATGAAGAGGCTTGGGAGCCACATGAAAAAATCAATGAAATTGTTTCAAAGATGTCTGCCATCCCAAGCAATCCTAATATCTTGACAACAATCTTCAAGGACAAATATAAGATGAAAACTATAGAAGTGATAAAGTATATGGGACTCTTGTCATGGCTTATTTACTATAGACTGTCACGAGAATGCCAGACCCCCGAGTCTTGGGAGTCTTTGTTTGTGAATAATCAAATTGGTTTTCGTAACTCTAATAAAAATGCATTGCCAGAAGAGGATGGACCATTAGAAGAAGATTGTTCTGATTTCGATAGCAGTTTGTCAGTCAGAGTAAAAAGTAGAAGAAAAAAGAAGGCTAGAAAGAAGAGGAGGACCTATTATCGCGATGAAGGTGGTGACGATGATGAATTGCTAGATTATGATTCTGCTAGCCAGAAGTTAGTTTCTCTGTCAAATACTAGAAGTTGGTTGCTTTCAACTGATGGGTACTCTTCAGGATTGAGCAGTGTAAGTTCCATAATCCATATATTTAAATAAACTTTTAGGCTTATAAACGTTAGTGGATGGAATCATATTTGCAACATTTGTGGTGAAAAATGTTGGATTTTGATCATAATGGTTCTGCCAGTGGATGAGATTTAAGTTACCAGAAAAAAAAAACGAGATTCTCCTTGGTAGAATTTGAAGCAGTGATTATGGACATAGAACTGCATGGTTACATTCAAATTAAAAATGTCTGAGGTATTTGTTATGGTTGTTAAAATCGCTGAATATCTTGATTGAATTTTATTCGAGGAAGCACTGGCATTTCAAAATAGTAACCTTATTGTGATGTACATGTGTTTTACTTCTTGAGCACTTTGAATATTCCTATCTTCATTTTATAATTTTATTTTATTTTTGCTTTTGTCTTTTAAGCTTCTGTATCAATACAGATGGAAATATCACAGACTCACTGTAATAAATCGATAAATTATGGCTTATTACAACATGTATAATGACTTGTTCGTTTTCTAAATGTCAATTCTCTTTTTCATTTTAAGCTGTGTTTTATATTAATTTTACGCATTCTGTCATAACCATGTCTTTGAATTTTTATTATTTACCCTATCTCTATGTTTGTGAAGTACCTTAATTATGACCCTTGTCTTGTTTATCAATTCTTTCTAGTTTATATGAATAGATCAATTTGTCTCTTGACATACTTTGGTTTTTGAATATGATTAGCCTTGACTTTAATTAGCAATTACTATAGATATTTTGTTTATTACATTTAAAATATGTTTGATTCAAGTATTTTATCCCTCTTTATTATCAGTGCTCAAATATCATATTTGAACTGAATATGCCCTTCTCCATCCAATGTGCTTCATTGTATATTTTTTATTGTTCTAATTTTGAAATCATGTCACCTTCTATAGAAGTATATGTAGGAAAATCTATTGTTCTTGATAAAGATGAAATAAAGTTACCCTGTACTGTTAAACTGATTTTGTAATGTGTTATTTTTCTAGGCAGATTTACCAGAGTACCTTCATAGACAGTGCCTGTCTAAGTGGATGACGTGGCTGTAAGGAAAATGAGGTCCTGGTTCCCACCAAAGAGACATGCTATCATCGTCGCCAAATTGTTGAGTAGTAAGATCATTCATCCCTCGTCTTCATGTTTAAGCATGATTCTTACAAAACACACTGGACTTGCTGGGAATGGGAAATATCTGAAACGTAAACATGAAAAGCCAGCCTGATAACTCCCTAAAAGGAATTAAACAGTTCATTGTGAAGATCTGGAATGGAAGCGATAAAGAGCTGTGCTCATAAACTGCTACCATCGTATATGATTGGCAACATGAGCAATCATCAATATGGTCTGAATTTCTCTGACATCAACGTTGCCATGATCATCCAGATTGCTATGAAGATCATGCTCGGGCTAGTTATGATATGATACTCGAGTCCCATGATCACTTCTGTGGCGGCATATTATATCTGTTAGTATCTTATACAGCGTAGCATTCCTTATTTTCTGATATATGGACGTGGATGCATGCACGTTATTAGAAGTTGATTTCCTGTGCTAATTTCTTCTTTTCAAGTTAGGCAAGGAAAGAAACTCAAAGACACTTACTACAATGTTCTTGGGGTAGTTTGTTCTTGCAACACCATCAATTTCTTTTTGTACCCTCATAAAATTTTTGAATTCCCTATTGTGTTTTTCGGAATTCCGAATGTAAATTTTATATTTTATGTAATTTGAAATAAAAAAATTTAAAAATTTAATGGTGAAGAAATTGCTTGGTGGACATTATTTGCACAGTTAATATCTTTGATATCTATCCGATTTATATTTTGCTAAGCCATGGTGTGTCACACAAGTTTGTTGAAGGATGACGCATATTTTTTAGAATATAGAATGAAACTGCTCAAATGTTTTTAATTTTCTGTTCCATACATTACTCAGCTCTCTTTGTTCTCACATTAAGTTTTCAGGCTGGTTCTTGGACAGAGTCTATTTCTTTTCAATGTATATGCCTGTTAAACTTTGGTCTAGTTTTAATGTTAACTAAAATGGAAATATCTGCTAGGTTTGAGATGATCGTGTATTTCTGCCTCTATGAAATTTCATTTCCGAATTTATATATATATATATATATATATATATATATATAATGGAAAAAAGAAAACACATAGAACATAGGGTGAAGCGAAACAAAGAACAAAATGATTTTAAAATAAAAAATTAATTTTCTTTTTCAAAATTTTTATATTTATTTTTTTAATTATTTCTTTTTAATCAAATATCTTTAATTTTAATTTTATATCCCTGCTATTTTTCTACTTTCATGTTATTTTGATTCAACCTATTACATAACATATAATGGAGTCATGTGTTGAAATACATCAAACAGTTTTCCAAGAGCCGTCCTTACCTGATCACACAGTGTTGTTATTTTTATTTAATACAGTTTAGTTCATAGCACTGATGTTGGTTCACAAATTATCATGCTACAATTTCTTAATTTCTTATTGATTGATTATATACTTTTGTTATATTAATTAGTAGAAAAATAAATGTTTTTATTTACATTTTTTGTTAAATAATAAGAAAACAGTAATCACAATAAACAAAATTAATATATTATTATGGTAAGAATATATTTATCAAAACTAATATAATAGGATTGATAATGCAGACATTGAACTCTGCTTCTTAGACTTTCACGGTTTATAATATCTCATGCATCATACATACATTACAAAAAATGAATTCAACGTGAAAGAATTTATTAATATTAATAGTAATGATATTATTGAAATTGGAACCACTTCTTTCCGTATGTCTACACGCATGATTTTGTTACTAAATCTACAGGAATTTAAACATTGTTTTCAGACTATGTGAAACAATCTCATTATTTTTTCAGTCTTCTTGTCCTTGTCTTGATGTTACATCTTAGCCCCTTGATCATTATGTGTGGCTACTTTTTTTTTTTAATTTTCCCTGCCACTCTTGAAATCAAATATACAAAGTTTTTTTTACATTCTTATAATATAGAATATAATCAAGAATGATTTTCGGATGACAAATTTTGATTGTATTCTATATATATAATATTTTTTATACAAAAATTAATTTGGGGTTTAGAGTTTGAAAGTATAAATAAAAATTAAAAAACTATCAGAATTGAAAAACCGAAATTAAAAATATTAAAAAAAAAAAGAAATTCATATGTTCAAGTACCAAGCAAGTTTTCTAAATATTTATATTCAAGTTTGAACCATTAATTCATTTAATAATCAATTAGATTGATTAATTCAAATCAAATCAACTTATCATTCAATTCTATTTATATTTAATGATTAAATCAAAATTCAATAAATTTCAAATTTGATTTATAAAATAAAAAACACAATTTCTAATCACGATGAGCAAAACCAAAACTAAAAAAATTATAAAAGACAAAAATAAACTTTCAATGATTGGTACAAAACTTAAATTGACTTATTTATTCTTGATTTGGTGAATTAATTTTCATTGATCAGTTATATATTGATAAGAAAACAACAAAGGAATTTGGGATAAGAGAGGAGAAGAGGATTGACTGAAAACAAATATGGAGATAATGGAAAGAAAAGGAGATGAAGGGACCATTTCTAAAAGTGGAAAATTTTAATAAATGATTTTTGTATGCAAGTTTAAGCATATTTATGCCATAAATAGATTATTGTATATATGGATTTAAATCTGGACTCTAATTAGGTTCATTAGTCCAATTATAAAAAATTAAGCTAATACAAGAAAAATTTAATGTACATAGGTTTCATTATAAAATTATTGTAAATATGTGTCAAAATAGTAAAGAACTTCAAATCCTGTAAATCACATATTTATTTTGAAACTTTAAAAATGTAAAATCCAATGTTACTAGAATTAGACAAAAGTAATATTTAGAGAATAAAAAGTTATCGTCAAGATAATGAATAAAGATCTATAAGCTAAAAACACAAAATTAAAATACATATGTACATTGAACATAATTTATTCTGATACATTGAAATGAAGTAAGCTAAAAAACAAAAATAAAACATGTGAAAAATGCATTCACGATATAATAAAACTATAAACATGTTTATAAAATATGTGTTATCATTCCTGTAATGTCAAGATATGCTCAAACATAGGCATAACACTCACTTAAAACTGAAATATTATATTAATATAAAATGATTATTTTTCACTAGAAAAGTGTGTCTTTGATTTGCAAATTCTTTATAGCTTAGTGGTTTTTCCCACTAAGGTGTGTGTTTTTTATGATCTTGTACCGTTAGCCAACACTTCCTTGATACAAAGATTGTAGCTTCATGTAGCTATATTAGCTTAATATTTAATATTATTATTTGTTGAAATAATTGATGTGTTTAAACCTTAAATAACTATAGTCGATGATGAAGCACTTTCCGACCTCGTACAGCTGTTTGTTTGGAGGTCGATATCACAATCTATGTATATACATTTTTAATGCTTCACATGTTGATGCAATACATATCTTCACATTCATTATGTGATGGAAAGCAAGTCTTTCATTTTTCCACCCAAAAAATAAAGTCTATTTCATTTCATCATGATGTTCTTTTCATGCGCATGACAACCCTTCACCATCCAACCATATTATTTATATATATATATATATATATATATATATATATATAAGTTTGCACAATTTTTACATATCTATCATTAAAAATTAATATGTAAGATATTCTCTGATACTTAGATACGACTTCAATGGATAACTCAATTAAATCATAAGTGAAATACGAAATCATGTCATAAGTTTAGTGAATAAAGTAATTAAAAAGAAGTTCTTCTAGTTAATATACTATTCACTAATAAAATTATGATAGTAAGTCCAAGTAAATTTAATACCATAAGTTTTGAAAACTATCTTAATCGTTCCTCATCAATAATGATTATTTAAACAATTTACTGTGTACTCTCTTGTGAAAACTTCAAGAATATAAAATAAAGAAGGAAGATTTGAATATATATATATATATATATATATATATATATATATATATATATATATATATATATATATATATATATATATATATATATAAATAAGGGAGGAAAATATAATCATACATGACATAATAGAAAGAAAAATATAAATAAAAACAAAACATGAATTTCTGAAAGTCTTTTTTTTTCTAAAATTAACTGTATTAAAATTGGCAGTTTATTTATTTTTTAATTAATATTGTACAAGTAAATCTTTGAATAATGATCAATTTTAATAATAAAAAATAATTAATCACTATAATAATCAATTTATAAACTAAAAATTATTAGTAACTCAAATAATTTTAGAAAATTATAATTAGTCTTTGAATTGGTAAGTGAAATAGTTTCTATTATGAGCTAGTTTGTCGCTAACATTAGTTACTAAAATTTTGATTTTCAAAAGAATTTATCTCTAAATTAGTATTTATTTATAAAATTGATCTCTAAATATATTTTTTATCATTAAAATTGATTATTATTTAAGAGTTTTCTTTTAGTGAAACATAATTTTTATAGTTATTTTGTTAGTTTTGAATTAACAATGGTAAGTATTCAAAGCATTATAACCCCAAATTTTGATTATTATGGCCTTTCAAAATCTTATAAGGCTAAATTAATTTTTCATAATTATAAACATACAATACTAAAAGCTGATTTTTTTTTATTCTCATTTTATGAAAAAATTCGTTATATTAATTTACAAAGTATTATAACCTATATATTTTAAATTATATATAATTAACAAAATCGTTTCTTAAAAAACATCTAAGTACCAAAATGCGAAAACTACAAGACTCTGCAATGTAAGAGAAGTCCTTGGAAAAATACCAAGAAAAAAAAATCCGTAAATAAATTCTTTCAATAATTTTTCTTAATTTAATGTTTTATAAAAAGTGGACACAGTATTTTTGTGCTTAGGAGCCAAAGTTTTTAAACACAAAGATACTGAAATATCTATTTTATTTAATATGAACTATTTTCTTTTGCAATAATAAAACTTTTTATCCATAAAAAACGTCAAAAATATCAAAGTAAGAGAATGGATTCCCTTACGACTGGAATTACCCATTACATGACTGCTTTAGTCAATAATTTTATTAGAGTAATGATAGAAACTATTGTATGAAGCTTTTCTAGAACAATTTTTATTAGAAATAATTTTGTAATATTTGACTTTGAATTTCTGATAGATTTTTTAAACATGTAAAATATTCATATATTTAGAAATATATAGTTAACTCAAAAATTACATCTTATCATAAATAATTAAAGAATAATAAAAGTTACACGTTAAATATATAAACGTTCTGAAAAGTTAAAGATTTTAGTTTCATTACAAAATGAATTTTAAAAATACTAAGATTTAGATATCACTACTCCATAATAAAACCACGTGCCTAAAATTATCACTACTCAAAATGTTTGGTAGTTGACTTTAGCAACATAACTAAGAATTTAGGCAAGTTGCATTTCAAGAAAGTGCTTGTACGCGCAGTGCGCACGCGTTTTCATGCTAGAAAAGGGAGAATCCTCCGTAGCCACTTACAAACTTTCAAGCTAGCCTACACAAATTTAATTATTATAAAAAAATAATTTTTTAAAAATTAAATTTTGGCAATTTTATCTTGTAACATCAGTTGCATCCTCTGAGTGACTACTTATTTTTTTATTTATTCATTTTTCTATATTCCAAAATTACATACCTTAAATTGTAAAAAAAAATAGTCAAAATATCAGTCTTTTTATTATAAATCTAATATATCTTTATCTTTTTTCTATTTCTTCTTCTTCTTCTCTATTATTTTAATGGATGTTTTCTGCTTCTAATTTGATGTATTTTGTAGAATTGATAGCGAAGAAATAGAAAAATTAGCCACATATAATAATAACATTCATAAATCTATTACTTTTAAATTTTGGGTTAAAAGTGTTGTAATATTTTAAGAAAATGACGATGATTCATGGATATTGAAATATTTATCAACACCTTATCCGTTGATATCTTATTAGTGTCCATTTTTTGTCTATTTATCTCTTAAAAACACAATAAAGATACTGGAGGTTGAAAAATGATAAATGTATACCTCTACCATAAGAACACCTATTTTACGTTTTCACATTTTGGTTAAACTAGTTTAATGTTTTGGTTAAAATTATTAGTTAACTACTATAATACATATATAGGCATCACATAATCGTTAAAAGGCCTTCTGAAATCCTTTTGAGACTTTTCTCTATTGATCTTATTACAGCCTCTTCTATTTTTTCTTTCAAATTCACCAAATCAAATTTATATCTCCAAATTATTATAATTGAGAAACATGATATCTACATAATTTTTTGAAGACTACATCACTTAGATTAAACGAGTGGAATGTTTCGATTAAATTAATATAATTGTGGGTTAAATTTTAAATAAGTAATGTAAAATTAACACAATTTTAATTTAGTGGTGCACATCTATCGATGCTCCTAGAGGCTCCATGGGTCATTCAAAGTAGCTAGGGAGACCGTGTATTGACTTTCATGAAACAAAAAAAATAATAATAATGGAAGCATGAAAATGTATATTCATAGATAATTAAACAAATAGATTAAATTAAATTTGAAAAATTGCATTTATATAAATCATATTTGACCCTATCAAATTTAGAAAAGATGGATGTATATAAGCTTGTATATAAGTTTGGAATGGAGTGTCTCCCTCGTATCCATTTAACAAAGAAAGTTTTGGCCACCACTTACTCCTTAGCCTTCTAAAAATGGAGAAATCAAGGCCTTCAGACCAAGTTGTTCTCTTCATCGACCAACATAATCCTAAGCCATCATCCATGGAAGCCGAAAACCATCAAGAGAAACCCAGACACCCCATAAAAGTAAAAACTCTTAACCGTCTCAGCTTCTCAAAACCCAAATCCCGAATCCAAGAGTTCAACCATGTTCCCCGCAACAAGCTCGCAGCCTCTGAAGAAGAAGATGACATTATCCAACCCACGTACAAGCTCACTTCCAATGAAGAAGACGACGACGAAGATGACTGGAAATGGGACAAGGAAGACATGGAAGAGGATGGCTCAGAGCATAACACGAAGTTGCACCAAAAGAAGAAGTTCAAAGTGAAGTGGAGGCTCGTGATGGAGTGGGCTTTGTTCCTCAATATATTGGCATGCTTGGTGTGTTCTTTGACAATTTCTTCCATAACCAACATGCACGTCCTGGGATTGGAGATTTGGAGGTGGTGTGTCATGGTAATGGTTACATTCAGTGGTCGCCTGGTTTCAGGTAATTATAATATCATTTTCCTTATAAATGTATTGAATTTAGGGTTTGAAAAACATTTCTGCAAATAATTTATGATCCAAACAGGGTGGCTAGTTGGTGTGATCGTGTTCTTCCTTGAACGAAACTTCATGCTAAGGGATAAGGTGTTGTACTTCATCTACGGGCTTAGAAAAAGCATAAGAAACTGTTTGTGGTTAGGCCTGGTGTTACTCTCGTACTGGAGCTTGGTATTCGACGATGTGCAGAAGAAGAACCACAAGTTTCTGAACAAGATGTTTCAGGCGCTGGTGGCAGTTCTGGTGGGCGCAACCATTTGGCTGGTGAAGATCGTACTGGTGAAGATGCTGGCGTCGTCGTTCCACGTGACGACGTACTTTGACAGAATGAAGGAGAGCGTTTTCCACCACTACATTTTGGATACTTTGTCGGGTCCGGCGATGGAGGACGCGGAGGAGATATTGCGGCAGCACCAGCTGATGGGGTCGAAGTCGATGCCTGCGAGGTTGAAGATGAAGGAGGCGAAGAACTCGTACAAGTCGAAGAGATTTGGGTCGAGGAAGATCGACATGGAGAAGCTGAGAGAGCTCAGCATGGAGAGCCCTTCGTCTGCATGGAGTGTGAAGAGACTTGTTAACTATGTCAGATCTTCTGGCTTGTCCACCATTTCCAGAACCGTCGATGATTTTGGCAATGCTGAGTCTGAGATCAATAGCGAGTGGGAAGCTAGAAACTGTGCTCAGAGGATTTTCAAGAACGTTGCCAAACCTGGTGCCAAGTAAGTGCATATTCTCATTTTTTTTTTTTATTTGTTAGCGTTGCGATACACCCAATAAATTTTACATTTATATTATTTAAGAATCGAAATCAAATATAATTTAAATATTTTTTTTTCAAAACGAACAATATCTACCCGGATTAACAAACAACAAAAGAGATTAAGTTGATATGAGATTTCACTTACATATGTGTGAGTATTTATAATTTTAGATTGAAATTGAATTCAAATTCTTTTTTATTTATTCATGAATCTATCATATCAAATCTCTTTGATATATTTTCTGAAAAGGCCATCAGTATTGTCGTTTAAAATGACCTAGAATGAGAAACTTAGGTATCTTGGTGACATAAAATTTCTAAAGCCACTAAAAGTGGACAACATTAGCGACTAGGTACTTTTATACTTTGATGCTTTTCTAGGTCTATCGAAAAGGTTGTGCACTTGACCCATACAAATAAACAACTAATTAATAAGAAGAGAGTGGGTGAGTTTTGCACCATTAAGGGCATCTCTAGTGCACATTCGGACCCAGGTGCCATGGCACTGTATATATTGTGGGTTTGGTCCCATGTATTTATAATTTTATTTTGCTTTTGTGGTCCATGCTATGAGCTCTTAAAATAGAACTAAGGTGTGTAGTGCTGCGATCGGAGCCATTTTGTGGTTCATTTCGTACTCATTGTCAGTGGTCCATTAGTGTTGCGTTTCACTGCTTCTTTCATCGACCAATTCCCGCAATTTGTGCTCAGTGGCAATGCGTCATCATGCAGCAAGAGAAAAAAATACACCCGCGGAATTTTATACCTAAGTTTCGTAAATGTATTCTGATTTAAGGTTTCTTAACCGTAATTAATTCTCTTAATTTTGATAAAGCAGCATTATTCGTGACGTCATGTTATACATTGCTGACTGCCTATTTAATTCTGTTAGTTCCAACTTATAAAGAAGAATACATATTTTAAATAGAACTATTTTATATTATAATAGTTCCGGTTTACTTTTTCCCTACCCCAGTGTGTCAGCACCATAGTGTTGTGTCAGATCCATTATTTTGCAGCAACAGAGAAGATGGTTCCGTTAAGATCTTCCATTGTGGTGCAAAATATTCTAAATGTAGTGCGCAAGCAAAGCACTATTGATGTATTGTCCCACCAAGAATAAACTGTTTCTTTTTTTTTTTTTATGGAAAATAATATTTTAATCTATTTTTTTTTTTATTTTTAATTCATTATTTTTATCATTTTTAGATTATATATTTTAATTTTTTATAATGATGTGATATAATGATTTAAAAATAATAAGAGTAATGAATTAAAAGTAGGTTAAAATAATGAATTAAAATATCATTATTTTTTAAATTAGGTACAGTGAAGTGTTTTGGTTTGGTGGGTCAGGGTTGCTAATTTTACCTCATTTATCATGTGTTCTTATTGAACTAATTGACACAAATGATTGTGTCAGTGGTTGACTTTTTGAATAAGCAATTAATATCTGAAAAGATTAATTAGCAACAATTATACATAATATTTATTAACAGTGAGTTAAAATATGGTAATTTGCAAATTACTGAAGGTATATTGAAGAGGAAGATCTGATGAGATTTTTGAAGAGGGTTGAGATACACACCATATTTCCACTCTTTGAAGGTGCTCTTGAAACAGGACAGATAAGCAGGTCTTCATTCAGAAATTGGGTGGTAAGTTTTTACTATATAAAAATTATATGTGTTTTCCCTTTTTGAAAACTATTTTAAATTTGAAGTTTAACATAAGAAAATAGAATAGAAGTTTCTAGGTATTTTTTATTTCTTTTAGGTTTGAAATCTTTTTAAACTAAAAGTTACTTGGTGAAAAAACTGTTTTTTTTTTAATATATTTAAAACTAAAATGCACCTATGAACATAAAACATGTGTAAAATTAATTTAATTTACAGAAATTTGTTTTTATGATAACAAAATACACGGCAAATCTATGCATTAAAAGAGTAAAATTAATTTAAATCTCATTTACAATTTATTTATTAAATATAATACTAATAAAAAATTAGTAAAGATAACAGTTTAAAATTTATATTAGAACTCAATAATGCCAAATTTATTTAAAATAATTTTTTCAATTTATGTTTCAAAAAAGTAACCATAAATTAAAAAATTCAAAGTATTATGAGATCTAAATTATATTTAAAGAAAATATAATAATTATTTTCAAAGGCTAAAATTTCATTTAAATTATTCCCATTCATTGCAATAAAATTATTTTCTTTCATATAATAAGAATTAAAAAAATTAAAAAATTATTTAACTTTTTAAAGCACATAAATAAAGACAAATTATGACCATTTAACAACCTAAAATGTATGAAAATTATTTAATGGAGAATTCATAGAAGCACTCAAATTAGCAAGTCATTGAAAAATTAAAAGAATTTCATTTTAAATTGGATTGAGATTCAAAACAAAAGTGCATTAATAAGTTCCATATATATAAATTGTAAGAAAAATATCCCTAACGATTTATTTGATCAGATTCGAGCATATTATGAACGAAAAGCCCTAGCACAGTCACTGAACGATACGAAAACAGCAGTGCAACAGCTTCACAAAATAGCAAGTGCAATTGTTAGTGTCATAATAATCATTGTGATGCTTTTGGTGATGGAGGTGGCCACACTCAAGATAATTTTGTTCTGCATCACACAAACAGTTCTCATAGGTGTTGCCTTCCAAGGTACCTGCAAGACTGTGTTGGAAGCCATTATCTTTGTCTTTGTCATGCACCCTTTTGATATTGGAGATCGATGCGTCATTGATGGAGTTCATGTAATTAATTCATTTCACAACCTTTCTTTTCTCATATCTTTCTCTTTGTTTCATTTCATTCTCAACTTCAATTCTGTGTGCTTACATTCACCCACAGATGATCGTGGAAGAGATGAATATCTTGACAACAGTGTTTCTTCGATATGACAATGAGAAAATTTACTACCCTAATGCAGTTTTGCTCTCTAAGCCAATAAGCAACTTCTATAGGAGTCCAGAGATGGGTGATGCAGTTGATTTCACCATCGATGTTTCAACTTCCATGGAGACCATCCTTGCCCTCAAGAAATCTATACAGATGTAAGTAACCATTTTTCTGAACTGTTCTTTCGCTGTGTCTTCAAAATGCATTGATAATCACTGATGTATTAAAGTACAAATCTAGGACTTCACCATAAAGTTGCAGACAAATTTATTGCTTAACATTAAGCACCTTTTATTTTGTTAAAATATCTTACATGAGTGATTATGAGTTTAGGTACATTGAGAGCAAACCCAAGTATTGGAATCCAAAATACAGTTTGATAGCAAAAGGAATTGAGAATGTGGACAAGCTAAAGTTTGCCCTATGTGTGCAACACACTATCAACCATCAGAACTATGGTGAGAGAAACGTTAGGATGACTGAGCTTCTCTTGGAACTGAAGAGGATCTTTGAGATCCATGGTGTGAAGTATCATCTTCTTCCTCAGGAGATTCAGATCACCCATATGAATATTGAACATGGCAAAGTTCTGTTTCAATCATGAACAACTTTCCAGTACTATGCATTTCCCATGTATTACTATACCCTAACAATATCACTTGGTTAATTAGTTATATATATATTGCTTTCAAACATCAATTCTGCTGTATGCTCTGATTGCACTATGTTATATAATGGAGTTGTGGAGGTGTGCACTCTTAATTTATGAATAAAATACCATATATTTTTTTAATGGTCTTACACATTCCGTTTTTGTTTTTTTCCATATTAATTAGTGGGAAAATTTGTAAAAAAGGAGTCACCTTCTCGGCGTATTTGTAAAAAGGGGTCTGTTTGAAGTAATATTGTAAAAGTAGGTCGTGTCGTCCGGTGGGAGGACGACATTAAGGTGAAGTCGTCCTCCCAGAGGCCGGTTTCCCCCGGCCCCCCTTTTTTTTTTTAAATGAAGTCGTCCGGCCTCCGGTCGGTTTTTGCATGTAGCGTGATGAAGTCGTCCGGAAGGAGGTCGGTTTCAGTTTTTGATTTTTTTTTTTCGTTACAATTTTATTTTATGTTTTATAAATTTTCAATTTTCAGTTTTTTCAATCATTTACATTTTTTAAATTTTTTGTATAGTATATTTAATTTGTTGGGATTCTTTTATTAGTATAATAAATTAATTTAAAAAAATACATTACATAATAAAAATAAGATAATAAAAATTCGCAACCAATACATAATAAAAATTACATAATGAAAATAATATAATAAAAGTTACATGAAAATTGGATAAAGTAATAAATTACTGACGGTAGGGACAATTGTCCCTATGATGTCCTTCATTTCTACAATATGAACATTTGTTTCGTCTGTTTGGATTTGGTTCATCCATCTCATTATGGATTCTATTAGTTGGTGGTCTTCCCCTTACCCTACGATGCATGTTTGGGTCTGGAATGAAATTTGGTCCGGTGTATATGGACCAATATTCTTTATTCCTAACCGGATGAAACTGTATTTCATATGCTTTGTTGATGTTGTAGAGGCTATAAACTAGGTGGATGTATGAGGTTAGGTCTATATGTGAGAAAGAGCAAACAACTATTACATGATGACAAGGCAGTCGAACAACTTGAAAATGACCACAATCACACCACCAATCATTTAATTTAACTGTAAAAGACATTGGTAGACGGTGATCATGTGGAGAAAACATCTCTTGAACTTGAAATTCATTATTGTCTCGTGAGTATCAACGCACTTGACACATTCCCGCTTGTTGTTGATTTTTTTAATAATAGTATTAATTTCCTTGGGATACTGGTGGCCTGCTCGTAACATGGAGTCTGCCTTAACCCCTCTCTCAACAAACCATGTTGCGGTCCTTTCAAATGTTGCCTTAATTAGAGCACAAATTGGTAATGAATGAGCTCTTTTCAAAACAGAATTCATACATTCTGCCAGGTTTGTTGTCATGTGTCCAAATCTACTACCCCCATCGTAGGCTTGAGTCCATTTTTGTAGTGGTATCCTATCGATCCAAGATGCCACTTCTGGTGAATGTGATCTCAAAGCCGCCAATTTAGCATCGAATATGGGTTGTTTGACCTCGTAAGCTGTAAAAATGCAATTAT